>Ga0075430_100002149_pt1 | contig 16315 bp, 6 predicted proteins | sample RhiMetdeltSRZDD4_FD_75294 | JGI IMG/M metagenome (GOLD analysis project Ga0075430, IMG submission 75294) | Populus rhizosphere microbial communities from Tennessee, USA - Rhizosphere MetaG P. deltoides SRZDD4 | ecosystem: Host-associated > Plants > Roots > Rhizosphere > Soil | place: USA... | reverse complement strand
GCCGAGCCCCACCGACCAGCCGGCCACCCAGCGGGTGCCGGTGCCGGCCTGGGTCTTGTCGTAGACGTGGAACCAGTCCATCCGGCACCTGGTGGGGGTCACCTCGAACACGTTGTACCCGTGGCCGTCCACCTCGATCCAGCGTACGTGCGGGTTCATCGCCTTGATCAGGTTCACCGCGGTCCAGCTCCAGAACCCGCCGGGCGAGGTACCCATGATCTCGTTGACGTTGTTGCTGGTGACCGACGGCACCACGGACCTCGGCACCGTCTTCGTGCGGTGGAGCTGGTGCCGGGCGGTGCTGCACCGGGGCTGGTGGCTGGTGACCAGCGTCTACCTGGTCGTCGACGCCCGCCTGCCAGCGTCCCAGCTGGTGCTGGTCGGAGTCGCCCAGGCGGGCGTCGCGCTGGTGTTCGAGGTCCCGGCCGGCGTCCTCGCCGACACCTTCAGCCGCAAGTGGTCACTGGTCGTCTCCCACCTGCTCATGGGCACCTCGATGGCGGCCACGGCCCTGGTGACCGGGTTCTGGGCCCTGGTCGCCACGCAGATGCTGTGGGGGCTGTCGTGGACCTTCGCCAGCGGCGCTGACGTGGCGTGGGTCAGCGACGAGCTCGACGAGCCGGCGCGGGTCTCCGCGGTGCTGCTGCGTTCGGGGCGGGCCCAGCTGACCGGTGCGGTGGCCGGCATGGTGGGCATCGGCGGCCTGGCCGGGCTGCTGCCGCGCGGCACGGTGATGGTGCTCGCCGGAGCCGCCATGCTGCTGCTCGGCCTCTACGTCATGCTGCGCTTCCCCGAGCGGCGTCTCGTACCCCCACCGCGGCTGCGGGGGCCTGGCGCCAGGCCAGGATCCGCCGCCACCTCCGCCAGGCGGTGGTCGGCCTCCTGGTCGATCCTGGTACGCGGGGCGGCCCTGGTCCGGGGCAGCCGCGTGACCGTCGTCCTGTTCGCAGCGACGTTCCTGGTCAACGGCGTCGCGGGCGCCTTCGGCCGGCTGTACCCGCTGCGCCTGGTCGACATCGGGCTCCCCACCGACCCGGTCGCCTGGCTCACCGCCCTGGGCGTGCTGGCCTTCCTCATGGGCGCGGCCGCCCTGCGCCTCGTGCAGCCGCACGTCGAAGGCGTGCACACCGTACGACGCTGCTACGTCGTCGCCTGTGGCGTGGCGGCCGTCGGGGCCGTCGGCCTCGCCGGCGCACCCGAGGAGGTCAGCGGCAGCATGGCCGTGCTGCTGGCGGCGGGTGCGCTGCCGCTGACCCGCACGTTCGGCACGATCTGGGTCAACCGGCAGACCAGCGGCGACATCCGGGCCACCGTGCACTCGTTGCTCGCCCAGGCCGACTACCTCGGGGTGGTCGCCTGCGGGCTCGCCGTCGCCGCGACCGCCCGGTTCGCCGGCCTGCCGCTGGCGCTGGTGGCCTGCGGTGCGCTGCTCACGGCCACGGTCCTGCTCATCCAGTGCCTCGGCGTACCCCCCGGCGTCATCGGGCGGCGGCTAGCGAGACCCGGTCGTGCAGCCGCATCCGGAGGCCGTACTTCGGCGCGAGGGTGACCAGTGGCTTGAGCGCGACCCGCTGGGTCGGTTCGAGGGCGAACCGGAAGCGCTGCGCCAGCGTCGCCAGGATCAGCTTCGCCTCCATCATCGCGAAGCCCGCGCCGATGCAGATGCGCTCGCCGCCGCCGAACGGCAGGAAGGCGTAGCGCTCGATCCGGGCCTCGTTCTCGGGCGAGAACCGCTCCGGGTCGAACCTGAACGGATCAGGGAAGTAACGCTCGAGGTGGTGCATTACATAGGGCATGATAAATACACCGCTACCCTTGCGGAGGCGGTAGCCGCCGAGCTCCACATCCTCGACCGGCGTGCGCTTGTTGAGCGTCCAGGCGGGCGGACAGAAGCGCAGCGACTCCTTGAAGACCATCTCGGTATAGCGCAGCCGCGGCAGGTCGTCCGCGGTCGGCGGCCGGTCGCCCAGCACCTCGTCCAGCTCGGCCCCGAGCCTCCCAGCCACCTCGGGTTGCTGCGACAGCAGGTACCAGGCCCAGGTCAGCCCGTTCGCCGTGGTCTCCTGACCAGCGACGAAGATGGTGACGCACTCGTCGCGTACCTCCTCGTCGGTCATGCCGCTGCCGTCGGCCTCGTCCTGGGCCGTCAGGAAGGTCGAGAGCAGGTCGCCGCGGTCCTCCTTGGTCGCACGCCGCTCCGCGATGATGCGCAGCACCGCCTTGTCCAGCACGCGCGTGCCGCGCTTGAGAAGCAGGTGCATCGGCAGCAGCAGCCGGGGCGACACCAGCATCCCGAACTTGCTGATCTGGATGGCGATGTCCTGCAGGCCGGCGACCGCCCGCTGGACCCGCAGCGCCTCCTCGTGGGAGACAGAGCTGCCGAACATGGACCGGGACACCACGTTGAGCGTCAGCTTCATCATCTCGTGGTGCATGTCCCGCACGTCCCCCGCGCGCCAGCCCTCGGTCAGGCGCAGCGCACTGTCGACGGCGATCTCGCCGTACCCGTTCATGCGCCGGTGCCGGAACGCGGGCTGCACCAGGCGGCGCTGCCGCCGGTGGGTCTCACCCTCGCTGGTCAGCAGGCCCTTGCCCATCCAGCGGCCCAAGGTCCGCAGGTCATGCGGGTCCTTGGCGAACTTGTCCCGCCGCGCGACCAGCACGTCGTAGATGTGGTCGGGGTGGCTCAGCAGGTAGTTACGGGTCGGCCCGATGGTGAACGACGCGATGTCACCATAGGTCGCCACCTCCATCATGAACTCGACCATGCCCCGGCTGACCTGTGACAGGTTGCCGAGCACCGGAACGCCTTTCGGCCCCGGCGGGTGACGGTCAGGCATCGCGGGTCTCCTTTCTGGACAGCATCGCATCCACAGTGGACGGCGCCGTCACCTGCGGCGCCGGGTGCCCTGCCTGCGGTACGCCGCGCCGCAGCGCGACGCCGACCCAGACGAACCAGGCAGGTGCCGCCAGCGCCCCGCCCAGCACCGCGGAGACGAGCACCAGCACACCGATCCCGAACGCCACGCCGAACGCCGTGGTGGTGGTGAGCACGCCCAGGGCGATGCCGAGGTACGTCAGCGGCCGGCTCAGCAGCCCGTACCGGAGCGCGAGGATGTTGACGACCAGGAACCAGGGGCCGAGCGCCCCGAAGCGCAGCCAGGTCGCCGGGTCCAGGCGCAGCAGCAGGTCGGTGGTGACGATCGCGGTCTGGACCGTGGCGTCCCCACCCGCATAGCTGTCCGCCCACTGTGGCGTCGCCGTGGCCAGGCGGAACGTCTCGACCGCCGTCACCCCGAACGACAGGTAGGCCAGCCCGGTCGTCCAGCGGACCCAGCCTTCGTGCCGGTCACGGACGAGCTCGGCGATGGCGGGGATGGCGCCGAAGGCGAAGACCGCGCCGAGCGCGTAGCCCCAGTACTGCATGACGCGCGGGGTGCTCTGCTGGGCCAGCTCCGTCCACAGCCGGTCCTTGTCGTCGTGGATGAGCTGGGTCGGGTCAAGCACGAAGAAGGCGGTGACCACAATGTACGAGACACCAACCAGGATCGCGCAGATGCCGCCCAGCCGGTTCAGGCTCCGGCGACTGCCGTCCATACGGCACCTCCTCCTACTGTTCGTAGTTGCCTCAGACCGACGGCCCGCGCGGCTCGAGCGTCATCTTGATGCCGTAGCGCGGGGCGGTCGTGATCTGCATCTTCGCCTCGACCGGATGGCCCGGCACCGGACGCAGGCGGTAACGCTGCGCGATGGTCGCCAGCGTCAGCTGCGCCTCCAGCTGCGCGAGGCCGTTGCCGATGCACATCCGCGGGCCGCCGCCGAACGGGAAGTACGCGAAGCGGGGCCGCGCATCCTGCTGCTCCGGCGAGAACCGTTCGGGGTCGAACCGCTCGGGGTCCTTCCAGAACCCCGGGTGCCGGTGGGTCAGGTACGGGCTGATGTAGACCAGCGAGCCGGCCGGGACCTCGTAGCCGCCGACGGTGTCCGCCTTGGCGGCCCGCCGCTCCAGCCACGGCACCGGGTAGAGCCGAAGCGTCTCGTCGAGGACCATCTGCGCGTAGCGTAGCGCCGCGGCGTCCGCCACGGTCGGCAGCCGGCCGCCGAGCACGCGGTCGACCTCCGCATGCAGCCTGACCTCGACCTCGGGGTGCCGCGACAGCTCGTACCAGGCCCAGCTCAGCAGGTTCGACGTGGTCTCGTAGCCGCCGAGCAGCAGCGTCGCCACCTCGTCGCGCATCTGCCTGTCGGGCATGCCCTCGCCGGTCTCCTCGTCGCGCGCCTCCATCAGCATCGACAGCAGGTCGTTAGCTTCCGTGCCGTGCCGGCGGCGCTCGTTGAGGATGCGGAAGATGATCCCGTCCAGCTCGCCCAGAGCCTTGTTGAACGCCCGGTTCCGGCGGGTCGGTACGCGCAGCGGCGGGGCGAGCGGGGACATCGTGCGGTAGAGGCAGTAGCTGACCATCGTGTCCAGGTCGCGGCTGATCGTCGCGACCTCGTCGTCGTCGCGCAGGCCGGTGCTGAACAAGGCCTTGGTCGCCACGTTCATGGACAGGTTGACCATCTCCGCGGCGATGTCCAGTGCCTCGCCGCGCTCGGCGTACGGCCGCCACGTGTCGACCCGGCTGACGACGTCGCGCACGATGCCGTCGCCGAGCTGGCTGATCCGCTGCCGGTGGAAGGCCGGCTGCATCAGCCGCCGCTGCCGGCGCCAGAAGTCGCCGTCGCTGGTGAACAGGCCCTCACCAAAGGCGAGCTTGAGTGGACGGTACTCATGCGACTGCTTGTCGTAGTTGCGGTTGTTGGTCTGCAGCACGTGCCGCAGGTGGTCGGGGTGGTTCACCAGATGCACCGTGAACCCGGCGACCTTGAAGCGCACGATGTCGCCGTACTCCTCGGTGAGCTGCCTCAGGAAGCCGATCAGGTCCCGCCGGAGCTCGACCACACTGCCGAGCAGGAACCTGCCGCGCGGCCCTGGGGCGCGGCGCGGGCCGGTCACCGTCGTGGCCGGCGCTGTCGTACCAGACATGACCACTCTCCTGTTCACCACTGCAGCAGGACCGCCTCCTGCGAGAAGCCCGGACCCATCCCGACGATCAGGCCGTACGTGCCTCGGGCCAGCTCGTAGGAGCGGAACGTCTCGTCGAGCATGTAGAGCACGGTCGGCCCCGAGACGTTGCCGATGGTGCGCAGCACATGCTGGCTCAGCTTCAGGTCCTCGGCGTCCATGCCGAACTCCTCGGCGGTCGCCGCCAGCACCTTGGGACCGCCCGGGTGGATCATCCAGTGGCCGACCTGCTCCACCGTCAGGTCGTAGTCGGCCAGCAGCGGGTCGAGCACCGGACGCAGGCCCACCTTTGCCAGGCCGGGCACGTCCACGCTGAGCCGGTTGCGGAAGCCGTTGTCGAGCACGTCCACGCCCGCGACCTGAAGCGTGTCCGGCAGGAAGCCGGAGCGCGTCTCGACCACCCGGGGCAGGCCCGGGCGCACCAGCGGGTGCTCGTCGCCGACCATCAGCGCGGCGGCGACGCCGTCGCCGAAGAGCGCCACCGTGACGATCTGCGAGACCAGGTCCGTGTAGAAGGCGCTCGTGGTCAGGTCTCGGTTCAGCGCCTCCTGGAGGTAGCCCTGGACGCCGCCCTGCCAGAAGGCGCTGCCGCCCAGCTCGCAGGTGAGCAGGATGACCGAGTCCTCGGGATGGCCCTTTAGGTAGTCGGCCACCCGGCCCAGCCCGGCCACGCCGGACATGCAGCCCAGGCCGTTGATCGGCACGCGCTTCATGCGCGGCGGGAACTCGATCCGGTTGATCAGGATCGCGTCGACGGTCGGGACCGAGACCACCGTGCTCATCATGGACGTGAGCTGTGAGATCTCGGTGGACTTGATGCTGGCCCGGTCCAGCAGCTTGCGGACGGTCTCCTCACACAGGTCGGCCGCCTCGTCCACGCATCTCGCGGCGACGACGCTGAACGACGGCGGGTCGAAGAAGGTGTCCAGCGGTATCGCGAAGTACCGCCCGTCGATCTGGCTGTTCCGGAACAGGCTGTCGATGATGTCGAGGTCGATGTCGAGCCCGATCATCTGGCAGTACTTGCGCAGGGTCGTGGCCAGCGTCTGCTGGTCGTAGTAGTGGCGCGGCAGGCTGGTCGCGGTCGCGGCTATGTACGGCATTCGGCTCCTCCTGGAGGTCTAGCGCTTCGTCGGTACGAAGCCCTCGTCGAGCTGCTTCAGGTCGTCCGTCAGGTGCTGCGCCAGCGCCGCCAGCAGCTCGGTGCGGCGCTGTTGGATGAAGAAGTGGTCGCCGGGCAGCAGCTGGAGCGTGAAGCTGCCCTCGGTCTGGCTGCGCCAGGCGGCGAGCGCCTCCTCAGGCACCTTGTCGTCCTGCACGCCGCCGAACACGGTGAGCGGGCAGGTAAGCGGCGGCTCGGTCTGGTGGACATGGGTCTCGACCAGCGCGAGGTCGGCCCGCAGCGCAGGTAGGTAGAGCGCGAGCGTCTCCGGGTCCGTCAGCATCTCCTCGGGCGTGCCGTTGATCTCCCGCAGCTTGGCGACCAGGCGCGGCTCGGGTAGGCGGTGCAGCGGTGGCTCGAGGTCAGGCAGCTGTGGCGCGCGCATCGCCGAGACGTACAGGTGCGCCGGACCGGCCAGCCCCTCGCGGCGCAGCTGGCGGGCCAGCTCGAAGCTGGCCAGGGCGCCCATGCTGTGGCCGAAGAGCGCGAACGGCAGGTCCAGGTACGGGCCCAGCACCTGGGTGAGCATCTTGACCAGCGCCGACATCTGCGTGAACGGCGGCTCCTTGTGGCGCCGTTCCCGGCCGGGCAGCTGGATCGGGCACACCTCGACCTCTGCGGGCAGCTCGTCGGCCCAGCGGCGGAAGACGGATGCGTTGCCGCCCGCGTACGGCAGGCAGAACAGGCGCATCCGCGCCTGGGCGTCCGTCCTGCTGCGCACGAGCCAGTCAGTGGCCTCGGTGCTCACCGCAGCAGCGGTACGGCCAGGCGCGGGCCGGGCCTGTGCCGGACGGCTCGCCCCAGCCGGCTGTGCCGGACGGCGCGCGGCAGGCGCCTGCTCGGGCGGCGGCGCTGTCCCGGCGGTGTCGAGCTGCGCCAGCACCTGGTCGACGATCTCGGCGACCGAGATCCCGGCGACGAACCTCTCGGCGGCGATCTGGGTGCCGTACATGACCTTGATCCGGTTGCGCAGCTCGAAGATCATCAGCGAGTTCAGCCCGAGCCCGGCCAGCGGCTGGTCGAGCCCGAGCTGCGCGGTCGGCAGGCCGAGCACCGCCGCGATCTGCTCGCGCAGGTAGGCGGTGAGGACGGTACGCCGCTGTGCCGGCTCGACCGCCTGTAGGGCGCTGCGGCTCGTTGGCGCTGCCGGCGGCCCGGCCGGGTCCGCCACCGCACCAGCACCAGCGGCTCCGGCCACCACCGTCTCCGCCGCCGCGTCCATGGGCGCACCGGCACCAGCCGGGTCCATGAGCCCAGCGACGCTCCCCGCCTCCCCGCGCCCGGTGCCGGGTAGCCGCAGCCGCACCCCGCTCGCCTCGGCAACCACGCGCAGCTCGGCATCGAGCAGCCGGACGTCGCCGCTGAGCGAGCCCTCGCCGATCTCACGCAGCCGGGCATGTGCCCACAGGTCGCCCGCTGCGGGCCGGAAGACCCGCAGCCGCTCGACCGCCGTGGTGCGGTAGCCGACAGCGGCGTCGGTCTCGCTCGGCACAACGATCGTCAGCAGGCCGAACGCGCTGTGCAGCAGCGTCCAGTCCACAGGTGACCGGCGGCCGGTGGAGCCCGACGGCGGTTGAAGGAGCGCCAGCAGCTCACCGTCGCGGCGCCACAACCGCTGCACCGTGCCGGACGCCGCGTCGCCAGCCAGTCCGGCGGCGACCCGGCTCTGGTAGTAGGCCGTCCCGGGGACCTCGCTGGTGCACCGCGTCCGGACCGCGTCGGGGGTGTCCTGGGGCAGCAGGTACGGCTGGCTGGTGCCCGACGCCGGTCGCAGCGTGCCCTTGGCGCGGCTGGTCCACCGCCCGGCCGGCGCTGGGCCACCCGGCGCGGCAGCCGCAGCAGGGCGGCTGAGAACCTGCCAGTCCGCGCTGCCGTGGCGGACGCTGCCCAGCGCCACCTGGACCAGGCTGCCATCGGCCGGGACCTCCAGCGGCTCCCCGAGCGTCACGTCGGTCAGGACGCACGCCGCTGTCCGCAGCAGCGCCGCGCCGGCCGTGAGCGCCATGTCGACGTACCCGGCCTCGGGCAGCTGAGCGGCCCGCCGCTCCTGCCCCTCGTCCATCTCAGGCAGCCAGCTGCGGTCAACGGAGATCTCCCAGAAGTGCTCCCCGCCGTCGGTGGCCGCCTGGAAGTACCGGCCAGCCCCACCCACCGCCTGCTGCGGCGGTCCAGCGTGGGCTGCGGCGGGGTGGACCGCGGCGGTGCCGGCCGGCTGGAAGTCCAGCCAGTAGCGTTCGCGCTGCCACGGGTAGCGCGGCAGGCGCAGCGCGGTGTGCGCCGACGGGTAGAGGCGGCGCCAGTCCACGCGCTGGCCGATGGTGTAGAGCCTGCCGAACGTACCCAGCAGTGCACCTCGCTCGTCCTCGTCGCGGCGCAGCGACGGCAGCGCCACCACCGGCGTGTCGAGGTGCTGGGCACCCTGCTCGATCGACGGCAGCAGGATCGGGTGTGGACTGATCTCGATGAAGAGCGGGTGCCCGGCCTCGACCAGCTGCCGTACCGCGGTGGAGAAGAGCACCGGCTCCCGCAGGTTGCGCGCCCAGTAGCCGGCCGTGAGCTCGCGGCCGTCCGTCGGCTGGCCGGTCACCGTGGAGTAGATCGGCACGCCCGCCTCCCGGGGCCGCACCTCGCGCAGCGCCTCCAGCAGCTCGTCGTGCAGCACGTCCACCTGCGGGCTGTGCGAGGCGAACTCCACGTTGACCCGGCGGCAGAAGATGTCCCGCTCGCCGAGCTCCCGCAGCACCGCCTCGATCGCGGCGGTGCCGCCGGAGAGCACCGTCGAGGTTGGACTGTTGCTCACGGCGACCGCCAGCTGGTCCTCATGGCCGGCGATCGCGGCGCGCGCCTCGTCCAGCGGCAGCTCCACCACGGCCATCGTGCCCTGGCCCTGGATGCGCCGCACCAGAAGGCTACGACGGCAGATCACGGCCGCGGCGTCGTCGAGGCTCAGCGCCCCCGCGACGTAGGCCGCCGCCACCTCGCCCATCGAGTGCCCGACCACCGCGTCCGGCACGACACCCCAGGAGCGCCACAGCTCCGCCAACGCCACCTGGACGGCCCAGGTCACCGGCTGTACGACGTCGAGCTCGTCGAGCCGCGACTCCGGCTCGCCGGCCTGCAGCTGGTCAAGCAGCGACCAGGAGACATGCGGCTGCATCGCCGCCGCGCACGCCTCGACCGCCTGCCGGAACACCGGCTCCTGCGCCAGCAGCCGCCGCCCCATGCCGGCCCACTGGCCGCCCTGGCCGGGGAAGACGAAGGCCAGCCGGCGCCGGGCGTGCAGCGCCTTGTCCCCCCACGACAGCCCGGGCCGGGCCTCCTGGCGCTGGAACGCCGCCAGCCGCTCGGCCAGCTCCGCCCGTGTGGTGAAGGTGACCGCGAGGCGCTCGTCGTAGTGGTTGCGGCGCAGGCTCGCGGTGTAGCACAGGCCGTCGAGGTCCAGCGCCGCCGGGCCGCTGGCCATCTCCTGGTACGCGGCCGCCAGGTCGCGCAGCGCGGCCGGGCTGTGCGCGGACAGCGGCAGCAGCCGGGCGCGCCCGTCCGCGGGTGCGGACCGGCCGGCCTCCGGCTGCGGCGCCTCCTCCTGCGCCGCGTCCGGCTGCGGCGCCTCCTCGACGATGACGTGGACGTTCGTGCCGCCGAAGCTCAACGAGGTGACACCCGCCAGCAGCGGCCCCTGGTACGGCCACGGGCTGCGCCGGTCCTGCACCCGCAGGCGGTAGTCGTCGAACGGGATATGCGGGTTGGCCTGCTTGAAGTGCAGGCTGGCGGGCAGCTGGCAGTGCCGCATCGCCATCACGACCTTGATCAGCCCGGCCAGCCCGCCCACCATCTGCAGGTGGCCGATGTTTGTCTTGACCGATCCGATCATGAGCGGCCGGTCGCTGTCCCGGCCGTTGCCCAGGACCGTGCCGAGGGCCTGGGCCTCGATCGGGTCGCCGAGGATCGTGCCCGTGCCGTGCGCCTCGACGTACTGCACCGCCTGCGGGTCGACACCGGAGCGCTGGTACGCCTCGCGCAGCATGGCCTCCTGCGACAGCCGGCTGGGCGCGGTCAGCCCGTTGCTGCGACCGTCCTGGACCACGGCGCTGCCCCGCAGCACCGCGTAGATCGGGTCGCCGTCCTCCTGCGCCCGCGACAGCGTCTTGAGCACCACCGCGGCGACGCCCTCGCCGAGCACGATGCCGTCGCCGCTCGCGTCAAAGGCCTTGCAGCGCCCGTCGGGCGCCATCACGCCGAGCTTGGTGAACCAGACGAAGCCCTCCGGCTTGAGGAACAGCCCCGCGCCGCCGGCCAGCGCCATCGTGCAGTCACCGCTGCGCAGGCTCTCGCATGCCTGGTGCACGGCGAGCAGCGACGATGAGCAAACCGCGTCCATTGTGTAGCTCGGGCCGCGCAGGTCGTACAGGTACGACACCCGGTTGGCGACGATCGAGCCGAACGAGCCGGTCGCGGTGTACACATTAGATAGATCTGGGTTGTTGAAGTTGAGCCAGCCGTACTCGCTGTGCGCCAGGCCGATGAACACGCCGGTCCGGCTGCCCCGCAGCTGCGCGCGCACCTGGCCGGCGTCGTCGAAGGCCTCCTGCGCGACCTCGAGCATCAGGCGTTGCTGCGGGTCCATGTTCGCCGCTTCCCACGGCGAGATCCCGAAGAACGCCGGGTCGAACTGGTCGATCCCGTTGAGGAACCCGCCCCAGCGCGTACTCATCTTGCCCGGCGCCTCAGGATCGGGGTCGAAGTACGCGTCGACGTCCCAGCGGTCCTCCGGCATGTCCCGGATCGCGTCGACGCCGTCGTGCAGCAGCCGCCAGAACGACTCCGGGTCGTTGGCGCCACCCGGCAGGCGGCAGCCGATGCCGATGACGGCGACCGGCTCGGTCCTGGCGTGCTCCACCTCGTCGAGCTGCGCGCGCAGCTCCCGGATGGCCAGCAGCGCCCGCTGCAGCGGCGTCAGCTGGTCGGTTCGTTGACCTTCACTCATGACGACCCTTTTTCCGTGGCGTTGAGAGCTCCTTGTCCAGCAATGCTTCGACCTCGGCGTCGGACAGCTGACCGATCTCAGCCATCCAGGCGTCCCGGCGCGCCTCGGCGACGGCTGGCGCCGCCGGCGCATCAGGCTCGCCCGGTTCGGCCGGCTGGAGCTCCTGCTCGACGAACGTGGCCAGCGACTCGACCGTGGGGTAGTCGAAGAGCAGCGTGGCCGGCAGCGACCGGTCGACGCTGAGGCTGAGCGCGTTGCGCAGCTCCACCGCCATCAGGGAGTCCAGACCGAGCTCGTTGAGCGGCTGTTGGGTGTCCAGCGTGTGCGCGGCCGTCAGGCCCAGCACCCGCGCCGCCAGCTCCTGGACATGCGCCAGGACCACGTCGTGGCGGTCGCCGGGGGCCGTGGTCTCCAGCCGCCTCAGCAGCGCCCGATGGTCGCTGCCGCCAGCCGCCGCGCCGCCGGTGGAGACCTGCGCCGGCCCGTCGAGGTCGCCGAGTAGCGGCGGCTGGTGCCCGGCGGGGTACTGCCGCAGGTAGGCCGGCCAGTCGACGACGAAGATGGCGAGCTGCGCCGCGGGCTGGGCGAGCGCCTGCTCCAGCAGGGCGACGCCCTGGTCCGGCTCGACCAGACCCACGCCGCGCGCCGTCCACTGGCGGCCGCCGCGGTCGACCGACGCCGCCATGCCCGCGCCGCGCCACGGTCCCCAGTTGATGGACAGGCCCGGCAGGCCGAGCCGGCGGCGCTCGGCGGCGAGCAGGTCGCAGAACGCGTTGCCCGCCGCGTAGTTGCCCTGCCCGGCGGAGCCGAGCACCGACGCGACCGACGAGAAGAGGACGAAGAAGTCGAGGTCGGCCTGGCCTGTTGCACGGTGGAGGTTCCACGCGCCGGCCAGCTTCGGCCCGAGCACCCGCTCGAAGCGCGGCCACTGCTGCTGGAGCAGGATGCCGTCGTCGAGCACACCGGCGGCGTGCACCACGCCCCGCAGCGGCGGCAGCGTCTCCGTGACCTCGTGGACCAGCTGGGCCACGGCGTCGGCCTGCGCGACGTCCACCTGCGCGACCGTCACCTGTGCGCCCGCATCGCGCAGCGCCGCCACGTCCGCACGGCTCGCGTCGGTCACGCCGCTGCGCCCGACCAGGACCAGCGACCGCGCGCCGCGCTCCACCAGCCACTGCGCCACGCGCAGGCCCAGCCCGCCAAGGCCACCGGTGACCAGGTAGCTGCCGTCCGGGCGTACGACGCTCTCGGCGGTGTCCAGGGCTGTGCCCGACGCGGTGCCCGCAGCGACCGCGCCATGGGTCACCACGATCTTGCCGGTGTGCCGGGCCTGCGCCATGTAGCGGAACGCGTCGACCGCCCGCGGCAGCCCGAAGACGCGGTACGGCAACGGCCGCAGCGTCCCCTCGGCGATCTGCCGCAGCAGCGACCGCAGCAGCTCCTGTACCGTCTCCGGCTCGTCGCGGGCCAGCTCGACCAGGTCAAAGGCGGTGTACGTCACGTCGTCGCGCACCTCGGCCACGCGCTCGGCGGGCCAGGTCTCGCGCTTACCGATCTCGATGAACCGGCCGCCGCCCCGCAGCAGCTTCAGGCTCTCGGTGATGAAGTCACCGGTCAGCGAGTTGACCACCACGTCAACGCCCGCGCCTGCGGTCCGGTCGCGGATCTCCCCGGCGAAGTCGAGCGTCCGCGAGCTGAAGACGTGCCGTACGCCCATCTGCTCCAGGACCGGCCACTTCGCCGGGCTGGCCGTTGCGAAGACCTCAGCGCCGATGGCCTGCGCCACCTGCACCGCGGCCATGCCGACACCGCCGGCTGCCGCGTGGACCAGCACCCGGTCACCCGCCTTAAGCTGGCCGATCTGGTCGAGCGTGTAGAGCGCGGTCAGGAACGCGACCGGGACCGTGGCAGCCTCGGCATCGCCGACCTCGGCGGGCAGCGGCGCGACCAGCCGGGAGTCGACGGTCACGAAGCTGCCGAAGCTCGCCGGAGCCAGCGCCACCACCCGGTCGCCCACGTCCAGCCCGCGGACTGCCGAGCCGACCGTGACGACCTCGCCAGCGCACTCGAGGCCGAGCGGTCCGGCGTCCCCGGGGTAGAGTCCCAGCGCGTTGAGCACGTCGCGGAAGTTCAGACCGGTCGCGGTGACCCGCAGCTCGACCTGGTCCGCGGCGGGTGCCTGGCGCGCCGCCGGGCGCAGCACCAGCTGGTCGAGCACGCCCGGCGTGGCCATGTCGAGCCGGAACGCCTCAACGCTGGGTACGGCCAGCGGCTGGCTGGCACCGGCTGCGGCATAGCGCGAAAGGCGCGCCACGTAGCGCTCGCCGCCGCGCAGGGCGACCCGGTCCTCGTACCCGCTGGCCCGTAGCTCGGCGGCGAGAGGTGCCGCCTCGCCGGCCGCGTCTTCGGGATCGAGGTCGATCCGGGTGCAGCGAAGGTCGGGGTGCTCCAGCGCGATGACGCTGGCCAGCCCCCATAGCGGCGCCTGGCCGAGCGCCAGCGGCCCGGTCAGCTCGCCGACGGCCGCAGCCCCGCGCGTGACCAGGTACAGCCGCGGTGAGACGCCCTTGGTGGCCAGCGCCTGCACCAGATGCAGCGCGCCTTGCAGCGCGGTCCGCTGCGCATCCTCAAGGCTTGACAGCTGCGCGTCGGGATCGGCAGGAGCGTCGAGCGACCACAGGTGGACCACGCCGCGCCAGTCGCCAGCCGCTGCCGAGCCGAGTAGCCGGGTGAGGTCGTCAGGGCTGTGCGGGTTGACCGTGTACCGGCCATCCTCGGTGTGTTCGAATGCCGCCCCGGGCCGGACGAGCGTGCAGGAGCCGCCATCGGCCTCCAGTGTGGACGCCAGCTGCTGGCCGAGCCCGTGCTCATCGGCGAAGACCAGCCAGCTGCCGGGCGCACCGCTGGCCGCCGGGTTGCCGGCCGTCGTCGCGGCCTGCCAGGTGACCTCGTAGAGCAGGTCGTCCTGGCGCCCCGAGCCGCGACGCATCGCCGCCGGGTCGACCTGCTTGAGCCGCAGGCCCGCCATCTCGACGACCACAAGGCCGGACCGGTCCACGACCCGCACGTCACCGACGATCGTTGTGTGGTCGCCGGAGCCGTCGGCACGAGCCTGCGCATAGGCCCAGAGCTCGCCCTCGGGCTGCTGGGCACAGCGCAGCCGCTCGATGCTGAACGGGACATACAGCGGCAGCTCACCACCTGCCGGGGGCCGCGCCAGCCCGAGCAGCTGGAAGCACGCGTCCAGCAGGCCAGGATGGACCGGGTACGGGACGCCGGTGTCAAGCTGGTCCGGCCGCCGGACCGCGCCGAGCGCCTCGCCGTCGCCGCCCCAGACCTGCCCGAGCCAACGGAAGCTCGGCCCGAGGTCCAGACCGGCGCTGGTGACCGTCTTGTAGAACGCATCCAGGTCGTCGACCGTCCGGGAGCAGCGCTCCTGGACCGCGCCGGGGTCGAGCGACGCGTCCTGCGGTCGCTCGTCGGGTTCGAGCTGTGCCGTCACGTACTCCGTCCAGGCGGCGTCGTCGTAGGTGACGAGCCGCATCCTGGCGCTGTCGGGCTCCAGGACGGTCTGTACGGTCCGCTCAGCCGCCTCGGCCAGGACCAGCGGCTGCGGGAACACCACATCGCGCAGCGCGGGCGAGCCAGCCCCGCTCGCGGCGGCTGCGGCGAGCAGCATCGCGAGGTGGTGCGCGCCCGGGACGACGACGTCCCCGTTGATGCGGTGCTCGGCCAGCAGCGGGTGGGACTCTGCGCCCAGCACGGTCTCGAAGACCGTCTCGCGCAGCGACGGCGCGCGTACGAGCTGCCCGAGCAGTGGATGCTCGCCTGCACCACGCCGGACCGACCGGCGTGGTGTGGGGGCTGACCAGTAGCGTTGGTGTTGGAAGGGGTAGGTGGGCAGGGTGACGGGTGTGGGTGGGGTGGCTTCGGTGAGGTGTTCCCAGTTGGGGGTGGTGCCTTGGGTGTAGAGGGTGGCCAGGCTGGTCAGCAGCTGTTGGTGGTCGTTGCGCCTGCGGCGTAGGGAGGGTAGCCAGGTGTGGGTGGGGTCCTCGGGCAGGCTCTGGCGGGCGGCGCCGAGCAGGACCGGGTGTGGTCCGATCTCCTGGAACACGCGCACGCCCTGGGCGGCGGTGGTGGCCACGCTGGTGGCGAACTGGACCGGTGCCCTCACGTGCTCGCGCCAGTAGCCGGGGGTGGCGATGTCGGCTCCGGCGACCTGTCCGGTCACGTTGGACACCAGTGTCCGTTGTGGCGGTTGGTAGTCGACCTGCTGTGCGGCTTTGTCGAGCTCGGGCAGGATCGGGTGCATCAGTGGGGAGTGGAACGCGTGGGACACGTGCAGCCGGGTGGTCTTGACCTCGTCCCCGGCCAGCCGTTGACGGACCTGCTCCACCGTGTCCTCCGGCCCGGCGATGACGGTCTCGGTGGGGCTGTTGTGTGCGGCGATGACGACCTGCCCGCCGGTGCCGGTCAGGTAGGGTGTGACCTGCTCGGGTGGGAGCGTGACGGCGAGCATGGCTCCGCCTGGGGGTAGCTGGCCCATCAGCTGTCCGCGGGTGGTGACCAGCCGCAGCCCGTCCTGCAGGCTCATCACCCCGGCGATGCAGGCGGCGACCAGCTCGCCCACGCTGTGGCCGAGGACCACGTCGGGCTTTACGCCCCAGTGCTGCCATAGCTGGGCCAGGGCCCACTCCACCGCGAACAGTACTGGCTGGGTGTTGCCGGTCTGGTCCAACCGGGTCCTGGCCTGGTCCGGGTCGCTGCCCTCGGGTGGGAACAGCAGCTCCTGTAGCGGGTGGTCCAGCTGCCCGTCCAGCAGCGCGGCGCACCGGTCCAGCGCCGCGGTGAACACCGGCTCGGACTCATACAGGGTGCGGGCCATGCCGACGGACTGGCTGCCTTGTCCGGTGAACAGCCAGGCCACCTTCGGCCGCCGCCCAGGTGCGACCACACCCTCACGCACCAGGGAGTGCTGGGCACCGTCCAACCAGCCTTGCAGCCGCTGCACCGCGCCGGTCGCGTCCTGCGCCACCACCGCTAGACGGTGGGCGAAGTGGCTACGCCTGGTGCCGGCCGCGGCACACACCACGGCAAGGTCGGG
>Ga0075430_100002147_pt1 | contig 16325 bp, 17 predicted proteins | sample RhiMetdeltSRZDD4_FD_75294 | JGI IMG/M metagenome (GOLD analysis project Ga0075430, IMG submission 75294) | Populus rhizosphere microbial communities from Tennessee, USA - Rhizosphere MetaG P. deltoides SRZDD4 | ecosystem: Host-associated > Plants > Roots > Rhizosphere > Soil | place: USA... | reverse complement strand
GGCGATCTCGACAAACGTCGGCAGCCAGTCAAGTGAGGCAAAGATGTCGTTCTTGACCGTGCCGGGCCTGATCACGCCAGGCCAACGGATCACCATCGGGGCGCGCATGCCGCCCTCCCAGGTGGTGAGCTTGCCGCCCTTGAAGGGGGTGGTGCCGCCATCCGGGAAGGTGATGGTCTCGGCGCCGTTGTCGGTGGTGAAGACGACGATGGTGTTGTTGGTCTGGCCCATGGCCTCGATCTTCTGAAGAACCAGGCCGATGTTGTCGTCCATCTGCTTCATGCCGGCTTCGTTGACGCCCCAGTCCTTGCCGCCCGGCTCACCCACCATCGCGAGGTACTTGTCCGGCAACACAGTGGTGATGTGCATGCGCGCCGGGTTGTACCAGACGAAGAACGGCTTGTTGGTCCGCCGTGGGTCGTTGCGGTCGAGGAAGTCGATGACCTTGGCCGAGATTTCCTCGTCGACCGTCTTCGATCGCTCCAGCGTCAACGGACCCTCGTCCTTGCATGTCATGTTCTTGGCGGTGCCGTCGGATTTGCACGCCAGCACGGGGCGCGGTGGCGTGAGGCAGATCGTTGTTTTGGGATCCACCGCACCGGGCACCTCGGCCACGCCGGGAATTGGCGTGTTTCTGCACGGCGGCGCTACGGTCTGCTGCGTCGGGGTCTTGTTGATGTCGGGAAAGCTCACCCCCTGCATGGCGTCGAGGTGGTACAGATAGCCCCAGAATTCCTGGAAGCCGTGTGCGGTCGGCAGGGCGTCGGTGTGGTCGCCAAGGTGGTTCTTGCCGAACTCGCCGGTGTTGTAGCCGAGGTCGAGCAGGAACTTGGCGAGCGCCGGGGTGCCGGGCCGCAGGTAAGATGGGCTGCCGGGCAGCTGCGGGGGAATCATGCCGGTGCGCAGCGGATGCATGCCGGTGAAGAAGGCATTGCGCCCGGCCGTGCAGCTCTGCTCGGCGTAGTAGTCGGTGAACAGCGCGCCTTCCTGGCCGATCTTGTCGATGTTCGGCGTCTCCCCGACCATCAGGCCTCGGTGATAGATGCTCGGTTGCATCCATCCAATGTCATCACCCATGATGAAGAGGATGTTGGGCTTTTGCGCCTGAGCTTGCGCTTGTGCCGACTGCGATCCAATCAACAACGCGCCGGCTGCAAGTAACCATGCGCAGACGTACAAGCTCAGTTTCTGTTTGATAGCGTGTGTGATCACTGTCACCTCCGCAGCTGTTAGATGTTCGAGGCGTGGGCCGCCTGAATTCTCAGAAAAGTTTTTGATTTTCACCGGCGTGCGCGCACCGATGATCTTACAGAGAACCAATAGGTGCGCAAGCCAGTGAGGATTATTGGAATACCGACCAAGCCCAATGTCCGTTTTGAGTCAAAAGCAGACATCGCTGAACGACAGAGAGAGAAGACGGCGCCGGTTCCAGTCGAACCAGTGTCTGCGATGGCGCCTGACCGGACGGCGCCATGTCCGCTAGGCGGACATTAGACGCCTTGTTCAAATCCAAAGATGCGCTTCCAATCATTTTTCATGCTGATCACGGTCCAACTTTTCTTCTTCGCTTCGTCGTAAAGTGCTTGCGTGAAGGTGCCGACTCTCGTGTCTGGAAGTCCTTGCGCAGGGCCATAGGCATATTCGCGTTTCGCGTCATCATGCAGCACCAGCATCATCAACCGCACACCATCGCCCGCACCGGTGTATTCAAGCATCTGCCGGTCGCCGTCTGAATTGCCGAAGGAAGCATTTGGCCGACGGCCAATCATCAGGTGGATGCCCTCAGGCTTGCCCGCCTTGTCGTCGTTCAAGAGTAGCTTCGGCTCTTTTGTCAGGAATGGTGTGCCGTCCTTGTGATAGCCGAACTTCGTGGCGCCTGCGGTGCCGACCACTTGCTCAGGTGGCACGCCATAGACCCGCTGGCTGTAAACGCGGACGAAATCTTGGCCGCCGCCGGTCACGATATAGGTCTTGAAGCCGTTGCCACGCAAATATTGCATGACCTCAAGCATCGGTTGATAGATGAGTTCAGTGTAAGGCCGTTTCCAGCGTGCGTCCTTGGCGTTGGTCAGCCATTTCTTTGCTTCGGCCGTGAAATCTTCCACCGACATCCCGGTCAGCGTCGCGACAAGGATTTTCTCCAGGTCGTGTAGCGAGAGTTTGGCAATGGCCTCTCGATTTCCTGAGAGCACGGTCTTGAAAGGCTCAACGTTCTTGAGTTTAGGGTCCTTCTCCACCACAGCAGGCACACGATCCAAACAGTAGACAACCTGGGAGTAGATAGGGTGTTCAACCCACAATGTGCCGTCTTGGTCGAACGTCGCAATCCGGTCTTCTGGTGGGACAAATTTCTGGCTTGACTGATCCGTCGTAGCGCGCACGAAATCGAGGATCGCCTGTTTCGCCGGGCCGTCGTTCCATGAAGCAAGCGCCGCAGACGTTGTTTGGGCTTGAGCCGATGTGGAGAGCAGCGCTCCAGACAAGGCCGGGAGCAATGCTAAACCTGACACCAGAGTGCGGCGGTCGATCCCAAATGACAAATCGTCGGATTTCATCGTTAGCCTCCATTGGACGCGAGTCCAAGCCAGGGCCAACGTGAACGCAACCTAAGGGGGCATCAATTGCCCAAAGGGGAAACCGCACGTATTGCGGTACGCAGATGCTCCCAACTTGAGAGCTGGTGTCGGTGCGGAACACGCCACACGGCTATGGTTACGCCGAGCGGACCAAGAGCGATCGCCGTCTAGGCTGTCTTCAATCTAGCGTCCTCAGCATGCGGCAAGCCGCCGATTGCAACCCGGGTAATGAGATCGGCCAGTTCATCGACAAACAGCTCGTCGATCGTTATCCGGAACGGATCTTGTGCAAACAGATCGCGATTTCGCACGAAAACGCTGCATTGCCCCATCAAGCATATGGCTGCGCAGAGAGCTGCTCGCTCTGGTGTGTTGGGCGGCAGGAATCGTCGCACAAGATCGACTGCGGCCGAAAGATATGAGGTTGTATTGGTTGCTACGAACTTCCGAAAAACCTTCGACGGATGCGCGCTCTCCCAGGCGAACATGCGTATGTAGCGACTCAGTTCATCCTGAAAAAGCAGCGGCCGCAACTGGTGGCGCACGAAGCGTCGGAGTGCCCGTTCGGGCGAGAGTGATTTGAGTTCTTCCGCGTCGACTCCCGCATTCTCTGTCAGCCTTTCGAACGCAATTTTGAGAACTTCGAAGTACAAACCATCCTTGCCTTTGAAATGATAATTGATGGCAGCCTGATTGACCCGAGCCTTGGTGACGATGTCACGCACGCTCGATCGCTCGAACCCCTTTTCCGCGAACAACGAGACCGCGGCTTTGATGATCAGGTCGCGGGTGTATTCGGCAGGACGGGTCATGGGCTTCCCTGGTTCAAACAGTCGTTTGAACTAGATTTGTAATGCCTCCAGGGGGAAAGTGCAACTTATCTTAATAAAATATGGCTCTTTTGCACCGTCATTATTCCGCCTAAAACGATCGTTTGAATTATAAATGACCGTTTGAAATGGTCGTTTGCAACGAAGCCACTCAACGATTTGGGGGTCTTCCGTGCTAAAGCTGACATCGCGGTTTGTCCTGCAAGTTCTGCCTTATCTGCTTATGGCGCTGGCTGCAGTTGTCCTGCTGCCAGGCGTTGCCGAGTTGCTGATAGGGGCCGCTCTGCCGTCGGCCGCTTCGTTTCCGTCCCGCGGAGTAGAGACGATAATTGAGCCCTTCGATCACGGCCCAACGACGCCCGATCTTATTCATCGGGCCCATGAGGCGTTTGCACCGAACGGATTCTTACGTGAAGTCGCGAAGGTCGTTGATCTTGAGGATCGCTAACGCAAGGAGTTGCGCATGCGCTCACATTACGAAATGTCGGATTTGTCTCACCGGAGTCCTTGGTGGGGTCTGGTTCGGGCGCTGAGGGCAGCAATCTTTTCGTGTTGGCCGGAACCGCGCGAGAAAACGTATCGGCCGGAACGGCACTACATGCGCGGACCCGGGCCAAAATGGCGAGCAAAGCACGGTCATTCAGGTTGAACGGCGATTGACAGGATTCGAAGTCGAGTTGACGCCGCCCCGATAAGCGGAACGTAGCGCCGCCTTGCAACACAAGCGGACATTTCCCGCCGCACGCGCTATATCCGCTTTACCCCCGAAACCGGACGTTTTGCGAAGAATCCGCGCGCTCAACCCGCAGTTCCATTTGCGGCGTCGAAAGTTTTGTCTGCTTCGCAAACGAGACTCACCGCTCCGCGGACCTGCCATCTCCTCCGTCAATCTGTCGGCCAATAAGTGCTAGGGCGCGCTGATAAACCGGAGCCGCGTTCCATGCCTGGATGGCCGCGAAATTGGCTTCACCCGGCTGATATCCTGCACCGGCGCGCCAGCCATGAGCCTTAAGGAAATTTGCTGTTGAGGTCAGCGCGTTGGCCGCGACGTCGAGATTTCCGGTGCCGTAATTCAGGATGTTCTTGGGCAAGAACTGTGTTTGGCCGATTTCACCGTGCATCGAGCCCCGCGTGTTCGCCGAGAGGACGCCGCGATCGATCAACGTCAGCGTTGCGTTGAGTTGGTCGGTAAAATAAGCCGAACGACGACAATCGTAAGCGAGGGTCGCTACAGCCGACAGAGTGTTCTGATTCCCGCGTTGGCTTCCGAATGCCGTCTCCATACCCCAAATGGCTATGAGCGGACCTGACGGGACGCCATAGCGCTGCTGGATTGATGCAAAGAGCGCTGCATGGGATTGCTTGAGTCCGCGTCCGCGGGCGACAATAGCCGCACCGCCGCGTTTGGCCAGAAACTGATCGAGCGATAGACTGAAACTTCTTTGCCCGCGGTCAGCTGCGATGGTCGCGGTCGCATAGCTCGTCGCCCCCAAGGCTGCGAGGGTTGAAGCGCTCACGCCCCTTCCCCTCGCCTCAGCAGCGAACTGCTGCTTCCATGCCTCAAAGCCCGCCGCTGTGCTGCCGCACTGCGCGGCACTCGTTTCGCCGGTCATCCACATGAGCCCGGTCAAGGCCACAAAGGTGGCCGTGTTGAAGCGCCCACCTTTGGTCATTTCGGACTCCCTTTGCACATCGTTTGTACTATGACGGCACGCGCAAGGATGAGGCCTGATCGTGGCTCTCGCGTCTGGCAGTCTTGATTACTGCAATTTCATCAGCCGGCTTGCGCGTGAGGACGCAGCATTTCACGCAGCGCTCGCCGCGGATTCCACCCCAGACTGTCTGAGTTTTTAATTTCGGGGTCGAGTTGGACTGAGGTCCAATGTCTAACCATGCCGGGGCGCGATCCGGGGTTATTTTTGCTGCTTGCTTTTCAGCTCGGCTTCATTTGCAGCGATGAACGCGCGAATATCGTCTGCCATGTCCAGCAGCTTGAGCCACTGTTCTTTATACAAGGTCACCGGAAAGCGGCCCAGCCCATAAACCGAGACCCCGCCTTTCTCGCTAACTTTCAGGCGCATGCTGGAATTCGCGTCTTTTTTCAGCGCAGCATTCTCTTGCCGCAAGCGTTCAAGCTCAGCTTTTAGATCGTCGTCCGCCATGGGTCCTCCACCGAGAGAAACAGTTTCTAAAGAGGCTGACGGAGACAAACTCCGCCAAAGCCAAGAGATAGATAGCGGTGATGTGAAACAACGGCATCGAGAGAGCCGCAATTTCGGCCATTCGGGACACTGCGAGGATTCGACAAAATGGCAACTCCCCAGCGCCGGAGTAGCCCGCAAGTTTATTGGGTTTTTCCATTGTCACACCAGTGGACAATATTTGTACCAATATGTCCGCTTATGGCCCAACCAGAATTGAGCCCGTTGCACCGCACATGTCTGCTTTTGACCCAAAGCGGACATGGCTGTGGGCTTCTACGGTCCCGGCCAGCACCGCTTTCGCCAAATCAAATCAACTAACTAACCAGATAACGTATGCGCTACACGCCATAAGAATTGCACCCACTACTCTGGTCATCATTACGCTGATTGAGGAGAGCGTAGCGCGCCGGTGCCATTCCCATAGGCTACGACTGGCTGCAAATGTGTGTATTTGTCTTGCCCAGATCAGTGACGATGCGCCTGCGATGAAAAATAAAATGCCGAAAACCAATTCCTTGCTCATTTTCTATGGCTCTTCGGCTTGTGTTGCTCGGGCGACTTTTGATGCGGCGCTACTACCTTGCTTTATAAGGCTATGAGCCTAAACGGCGATTGGCTTTAGATGTCCCGTATTGGCCCAACGCCGACACTCTGAAACAGCCGGTATTTTAGTCACCGCTTTGGGTTCATAATCCTTTGCAATTCACCGGAAACGACAAAGCAAATCACCGCAATCGTTCCTGAGCCAATAAGCGTGCGCGTCAGCCATTCATGTAGTTTTTGATCGTACTCAGAGCGGCTTCGTGAGGAAGCCAAACAGGCCGGCACCCCTATGGGACACGACGCTTTTCACAAATCTTACATCCGTTTTGTTGAACTGATTCAACAGCGCAAGATGGGAGGAGTCCGAATTGTAGCTTCGAAGTAGGCTGCTGGGCCCAAATTGAGTGAGTGGCACATGTCCGCTTTTTGGCCCTTAGCGGACATTTGTTTTTGCACCGCGCATGTCCACTTTTGGGGGTAAAGCGGACATGCCTTTTTGCGGTGCAAATGTCGGCTTTTGACCCAAAGCGGACAAAAGAATTAGAAGCGAAACGGACCTGATGGAAGAGGGCTCTGCAAGGCTTCTCCTGCATTCACAGGGCGGCTATAAGGTTCGTGAAGCTCGGCGGCTCGATGAATGGCGAAGCGCAAGAAACGGATCGCGAACAGCAAGCTCGGCATTTCGATCAGCTGCCGAGTGCAGAAGCCAGTCTTGAAAGATCTCGACGCCTACCGAAAGTCACTAAAACTTTCGCGCTCCGCCGCCTTGGTAAAGCTCGCCACCGACCACCTGGCCGGACTGAAGGAGCCAGCCGAAAAGCTGTGGGAAGGCGCCGTCGAACACATGTTCCCCGCGGGCGACGGGGCTAAAGGTGACGATCCCAGATGATCGCACTGCCTATCCATTAGCAGTCCGCCTTCCTGGACGAATTTGCAGCATTCGTTCCCACACCCGACCGACGAATGACGTATCTGCCGATGTCGCCAGTGATGTCCGCTATTGGCCCAAAGCGGACTTGGGCTAGTGCGCTGCACATGTCCGCTCTGGGGCGTAAAGCAGACATGAGCTTTTGCGGCGCACATGTCGCCTTTTGACCCAAAGCGGACATTCTCCTTGCAAGTGATTTGGTGACTTTCGGAGGTAACGGGCAGCGACTATGACGTTCCGGTGTTCGTCACAAGTTAGAATGAGCACGCTCCAATCCAACAACTAAAATAATCAAGAACCAACGGCTTCGGCTTAGAGATGTGCCATGAATATCCTCACAATCAACCTCATACTCAGCACATTTGTTTTCTGGGTTGCCGCTAAACTCTATGTTCTGCCAAAGCTGCAAAACTATGAAGCTAGAACACTCTTGCTGCCGATTCTGCTGCTCCACTCCTTGCGGCACCTCGGCCTGATGTTTCTCACATCGGGAGCTACCTATCGTGGCATTCCGTCGCAGTTCACGTATCCGGCAGCCTATGGCGATCTTATTACAGCTGTCCTGGCGATGATCGCCATCCCAGCGGTCGCTACGCGAGCGCGGAGCGCGAAATTGTTGGTGTGGCTTTTTAACGTTGTGGGTTCGCTGGATCTTATTGACGCTATCACGCTCGCAACGGTTTACGATGCAGCGCCGTTTATGGGCCCCGCATATTGGATTCCGGCGTTTTGGGTGCCCGCGTTGTTGGTGACCCACTATCTCGCGTTCCTTATCCTTCTTCGCGGCCGTTGGCCTGCGTAGTTTAAATGTCGATGAGCACAATGTCCGCTATTGGCCCAAAGCAGACATACTGAACGCGGCTTTTGATGTGGGTAAAGCGGACATGACTTGTTGCGATGCGAATGTCTGCTTTTGACCCAAAGCGGACATCCAGCCTTGTTCTGGCGACCTCGGCCATACTGTATGCTGGTCGTTGATCAAGACCGGGGGAGTGTATGCGGATCGCAATACTTGATGATGTCCATCACGCCTATGAAGGCACGACTGGAGTTAGCCGACTTCGCGACCGTAATGAGGTGCAAATATTCACTGGTCCCTTTGGGGATCCGGCAGTGCTCCGAAGCTTCGATGCGATTGTGGCTAACCGCGAGAGAACGCGATTTACGCGAGACCTGTTGCAACAACTTCCAAATCTCAAAATCATCGCACAGACGGGAAATCACGCGTATCACATCGACTTAGCTGCCGCTAAGGAGCGTAAAATCGTCATTGCGAAGGCCGCCGGAGGGTTTTGTAGGAGTGCGGCAGAACTTGCTTTTGGATTGATGATTGCCGTCATGCGGCAGATCCCGTCTGTTGACCAGGAGGTCAAACGCGGGCGGTGGCCAACGCCAATGACACGAGTGCTTCACGACAAGACACTAGGCATCGTAGGCCTCGGTCGGATTGGCCGTTATATTGCTAAGATTGGCGCGGCCTTCGAGATGAAAGTGCTCGCGTGGGGTAGGCGATTAACTCACGAGGAAGCAGCTTTGGCGGGTGCCGAACGCCGCGAACTTGATGATCTCCTGAGTTCTTCGGACATCGTTTCTATTCACGCGACAATGAGCGACGAGACGCGTGGTCTTGTTGACGCAAGACGTCTCGGGCTTATGAAACCAACGAGTTACCTGATCAATACCGCGCGCGGACCGATTGTTGACGAAGTCGCATTGTGCGCTGCTCTCTCATCCGGCCAAATCGCTGGTGCAGGCCTCGATGTCTTTGACGTAGAGCCACTGCCTCCCGGCCACCCCCTCACCAAAATGCCTAATGTGGTTCTGACTTCGCATCTCGGGTGGCCAACGGACGCAATGTATACTCAGTTCTCAAATGCGGCAGCGGATGTCTTACTCGCTTATCTCGACGGAAAAGAAGTGCCACGTTTCGTCGCTGGTCACTAACATCCAAGTTCGCTATTGGCCCAAAGCAGACATGTGCTAGTGCACCGCACATGTCCGCTCTTGGGGGAAAAGCGGACACAGCAATTGCAGTGCGAAATGTCTGCTAATGACCCAAAGCGGACATCGGCCCTGGCGCCTTCCAGTTCAGTGACACACCAGTACCGGGGTTTTCGTGTGCGTTAGCACCTTATTTGTGACACTGCCGAGCACAACTGCGGATAGTCCGCTGCGACCGTGCGATGCCATGACGATGAGATCGCAGCCCCTGTCCGCGGCTGTTGCAATGATGGCTTGATATGGTTGCGCGTTTTCCACCTGAATCGTGTCGCAGGGCACACCCGCCTGCTTGGCCGCATTGGCCACGCGGTTCAGCACGCTCGCAGCGTGCTTCTTGATCTGCTCGGCATGTTTGGCGAGTTCCTCAAGTGCCCGCTGCGCTTGCGTTTCTGAAACGCTGAGCCAGTTGAACGGCTCCTCGATGATAATGGCGGTAACCCTGGCTCCCACGGATTTCGCCAGTGACAATCCATTCGTCACCCCATGTTCCGCCAACTCCGACCCATCTGTTGGAATGAGAATATGCCGGTACATGTTCAACCTCTCGATTTTGTGAACGTGCTGCCTTCGAGTGTAAGCTTGGGCGATTGCTTTAGATATCCGACCGCTCGTGCAATTTCTTGAGCAAAATTTAACCGCCAATCGTGCCCCCGCCCAATGTCCGCTATTGGCCCTAAGCAGGCATTCCAATTATGACCTCTGACGTCTGCTTTCGGGGGTAAAGCGGACAGGCTTCCGAGGTCTGGATGTCTGCTTTCGACCCGAAGGCGGCGTCGTTGGGACAATACGAATTACCCGCAATAGATTTATAGAGGTGGTCGCCTTGTCGGGGTAAAGAGCCTTGGCGCATGATTGGAAGCTGGGGCTTACAACATCTAGAGAGGACGTTATGCCGACCTTCATGATGTCGATGAATTTTACCGATCAAGGCATCCGCAATATCAAAGACGCGCCGAAGCGCGCAGAAGCGGCGCGCGATCTCGCGAAGAAATTGGGCGTCGAGGTCAAGCATCTCTATCTTACGTCTGGCGAAAGCGATCTGGTGGTTTTCTTAGAAACGCCGAATGGCGACAACGTCGCGAAATTCGCGCTCGCGCTTGGTTCGCTAGGCAATGTCCGCACCCACACTTGCCGCGTTTGGCCGGCGGAGGAATATGTGAAGCTCGTCTCCGAACTGCCCTAGAGTGATGCTTTGAGCAGGCCTGGGGTGTCCGCTATTTGCCCATAGCGGACATCCCTAGTTGCGCCACACATGTCCGCTTTCGGGGATAAAGCGGACATCGAGATTGATCGCGTCTAGCCTCGACAAGCTTGGCTGCGCAGCCGTCATGGACGTGCCGGTGCTGATTGCGGTCTACGCGCCGACCGGTCGTCCGGGCCGCCCATTTGGCGACCCAGACCTAAATCCGTTACGAGGTTTTGTATTCAACCATCTGCAGGACCGCGCGAGTCAAGACACTGTCAGGGATCCTGAGCTGATCCAAAATCGTGTAGTGGTTCGTGTTGGGGACTGGAACCAAATCGCCCGGAAGATGAGTCTGCGACCGGTATGCATGGTAATCACGGCTGCTAGCGATCATCGCTGGCAACTCGCCCGTGCCGTACGCAATGGCAAGCGGCTTGTTGACGTTCGGCCGGCGCATTGGAGACAAGGTTTCAATCTCCTTCTCGGTCAACTTGACCTTGTCGTTGACATGCGGGGAGTCGCGAAGGGCAGCGAGATCAAAAACTCCCGAGATGGACACCCCCGCCGTCACTTTCGGATGATCCAATATGAACGCCGTGAGATGCCCGCCGGCCGACCAGCCCGTCACTATGATGGGGCCGGTGATTCCATGTTCTGCACTCTTCGCGTTGAGCCAGTCGAACGCGGTTCGCACCTCATTAGTGATCTGAGTCAGACTCGCCTGCGGGGCGAGCGTATATCCGGGCAGAGCAGCCGACCATCCGCGCGCCAACAGACCTTCTGCGAGGAAGGCAAATACTTCCCTGCTGTTGCGCTGCCAATAGCCCCCATGAATGTGAACGAAGCACGGTGCCTTAGGATCGTTGGCGGGATAGAGGTCCCACTTCGTCCGCTCTCCTGAAGCATAAGGCAGATCGAGGTGTTTTGAACGCTGCTCGCGCAGAGCTTTCGAAGCTGCAATCCAGCTTTCGGTTTTCGTCCGAGCGTAGTCAAGTCCGACATGCTCCCCATTGTTATAAGCCAAGTTGCGGGCCGCGAGCGACATGTTCATCCAGTCCATGCCTGCTGCCGGACATTCCTTCGCGCGCGCGACATTGGGAGTTACGACACTCGCTGCGGTCGCAGTCACGAACGCGCGACGACTGATCGTTGCTGCCATGATGAACCTCCCTGATTTGTCGAAGTTGGTGAGGATCTAGCCTCTTACCGATCGTAGCGAAAGCATGCGCCGCTTGGTGTTGTTCGGCAACCGAAGACTCCTTTCGCCTTGACTGGTAGCAGACATGGCCAACCGACAAACGTCCGCTTTCGGGGGGGTAAAGCGGACATGGCCTATTGCGGCGCAAATGTCCGCTAATGACCCAAAGCGGACATCGGGCCTGAACATTTCCCCGCTCACCGCCGCGTCGCAAAGTGCTAGACTTTAGCCTTATACTAAGTGCGGATTCGGGGGGCCATGAAGCGGCGCGAGTTCATCAGTCTTGTCGGCGGCGTGGCGGCATGGCCGCTTACTGCGCGTGCGCAACAGGGCGAGCGGATGCGGCGTATTGGCGTGCTCATAAGCCAGGCCGCGGACGACCCGCAAAGTAAGCCTCGTGTCGCGGCGTTCCTGCAGGGACTGCAGCAACTCGGCTGGACCGAAGGCCGCAATGCACAGATCGACATTCGCTGGGGCGTGGCAGACGCCGCGAGCTCTCGCAGATACGCGGCGGAAATGGTCGCGCTAGCGCCCGACGTCATTCTGACCGCTGCCAGCGCAGCCACGGCGGCGGTGCAAGAAGCGACCCGCACTTTACCAATCGTGTTCGTCAACGTAAGCGACCCGGTAGCCGCTGGTTATGTCGCGAGCCTGGCGCGACCTGGCGGTAACGTCACCGGGTTTACCTTTGTCGAATACGGCACGAGCGGGAAATGGCTTGAGCTTGTTAAGGAAATTGCGCCCAACGTGAAGCGCGTCGCAGTTCTTCGCGACCCAAACATAGCCTCAGGCATCGGGCAATTTGCGATTATTCAATCGGTAGCAGCCTCCTTCACGGTGGAGGCGAGCCCGATTGACATCCGTAACCCGGACGAGATTGAGCGTACTATTACGGATTTTGCGCGCACCGCGAATGGCGGCCTTGTCGTGACCGCGAGCCCAGCAGCGCTCGTATATCGTAAGTTGATCATCACTCTGGCGGCCCAGCACAGACTGCCCGCGGTGTACTTTCTACGTGATTTCGTGAAAGACGGCGGCCTGATCTCTTACGGGCCCGACCCTGTCGCCCCATTCGGGCAAGCGGCCAGCTATGTCGACCGCATCCTCAAGGGCGAGAAGCCCGCCGACCTTCCGGTGCAGGCGCCTACCAAGACCGAGCTGGTGCTCAATCTGAAAACGGCCAAGGCGCTTGGCCTCACTGTGCCGTCGTCCGTACTCTCCCGCGCTGACGAAGTGATCGAATGAGACGCACATGTCCGCTTTCGGGGGCAAAGCGGACATGGGCTTGTGCACTGCAAATGTCTGCTTTTGACCCAAAGCGGACATTTGCATAGTCGGAATATCGTGACATTGCTCTCCCTGCCACTCCGGTTCACAGCGAAATTGGCTCGCAAGTAGCGTCATACCCCTTCCGGAACTTGTTCTCATGCGACGATAGCGTGCAGTCGCTTTGGGCTGGGGTCGGGGAATGGCCAAGCACCCTAGTGAAACATTTCGTCGAGATAGTTTCGAGCGCGCAGCGGCCATTTACTGGCCTGCTAAGCACCCACTTTGATCCGAAGCTGTTTGGAGAGGCGCAACGCTCTCCGTCCCGAGCGAAGAAATATCAAATAGCGTTGGACTGATAATCCACAACGATAATGGGAGTGTGTCATGCGTGTCATCTTAGCTGTCGCAGCAGCTTTCTGTTTAGCGTTTCCGTTATCAGCAGGCGCTGCAAGTGGTGGCGCAGTAAATTCTGATCTCAGCGCAGCTCGACGTCATCAGACCGTTGGTGGATTCATGTGTCCGACGAAATTTGAACTCACATATCAGGTATGCCAGTGCCAGGTCTCGGGTGGATATCCGACCATCTATTACCCCGCTTGTCTTGTTGGGCCACAATGTCCCCCTGCAGTAGTGGTGTGCCAGCCCGGAGTGAATCGATAGCGTTAAAGCACGTGTACGGCGCAGTTCCCGCGGCCGATCACGGTTGGTGATTGAGACCGAACGCTTTAGGGCGCCGCTTCGAGCATTCGTTGCGAGGCACAAGCACGCCTTGGCGATGTCCGGTATTGGCCCTTAGCGGACATGCCTCTCACGCCGATCAATGTCTGCTTTTGGGGGTAAAGCGGATGTGACAATTGACCCGTGAAGTGTCCGCAAATGGCGTGATGGGCACATTGTTATGCGATGTAACATTTATGCACTAGTTGTAAATCGAAAAGTAACGTTTCTTTTCTATGAAATTCTTAGCGGGGATCACTCCATGAAAAAGTTCTTGGTTGCAGTGTGCTCAGTAGTTCTCGCCTTGGGTCTTGCCGGGTGCTGGGGCAAGGGCAAGGCCCCGGTTGGCAAGGGCAAAGCCCCGGTCGTTCAAACGAGGGGTTGATCAGGCTGCGCTACACAGATTAGAAATTTGCGAGAGGCCGCCTTCAAGGCGGTCTCTTTTTTATAGTCCATATTTGGCTCAGCGGACATTCCAAATTTGTCGATCAACGTCCGCTTTTAGGGGTAAAGCGGACATGGGTTGGTGCATTGCAAATGTCCGCTATTGGCCCAAAGCGGACATGGTGTTTGCGATGCGACATGTCCGCTAGTGACCCACAACTTTGGTCGTGCATCAGGGCGTGAAGCTTCTCAGCAAATAACGCTAAAGCTTGTCGCCGCGATCTCGAATGATGCGGGGACAGTCTCGCTCTCAATCACCGAGCTGACCGACTTATGGACACCGATTGGACAAAGGCCCTGAAGCCCGATGAAGCGCGAGACGCACCTGATGTCCTGAATGCGAACAAGGCGCCCGTCACGGCGAGGGAAGCCACTGAGATTATCGGGCTACGGCGGGCGCTACAGGCCAAGGCGGAGTCAACTTAAAGCAGCGCCGCACTATTGGACTTTGGTCGCTTCAAACTTCACTCAATCCGTGAGGAAAAAGCCGCCAAGCAACGCACACACGATGACGATGACGATGACAACCATCACTCGCTTTTTGTTCTTCTCATTCATGCCCCCTCCAAAATGTGAGCACGAACACAACAGGTAACTCGGTGCGGCACTGATTATCAGATCGTGAAAAGTTGTGCTGTCCCCAACACACGCAAAATGATTATTGGGCCAAGTTTGTTTGGTGCCAAGTTGTAGTCACAATTCTTGATGGAAATTAACCCCACCTATCGGGGACGTTTGTGGACGGGGATGAGATCGGGGCCATGCTCCCTGAGGAGGAGAGCGGCCCCGATTTTTACATAACCGCGGCGCGACCGGCAAAGGCGCGAAAAGGAAAACCGTAATGCGAAAGCACTCTTTGATGCTTCTCGCTGCCGCGTTTGGTCTGGCTGCAAGTCAAGCTTCGGCGGCTGATGTGCCGCGGAAAGCTCCAGCCGTCACAGCGCCGGCGGCGTCTCCAATTGCTTGGACCGGGTGTTACATCGGCGCCAACGTCGGCGGGATATTTGGCCGCGCCGAGACGACTTTCGGTTTTGGAGAAGTCGCTACAAACAATTCTGGCTTTGCTGGCGGCGGCCAAATTGGCTGCGATTATCAATTCGCTGGCGGATGGGTAGTCGGCGTCCGCAATATGTTTGATGGGACAAGCCTCCGTAAGGATCGGGCAATCGCCTTCGGTCCACTCGCCGGTGGCGAGGTTGACTTCAAGGCTCGTTGGTTCGACACCCTGACGGGCCGCGTCGGCTATGCGGCGGCACCCGCCTGGTTGATCTACGGTCAGGGCGGCGGGGTGTGGGCTCAATCCAGTTCAGCGGTCACCTTTGCTGGCGTTCAAATTGGCGACTTCTCCAAGACCAGATCAGGCTGGACGGCCGGCGGTGGCGTTGAATGGATGTTCGCGCCGCGCTGGTCGGCGTTTCTGGAAGGTAACTACATGGACTTAGGCTCGAACGATCAAACTGTAATCATCCCTGTGTCCTGTCCGGCTGGTTGCGCCTTCAGCGCCAAAACGACCGCGGCCACTGCCCTGGTCGGCGTGAATTACAGATTCGGGTGGGGCAAAGCGCCTTATTAATACAAACGTAGTGTTCGTGGTCGTGCGAAAAATGCAGACGTGCTTGATATCAAGTCACGGCATCCGGCTCGCCATCGGTTCTTTGGCGTTGTGTTTCGCGAGCTCGGCCGGGGCGCAAGGAAGCTTGGAGCAGGGAAAGACCGCCGCCCAACTTTACGCGGCCAACTGCGCGAGCTGTCATAAATCGCCACAACGCCTGACCAAGGCCACAGGGATTTTCGGGCTCGAGAGCTTCCTCCGGGGACACTACACGCCCAGCTCTCAATCGGCCGCCACCATCGCCGCCTATCTAAATGGATTGGAAAGGCAGTCGTCCGGGCCTATGCGTGCTCGGGGCACCAAACACACGAGCCAAGCGAATGCCCAAAAGCCATCGCCGAGTAAAACCAAGGAGGACAAATCTCCCGTAGCACGAGCCCTCAATAGTGCGGCAGATACTGCGGAACGAACCCTCAATAGGTTGCTTCAGGCGATAAAGCCGGAGAATGACTAACCCGAAGGAAAGGACATGCCGCCGCCACGGCCGTGCCGTCGTGCAACGTGGATTTCAAAATTCAAAAATTTAGGAGTGGCGTCTCCGCGGCGCGGGAGCGCTCGTGCCGACCCCCCTCCGTGGGGTGATAGGGTCCGGTCCATTGTGATCTAACCTTCGCTAAAATTGGGACCGAAAGTGGGACCGATCTTTTCCGTAGGAAAATCAGCCTGAAATATTCAGCACTTGACTTTGAGTGCTGGCGGTGGATGCAGTCGGATTCGAACCCGTCTCCTCCGTCAAATTCCCTGCTAACAGGGAAATTAACAGGGAATTTTTCAATTTTGGGCGAGATCGCAGGTCAGAGGTCGTTATTCGTCCAAT
>Ga0075430_100002146_pt1 | contig 16329 bp, 19 predicted proteins | sample RhiMetdeltSRZDD4_FD_75294 | JGI IMG/M metagenome (GOLD analysis project Ga0075430, IMG submission 75294) | Populus rhizosphere microbial communities from Tennessee, USA - Rhizosphere MetaG P. deltoides SRZDD4 | ecosystem: Host-associated > Plants > Roots > Rhizosphere > Soil | place: USA... | reverse complement strand
AGCCCCCTCTGGAGATGGAAAGTCTTCCCGAGCGGCCTGAGTGTGTACGCCGGAGTAGCTCGCCATGAACGTCTCCCGATTCGTCAGATTTCTGTTTGAGGGCGCCAGACCGATGATCGCCTTCATGATCCTGACGGGTCTGATCGCTGGCCTGTCCAGCGTTGGACTTCTCGCGATCATCAACCGTCTCTTGAGCCATTCGGATGCGATACCCCGCGGTTTGGCGGCGGCCTTCATAGGGTTGGTTGTCCTGAAGGTCTTGGCAAACTGGATATCACAACTGCTGCTCGTAAAATTTGCGCAGGAGACCATTCTGGATATCGGAATCCGGCTCTGCCGGAAGGTGCTTCGCGCCCCACTGCGGGCGCTCGAGCGGCATGGAGCGCCACAGCTCCTGGCGACATTGACGGATGATACGGGTGCCCTAGCCTGGTCACTCCAGTGTATTCCGGCTCTGGCCATTAACGTGGCTACCCTCTTAGGATGCTCTCTGTACCTCGCGTGGTTGTCGTGGCCTGCCTTTTTAGGTGTTACGGCGCTGGCGACGATCGGATTCGTCGGGTACCGGGAACTCTACCGGCGGTTCCTCCTTTCGAACCAGGCGGTGCGCGAAAGTCGGGCTGCGCTGTTCGGGCATTTCCGGGCTCTGACGGAGGGCATCAAAGAATTGATGCTGAATCGATTCCGCCGCGAGGAGTTTCTCTCGTCCGAACTGGAATGCACGGCTCACCGGCTTCGCGATCACAACTTCGCAGCGACGAAACAGTACTTGTCCGCAGAAGCTTGGACGCAAGGTTTGTTCTATGGGTTGATCGGAGTCACCCTGTTGGTCTTCCCGGGCCTCTTCACCCTATCGGGAGAGTCACTCCGTGGGTACGTTTTTGCCATGCTCTACATGGTGGCTCCGATGTGGGGCGTGATTGGGATGATACCGACGCTCAGTCGAGGCCACGTCGCCCTCGCTAAACTGGATGAGTTAGGTTTGGAGTTGGATGGCGTTCAGGAGAAGGAAAGCACAGCCTCGACATCTCTCATGGTCGGGGGCGGACAGCAACGTATCGACATACGAGGGGCGATATTCCAGTATGGCAGCGGGAACGGCAGTGATCGGCACTTTGTCTTGGGCCCTATCGAGGCGACATTTGAGACCGGTGAGATCGTTTTTGTCATTGGAGGAAATGGAAGCGGCAAATCGACCTTTGTCAAGATGCTGGCAGGGTTGTATCCTCCACAAACGGGAGTCATCCGGTTGAATGGCGAACCTGTGTCAGCGGGTAATCAGGAATGGTTTCGCCAGCATTTTTCGGTAATTTTTTCCGACTTCTTTCTGTTCAAGAAGCTGTTGGGAATCGCCCCCTCCGTCGCGCAGGGTTCCGCCCATGAATGTTTACGCGCCTTGCAGATGGACCACAAGGTCAGAATCGAGGATAATGCGTTCTCGACCGTGGATCTCTCGCAAGGTCAAAGGAAGCGGTTGGCGCTGGTGACGGCTCTTCTCGAAGATCGGCCGTTTTGCGTGTTTGATGAATGGGCTGCGGATCAGGACCCTCAATATAAGCAGATCTTTTATGGGCATCTGCTGCAGGACCTCCGCCGACGAGGGAAAGGGGTCATCGTCGTGACGCATGATGACCGGTACTTCCATCTAGGAGATCGCGTCCTCAAGCTCGAGGAGGGCAAACTCGTCGAGTGCACGGAATTGTTCGTCCACTCCGGCGGCTCCCGGTCGGATTCCATCGGTCGGTCCCTCCCTGAATCTTGATGAGCGGGCGGAGCATGCATACCGCTCGCTCCGCTATGGTTGGCTGGTGACCGGTTCCTTCCCACCTGCGCACAGTCTGTCCAAGAACCAAGTGCGGGTTTGGACGGCAGATCTCTCGCGCTTTGCATGCCATCTCTCCTTTTTCCGATCGCTCCTCTCTCCTGAAGAACGTGCGCGTGCGGCACGCTTTACATTCGAGCGCCATGAGCGGCGATTTGTGCTGTCACATGGGCTCGTGCGAAGGCTGTTATCGCACTATCTCGGACTGGAACCGGCGTGCATCAGTTTTCACTACAGCGTGCATGGCAAGCCCGCCGTGCAGAGCAATGCCGACAAGTCGGCTGATGTCTGCTTTAGCATCTCGCATTCCGCGGATTGCCTGGTCTGCGCCATCAGCCTCGGACGAGAAGTTGGGGTAGATGTGGAAGTGGTGCGATCCGACCTCGATCATCTTCAGTTGGCACAACGGTTTTTTTCCATGCGTGAATACGAGGACATCGCGGGGTGCCCGGACGACAGGCAGAAGGAACGATTCTTCCAGTATTGGACCTGTAAGGAGGCCTATCTGAAAGCCCGCGGCATCGGCCTCTCTTCGGGGTTGGCTCAGATCGAGGTCCTATTGGATAGAACGGGAAGGACCGTCAGTCTCCTCACCGAACCTATGCCGATCCATGACCTCCGGTGGAAGATTCAGTCCTTTCACGTCTCGGCCGGGATTGCGGCTGCCGTGGCGGCGGCAGGAGAGTCCTGGGAGATGGCGTTGGCCACGCTGCCTGAGGACTTCGTAAGTTAGAGCTGGGCATCGACGCCAGCTTCCGTTCGTAACGTGCGAAAAAAACTCTGGAGCAGGGCTTGGCTTTCTTTCTCCCCCACACCACCGGTCACCTGAACAAAGTGATTCAAACGCGGGGTGGAGGGAACGTTCAACAGCGAGCCACAGGCTCCGGCTTTCGGGTCCCACGCCCCAAACACGATTCGCAACAGTCGTGAATGAATGATGGCTCCGATACACATCGTGCAGGGTTCCAGCGTCACGTACAGCGTCAAGCCCGTCAGGCGCCACGTTCCTCGACGAGCAGCGGCCTTGCGAATGGCGATCATTTCGGCATGAGCCGTCGGATCCTGCCACATCTCCCGTCGGTTATATGCCTGTGCCACGATCTCGTCACGCTCCACGATCAGTGCTGCCACGGGCACTTCACCCGCGGCCGCCGCTCTGCCGGCGAGCGCGAGAGCCTCTCTCATGAAGCGCTGGTCAGTAGGGTCATTCATAACGGCTTCTGCACCAGCCGAAGGCATGCCTTTCCAAGATGTCCGTTGCTCGTCGTTCGCAGGTTGGGAAGCAGTGCGCATGGCTGATGGCGTATGGCACAAACAGGGAGACAGACAATCTCGTTGTTCGTGCTATCAAGTATTAAGCCACCAGCACATGACCCTAATTCATAAGCCTAATGAGAACACATTGTGAAGCAGGTGCGTGCAAAATGCATCAATCATGCGGGTTGGCGCGACGGGATCAGGTTTGGCCCATCAGGTAAATCGCTCCTGTCGGTTGCGGCCGTCCGCCGGTCGGTTCGACACTGATGGCGAACGTTTTCATTCTAGAGAAGTCCGGAAGATTTCTTATCATCAAGCGTCCTTTTTGCCCTGGGTCTGGATTAAAGACGCCGGCGCTGACTGGCTTCTCGTCGATTGCCCACAACTGATAGACCTTGCCTGACGGCAACGCCGGCAGGTTAAAGGCATAGAGCCAGGCTTTCTTGGTGACGGGATCGAACAGGAGAAAAGCGCCGGACTCTTTGGCCAATTCGGAACCGGAGAGGGCCACGACCTTCGCATGGGGGCTCTTCAGGAGCGCGGAGAATTCCTCTTGCTGGCGAACGAGGCGCTGCATGGAGGCGTCACGCTGAGACAGAAGCGTTCGGACGTTATCCAGTTCGGCCTCACGCTGAACCAGTGTCTCTCGAAGTTCGGTCAGATCGTTGCGCTGCAAATCCAATTCTTCGCGCGCTTGCCGCAACACCTTCTCTCGTTCAGCGGTATCTTTCTGTAACGCGGTCACTTTCAAGGCTTCCCGTTGCAAGGCGGTCTGGAGTTGATCGATCTGCTGAGCTTCCCGCGCGTTTCGGCTATATGCGTTCCACGCAACGAATCCTATGCCGGCGAGAAGTAGCACGGAAGCAAAACCAAGCGCCAGTTGGAGCGTCCATGAACGTACGGGGTTGATGGGGGGGAACAGATGATTCATCCAGTCGCCCGGTTCCAGGCTCGACCGTGCAGCCTGCTTCTCGTCGGACGACACGACCGCCCCGGAAGTTCTTGACGCCATCACTTTCGCCTTGAGAGTGCGGGGAGGAACCGCCGGGTTCAGCCCGAACGGAAGGAGCGCAGCCACTCCCTGGTAATCTTTCAGTGCAGCATGGCACGTCGCGCAACCGGACAGGAGGTGGGCTTCGAGCGCTTGCCGCTCCGGGCGGTCGAGCGCGCCGATTGCGTATAAAGGGACCGCTTCCTCGAGTTCCTCGTGAGTCATCATGATCCGTTTTGTGCGAGCGTGGATTGGAGCGTCATGCGTAACTTGGCCATCGCCAACTTGATGCGAGTCTTGACGGTCCCTAACGGTTGATTCAATTTGGCGGCGATCTCCGTATGCGACAAGCCCTGGTAGTAGGCCATCTCAAGAGCCTGCTGCTGGGCGGCCGGTAATTCTGCGAGTGCTTTGGACATGGACTGACGCAATTCGGTATCTTCCTGCGCGTCATAGGGACTCGGCCCTTGATCTTGAATCTGAGCAACAGCGGGATTTTCAAGAGAGTCTATAACGAGATGCTGTCCCCGTGATGTACGGGCTCGCAATCGGTCGATGGCCCGGCTACGGGTCAAGGTGACCAGCCAGGCGACCGGAGTTCCACGTCCGACGTCGTATCGAGCCACTTTTCGCCATACCTCCAAATACACCTCTTGAAGCAGTTCCCCTGCTTCCTCGCGATCGCTGAGTATCCGGAAGGCCAACGTAAAGAGGAGCGTGCTCGACAGGTCGTAGAGCTGGCTGAACGCCTGATGGTCTCCCTTCGCCACCCGGGCCAGGAGCTTGGGATCGATGGTCAATGCGGCGTGTCTTGGAGCAGCATCCATACAGTAGGCCTAGAAATCTTCGGGCTGGTCGCGGCTAAACACGCCACTATAACATTCTACGGAGGAATTCTTCAAAAGGATGCGTATTCAACTACCGAAGAAGAAAGCAGAAGTTCAGCGATTGTGCGAAGTCGATTTTGCCTGTTCCTTGCCGAAAGGACCGGCCTTCAATGATCGGTCGAGGCGGACGATCAAGCCCTTGATGCCGGCCGTTGTTGCAACAGGTCCGCAAAATAGAGTTCGAGGCCGAGCCCGCCCAATGACGGGTGGAGGCGTTGGTCGCCTGAAAGTAGATTCAGGCTGCCCACGGCATAGGGGCCCAGGTATGCTTCGAGGACAAGTCGATTGACCGGATCAAGTTGATGAATGAGGGTGCGGGTGCGCCTTGGACCCCGTGACCAGATCGATCTGCACGTTTTATCGTACAGTGGAATCGACTCGACGGGCATTCGCTCTGTGATGTGGAAGCGGAGACAGCCCATGAACACGCCGGTCATGAGACGTCCGGTCACCTTTCGTACCCTGAGTCTCTCGACGATTGCGATGGCGGTCGATCGAAGGAGGCTCGCTAAGAACAATTGTCCCTGATCGAGGCCCCGATAGAGCGATGCGAAAGGGGTGGGCAGCATAGCTTCGGCTGGGGACAAGCGACGATGGCCGCGACGTATCGAGGTGACGCGGCCTACAATGTCTCGTGTCGCGACGACATCGGTACCTTGGTCCGCGTCGTCGCTGCCGGTAATGATGAGTCCATCCGGGCCAAGTGCTTTGACCCGATGACAGACGAGCGCACCGGTCTGGCGATAGACCACGATGTCATCGACCTGGATGTGGCTTGCCTGATCGAGTTCGATCCGGTCGCCCTTGCGGATGGTCGGGAACATACTCCAAGACCTCACCAGTAAGGTGGTGTGACGGAGGAGAGGAAATAGGTCCTGTCCGCTGAGATGATCGGTGTGCAGCCATTCTTGGCCGTGCGAGAGAATGGTGGTGTGACGAATCATCGTAGAGCGCTACGGCCAGATGACCAAGACATCCTCATAAGTTGCCATGCCAGCCCCGCCACCCGGCCCCCAAGCCATAGCATGCGGGTCAGTCTGATTCGGAGCGGATGACTCGCACTGAGCTCGCCGTAGCGGTATGCGAGAAAGGTGGCTGAAGGGAAGACGGTTTGGTACAACCACCGGCACCTGGTACTAGTCGGTCGCGTAAGGAGTAGAAGGACGTGCCCAAGACCGTAGACCGGTTTGTCGGTGACGACGGCACGGAGAAAATGAAGCAGCCACCGCTCGGCGTAAGTGGATGGGCTGAGTCGAGCCAGCACGTCATCTGGAATCGCACCATGCGGTTGCATGAGGAGCGCCGAAACGAAACCGTGATAGACAGGAAGCTTCAAGTTCCGGCGAACAGCTTCATTGGCGACAGATTCCCAATCAATTTGCTCGAGCTGGGCGACCAGGGTGAGGTCCTTGGCAAACAGCGAGGTGCAGGCGCCGCGGTGAATGACGGCATAGGCCGTGATGTAGAGCACGAGGTCATCCGTGTGCATGCACCGGATCGACAGTCCTTTGATAACTCTGCGAATGGCCCGATTCCAAATGCCAATTAGACCGGCATGATCCAGGTACCAGATGTCGACGATGATATCGAGAAGGAGACATCCGTCCGGTGAACGATAGGCGGGATTGCCGTCGATCTCTTGCGTAAAACCGGCCTTGGTCAGGAGGCGGTCGATCGAGGCGAGATCTGAGGTGTGGACCAGCAGATCGACATCCGTCATCGGCCGCACGCCCCTGGCGCCATAGACACGGGATAACAGATCGGCGCCTTTCAGGATGAGAAAGTCGATCCCTTGTTGGCGAAACTGCGCACCTATCTCGACGAACCGGTTGAGCGCCTCCTGGTTGAGCGAACTGACGCGGGCGTACGCTTCAACGAGGTCGTCGAGAGTCGAGGAGGACATAGGTTTGTTGCTCCAACCGGGCGAATTCTTTGAAATGGGGAAGGCAACGGCTCATGTCACCGGTTTCGAGCCACGCATCGCTCCGGCCCTGGCGACAGTGGGGCCGTACGTCACAAGTCGGGCATTCGTAGTCTATGGTAGGGGTCGCGTGATCCACCGTGTCCATGAGGACGGCCCACCCTTCTTTGACGCTTCCTTCGCGCAGGTTGTATTTGGGAATCGGAAAGGCGACGCAGAGATTCATCTCGCCGTAGGGCGTGATCGCGAAACGACTCTTCCCGCAGGCGCACTTGATGAACGACGAAGAAGAGCGACAGCTGTCTTCGACTATCCTATTGACAGGAGCAGGGAGCAGGGCACGGTCGATCCAGTGTTTGTCTGCGGGGCTCAACCGGTACTGAAGCGGTGTTCGATCCCCGTCGGTCCTGGGCATCATATCGAGACAGTACTGGAACTTGAAGCCCTGATCTTCGACGAGTGTACGACAGGCTTCGATCTCTTTCTTATTTACAGTCGTGACCGCCATGCGGACCGTGACAGGGAGGCGAGAGGCTGCGAGGCATCGGATGCCCTGGATGAACAGCGCGTAGGAGCCTGGAATGGCGGTCATCCGTTCGTATGTTGATTCGGTCGCACCATAGATTGAGACATTCACCTGCGAGACGCCGACTTCGCGTAAGACCATAGCAAATGACGGGGTGACGCGAGTGGCATTGGTCAAGAGCTGGAGAAGAAGCCCCTGAGAGTGCGCGTGGCGCAAAATGTGGACAACGTCGGGACGTACGATCGGTTCGCCACCTGTGAACGTGACATTGAGAACGCCAAGATCGGCGATCTGATCGAGAATGGAACAGACTTCCGCAGTTGCTAACTCATGCGGGAGCATCCGGTGAGTGGGGTTATAGCAGTGGAGGCAGCGCAGGTTGCAGCCATAAGTGAGCTCGAAGGTCACGCCTTCCGGCCGGCGCGAGAGGGCGGCCTTGGCCGTGACCGATTGAAAAAACCTGTTAGCTGGTAGGTTCTTCATGGCGACACCAACGACAGATTTGCAGACTGATGGTGGAGATAGTCCACAATGTCCGGCTGCTTGAGAAATGCAAGGCTTCGGCAGGGGACGCGTTGTATCACGTCGCTCAGAAACGCCAACGTCGAGTCCATCGCCTCTCGATCCCAATGCGGCAGAAAACATTGTTGGAGAATAACCGACATGATCGCGCCGGGGCTTATGGTTTCGATCCGGTGGGACTGGGTGCCATGGCGGATACAGTACAGACCGGTCACATGACCTGAAACATTCTTGGCATATTGGCCGCTCCCGACCCAGGGGGTTCCATAGGCCACCACTCCGCTCCCGCTCCTCCGGACGATCATGCGCTCGTCGCTCAAGACGGACGCGCCTCTCTCCGCAAAGAGCCGGGCCAAGGTTGACTTCCCCGCGCCGGACGCACCGGTGAAAATGTAACCGCCCTGTGGAGACAACACGCCGGCGGAGTGAAGAACAATCCCTCCACCCCGGGACACTCTGGTGACCAGGCACAACTCGACGATCGGATTGAGGACCTGCATCGGCACCCATCCGGTCATTCCCTCGACATCCTGTTCGAGCACAAAGGCCTGCACGGTTGAGTAGTCCGGAGAGAGGGCTGCGAGGATTCGGGGTCGAAGCGTTTGAGTATCCAGACATTCCAAGATGAAACCTGCCTCTGATTCAAACAGAGTCCAGAGTCCATGGCAGGCATCGAAATGTACAGAACCTCTGGCAAGGACGGGAAGCTCGCGGACAATCCGAACACCCAGGTTGATATCGGCTGTGTGGAATGGTTCCGCGAGAAACCGATCGAAGGGGCTCATTGGCCAAGCAATAGAAGGGTAATTATTCGGTTCCTCCATTCGGATCCGATATCCGGCAATATGCAGGTGGATTTGCATGAGAGTTTGAGTCGCTACGAAAGTCGTGGGCCACTATCGCCCATGCCGAACCCGCTATCGCCGGCTTTGCACGGGAATAACCCGGTCGCCCGGCAGGTGTTCGTTCCAAAGCCAGACACGTTATTCATCGTCATCAAGCTGCAGGCACTCAGAATCGCTTGTTCAGGATTGAGGTCGACACGATAAAGCGTGGGAACATTGTAGGATTTTTTCTGGCTCATGTTTCTCCGTCAACGATAAACGTACATCGAAATCTTCGTTCCGACTATGAAGGCCGCTGGCCGCTGTCTCCCGCAGCGCCGCCGGCTTTCTTGCACGCGCCAACCCGACAGGTGACATCCATTCCGCCGGCCATCGGGTTGGAGGCCATGAGGCTACAGGCGCTGAGAATCGCTTGCTCATGATTGAGATCAACCCGGAAGATTTGCGGCGGGGTGTACTGTTTTTTCTCTATCATCATGCACCGCTGTCTTTTGGAGGATTTTGCGCAACGGGTGAATCAGAGGCTGATGCAATGAAGCTTCGGCGCGCGCCATTGCGACGTCACAATCATAGGGGATTGGAGCTTCGGCCTCATGGCATTCCCATCGGGCATCTGACGGTTTCTTGTCACAGAATGCATGGATCTGGCAGGTACGACAGGGAGATTCGCTCTGGTATCGCAATGCCCGGACCTCACTGAAGAGCCGTTCGACGGCCGCCGGTAGTGAATGGGTTCGAAGTGACACGCGTCGCTCATATTGCAGGGTACAGGTGCCCAGTTCACCCCAGGCATTGATGTGAATCGTATTCGTTGCACAGCCGCAACGAAAGAGCCGCTCTGTGGTGGGAGGGGATAAGCCGGCGGCGGAATGACACCCGTCCTCGGAGGCGCCGATGGTCGAATCGTTGCGGTGCAATGCGACGACCTCATCCGGAGGCAACCGATAGGTGAGCGAAGACAAGTCGCCGTTAAGCCGAGGAGAGAGCGAGGTCGTAAATCCAAACGATTGACCGAAAGATTCCACGAATCGCTTGATCTGCGGCATCTCGTCCCTATTCCAATTCATCGCTTTGGTCTTCAAGGTGAATGGCAGACCAGCGGCTTTCAATAGTTCCAGTCCTCGCGTGAACGCACGGAAGGACCCCGGGACTTGGGTGAACCAGTCGAACCGTTCTTCGTTCACGGAATGGCACGAGATATCGATGGTGAAAGGAGGAGCGTGCTGGAGCCGTTCGACGATGCCTCTGGTGAAGAGCGTCCCGTTCGTATAGAGCTGCAGCAGAAAGCCTCGACGGTAGGCGTGATCGTAAATGTCCCAGAACTGTTGGTGCTGAAAAATCTCTCCGCCGGTGAGATTGAGCCAGACGATGCCAAGCTCGGCCATCTCGTCGATGAGTCGTATGATTTCCGTCACGCTCAGCTCGCGAGGAAACCACTCTTTGCTGTTGTAGGGATCGGTATAACAGTGCAGGCAATGCAGGTTGCAGCGGTAGGTCAATTCCAGTTGTGCCTTGATGACACGCTCGTGAGCGGCAGCGTGGTCGTGAATCCGTCGGCTGAAGTCCCGGTACTCCATCGTGAAAGCTACCTGTGCTTTAGACATGCATCACGCTTGGCCGCAGGAGTATAGGGGCCGCCTCGCCCTTCCAGGGGCAACCGAAAGTCGGGAGGTACTCGTAGAATCCCTCCTTGAAAGATCCGTGACGCAGGTCATAGCCCGATATCCGGTTCCCCGAGCAGATCTGCAAACAGCCGTAGGCGTCGATATGGAAGGATCGCATGCCGCTTCGACAGGGCGGAGCCGGCACCCTCTGTCGTTGACAGGTCTCATGCGACAATTGAGGGTCTTGTCGGTTGAGAGTCTCTACCTCCTCGGGCGTGAGGCTGAATCGGAAGGGACCATCCGACCCGTCTAGCGCCGGCCGCATGTCCTCACCCAATTTGAAGCCGACTGGACCCAGACGCTGAACATATCGTTTGATGTCCAGGATTTCCCGCCGATTGAGCGTCATGGCGGTCGTTTTGAGCACGAGTGGCACCCGGCGCTCGATCAACAGGCGGATTGCGTTCATGCAGCGTGCATAGGAGTGGTGCACCTGGGTAATAGCTTCGAAAGTTTGTTCTGTGAACCCATGCAGGCTGATTTCGACGCCGTGTGGAGGCAGAGCAGCGAGTCGGTCCGCCACGGTGTCGGTGATCAGTGTTCCATTGGAGAAGAGTGTGATGAGGAACCCCTTCACGATGGCATGTTCGTAGAGGTCGAAGAAATCAGGTCTTGCCAAAGGTTCGCCTCCGGTGAGACAGAGTTCCAGACAGCCGGCGTCAGCCAACTCGTCCATGATGCGCAGGATCTGATCAGTCGTCAGCTCTTCACGAATCTTGTCCGTGCGGTTGAAGCAGTCGGTGTAGCACATCACGCAGCGCAGGTTGCAGCGACAGGTGATCTCCCACTGGCAGGAGAGGGGAAAGCGGTCGGGCAGGTGCCGGAGGCTATCTCGTCGGACCATCGGTGACGGAAACCTCTTCAATGGCGTGAATTGAGAGAAGGTCTGCCAGCAGCGTCTCAAAATCCTGACGAAGTTGTTCCGCAGTCACATCGTATTCTTCGAAAAAATCCGCGTGAATGTCTTGAACCGATCGTTTGCCGTCGATCCGGTTCCACAGGGCCGCACCGGTATCGTTCAAGACATAGATACTGTTCACGTCGCTGAGTCGGCGCTTGATGGGAACGAGAATGCATTCGCCGGCGACATCTCGCTGCACGAAGTCAGGGTTCTTACAGTAGACGGTCTCGATCGGCATAAGCGGCGTGAGGATAGCAAATCCCCTGAGGGCCTTCCAGTGCTATTTGGCGAGGATCAGGATGTTATGGAAGGAGGTGCTTAAGCGTCTGAACCGGTTAGCAGGAGAAACCGACGATCGCAAACCCTTGCCTCCAGTTGAGCTCACGAATCTGGACACCCGCTTCCTTCAATTCCTCCTGAATTTCTGATTCCTGCTGGAAGGCATGGAGGAAGTGGCCCTGAGCGCATCTATCGCCAGGTTGATAGGCAGGGTTGCCTCCGGGCAGTGTGGCGAGCACCCGGTTCATCGCGTCACTGACGCGTTGCGAGCGGGATGGGGGAGAGCGATCAATTAAAAACTGGAGGATGGCCACTCCTTCCGGAATGAGATGGTGCGCGAGATGGGCGAGCCAGGCCTGCCGCCGGACCCGTCCAGGGATGGAACTATACATGATGCCGGACATGATCGCGTAGTGGAAATGCGCTGACGCGAAAGGCAGGTGTAAAAAATCCGCCTGTACGAACTGCGCCGGAATCCGCAGCGTTCGAGCAGTCCGCGCTGCGACTTGCAAAGCCATTCCATTGATGTCGAGGCCGACCACGTTGAGCCCACGCTGCGCCAGGGCGACGGCTTCTCGTCCGACCCCCGCTCCTACCACGAGTATGCGGCCGGACGCGATGCCATGACGGTGCATCGCGTCCCGTTCCCACCCTTCCAGTGTCCACTCATACACATCGGTCGTGAAGTGTTGCGCGGTGTGGGTATAACTCTCGTCATAGTGCCTCTTGATGAGGGTCATCAGATCGACCGGAGAAAGCATCGCCGGCAATAAATTGCTCAGCAGCATGGCGAACCGCTGGAAGAGACCCCCGATGAACTCCAATCCTTTCGCGAGCACTCGGATCAGGTTCCCGGCGTAATACACGATGAAGCCTCCGATTCGCAGTTGGGATACCTGCCTCTACACGACGATCGATGTCGAGGCAGCCTTTTAAAAATACTCTGCCAACAAACGGGCTGCTTCTGCTGCCCCGCTCAACGGGGGCGGAGCCTGTGCTGGACTCGCGGAAGTCCAGGCCGTCGACAAGATCGTGCTCCACCGACCGGCAACAAAATCATCCGCGGCCAATTCGGTTCCGCGTCCATATCGGTGAAGATAATCGACCAGGGACTGTTCATCGGCAAAATTGTACCGGCGTACGTACACCACCGGCTTCTGAAGAGCGACCGCCTCGACAATGGTGCCGTACCCAGGTTTGGTCATGATGAGGTCAACGGATGCCAGCACGGTCCTGAAGGAAAAGGGGAGGGCTTCGGTCGATACGACTCGTGTGAGGCCCGGAGGCACCGGACCACCGACGATAAAACGGAACGGCGCCATAGAATCCAGTTTGTCGAAGGGAAGCGTCTCCAGTTGAATGCCACCAAATCCGACGAGCACCACACAATCCGACTCCGATGCCCCGAGAGCGCTTCGCAAAGAGGCAGACTGTGGTTCAGCCGGTGCTCCGATAGGGCCCACATCGTGGACGTGATGAAACGCTTTCATAGGTAAGCCGGGGGTGACACGAATGAAACCGACTGCTTTCTCATAGGCCTCACGGATGCGATCCATGACACCTTGTTCTGTTTCGGGATCATTCCCAATGTAGTTCGCAAGGACGAGATCCCATGATAACGAACCGAGACCGAGCGCAGGCACTCTTGCCTCGGCTCCCGCTGCAATGGCCAGGTGTGAAATATCGGAGAGCACAAAAACCGGAGCAGCAGCACGGATCAACGCCGCTTCGGTTTGGACCTTCGCATGCCAGTTCTCGTGAAAACTCCTATATGCAGCCCAGGTTCTCGGCACATCGATGGTGAGGGGACCTTGTTGAATGCACCCGATGTCCTGCACGGCATGGCTGCTTTGCCATGGGATTTGAAGACGTGGTTCAAAAAACCAAGAAGGAACGGTTGTGCGTAGAATCGCCGTCAGGTCCCGGACCTGTTTCCCCAGTTCATTCAGCACTGGAACGATTTGAGCTGCATGGCCGAATCCGTGGGCTGAGATGGAACACCAAATCAGAGGCATGGCGAGAGGAGAGGAAAAAGGTAAAAGGCAAAAGTTGAAGATCGGAGGTGGGAGACATGAAACAGATGGTAGGAGGAGCGGGGCATCGACCTCTTGTACGTTATCCGGGGGGGTCAGCTCGACATATCGGATTCCAGGGGAGCGATATTGTACTGTAACTCGAGATCAAACTCGTCGATCAATTCGTTAGCAACCTCGCGTCCAAGATCGGAGCGCACCTCATTGACGACCAGCTCGATCGCCACGCCTGCATGTTGGCCATACTGCGTCATCGCCGATTCAATCCTCTGCCTGGCCTCCTCGATTTTCATGGCAGGTCTCCCTAAAGCGTTATCCCAGGGTGGCGATCAAATTCCGCATCTCAGGCACCAGATCCATCCCTCCGTTGGACCGGCCGGATACTGCCGCATCGACGCCGGCGCTAAGGACGGCCCGCGCTTCTACTTTGTTCCCGAGCGAGGCGAGTGCGCGACCGAGCGCGAGGTGGGAGGCAACGTGGGTTGGGTCAAGCTCTGTCGCGACTTTCAGATGCTCCACGGCTTCTTGAACGTTGCCTCCCTCTTGGAGGATCTTGTTTCCGAGGCCGTACCGACCAAGAAAACCCTTCGGATTCTTCTCGACCATCAGACGAAACGCCTCAATATTCATTGCGGTTCCCTATTCATAATCAATCAGTTCCCTTCACCGGATGATCGATCTTACCATTGTGGTGATCTCATCGGCTACCCAGGCGATGAACACTATTTCGCGGGCGTTTTTGCTGAAGGAAGTCGAATATCATCTATGTGAAACTTGTTGAAGAAGAATGGGTCAACGAACGAACATCCTGACTTGATGACACGGTGATCATGTGTGGTCCGGGCGCATCTGTCGAAGAAGACTGTCGAGCAAAGTGCTGTCTTCCTGCAAAGACGAGAGTTGATACCGGCTGTCCACCAATACGACTCGTTCCAGGCAGCGAACCGCCGCGACGAGGTTCTCTCGTTGTCGATAGATATCGGCGAGCATCCGCAAGCAGGCAGCTTCGCCGGCCTCGTTTCCCAATTTAATGAAGTGCTCGGACGCATTGTTGAAGCAGCGTTCAGCCTCGAGCAGGTCGGCACTGTCGAGAAAAGCCTTTCCCAACTGGCTGTAAGTAATGGCCAGGCCTTCCTCGTTCCCGACGATGCGATGCTGATCCAGCGCCAGCCTGAACGTGTTCACAGCTTGCTCCCAATGATTCTGACGAGCTTCTTCCAGCGCGAGGTTATGGTGCAAGATGCCAAGTGCCCGATGATCGTTTAGTGGCGTCAGCAAATCCAACGCCTCGAGATAGTAGGGACGGGCCTTCTCCGGTCTGCCGGCCCCGACGTGTAGGTTACCCAGGTTGACGAGGGTGTGGGCCACGGCGTGTTGGTCGCGTTCCGTACGTTGGATAGCCAGCACCTCTCGATAGCATTTCTCGGCCGTCTCGAAATCTCCGGCAAGGGCACAACTATTACCGAGATTGCCGAGTGAAGAAGAGAGTTCACGCGGGGTTCCAGAGACGCGGTCATCGGCTACGGCCGCTTCCCAGGACGCTCGTGCCTGGAGAGCATTGCCACGATGGAAATAGATACGAGCCCGGTGTTTGTCCTGATCGGACATGATATTTGTCTGGAATTGACTGACTGGTTAGGGGCTCTGTGCTAGGATTCCTTCACCTAAACTTCGCCCGTTTCGTATGGAAGAGTATTTCACATCGTTCCTCGTATATTGGAGTATCGGCGCTTTGTTCTTTCTCGTCGAATGGCTACGGCCTGCGCGTCCTCTCAACTATCGACATGTCTTTCTCGGTGACCTCATCGCCCTCGGGGCCTACAATCTCTTTTTCCTCGCTGCCATATCTGTAACTGATCGTATCGCAATCCCAAATTATGTGCCATGGCGGTTTCAGGCGCTGCCTTTTGCGGTCAAGTTGCTTCTCTTCGCCTTACTGGTCGATTGCAGTGCCTATTGGCTCCATCGTCTCTGGCATACGAGGTGGATGTGGCGGATCCACAAGTGGCATCACTCTCCGACCTATATGTACTGGCTCGCCGGTGTCCGGGCCAGCTTGCCACAGGTCATCATGGCCGGGCTTCCGTTCGTGATCTGGTTGCCGCTGCTCAAGCCGGTTCCTCCGGTGTTCTTTATGTGCTACTCCCTCTTTCTGATCGTCACGAATAACTGGATGCATATGAATGTCACGTGGCGATCGCGATGGCTGGAATGGATCTTGGTCACGCCCAGGTATCATCATGTTCATCATGATGATGATCCGGTTCTGTACATACGAAACTTTGGGGTGGTGTTCACATTTTGGGACCGGCTGTTCGGGACCTATGCCGATCCAGAGCTCATCAAGAGGGATATTCGATTCGGGATTGGCGAGCCGGCTAATCAGATACGGTTGGCGATCGGAATCTGACGCACCTCTATTATTAGCCCTGATCCGAAAATAAATCTTGTCTCTTTGGTCTATTTGCGGGTCCTGTCGCGGCAAACAGCCCCACCGTGCTCACTCCCCGGCCGCCTCACATCTCGGCGGCGCGCACAGACCTGGCGCTCTTTATTCATCGCGCCGTGCGCCCCATCCCCCAGTGGGACCCTTCCATTGCGCGGTGGGGCGCCCCGTTCGCCGCGCCACCCGCGAGAATTTCTCCTCGGCACATTCAAATGATTTTCGGATTAGGGTTAGT
>Ga0075430_100002145_pt1 | contig 16329 bp, 11 predicted proteins | sample RhiMetdeltSRZDD4_FD_75294 | JGI IMG/M metagenome (GOLD analysis project Ga0075430, IMG submission 75294) | Populus rhizosphere microbial communities from Tennessee, USA - Rhizosphere MetaG P. deltoides SRZDD4 | ecosystem: Host-associated > Plants > Roots > Rhizosphere > Soil | place: USA... | reverse complement strand
GACGTCCGCCTCAAGAAGGGCGAGCACCAGCTCGCCGCCACGGCCGACCCGAAGAACACGGTCGCCGAGTCCGCCGACGACAACAACGAGCGGACCGTCGCCGTCGCCTGCCGCGCCTGATCGGGCCCGCCCGCGACCGGCGGAAGCGGCCCAGAGTATCGCCACACGCGAGCCGGCACCGGACGGTTGCCGGTGCCGGCTCGCCCCACCCGTGCGAAGGAGCCTCATCATGGACACAACCCGACCTCGTGCCATCAGGAGCCCCGCGCCACGCTTCCCGCTGGCCCTGGTGCTCGCCCTCGCGTTGCTCTCGTGGGCGTTCGGGCCGACCGTGCCCGCGCGCGCCCAGCAGCCGCTCGATCCCGTCAAGCGGGTCACCTTCAGCATCCACCAGATCCAGGTCCACAACGATCGGGACTGGGGCAAGGGCGAGATCCGGATCACCCTCCGGGTCTGGCAGGTCAACGAGGGCTGCCCGCCGGACTCGACCGACGGCGGCTGCATCACCCAGCTGTTGAAGACCGGCAACATGGACTTCCTGGCGGACGACGGCGACACCAAGCTCCTCAACGTCGCCTTTCCGAGCGGCCCCCAGGCCGGCGACGAGCTGGCGGACGGCGTCACCTCCCGCTACGGCATCCCGATGTACCCCGGGCGGGTCTACGGCTGGGAGATCAAGGGCGTCGAGGTCGACCCCGTCGTGGACGACCGGCTCGGATCGGTGCGCGGGATCATGACCGCCGAGAACGACTGGGGCATTGGCCTGCGGACCGAGCGCTCCGTCAACCCGGGGCACTTCTCGGCCCGCTACTCGATCCAGGCGATCTCGCGGCTGCCGAATGTCAAGCCGACCGCGATCGTCCGCAAGGACATCCCGATCAGCACCGACGCCTTCATCTGCGCGACGATGACCAACAACGGGAGCGACGTCGCGGCCCCGTTCCTCGTGACCTTCCGAGCCGACGGCGCCGACGTGCCGAATGGGAGCACCCGGACCGGCGGCATGAACGTCGGGCAGACCGGCGACCTCTGCATCGCCGCGGACCCCAAGACCGTCGATCAGAAGCGGTGGTCGGTCACACTCGACGAGCCCCGCGTCGTGGTCGAGACTGACGAGTACGACAACGTGTTCGAGCAGGCGCTCCTCGGGACGATCGTCACCGACATCGGGTGGTCCACGGACCTGCAGACGGAGCCGCCGGTCTACCGGCCCGCGCCCGTCGCGAGTCCGGCCCCGGGGCCGAAGACCTCGTCCGCACCCCCGTCGGGCCAGGGGTCGGACCAGGCCGACCTCACCGTCGGCACGATCAAGGTCCGGGGCCAGACACCGGACGGCAAGGACGACTGCAAGGACGGCAAGAACCCCGTGAGCATCGTCGTCAAGAACGCCGGCAAGGGCGACGCCGGCACCTTCGCCGTCGGCCTCGCCGTCGACGGCGGCGAGGCGATCGAGGAGACCGTGGACGGGCTGGAGGCCGGCAAGGAGCGGGAGATCCGCTTCGACGAGGTCCGGCTGAAGAAGGGCGAGCGCAAGCTCGTCGTCACCGTCGACCAGCAGAACGCCGTCGCCGAGTCCAACGACGAGAACAACGGCCGCACCGTGACGGCCACCTGCCGCGACGACGCCTGAGATGACACCTGGTCGCGCGGCCGGCCGGGCCGGCCGCGCGACCATGCAGAGAGACACGAAAGCACGACCATGGATATCGCTCGACTGATCCCGCGTCTGCTGATGACGCTGACCGTTGCCATCACCTTTCTCGCGTGGGCGCCGGCTCCTGCCGGGGCCTACGAGCCGCCGGCCGTCCGCGACCCGGTCCGCCGCATCCAGATCCTGGTCAAGACGATCACGATCTTCAACGACCACGACTGGGGTACCGGGGAGATCTTCGTGCGGCACTCCTTCCGCCGCCTGCCCCCCGGGTGCTTACCCCGGACGCTGATTGACCAGTGCATGGCCCCTCACGTGACCCAGATGTACAACTTCAAGGCGACCGACAAAGACATCGTCCAGATCAACACCGTCGTGCCTGGACCGGACACGTACATCGAGATGGAGGACGCCTTTCGCGGGGGCGACTCCGGCATCCCTCTCTTCGCCGACGAGACGTACGCCATGACGTTCTTCGGCAGGGAGAGTGACACGTTCATCCCCGACGACCTGGGGGACGCGTTCCTGCACCTGACCCCGGACAACAACTGGGGCTACGGCATTCGGACGGTGACGTCCAGCAAGGACGACGGGAAGACCGAGAACGGCGACTTCGAGGTCAAGTTCGAGATCCGCGACGCGCCGCTGCCGGACCTCCGGGCCGTCAACATCAAGGTCCTGGACCTGCCGGGCAGCGCCAACAGCCTGGTCTGCATGTCGATCCTGAACGCCGGCGCCAAGGACCCCGGCCCGTTCTCGACGGTCTTGCGGGTCGACGGCGTCATGCCGCCGAACGGCAAGGTCGAGGCCGGCCAGCTGGCCCCGGGGGCGGCCGGGGACCTGTGCGTCGAGGTGGCGCTGACGCCCGGCCCGCACCGGCTGACGGCGTTCGTCGACGAGCCGCGCGGTATCGACGAGGTCAGCGACACGGACAACCGATTCGAGCTGGCGTACACGGCCCCGAAGCTCGCCGCCGCTACTGAGCCCGCCACGAGCGCTGGTCAGCCCGCGACGAGCGCGGGCCAGCCGGACCTGATCGTCACCGGCATCCGGGTCCGGGATCAGGTCCCGGACGGCAAGGACGACTGCAAGGACGGCAAGAACCCCGTCACGGTCGTCATCAAGAACGCCGGCACCGCCGACGCCGGCCCATTCGTCGTGCGGATCACGGTGGACGAGGTCCAGGGCGACGACGTCCAGGCGTATGCCGTCGTGGCGTCGGCAGACGGGGTCAAGGCCGGCCAGGAGCGCGAGGTCCTCTTCCCCGAGGTCAGGCTGAAGAAGGGCCAGCACGCGCTGGCGGCCGTCGCCGACTACAAGCTGACCGTCGCCGAGGTGAGCGATGGCAACAACGATCGCGAAGTCACCGTCCGCTGTTCGGACGGCTAGCTGGCCGAGGGCGCCCGTCGCGGCGCCCCCGCACGGAGAGCAACCATCATGACATCCACGTTCATCCATCGGGTCCTGGGCCGGGCTCGCCGCGCGCCGGCGACGCTCGGCAGAACCGTGCGCGTGGCGCTGGCGCTTGCCGCGCTCGCCAGCGTGATCGCGCCGACAACAGCGCGCCCGGCCGCGGCGGCCGACACCTTGACGGCCGAATCGCGGCTGCAAGTCATCCTGAAGGAGGTCAAGATCCACGACGACCACGACTGGGGCGAGGGTGAATTTGAGCTGAACATCAGCATCGGCCGGTGCCCGGTTGACCTCCCGGCACCCTGCCTCTTCAGTACGGTCCCAGGCGGCCCGCAAGCCTATGCGAGGGTTAACTTCAACGGCGATACGCACGAGACCGTCTCGTTGAAGGACCGCGTCGTGCCCCAGGCGGGCGACGAGACGGAGCCGGGCACGCCTCCGGAGCTCGGCTTCAGCACCAGGCCCGGCTTCTACAACGTGGTGCGGTTTGACATGACGGAGAAGGACAGCGTCACGAACCACGAAGGTATGGGCTGGGTCGCGCACGTCCTGGAGGCCGGGCAGCACGGCCGGCACCTGGGTGTGTTCACCGAGCGGAGCTTCTCACACCAGGGCAAGAAGGTCGGCGATTACACGATCACCTACGAAATCACGAGGGCCCCGGTCCCCGACATCCGACCGCTGGACCTCAGGGTCGAAGACCTGCCGAACGGCGACCAGCGAGTCTGCATGACGGTGCTGAACCAGGAGTATTTCGACGCCGGCGAGTTCTTGATCGACCTTACCGTCGACGGACGGAACATCCCCGGTGGTGGAGCCCGAGTGGCCAGCCTGGCAGCCTTGCAGCAGACCGAGGCGTGCACGCCGAAGGTCTACTTGCCGGTCTCCGGATCGCACACGCTCGCGGCTATCGTCGATTACGCGGGCATCCTGAAGGAGTACAGCGAGGTCAACAACACCTACGAGGAGCAGTACGTCCCCAAGGCGCCCGCTGTGAGCCTGGCCCCCGACCTGACCGTCAGCACGATCCTGGTCAACGGCCAGGCGCCGGACGGCAAGGACGACTGCAAGGAGGGCAAGAACGACGTGGTCGTCGTCGTGAAAAACGCGGGGACCGCCGACGTCGGGGCGTTCACCGTTCGGCTCGTGGTGGACGACGCCACGGACGCGGCCCGGGAGCAGTCGGCGAGCGGCCTCGCGGCGGGCCGGCAGCAGGAGGTCCATTTCGAGGACGTTCGGCTGAAGAAGGGCGAGCGCACGTTGACCGCGCGCGCCGCGGCCGCAAGCACGGTCGCGACGTCCGAGGCCGACACCGGCGAGGCCACGGTCGTTACCCGCTGCAAGGAGGTCCAGGCGCGCTAGGCCGGATCGCGGCGTCCCCATCCCCGACATCCGGCCCGGGTGAAGATCCCTGGCCGGATGTCCATTCCTGGACATGCCTCGAGGATCGGCGGGGCGTACGCTGAGACGGAGAGTCGGCCGCGCGGAGCAGGGCCGAAAACGCCGAGCGCCGAGCGCCAGAGCCCCCAGAGGGGCACGCGGTCTGCCCAACACCGTGCCGCGCGGCACGGCCAGAGCGACGAAGGCCGCCTCCAGGCCGTCTTCGACCGCTGCCTCTCCTCCAAGGCCCCCGTTCCCGCCCCCGGGAGCGGGGGTTCTTCCCGATCGCGACGGCGGCGATCGGCCGACGCGCCTCCGTGAGGGATCCGTCGGCGACCGGGAGTGATCCACGCGAGATGTCCAGACCTGGACATGACTGCGCCGCTGCGCCATCCCTACGCTGAAGTATGGGGCGCACCGCTCCCATCACCGTAGCACGTCGACGAGCGCCGGATGCGGCGCTCCTGAAGAGGGGACATCAATGTTGAGCTTTCGAACCGTCGTGCGGCGAGCGCCTGCGCTCGCCCTTGTGGCCCTCCTCCTCACAACGGCCCTTGGGGGCTCAGTCCCCGCGCGCGCGCAGAGCACCCAGGAGGATCAGACCCCGCCCGCGCCGGTCGTGCGCGATCATCGGGGTGGCCAGGGCCCGGTCCTGCGCGAGCCGCGCACCAACAACGACCCGAACGCCGCGCCGGCCCTCGTGCGCGACCATCGCGCGGGGGATCCCGCGGGCATCCAGCTCCAGGCAGCTGACGACCCCGCGGCGCGGGTCCAGATCCTCCTGAAGTCGATCCACGTCGCGAACGACCGCGACGGGTGGGCACGTGGCGCGGGGGACTTCACCCTGACGGTGAGCTTCTTCCAGTGCGCGGGGCCGCAGCCGCCCTGCGGCTCGGGCGACGGTGGAACCAGGCTGGTCGCCGAGTGGAAGCGCGACTTCAGCGCCGACTCGGGCGACGTCAAGACGCTCGACCGCCTGATGCCGATCACCGCCGACGTCAAGGAGCCATCGCTGGCCTCCGAGGATGGTGCGCTCGCCCTCTATGAGGGGCGCAGCTACATGTTCCAGGTCAGCATGTTCGAGCGTGACACCCACGTCGGGGACCACATGGGCGGGATCCAGCGGATCCTCGAGAAGTCGAACTACTGGGGCATCGGCACCTACGAGCGCGAAGCGGCCGGCGAGCTCAAGGAGAAGATCTTCGGCCGAGACGACCAATGCGCCGGCTGTGGCGGCATCATCGTCGGCGACTACCTCGTGACGTACCAGATCCTCGACCCCGGGCTGCCGGACCTCAAGCCGACGGCGATCCGCACACTCGGCGACGCCGGCGACGGCCTGGAGGAAGTCTGCCTGGCCGTCGTGAACCAGGGGACGTGGACCTCCGGCCCGTTCAACATGGCCCTCTTCATCGACCAGGCCCCGGCCGTCAACGGCTCGGTGAACGTGGTCGGCCTGGACGCCAACGCACCCCACGAGAGCTGCTTCCGGACGACCCTCCCGTCGAGCGGCATCCATGCCCTCGACCTGATCGTCGATCAGCCCCGCGCCGTGCCGGAGCTGAACGAGCGTAACAACCAGCTCCAGCAGAGCCTCGACCGCGGGGCGGCCCCACCCACCCCCACCCCTGACCCGGACCCCACGGACGGTGCCACCAGCCCGAAGCCGAACGGCTCCCCGACGCCGGGCCCGATCCTGATCCAGGCCCCGAACCAGGGCAAGGAGCAGGGCCAGCCTCAGGCCGACCTGACCGTGAGCGCGGTGAAGGTCCGGGGCCAGGTGCCGGACGGCAAGGACGACTGCAAGGAGGGCGGGAACGAGGTCGCCGTCGTCGTCAAGAACGCCGGCAAGGGTGACGCCGGGAGCTTCGCCGTGCGGCTCGCCGTCGACGGCGGCGAGGCGGTCGAGGAGTCGGTGAAGGGCCTGGAGGCCGGCAAGGAGCGCGAGGTCCGCTTCGGCGACGTCAAGCTCAAGAAGGGGGCGCACAAGCTCGTCGCCACCCTGGACCCGGACGGCGCCGTCGCCGAGGCCAACGAGGACGACAACGCCCGGACCGTCACCGCTTCCTGCCGCGACGACAGCTGAGGAGAACGACGACCGCAAGGTCACCGCTCGGTGTGAGGACCAAAAGCATGATCGGGACAGATGACGCGCCAACCCTTCGTGTCCACCTGGCGGACGACACCTACGCCACCATCGGGCCTTCGTCGGGTGTAGGACCGCTCCTGTTCGGGCTGAGTCTCGCGGCGGCGCTGCCGCCCACCGCGATCCTCTTCCCGCCCGGCGAGTCCCTGCCCGCCGTCCGAACCGAACCGCGCCCGATCATCGGCGCCGCCGAGCTGGCCTCGGTCCTCGGCCGGCCGATGGCCGAGATCGGGCGCGGGCGGGTCGCGCTGGGCGATATCGACCGGCGCCTGCACCGCCTGATCGTCTCGCTGGACATCTTCCGGGCGACCAACGGGGGCGGCGTGCTCGTCTCCCTCGGGGTCATCCGGATCGACCCGGCGGCGACGACCGTCATCGGCGCGACGCCCGTGGACCTCTGGTCGCTGGCGGGCGAGCCGTCGTCGGGGCACGGGGTCACCTCGGTGTACCCGATCCGGATCGGGGACCGCGCACGGCTGGTGGTCTACGGCGGCATCACCGCGCAGGTCGCCTGGCTCTCCGGCGAGCGCTTGACGACGGCCAGCGTCACCAGCCTGGACGGCGACGACGCCTGGGCGGTCGAGGCCGCGCGTGCCATCGCCCTGACGCTGGACAGCCGCCGCTGAACCGCCCCCCTGACACGCGAACGTCCCCGCCCCCCCGGCCCCTCCCCCGCGCGGGAGGGGCCGGGGGGGGCGGGGTTTTCGTCTACCATTCGCGGAGCCTGCCCCAGCATCTGACAGGAGAGACGCCGTTGGCCGCACCGTCGCGCCCGGCCGGCTACCGGGCCGTGGGACCGCTGCCGATCGCCTCGCGCGCCTGGTTCAAGCGCTCGCAGCGGATCCTCGGCCGCGACTGGCCGACGGCGTACCTCTTCGTCGGGCTGACGGTCCTGTTGCTGGGGACCGTCAAGGCGTACCCATTCCTGCGCGCCCTCTGGTACAGCTTCCACAACGTCGTCGGCTTCCGCGTCGGCGACTTCGTCGGCCTGCACCACTACGTCGCGCTCTGGGGCGACGATCGGTTCACCCGGTCGGTCGGCGTGACGCTGACGTTCACGGCGGCCTCGGTAGTGCTGAAGCTGGCGCTCGGGATGTCGGCGGCGCTGCTCCTGCACAACGTGCCACGCTGGGGCGCCTTCTTCGGCGGGCTGCTGCTGGTCCCGTACGTCGTCCCGGAGGTCGTGCGGGCGCTCGCCTGGCGGATGATCCTGGACCCGCTGTTCGGCGGTGCGAACTACATCCTGGTCCACGTCCTTGGGATCCTGACGAAGGGCCACCCCTGGCTCAGCGACCCGAACACGGCGCTGCCGGCCGTCATCCTGGTGAACATCTGGGCCGGCGTGCCGTTCATGATCATCCTGCTGCTAGCCGGCCTCAAGGGCGTCGACGCCGAGCTGTACGACGCCGCCTCGGTGGACGGCGCCGGGCGCTGGCGGCGCTTCCTCCACGTGACCCTGCCCGGACTGCGCTATGTGCTGATCGTGGCGACGCTCCTCTCCACCATCTCGACGTTCAACGGGTTCACCCTGACCTACCTGCTGACCGGCGGCGGGCCGTTCGGCGCCACCCGGATGTATCCGATCCTCGCCTTCGAGTACGCGGTGGCCGGCTTCCGGACCAGCGCCGGCGTGGCCGTGGCGATGATGGCCGCCCCAGTCATGCTGGTCCTCTCGCTGGTCCTTGCGCGGTACATGCTCTGGCGCGACGACCTCCAGCGCGGCACGCATCGCGACGGCCTCGCCTGGCGGTCCGCGACCGGCCTGCTCTGGCCCCTCCGGGTGCTGCTGCGGGCGCTGCTCGGCCTGTTCTGGCTGCTCAACGACCTGGCCGAGCGGACCGTCGACGCAGCCGGGCGCGCGGTCCGGCCAGCCGGCGCGGCCGGCTCGCTGGCAGGATCAGCCGGCCGGCGCGCGACCGTCGGGTTGATGTACGCCCTGCTCGGCGCGGTCGTCCTGTTCGAGCTGTTCCCGATCTACTTCGTCGTCGTGACCGCGTTCAAGAGCGAGCTTCAGATCCAGCAGGTCCGCGGGATGTTCTGGCCGGACCCGTGGACGTTGGAGCAGTTCACGTTCCTGTTCACCCGAATCAGGTTCGTGGAGTGGTACCGCAACACCGCGTACGTGGCGCTCTCGAGCACGCTGATCTCGGTGCTGGTTGCGAGCCTGGGTGCCTACGGGATGGTGCGGCTGCGCTGGCGCGGCGCCTCGACGCTCGGCGCGACCGTGCTGGTGGCGAACTTGATGCCCGGCGCGCTGATGGTGATCCCGATGTACATCATCCTGGCGCAGCTTCGGCTGATCAACACCCACTGGGCGCTGCTGGTGACCTATCCCAGCTTCGTGCTGCCGTTCGCGACCTGGCTGATGATGGGGTACTACCGCTCGATCCCCGAGGAGGTCGAGGACGCGGCCATGATCGACGGCTGCAACCGGATCCAGGCGTTCTTCCTGGTGGTCCTGCCGCTGGTCCGCCCGGCGCTGCTGGCGGTGGCGCTGTTCTCGTTCACGGCGGCCTGGAACGAGTTCCTCTACGCCTTCACGTTCCTGCGGACGGGGACGCTGTACACGCTGCCGGTCGGGCTGTCGCAGCTCATCGTGGGGGACGTCCAGCCGTGGGGCCTGCTGATGGCGGCCTCGCTGTTGACGGCGGTACCGGTGGCGGTGGTCTACATGCTGGGCCAGAAGCTGATGGTGGCCGGGCTGACGGCCGGCAGCGTCAAGGGGTAGCCGCGCGACCGTGCCTGGCGCATTGGCTCCTGGTCCGCGCCGGTTGCGCGGCGCCAATTACGATCCCATCACGGTAGCCCTGTTCCGCGGACCGAGTTGACGAAACGGCGCTCTGCCTCCGGTATAGTGGCGTTGCATCGTCTTGCCCCGGCCGCGCTGCTCCGTGCGCGCGAGCGCCGGGCTCAGCCGCGCTGGCCTGGTCGGCGAGCGTCTTCCTCACCTGCCCGTCGATTCGACGCGCCGTTCTTCTTCCGCTGGAGCTGCTCGATATGCGTCGGCGAGTCTTCCTGGTAGCAGGCTCCCCGTATTCGACCTTCGGCACGGTCACGCTCCGCGCTCACACCTATCGGCGCCCGACCCATCGGCGGCGTGGCGGCGTGAGCGCTCCGGCCGTCTTCGCCGTCCTGCTCGTCGCCGCCCTGATCGAGGCCGCCTGGTTCCTCCAGCCCATCTGGCGTGGCGCATTGGCGCCGACCATCGTCCTGGCCGAGGCCACTCCGCCCGAGCCGCCGGCGGCGATCGGCGAGACCTCGGCGCTCCAGTTGCGCGCCGCCCGCGAAGCGCTCTCGGCCGGCCGCTGGGTCGAGGCCAACGTCGCGTTCGACCGGGCGGCCGACCTGGACGCCGCCCCACCGGCCGCCACGCTCGCGGCGGCGGGGATGCTGCTCGACGTCCACCGGATCGACGAGGCGCTAGATCGGGCGCGGCGGGCCGTGGCGCTGGCCCCGGCCGCGCCGGAGGCGTTGACCGTCCTGGCGACCGCGCTCGATTGGAGCGGGCAACCCGAAGAGGCGGTCGGGGTGGCCCGCCGCGCGACCGAGCTCGCCCCGGCCGACGTCAGGGCCCAGGCCGCCCTCGCCGAGGCGCTGGCCGACCGCCACAAGCTCGAGGAGGCCGACGCGCTAATCGCCGATGCGCTGGCGCGCGCGCCGCTCGATCCGGAGGTCCACCGGGTCGACGGCGCCATCGGCGAGGTCCAGGCCGACTATGCTCGGGCGGTCGAGGCGTACCGCCGGGCGCTGGAGCTGGAGCCGGGCGGCGCCCACCGCCATCTGAGCCTGGGGCTGGCGCTCCGATCGCTCGGCCAGCACGAGGAGGCCCAGGCGGCCTGCAACCGGGCGGCCGAGCTGAGCCCGACGAACGCGCGGGCGTACGGCTGTCTCGGACTGGTGGCGCTGGCCCAGGGGCAGATCAACCGGGCGATCCCGCTCTTCGAGCGGGCACTGGAGCTGGACCCGCGCTACCCGACGGCCGCCGCCCAGCTCGGATGGCTGGCGAGCCGGCGCGGCGACGACGCCCGTGCCGCCCCCCTCTTCGAGCTCGCCGTCGCCTCGGATCGCGACCCGGCGCGGCTGGCGCAGTACCGGCAGGCGCTCGGCTGGAGCTACCTGCGGCTCGGGCGTGGCGCGCCCGCCCGCGAGCAGTTCACCCAGGCGCTCGCGCTCGACCCGAGCGTCCAGAGCGCCCGCGAGGGGCTGGCCGTGCTGGGGCCGGCCCGCGTCGGCTCGCGCTAGCCGGAGCCGGTTCGACGACGCTGCTGTGATCTCGGTCACGGCAGATCCCTCCCGGCGATGCTAGAGTTGGTCGCCTGGGGAGCATCGACGTAGGAACGGACTGGGGAGGGGGCCTGACATGACGTACTTCCCGTTGACCGCCGCGCAGATCGAGTGGAAGGAACGAGTCGCCGAGATCGCCGCGCGCGAGATCGGGCCGCTGGCGGCCGAGACCGACCGCACGGGGCAGTATCCCCAGCGGTCGCTCGATGCCCTCAGGCAGGCCGGACTGTGGGGTCTTCGGGCCTCGCGGGACGACGGTGGCCTCGGCGCCGACCTCGTGACGACCTGCCTGGTCGTCGAGGAGATCGCCAAGAAGTGCCCGTCGACGGCGATGTGCTACAAGATGCACCTCGAAGCGTCCGAAGTGATCTGCCGCATCCCGACCGACCACCAGCGGGCCGCGTTCGTGGAGCCGCTGGCGCGCGGCGAGGTGCTGGCGACCGTGGCCGGCTCCGAGAGCCAGGGCGCCGGCGACAACTGGACGCCCGGCCCCTCCTTCTCCACCGTTGAGAAGGTGCCGGGCGGCTACCGCATCGAGGGCGTACGCAAGTCGTATGTCACGTCGGCGGGGCACGCCAGCCACTACTTCTTCCTCTGTCGGATCGGCGCGGACACGCCCCCGGACCAGGTCAGCCTGCTCTTCGTGGAGCGCGACGCGATCGAGTGGGAGATCCTTGAGCCGTGGGAGGGCGTCGGGCTGCGCGGCAACGCCAGCTCGCCGATGCGCTTCAACGGCGTCGTGCCGGAAGAGAACAGGATCGGCGCCGAGCACACGGCGATGGCGGACGTCGGGCACCTGTTCCGCCCGGTCCTCGGGCTGACCTACGCCGCCGCCTACCTCGGGACGGCGTCCGGCGCCTTCGAGATCGCCTGCCAGGAGGGGACGCGTCGGTTCCCGAGCGGCTCCCGCCGGATCGACAACCCGATCAACCAGCGGCGGATGGCCGAGATCTCGGTCAGGATCGAGGCCGCCCAGACGATGCTCCACGCCGCCGCCGCGCTATTCGACCGTGGGGAGCTGCGCTCGCCGCTGCCCGTCATGCAGGCCAAGGTGTTCTGCTCCGAGACGGCCGTCTGGGTCACCCAGGAGCTGATGACGATGTTCGGCGGCACGGCGTTCGCGGGGCGCCTGCCCTTTGAGCGCTACTTCCGCGACGCGCGGGCCGGCCTGATCATGGCGCTCCCGAATGACGGCGCCTACCAGACGATCTCGACGCTGCTCTTCCCCGAGCCCCGAACGTAGGCGCGAGACGACCGGCGCATCGGGCATCGCCTCACGTCAGGGCGGAAGATTCGGGGCACGTGTTTCGAGGACGATCAGCGTCGAGCCCGGGCACAGACTGTCAGTGAAGACGACCACGTTGAAGTCCGCGCCCACCTCGCCGATGCCCGTGGCGGTCGGCACGAGCAACCCTTCGTGGCCATTCGCGACGGCTGCCGCGCCGATCGCCTGTGTCAACACATAGTCATCTCCGATCAGGTCAGCCAGCGCCAGGCCGGCGACAGATGGATCACGGAGATCGAGTACGGATTCGAGATCGACGTGCAGCCGGCTGAGATTGACGTTGGTGAAGCGCTGCCACATCGCGATCGCGGTACTGCGCCGGGAATGACGAATCATCTCCCATGTCGCGATCTCAGGCCCGGCACTGGTGTAGAGGGCCGGGAAGGCGTCGCCGATTGGAAAGAGATCGCGACCGCGGTGGTACCGACCTGAGAGCAGGAGCGCTCCGCCGGGATCAGTCGCGCTGAAGCGCCGTCCATGCGTGCGCCAGACGTCGCCACTCCATCGGATGACGGGGCAGGCGAGAACAACGGCCCTGGCAATCCCGTCGACCAAGCGAGCACCCCGCAAGAGTCATGTCGTTTTGGCGTCCAGATTCTAGCGGTTGGATCGGTGCGACCAGGGCTTGCCCGTGCAGGAATATGCATTGATGCATACACTGTGGAGAGATGCATCGGCGATGAATCGGGGAGCTGAACCGTGGCTGCACCCGCTCCTGAACTTGGAATGACGCCGGCACAGGCCATCAGCCTGTTGGAGGCTGATCTCGGCCTCTCGATGAAGGAGCTTGAGGCTGCCCTTGACGCCGAGTCGCGCACGATCGGTCGTTGGGTCGCCGAACAGTCGTATCCCCAGCGCGAATCGCGCCGACGCCTCGCTGCGCTGATCGCCCTGCACCGACATCTGAGCGAGATGTTCACCACGATGGAGGCCGCGCGCGACTGGCTCCGCGACCCGAGCCGGTACCTCGCGGGCCTGACGCCGCTCGACGTTCTGCGGATCGGTCGTGTCGACCGCGCCGAGGCCGCGCTTCTGGCGCTCGAATCCGGCATTCATCTCTGACCTCGACTCAGCGCGAGAGGCGGAAGATCCGCGCCAGGTCCGAGAAGTAGAGCGTGCCGTCCGGCCCGTTCGTGACGTCCAGGCGGCAATCGTGCGAGACGACCTCCACCCACTCCACGTCGTCCAGGGCCTGTCCGGCCAGCCGCACCCGCCGCAGGGCGCCGGTGTTGAAGGCGCAGAAGAACAGGTCGCCCGCGTACTCCGGGAAGACAGAGCCGCTGTAGAACGTCAGGCCGGTGATCCCGAGGCGCTCCTCGGCAGAGTCCCAGAGCGGATCTTCCAGGCCGGCCACCCCACCCGGGCCGCCCTCGATCGACGGGTAGCCGTAATCGCGGCCGGGCTGGACCAGGTTCAGCTCGTCGTAACCCTCGGGGCCGTTGTCCGTCGCGTAGAGCCGGCCGGTGGTCGGGTGGAACGTGAGGCCGAAGACGTTGCGGAAGCCGAGCGCATAGGTCGGGTAATCGCCGTACGGGTTGTCGGCGGGCGCCGTGCCATCCGGCCTCACCCGCAGGATCTTGCCGTAGAGCGTGTACGGATCGGGCACCTGGCTTCTTCGCACCATCTCGCCGAGTGACACGTACAGCATGCCGTCCGGCCCGAACGCGATCCGGCCGCCGTTATGGTCGCCGTTGTAGTAGCGGGTCTGGTTGATTGGGAGATCGTCCAGGATGGCAGTCGCCTCGGTGGCACGGCCGTCGCGCTCCGTGAAGCGGACCACGCGGTTGCGGGTCGGGCGGTTCTCGGCGTCGGCCTCCGAGTAGAAGACGTAGACCCAGCGGTTCCGAGCGAACTCCGGGTCCAGGGCCAACCCCAGCGCCCCCTGCTCCAGCCCCTTCGTCGTCGGGAGGACCACGAACGGCTCGGGCTGAAGCTCGCCGGAGGCCGAGGCGATGCGGACCTGCCCGGCCAGGATCTCGTTGAAGAAGAGACGCCCGTCCGGTGCGAACTGGAGCGCCGAGGGGAACGTCACGCCCTCCACGAACAGATCGACCCTCGGCGGGCGTGGCGGCCGGGGGACGTCGTCGCGCTCGTCCTGGCGCTCGGAGGTCAGCAGCTGCGGCTGCGGCCCGAGCGAGTAGAGGAGCCGCACCGGCGTGCCGTCGGACGGCGTACCCGGCACCCGCTCGACCCGGTAGAACTTGCCCATCAGCGACGCTGACGAGGCGCGCACCAGCAGCGGCCCCACGATCCGGGGCACGATCTGCACGCGCGGGTGGGGCACGTCGAGCGCCTGCCGCTCCCAACCGTAGACCTGGGATGCGAACGCGATGTGCTCGCTCCACTGCCCGCCGCCGAGCGTGTACGTCTTGAGGGCGTCGCGCTCGGCGAAGACCCGCTCGCCGGGTCGACGGCTCGCCTCGATGCCGGCGACGACCTGGTAGAACGCGGCGTTGGTGCGGCGCTCCTGGATCGCCTGCTGGTAATAGTCGACCAGGCCGGCCAGCGGCATCAGCAGCAGCACGGCCGCCAGAGCCCCGACCCCGCCGCGAAGCAGGCTCGGGGCCAGCCTCGGCGCCAACGCCGGTCGGAGCCGCCCGATCCAGCCAGACGTCTCGACCGTCGCCACGGCCATCGCCGCGTAGCAGATCGGCAGCAGCGGAGCGATGTAGCGTGCCTTCGGCACGGACGACTCGAAGCGGCCGTTCACGACCGGCAACAACAGCAGGTACGAGATGACGGCGAAGAAGAGCAGGCCGTCGCGCCGCCTGGCGAGCGCCTCGATCCCGACCGCTGACGCGATCAGCAGCACCAGCCCGAGTCGTCGCTCGAACGGCCCGGCCAGCGGCCCGCTCTCGGCGAGGACGCCGGCCAGGCTGTCGGCGAGCAGCCAGAGGGTCTGGCGCAGCCGTTCGACGTACACCTGCCAGGTCAGGATCTCGCCGCCGGTGTAGCCGGCCTGGACCGTGCCGCCGTAGGTGACCCCGGCAAAGCCGCTCCAGACGTTCGCCGCCAGCAGGTTGGCACAGCCGAGCAGCGCGGCCAGCACGGCCAGCCCCGGCCACGGCCCGAGCAGCCAGCGAGGCCGCGCCAGGGCGACCCCCACGGCCACGCCGGGCAGCAGCAGCGCCCCGACCGGGTGGGTCTGGAGCCCGAGCCCGAAGCAGAGGCCGCTGGGGACCAGCAGGCGCGGCCGGTCCTGGGCGACGGCGCGATGCGCGAGCCAGAGTCCGAGCGCGGTGAACAGCGGCGTCAGGCAGTTCGACCAGGCGATGTGGCTGTTGACGACGACGTGGGCCGGCGAGAGGGCGAGCAGCAGTCCGGCCAGGAGTCCCCCTCCCCAGCCCTCCCCCGCGCACGGGGGAGGGGGTCGATCTCCGCCCCTCCCACCTGTGGGGGCCGGGGGGCCGTGGGGATCAAGGGGCCCCATGGTAGGGTGGAGGAGGGTGGACAGGCTCTTGCCGAGCAGGTACGCCGGCACGACCGTGAGCGCCCCGAAGATCGCGATCAGCACCCTGGGGGTGAACAGGCTCGGGCCGGAGACCAGGAAACCGGCAGCCAGGATCCAGTTCCAGAGCGCGCCGATGTACGGGTCGCGGTTCGTGAGCGGGAAGCTCTCGCCACGCAGGATCCGGAGGCCGATCTCGGCTTCGGCGGTCTCGTCGGTGAAGCGCGGGATCTCCCAGAGGTACGGGAGCCGGACGGCGATGGCGATCAGCAGCAGCGCCGCGACCAGGAGCAGCTCACCACGTCCAATCGCGGAGCGCCATCTCGTGATCGATTCCGGCATCTCGTCCCCCGGCCTGGGAGGTGTCTCCCGTGCCGGCGCTGACTGTAGCAGGGCCGAGCCGGTCGGAGCCGCGCAGCGTCCAGGGGTCGGTGGGCCGGGCGCCACATCGTCGGGGCGCCCGGCCACATCGCAGCAGCCCGCATCGCCTGGCGACGGGCAGGCATGGGGATCGTACGTCCTGCACAGCCGACTTTCGGCTTAGCGTTGTGTGAAAGCGGCACGGCGATACGGTATCACGGTAGGGAGCGATCCGTGCCGCGCTCGGATTCGGCGCGCGTACGGGTCGGCACCGGAGGCCGCTCGTTGGATCGTCGGAGGCTCACCCATGGAGACCGGATCCGGGCTACCGCCATTGCGCCAGTGCCGGGCGAAGCTGGTGG
>Ga0075430_100002142_pt1 | contig 16336 bp, 9 predicted proteins | sample RhiMetdeltSRZDD4_FD_75294 | JGI IMG/M metagenome (GOLD analysis project Ga0075430, IMG submission 75294) | Populus rhizosphere microbial communities from Tennessee, USA - Rhizosphere MetaG P. deltoides SRZDD4 | ecosystem: Host-associated > Plants > Roots > Rhizosphere > Soil | place: USA... | reverse complement strand
CCGCCCCAGAAGAAGCCGCCGATGTAGCTCGACGACCCGCGCGGCGTAAACTTGTTCACCTCTGGCGAGTACAGAATCGTTATCCGGTTGTCTCGATTGATGTCGGTCGGCGACCCGAACCACAGCGTGTCGGTGCGATAGATCAGGTCATCGAACTCCGCGGCAATCGACGTGAAATCGTTGTTCGTGAAGCCAGTCGGGGCGTTCACATCGAGCGCGATCTGAACCCTGCGCCCCGCGGCCTTGATGGCGCCGCGGACCGTGACGTAATCCGTGCACAGATTGCCGTTCACGTTCGGGACTCTGTAGGCGACTGTGTCGCCGACGTCCACTGCTGCGACCACCACGTTCGCGTTCACGCCCGACGCGGGCGAGCGAGCGGCGCCGATACGGCTGCGCGGCATCGCCCGGAGAATACTCCGCTCGGTCGCACGGATCCGGCGCTCGACTTCGTCCCGATGTGAGAGCGAGGCGGCGACGCGCTGGACCTCCGGCGAAAGCGACAACGCGGGCGACGGCGCGGCCGTCGTGGCCGCCGTACCACCCTGGAAGCTGACGTTGAACGTCTGCTTGTTGTCGGGCGTGGTCGTCGCGTTCGCAGTGATGAACAAGTACTGCGTTGCGGCGGACGACGAGGCAATCCTTATGCACGAAACCGCGGCGGGTCCGCTGAACACCGACACCTGCCCGACGTTCAACGACAGCGGATTCGCGCAGCGGTCGATGTCGACGGTGAGTGGCAACGTGCCACGGGCGTCGTCGGCGCTCGCCGTGATCGTGACCGAGCCGGCGGAGACCGCGGTGATCAAGCCGGTCTGATCGACGGTCGCGATCGACGTGTTGCTCGACGCCCACGACGCGGTTTTCGTGGTCACCTCGTCACCAACCGAATTGATCAGCCGAGCCGTTGCCTGCATCGTCCCACCGACCTGGAGCGACGGCGACGGCGCGGTGACGATGACGGCGGTGACCTTCGTCGGGTCTGGCGCGGCCGGGTCCTTTCCACACGCGGCGACGAACGCCAATGCCGACACACTCACCGCAGCTACGAATCGCTTCATGAGCACGCTCCTAACGCGCGAAACGGCGACACGAAATGCGCCGCCTTCTAGTCTCTTCCATGCGCGAGGCGTGCCCGAGCCGAGGCGCGTCGCGGACCTACGGTCGAAGTTTACGAGCTCTGCAACGCGGAACAACTGACCGAGGCATCGATCTCAGCCGATCACTTGCACAGTCGAGTCAATCCGTGAGACGACCCGACGCGGCCTGCGTCAACGCGCCCACCCCGTACACGACGCTGTGCCGACGGTTCCGCGAGGCGTCTCGACGGATGATACACGTGACGCGACCTATACCCTGATTGTGAGCTTCGTCACAGTTCTATCGAAACATGTACGCGCCACCGATCCGGAACGTGGTCGCGTCGGTGGGTACGGAGTACAGCTCCCCGGTGATGGCGGCGGCGTTCGCGACCCGGTACCACCCACCCGCGCCAAGGGCCAACCGCGTCATGTCCACTTCGATCTTCGTGTCGTCGAACGTCCCGCCCAGATACTGAAAACCCACCTGGAACCTCGGCCGTAACAAAGTCACGCCAGTGGTCGCATACGCACCCCAGCGTTCGCCGGCGCCCTCGCGTGCGAGTGCGACCTCGCCGCCGAACATGTTCGGCTCGTAGGTGTCTTCGGACGCGTCCTCACCATAGCACGCCCCGCTCGCATTTGACTGCTGGATGTTTTCCTCGGGGCACGTGATCGATCCGCGAACGCGGCCAAGCGTGCCGTGTGCACGGATGATGAGCGACAGGTTCGACCCGTCCTCGCTCGACCGGACGGTGAACGGCCGCGAGAGCGCGACGCTTCCGAGATTCGGCTCGGCGTCCGCGACGGTGATCGGAGGCAGGTAACTCGCCTCGAGCACCAGGCCGCCGGGTAATCCTACCGCCACGCGCGGTCGCGGGAACACCGGCGAGAGGTCGGTGTTCTCGGTCTTTCGAACGCCATAGCACGCCTCAGGCTGCTGCATCTCTCGGCTGGGAGACGGGACATACGTCGCCTCGAACGCAACGCGGAAGCGCCACGGCGAGAGGCCGTCGGCGATGCCACCCGGCGAGAACGCGATGGGAGTAGCGAAGAACGCAAGCAGCTTGGCTTCGTTACTGTCGTGAGGCGGCTTGCATGTCGCGTTGGTCTGGGCGACGCCTGCGCGAGCGATGAACGTGATCGCCGCAAAAGCAATCGTGCTGACGCCGATCGGCGTCGGGTTCCTGGAACGAGTGGCGTGCATGAGGTGGAGGTAGGGTGACTGTCGACATACAGACGCCGGACGGTGGGTAGCCGCCACCGAGCGAACGCATGCGCCACAGGGTCGCTCGCGACCGCTGGTACACCACGCCCGCGGAGTCGTTCTCAGACGGAAGACCGCTGGCCCGAGCCGTCCGTGCTTTTGACGGTTACTTGGTGAGCGCCCCGACGCGGCTGTCACAAGCGAGACTGGACACGACGCCGGCGGCAAGCGACCCCCGTTCCGGGGCGTGGCCTGCCGCCACTGTTCGCGGATGACGCGCCCGGCGCTCCCGGCGTGCCTAACGTGAGCCCTCGGCGGAAATCAGGAGCCGAGCGCCTCATCGAGGTCGGCGATGAGATCGCCAGCGTGCTCGAGGCCTATCGACAGGCGAAGGAGGTTTTCGGGGGTTCCGCTGCCCGGCGCTTCTACCGATGCGCGATGCTCGATGAGGCTCTCCGGGCCGCCGAGGCTCGTCGCGCGAGTGAAGAGGCGAACGCGCGCCTTCACCGCCAGCGCCGCTTCCCTGCCGCCCCGCACCTGAACCGACACCATCCCGCCAAAGACAGTCATTTGCCGCGCGGCGATCGCATGGCCGGGGTGCGATGCCAGTCCCGGGTAGTGGACGGCCTCGATCGCGCGGTGTGACTCGAGAAAGGTCGCGACAGCCATGGCATTCGCCGAGTGCGCGCGAAGCCGGTGTGGGAGCGTCTTGATACCACGCACGACGAGCCAGCTGTCGAAGGGCGCCGCGACCGCGCCTCCGGCGGCCTGAATACCCCGGATCGCCTGAAAGAACTCGTCGTCGGCTTTGGAAACGATTGCGCCGCCCATGACGTCGCCGTGACCGCCGAGGTATTTCGTGCTCGAGTGCATCACGAGGTCGGCGCCGAGCGCGAGTGGGCGCTGTCCGATCGGCGTGGCCCACGTGTTGTCGACGGCGCAACGCGCGCCGGCGTCGTGCGCTAACGCCGCCACGCGCGCGATGTCGGTGACGGCGAGCAGTGGGTTCGATGGCGTCTCGACCCACACCAGCTTCGTTTCGGGCCGCAGTGCGGTGCCGACGTTCGCCGCGTCGCGGAGATCGACGGTCGTACTCGTTAGGCCCCAGCGAGCGAACAGCTGGTCCACGAGCTTGCGCGTGCCGTAGTACACCGAGGCCGGCAGGATGACGTGATCGCCCGGCGACAGCGCCTGGAGCACCGCCATCGTCGCGGCCTGACCCGATGCGAACGCGGCAGCCGCCGCGCCGCCCTCCATGGCGGCGAGCACTCGCTCCAACGCCGTCCGATTCGGGTTCGCGTCGCGCGCGTAGCTGTAGCCGTGCGGCAGCGAGCCATCCGCGGCGCGCTCGAACGTGGTCGAAAGCTGAATCGGCGGAGCAACAGCGCCGGTGGCCGGGTCGGGGCCGTGGCCGGCATGGATGGCTAGCGTGTCCGGATGCATCGACCGAGAGATCGGAAGCGGTTACGTATCATCCCACGCCGCGCTCGGGATGACACAGCTATCGGAAGTTCCGCCGTGGAGCATGATCGCTACGGCTTGCCGCCCGGCTTCCACTCTGGCTTCGTGGGAGAATCGGCGAGCAGGCGCGCGGCGCGAACGGCAACGCCAACGAGTTGGGTCATGTGCGTGAAGTCAACGCGACTCACGTCGTCCCGCGGCGTGTGATAGTCGCTGTGCATGTTGTAGGACGAGAGCGTGTGGGCAACGATCCCCGCTCGCGCGAACGCGATGTTGTCGCTCCGCGAGAAGAACTGCTGATCGAGCCGCCTGTCAGCCACGATCGGAAGGCCGGCGGTCGCGAACATCTCACCCATGGTGGATCGCTCGAAGCCCGTGAGCCAGCCGCGACCCGGTCCCCCGGCCAGCGAATCGGGCCGGCCGATCATCTCGATCTCCATGTTCGCGACCATCGACGCGAGCGGACGCACCGGATGCTCGACGTACCATCTCGTACCGAGCAGACCGACTTCCTCGCCGGTCATCGCGCCAACGATCACGGTTCGGCGAGGTGGTGGGCCTGCCGCCAGCGCTCGGGCAATGGAGAGCACCGCGACAACGCCTGACGCATCGTCGTCGGCCCCGTTGTAGATGGAGTCGGGTGTTTCGTCGCGCCGCATGCCGACGTGGTCGTAGTGGGCACCGATCAGGACGATCTCGCTTCGGAGCGTCGGGTCGGAGCCTTCGACAATGCCCAGGACATTCATCACGTTCGCCCGCGCGGTCGGCGCAATCGTGTCGCGAGCCTCGAGTGACGGCAGGAGCGCGAGACCACGACGTCCGTTTCGTTCGACGAACGCGACGGGAACGCGCTGGAAGTATCCGCTGTCGCCAGCAGGTCTCACGCCGTAACGCTCGAGCTCCGCCGCGATGAATCGCGCAGCCCGCTCGGACCCCGGCCGGCCCGTTGCGCGTCCTTCCATCGAATCGTGCGCGAGAGCGCCTAACAGCCGGCGCACCTCTACTTCGTCGACGGACGTTACCGAAGGCGTCGGAGCCGCTCCCTGCGACGGGCCCGGGCCCACGCTGGTTTGGCGGGCACATGATGCCGCGAAAACGACGAGGAGCGCGATGGCGCGGCGGGAACGCGGGATCATTGTCGCGTCACATGAGCGGGCAACAGCAGCGCTGACGCGGTTCACGCGTCGCGCCGAGGACGAGTGGACGTAAGCGGGCACGACCGGCGTGCGCAACCCATGAAGCCTCGCGCGCTCATGTACCCGCGGCTATACTCGCCTCGCATTCTGATCTCTTGGCGCAGACAGAACGATGCTGACGACGACGCTCCCTACCGCGCTTTCCCTGGCGCTCGCGCTCCAGACCAACGGGCCGGCGCGTTTGACGCTTGCGACGCCGAAGGACATCGTGGCCGACTCGCAGCGCACGGCGCGGAGCGCTCGGTCAGCGCAATCGGCCTTCGAGAGGACGCGCCGCCACAACCTGCCGATCACCCCCGGCGCCAGCGGTGGCCGCTGCGACGTTCGGGTAGGCCGGTTCTGTTACTGGTGGGACGAAGGGGAGTGGGAAGGACCACCGGAGCCGCCGAAGATCAAGGCAGCGCGCTCAGCGCTTCTCGATCGGCTCGCCGCCGCTGCCGCTCGGCTGCCCGGTGACGGCTGGATCGTTGGACAGCGAGTGCGCTATCTCGTGGAGGACGGACGCGCTGCTGACGCCGTGGGCGTCGCGCGTGCGTGCCAGGCGACCGCCGCCTGGTGCGCGTCGCTGGCGGGTTTCGCACTCCACGCCGCGATGGACTTCGCGGCCGCCGATAGCGCGTTCGATGCCGCCACGGCCGGCATGCCCGACGCGGAGCGCTGCCGTTGGACAGACATCAGCCTCTTGCTGGACGGCGACGCGCACTCGCGATACGACAAGCTGTCCTGCGCCAACCGCGCGTCATTCGAGCAGCGCTTCTGGGCGCTGGCGCGTCCGCTGCACCTGCTCGCAGCCAACGACCTGCGTACGGAGCATTTCGCCCGCCTCACGATGGCGGAGCTCATCAGGACGTCGCGCTACGCGCACGACATGTCCTGGGGGGACGACACGCGCGAGCTCATGCTTCGCTACGGGTGGGAGAGACACTGGTCGCGTGAGGCGCCTTCGGTGTACAGCGGACCGTCGGTCCATGTCATTGGCCACGAGCCCACGCCGGCGTACGCGTTCGTTCCCCACGCCGACGTGCTAACGGATCCGGCCTCGGCGGAGCCGTCGGACTGGGAGCTTCGCGACCCGCTCGCTCGGAGCCGGTACGCACCGAGCTACGCGCGATCGATGACCGCCCTCGACCATCAGGTGGCATTCTTCCGTCGCGGCGACTCGGCGCTCGTTGTCGCAGCGTTCGACGTGCGACACGACACGACATTCAAGCGCGACTCCGTAGCCGGCGCACTGGGGGTTGCTCCGGTCACGGCCCCGGAATCCGTCATGGTGGCACGGACCGGGCCGTCGGGTCGATGGCAGGCGCTCACCATAACGAGTCGCTGGGAGCCGATGCTGGTCAGCGTCGAGGCTCGCGATTCCACCGAGCGGCGCGTTGCGCGAGCGCGCAGCGTAACAAGGCCGCCGGTGACGCGCGACTCGAGTCGTGTGACGGTGTCGGACCTGCTGCTGTTCGACGATCCGGCGAAACTGCCGGCGACACTCGACGACGCACTCGCACGAGCTCGCGGTACCATGCGCGTCGAGCAGGACAAACCGGTCGGAGTGTACTGGGAGATGTACGGCGTCGCGCCGACTGGTGAGACGCTCGCTTACACGCTGACGGTGACGCGAGCCAGCACGCCGTGGTTACGGCGCACGGCGGAGAAGCTCGGTGTCGTGGACCGGCGCGCGCCGGTGCGGATGAAGTGGGATGAGCCCTCCGGCCGCCACGATGCGACACGCGCCCGCGCGCTCGCGGTGGACTTCTCTACTCTGCCCGAAGGGCGATACCGCATCGACCTGTCACTCGAGGCGGAGGGACAGCAGCCCGTGGTAGCGTCGCGCCTCGTCGAGGTCATCGAGAGACGCTGATTAGAACACGAGCACGAGGATGTCGTACAGCGCGTGCGTCCAGGCGGTGATACCGAACCCCCGAACGACGTACAGCGCGCTGAACGCGACGCCGGCGATCGCGCGGAATACGAACGAGTCGAGCCGCAGCGGATCCCCGTAGGGCCCGATGTAGTGGAATGCCGAAAAGATCAGGGCGCCGAGCGTCACCGCGAACACGTTCGCGAGCGCCGGGCCCCACCCCATGAAACGTCGCGCGACCAACAGCAGCCCGGAGACGAGAAGGACGCGAAAGAGCAGTTCCTCGTACAGCCCGGCACCTAACGACAACATGAGCCGGGTCGCGAGCCCTTCCTGCGAGGCCTGGAGCGCGCCAGTCGCCAGCGTCGCCGAGAACGGAGTGAGAAGGCGCGCGGTCAGCGTACCGATCACCAGTCCGAATACGCCCGCAAGCACGGCGCTTTCCGCAAACATGGCGGCGAAGATGCGCGGCCTGAGCGGCCCGCCAGCGCGCTTGAGGTCGCGCCCGACGAGCCAGATGGCCACACCGATCAGGACGAGGCCGAACACCAGCGGGCCATAGCGTCCCGCGCCGGCGTAGAATGCGGAACGGAGGAGGACATCCGCACCGTTGCGCATGCCACCACCCTCGGGGGTGGACAGCACCGCCGCCAGCGCCTCGTAGAGGACGAGCAGCGGAATCGCGAACACCACGCTGTAGCGCGGAGCGCGACTCAACTTCCAGTACGACGAAACTGCCTGAGTGGGCATGGCTCAGCGATTGAGTCCGGCTACACAGCGAGCAAGACGGCCGACCATCCGTACGGAAGGTCGGCCGTTTCGTTTACGCGGAGCCGTTCGTAGGGCGCCGCCCGTATCAGCGCGGTTAGCGGAGCTCATCAATGAACCGGTGTTGGACAGGTCGCGTCTCAACCGCCCCGATGGCCGCTGCGAAGCTCATCAGGCAGTTCGTCGAGCAGCGGTTTGAGCTCCGTTGCGCGGTCGAGCGTCGTGACGAATGTGAGCCCTTTCAGGGAAACGACCAGCATCCCCGAGAGCCCGTAGAGTACGACCGGCACTCCCTCGGAGTGCACGACGTTCCCGGTCGATTCGACAAAGTGCACCGGTCCATGGGCGCCGTTTCCGTCGTCATCGAGTTCGCGCGCGCGGCGAAGCGATGCCCACGTCCCGACGTCATCCCAGCCAAACTCCCCCGGGACGACCACAAGCTCGGGACAGCGCTCGAGCAGTCCGCGCTCGATGGAGACCGACTGGATCATCCCAGCGAAGCGGATGAAGTCCTGCTCGCGGAGCGCCTGGAGCCCGTGGGCGAGCTCCGACGTGTACTCGCCGAGAGCCGCGAGCACGTCCTGCGCGCGCCACACGAAGACGCCCGCGTTCCAGAACGCCCCGTCGCCCACGAGCACCTCGGCCAGCACGGGCCCCGGCTTCTCGATGAAAGACTTCACCCGACACGGCGCGCTGTCGTCCTTTACACCGCCGCCGAGCGGCGCACCAGGACGGATGTACCCGAAGGCGGTCTCCGGCCGCGTCGCCTTCACGCCGACGCTCACGAGCGCCTTCTCCCGCGCCGCGACACGCGCCGCGCGAATCACCGTGTGCCGGAAGAACTCCGGAAATGCAACCGCGAGATCTGCGTGGACGCAGCAGAAGACGGTCTCCGGGCCCGCGCGGCGAACGATCTCCTGCGCACCCCATGCGAGCGCAGCCGCCGTTCCGAGCGGGCGAGGCTCGATGAGCATGTTCGCCTCGGGGACCTCCGGGATCGCCGCGTGAATGGCGACGGCGATGTCGCGGCTCGTGAGCACCAGCACCCGCTCGGGCGGAATGAGCGGCGAAAGGCGCGAGACCGTTTCGGCGATGAGCGGCTGTTCGCCGATCAGGTTGAGCAGCTGCTTGGGTCGCTCCGGCGAGCTGAGAGGCCAGAATCGAGAACCGATTCCACCGGCGAGCACGATCGCCCACATCGACGCATCCACCCCGCGCTCGGCCTCGGTCTGCGGCTCCTCGCCCGGAAGCGTCGCGACTGACGTTGCAGTACTGCTGGCAGCGGGGACGACGGGAACGATCAGCTCTCGCATGCGCTCCGAGTGAAGACGGGGGCGTGTAAACTACACGCCGGAGCCGCTTTCGTCTCCCACTTGCAGGTACCTGGTTCGAGGAGGAAGCCCATTCGTCGCGACCCCGGCTCGCCCCCCCGCCTCGCGGACCTGGACGTCGAGACGCACCTCGCGGACCCGACGCTCAAGCAGCGCTTCGTGACGCCGATGTTCGACCTGATCGCGCCGCGCTACGACCGGTTCACGCGAGTGTTCTCGTACGGCATGGACCGGCGGTGGAAAGCGGAGCTGATACGATGGACGGCCGAGTCGATCCGGGAAAACGCGCGCGTGCTCGACCTCGCCTGCGGAACCGGCGACCTGGCGTTCGCCGCCGCACGACGCGCGACAGCCGGCGAGATCGTCGGGATCGACGCGTCCGCGGAGATGATCCGGATCGCAAGCCATCGGGCCGCCGCGGAAGCGCCCAGCGGGAACGTGAGATTCGAGGTCGGTGATCTGTCGACACTCGAAGCATCGGATGCGTCCGTCGACGCAGTCATGGCCGGCTACGCGCTACGCAACGTGCCTGACCACGAGCGAGCAATCGCCCAGATCGCGCGGGTGCTGCGGCCAGGTGGGGTGCTCGCGACGCTCGATTTCTATCGCCCCGAGTCCGCCGTGTGGCGCGCGCTCTTCCTTCGCTATCTCGCTGTCGCTGGGAACGTGGTCGGCTGGCTCTGGCACCGAGAGCCGGTGGCGTACGGCTACATCGCGAAGTCGATCGAGCACTTCGTGTCGTGGCAGTCGTTCTCGCAGACGCTCACGGCGCACGGCCTTCGCGTCGAGGGAGTTCGCACGAAGCTGCTCGGCGGCGTCGCCCTGCACTTTGCACGACGCGTCTAGAGCTGGCCGAGACGAGCGGCGAGCAGGTCGAATCCGGACGCGAGCGCGACGTACCGTACCCGGTCGATCGTGGTCTTGAGCGCGCGAACACCCGCGCTGGCGAGCCCGGGCGCGCACTCCGCTGCCAGGAACGCCACCGCAAAGGGGTCGTTAGGCTCGGCACGGGCGAGCGCCTGAGCGAAGCGCTCCGCCGCGAGGCCCGCGTGACCGGCGCTCGCCGCGAGACGGATCCCCAGCGCATCCACTATCTCGCGCCCACCGAACCACCCGTCGGTCGTGGCGACCAGCTCGTCGGCTCGGCCGAGGCGCTGCGATGCAGCATCGGCGTCGCCGGCATCGAGCAACGTGTGCCCGGCACCGGCCGCCGCCACCGCTTCGATCAGCTCTTCGCCGAGATCGTGAGCGCGCGCGATGGCGTTGTCGTACCCAGCGAGCGCCTCGGTCGGCTGGTTGTCTGCACGAGCGACATGCGCGCTCATCAACAGCACCGCCGCTCGGTCACTCTCGGCACGGACGCTCGTGAACAGCCGGAGCGCCTCCTCGAGGCGCTCCCTCGCACGCTCGAGCATGCCCAGCCGATAGTCGGACGTGCCGAGCGCGAAGCACGCGACGGCCGCCAGATCGGGTGCGTGCGCCTGCCGCGCGTTGTCGAGCGCAACCTCGTTCGCCTCCCGTGCCGCGCCGGACCGTCCGGCGGACGCGTGCGCGGCGCCGGTCGCCAGCCAACAGCGCGTCTGCCCGTGCCTGTCGCCCAGACGAATGTGCAGCGCGAGCGCCTCACGGTACCGGTCGAGCGTCTCCTCGAGCCGGTCCGACGGGAGTGAGGCGCCGAGTCGCAGCAGCGCGTCCGCGTGAGCACGCCGATCGCCGCGGGCCGCGGACAAGCGCACCGCACGACGCGCCGACCGCTCTGCCGCCTCAGGGTCGCCGAGGGCGGTGTGCGCTTCGGAGATCATGATATGGAGCGCCGTCGCCTCCCCGTCGGACTGGGCCATCTCGGACTCCGCCAACAGCGCGGTACAGGCATCGAGCGTCCGTCTTGGCGACTGACCGCGTCGCGCACGCAAGCGCTCACGAACACGTCGCACGGGGATCGTGCGGGCTAAGTCGCGATCTGACGACAGGTGGTCGAGCGCCAGGTCGCACATCTCCTCCGCCTGGTCGAACCGGCCGGCGAACTCGGCGATGGTGGCGAAGCGAATGCGTGCAGTCGCCAGATCGTCGGGTGAAGGTGCGTGACGAAGGGCAACGCCAAGACACGCGGTCGCCTCGTCGTGCGCATGCACGCTCGCCGCGCGCTCGGCCGCGAGCATCGCGTATCGATACGCGTCGGCGTCGTCACCCGCAGCGTGGTAGTGGCGCGCGATGTCCGCCACCGCGGTCGGCGCGCGGAGCTCCAGTGCCTGCGCGATGCGACGGTGCACCGACGCGCGGGCGCGTTCGGGAACGGCGGCTCGTGCCGCGCTGGCGAGCACCGCGTGCGCAAAGTCGAACTCCCGGGCGTGTCCGCGTTCCGCCTGCACGAGAACCGAGGCGGTCACGGCTTCATCCAACGCGCCCTCCACTGCCTCGGAATCGCCGGCACCGGCGGCGACGAGCAGATCCGCATCGAATGCTCGTCCGAGCAGCGACGCGCACGAGACGATCATCGACGCCCGCGGCGAAAGGCGCTCGATGCGGCGGGACACGACCTGCGCGCACGAAGCCGGCAGCTGCATCTGATCGAGCGGCCGCCACTCCCAGCGCGTACCCGCGTACCACACGCCGCCGTCGTCGACGAGGGCGCGCAGCACCTGCGCCACGAGCAGCGGATTCCCCTCCGTGTATCTGTGCAGGAACGATGGGAGCTCGATGCCGATGTCTCCCTGATGGAACACCGTCTCGAGCCATCGCTTGAGCTCATCGCGACCGAGACGGCGCAAGCTCACCTGCGCAAACCCCGGAGCTCGGGCGAGGCGACGGCGTCGGTCCGCAACCTCACGCGCCTCTTCAGCGCGGATCGTCGCGCAGATGAGCAGGCGTGTGTCGCCCAACTGCGATGCCATGAACTCGACGGCGTCCCACGTCGCACGGTCGGCCCACTGGAGGTCCTCGAGGACGATGACGAGGGGTCGAATGGCTGACGCTGCCCGAAGGTACCCGGCGAGCTGCTCGAGGAGCGTGTACGGACTTTCGTCAGGCAGGGGGGCGTCGCTTGCGAGACCTAACGCCGGCGCGATGCGCCGGAGGGCCGGCCACGATCCAGCCGGCGCAGCGCCCTGCGTGTGCACCGCGGTAACGATCTCCGACCAGGGCGCGAAGGCCGCCTTCACCGGCGACTCCGGGTTACGGCCGACGGCGAGAAGGCCCGCACGCACGCGAACCTCTGGCTCGAGCTGTCGCACGAGCGTGGACTTGCCGACGCCCGCTTCGCCCACGACCATCACGAGCCGGCCCTCGCCACGAGCGGCGGCGTCGACCCAGCCCACGAGCTTGCGAAGCTCATCGACACGGCCCACGAAGCGTTCGAGATCGAGACGTGGCATCGATGGTCGCAACGACGCGTCGTCGGCGGACGCGAGCCCGTTGGCACCATCCCGTCGTGCCGCGAACAGCGCACGGTCCGCCGCGGCGAGCAGTGCTTCGGCCGCGTCCGCGTGAGTGGGCGCCGAGGCCACGCCGGCCGACACCGTCACCGCCATCGTCGTCTCGGGATCCGCCCGCACCGGCGACCGCAACCGGGCGACCGCGGCCTGAAGACGGCGCGCGACCTCGCGGGCGACGTCGGGTGGCGTACCGGGCAGTAACACGGCGAACTCGTCACCGCCGTACCTGCCGACGACGTCGCCGCCGCGCAGCCCGTGCTGGAGGACGCGCGCGACGGCCCAGAGCACGTCGTCACCCTGCAGTTGGCCGTACGTCTCGTTCACGCGCGCGAGCCCGTCGATGTCGAGCAGCACGACCGAGACGTTAGGCGTTCGCGGCTCGACGCCCGGGCGACGCGCCAACGCGTCGGCGACCGCGGCGACGAACGCCCGACGCGGAAGCACGCCGGTGAGGTTGTCTTCACGACCGGCCGGGCCACCGGCGCGAGGCGCCCGCTCGTGCGCGCTCCCGCTCGCCGACTGCGCGGGGTGGGGACGCACCCATTCGGCGATCACTTCTTCGAACGCGCGGAATACGGCCGGATCGAACTGCCTGCCGACGTCGCGCCGCATCACGTCGAGCGCCTCGTCGTGGGCGAGCGCCCGCTTGAAGCTGCGGTCGGACGTGAGCACGTCGTAAACGTCCGCCACACAGACGACGCGCGCCGCCAGCGGGATGCGCTCACCGACCAGACCGTGCGGGTAGCCGGAGCCGTCCCAGCACTCGTGGTGGCACTCGACGATCGGCCGGACATCCCAGGGGAAGTCGACGTCGGCGAGCATCTCGGCGCCTGCCACCGGGTGCTGCCTAACGACTGACCACTCCGGCTCCGACAGCCGCCCCGGTTTGTTCAGCAGATCCGCCGGGATGACGAGCTTGCCGATGTCGTGCAGCAGCGCGCCGACGCGGTACCAGAACAGGCTCTGCGACGACACACCCATTCGCTCGGCGATCGCGCACGCGAGATCGGCCACCCGCTCGCAATGGCCGTGGGTGTTCAGGTCCTTCGCTTCGATCGACTGCCCCCACCGTCGGACGACGTCGATGAACTGGGCCTCGAGGCGTCGCGTGCGCCGGGCGAAATCGGCGACAGGGCCGCTCCCGCGCAGCTGCGACAGCGATCGATACGCGCGGTTCAGAGCGACGATGGTCTCGCGATGGCGCTCCTGGCGATGAAACAGCTCCGCGCGCTCAGCGGCGATCTCCGCGTCGAGCGCCGGGTCGTCGCAGTCCCGCGCCGCGCCTTCCGCCGCGACGAGTCTCGCCTCGGCGCGCGCGAAGTCACCACGCTCCCGCGCGAGCATCGCGGCCGTGCGCGCCGTGGCTGCCAACCCGCGAGCATCTCGTAAACGTCGCGCAATCTCGCTCGCGCGATCGCAGCCAGCCTGCGCGCGGTCGAGATCCTGGCGGCGAGCGAGTAGTTCCGCCTGTCGGAGCTCGGCGTCGAGGACCGCGGACCTGTCGCCGAGTGCCGTCGCCACCGTGATCGCTTCCTGGAAGGCGGCGTCGGCCTCGCTCCACCGACGCGCGTCGTCATAGAGCTCGCCGAGCAACGCGAGTGTCGTCGCCATGTCGGCCGCGAGACCGACCGCGCGCAGCTCGCTCAGCGCAGTCTCGTGTCGATCGATGGCGTCGTCGAGGGCGCCACGTGCGACCGCCAACGCTCCGCTCACGCGCAGCGCGGCCGCTGCCTCACCACGTTCGCCCGCCCGACGCGCCCAATCCGCCGCGCGAACCGCCTCGTGCTCGGCGCTCGTGGTTTCGCCGACCTCCCAGAGGACCTGTGCACGGAGCAGAGCAGCGCGCGCGAGCTCGCGCTCGTCGGCGCGGGCAGCGGCCGATGCTGTCACAGTCTCCAGCACGTCGAGCGCGACGCCGGCGTCCCCGGTCGCGTGAGCGAGTCGAGCGATCGACCGGAGCGCCGACATCGCGATCGGCAGGTCGGTCGCCGTTCGACAACCGTGCAGCGCGCGTTCGTACAGGTCGCGTGCAAGCTCGAAACGCCGGCGCGCTTCCGCGTCGCGCGCCTGCTCGACAAGCGTGGCGGGAGGCGCATCCGGCGCGCCAACGAGTCGGAGGGGCGCCGCGCCCAGCCGGTCGGCGGCGAACGGCCGTGCCGGCCTCACGTCTCCCGCCACACGCGCCTGTGACAAACGCGCCGCACACGGCGTGCGCGGCGCACGGTCGACGGTCCGGAGCGCGAGTGGGTCATGAGTCGATGAGAGGAGGCGAGCAGCATCTGTAAGGCAACGTCGATACCAACGGCCATCGGCCGATCATGCCCCTCCGGAAACCGAACCGCCTGACACGGTGCGTGACTGCGGTCACATGCGACGTGTCGAATCGCGCACGAACGTCGGCTCGGCGACCGCGCGTGGTGCACACATGTCGCGCACGCAATCGACGACGCCTCTGGCGAAACACGCCGAGCGTGGCCGATCGCCACAGCGCGCCGCGGCTAGAACACGCGCAGGTTCACGTATTTCTTCGGGTTCGCCTTGAAATCCGCGACGAGCGCACGCAGATCGACGACGAGCGAGTCGCTGCGACGGTACAGGGTCGGATCATTGACGAGCAGGCCAATCGACCCCTGCCCCGCGTTGATCTTGAGCATGACCGAATCGGTCGTCGTGAGCACCGATTCGAGTCGCCCCTGCGAGCGCGTCAACTGGCGCGACATCGCCCGCACTTCATCGCTCGTTTCCTTGAGCTGTTGCGCCGCCGTGGCGATGTCATCGACGATGCGACGTACTTCGCCGGTTGCCGTGGACGAATCGACACGCTCCGCGACGCGCTGCACTGTCTCCGCGGACTGCGCGAGGCGACGCATGCCGAGTCGAAGATCGGCCGACAGCGCGTCGAGGTTCGTGGATTGCCGCCGGACCGTCTGCGATAGCGCGTCCGAGAGCGTCGCGAAGTTCTTGATCGAACCGCGAAGCTCACGCGCCGCCTGGTCGTCGAACGCGACTTCGAACCGGCCGGCGACCGACGCGACGTCGCCGGCGATTCGTCCGGCGACGGCAGTGAGCTGCGCAATATCGGGCAGGGTCGCGCCTGGCCATGCGTCTCCCCCTGCGCTTCGCGCTTCGGCGAGCTGGCGCTCGACGACTTCGTCGCGCGGAACGGCCGACACCTCGGTCACCGTTGCCTGCCATTCTCCGAACAGGCTCGATTCGTTCAACAGAACGACAGGGGCGCGAGGGAGCTCTACGCTGGGGTCGAGCGCCATCGTGAGCTCGACCCAGCCATCGCGACCGAGCTCGATGCGCTCCACGCGCCCCGCTCGCACGCCACGGAGCACGACCGACGCGCCGACACGGACGCTTCCGACATCGCGAAATCGCGCGGTCGCTCGCTCATGCCGGTTGCGCAGGTCCGCCTGCTTGACCCAGAGCGTCGCCGCCACGATGGCGACGACACCAACGAGCACCGTGAGCCCGACTACGAAATCGTTCGAGCGTTTCATCGTGACTTTCCGAGGAGCCAGACCACGGCCCAGAATGCATCGAGCACGAGGATCATGGTGGCCGAGTAGACGACGGCGCGTGTCGCCGCCTGACCGACGCCTTGGGCGCCGCCGCTCGCGCGCATGCCGTGAATGCACCCGATGAGCGTGACCGCCGCGCCGAAGCTCGCCGACTTCACGAGCCCGTAGCGCACGTCGAAGTCAGTGAAGAAGAGCCGCATGCCTTTGACGAAGTCGGCCGACGACAGGTCCAGCAGTACCACCGACGAGATCCATCCCGCTCCGACGCCGACGATCATCGCGATCCCGACGATGATCGGGAACATGAGCGTTCCGGCGACGACGCGCGGGACGACGAGGTACGAGTACGGGTCGTACGCCAGCGTCTCGAGCGCATCGATCTGCTCCGTGACCCGCATCGTCCCGAGCTCGGCGGCGATGTTCGCGCCGACCCGTCCGGCGAGCGCCAGGCCCGTGAGCACCGGCGCGAGCTCCATCGTGA
>Ga0075430_100002141_pt1 | contig 16340 bp, 18 predicted proteins | sample RhiMetdeltSRZDD4_FD_75294 | JGI IMG/M metagenome (GOLD analysis project Ga0075430, IMG submission 75294) | Populus rhizosphere microbial communities from Tennessee, USA - Rhizosphere MetaG P. deltoides SRZDD4 | ecosystem: Host-associated > Plants > Roots > Rhizosphere > Soil | place: USA... | reverse complement strand
GTGGCAGAAGATCTGCTCGAGGTCGTAGCGGCCGCGCCGACGAAGGCCGAGGCCGCCGACAAGACGCGCGGTGTCGTTGACAAGTGATCTGACCGCTTCTGTTTGACACCGTGATCTGTCCGCTCATGCCGCCCTGGGGTGAAGTACGCGGCCGCGGGCGTCGTAGAGTCCGAGCCGCCGGGCGCCGAGCCACAGAGAATGACAGCCATCAAGGTGGCGGCGGACCAGCACGCGAAGCCCCGCACAGCTGCGCCGCCCGGGTTGCTTGTCGAGCTGGAGGGCGAGTCCGTCGAACGTGAGGGTGTTGTCGCGCGCCACCACGCGCTCCTCCTGGTGACAGAGGATCTGCTCGAGATTGACGGGGCCAAGCGGCACGAAGGCCGAGGCGTCATCGGCGGGCGGTCGGCCGAACTCTTCGTTGAATGCCGGCAGGAACCGGTCGCGGATATAGCGATTGGCGGCGGCCGCAGTCGCGATCCCCGCCACGCGGAGCTCGTTCACGAGGCGGCCCTGCCACGTGCCGTTCATGCGCTCACTGCGCCCGCGTGCCTGGGGCGAATAGCCGAGGATGTGTTCGATGCCGAGCTGAGCCAAGGCGCGCCCGACCTGGGTGAGGTGCCGGCGATCGGCGGCCCCGCCCGCCACCGGGGTATGCGCCGCCCAGTGCGCGCGATCTGTGTAGAGGGCCATCGGCACGCCGAACGTGGTGAGCACCACCTGCAGGGCCGTCATGACGGCCGCCGTACTCTCACCGCCGTCGGTGAACTGCGCATAGAGCACCTGCTTGGTGGCGTCGTCGACGACGACAAGCAGCGTGAGCCACTGCTCGGGGGCCAAGGCGAGCCACTGATGGCGGCTGCCGTCGAGATGGAGCAACTCGCCGAAGCACGGCCGGGGCTCGCGCCGGCGCCTATGGCGTCCCCGCGGCCGCTGCTTGGGCACCAGCCCCGCGCCCTGCAGGGCCTTTTTCACGAAGGCGTAGCAGAACGTGACTTGGTGCTCGCGCCGGGCGATCCGCACAAAGTGCCGGACGTTGAAGTCCTGATAGCGCTCACGATAGAGCCGCAGCACGCGCTCGACCTCGGCCACCGGAGCCCGCTTGGGCGAGGGCGTCTGCTGCCGATGATCCAGCAGGCCATCGTAGCCACACTGCTGATACCGCAGGCGCAGTCGCCGAATGCTGCGCGCGCTGCAGCCCAGGATCTCCGCCGCCTGAATCCACGTGAGCTGTCGACTCAGTGCCCGCAAAATAACCTCTTGCACCTTCATGGCGCGCTCCACAGCGCCCGGGGCGTAGGCCATGGTCACCTCCTCGGTGACCAGTTCTCTCCCGGCGCTCGCTTGAAGCGGTCATTTCACGTGTCACTCGGGAGCGGCCAAATCATGTACTCCCGACAGACGCCCTCCGGGCGCCTTGACACACCCTGGACCCCGCGTTATGGTCGCCGCGTTTCGCTCCGTCGTGCACCGTCGAAGGTGGGGACTCCTCCAAGGAGAGGGACCATGAAGAGGCTCGGGATCGTCGCCGCCCTGATCACGCTCTCCGTCATCTGCGCACTTTCCTCGCCGGCCGAAGCCCAGGTCCGCGGCGTGTACTGGACGACCAGCGGGTTCTTCGGACCGTTCAACATCCAGGGGCTCATTCCCAGCGTCCCGAAGGAGAAGGCCCGCGACGTCACCATCCCGGTCAGCATGTGGGTCATCGACCATCCGAAGGGCCTCGTCGTCTTCGACACCGGCAACAACGTCGCCGTCTCCGATGGGCAGTGCAAGAAGCACTGGGTCGCCGGCAACTGCGATTTCCTGAAGCCCAACCAGAAGCGTGAGGACGTCATCGACGCCCAGCTGAAGAAGCTGGGGTATTCGACGGACCAGGTGAAAGCGGTCATCACCTCGCACGCCCACCTGGACCACATCGGCAACATCAAGATGTTCCCGAAGGCGATCCACGTCATGCAGAAGAAGGAGCTGTATCAGGCGTGGTGGCCCGAGAAGTTCCAGCGCGACGGCGGCGTGTTCGTGGTGGGGGACTTCGACGGCCCGGCGCGCGACTTCAACTACCTGGAGCTCGAGGGCGATTACGATCTCTTCGGCGACGGCAGCGTCATCGTCCTCAGCACACCGGGACACACGCTCGGTCACCAGTCCGTGAAGGTGAAGCTGGCCGGTGGAAAGACGATCGTCATGGCGCAGGACGCCATCTGGATGCAGGAGAACCTCGACGGGTATCCGGCGGGCCTGAACTACAGCGTGAAGGACTACAACCATTCGATCACGCGGCTCAAGACCATCCGCGACTTCGAAGGCGCGCAGCTCTATTTCGGTCATGACCAGGACCAGTACAAGGCCGGCGGCGGCAAGTGGATCAAGTAGCCGCTCCGCGACCCCGATAAGGGAAGGCCCTCCGCCGCGGCGGGGGGCCTTCTTGCTTTTGCCATGACTTCCGGCGCGAGCTCGATCGTGCTCGAATCCGTCTCCAAGCGCTACGGCTCACGACAGATTCTTCACGAGCTCTCCTTCACGGTGGACCGGGGCGAGATCGTCGGCTTCCTCGGCCCCAACGGCGCCGGCAAGACGACGACCATGCGCATCATCGCAGGCTTCACGGCCGCCACCTCCGGTCGCGTCAGCGTCGGGGGATACGACATGGCGACGCAGAACGTCGAGGCCGCCCGGCTCATCGGCTACGTCCCCGAGCGGCCGCCACTGTACGACACGCTGGACGTCCGCAGTTATCTGCGCTTCGTGGCGAGGGCCAAGGGCATCCGGCGCGCGGCGATGGGCGCCGAGCTCGAGCGCGTGAGCGGCGCCTGCCGGCTGGAGGCGGTGTTCCGGCAGGAGATCTACAAGCTCTCGAAGGGCTTCCGCCAGCGGCTCGGCCTGGCCCAGGCGCTTCTCGGGTCGCCGGCCGTCCTGCTGCTCGACGAGCCCACGGCCGGTCTCGATCCCGGCCAGATCCACGAGACACGCGAGGTCATCCGCGCCTTTGGCGAAGACCACGCGGTGCTGCTGAGCACGCACCTGCTCGCCGAGGCCACGCTGATCTGCCGACGCGTGGCCATCATCAACCATGGTCGGCTGCTCGCCATCGACTCCCCGACCGGATTGCAGCGCGCGATGGAGCAGACGAACCGCGTGACGCTGCAGGTGGTGGCGCCGCCGCAGGCGTTGCGCGCGGAGCTGCTGTCCCTCGATGGCGTCGCGGCGCTGAACATCCAGGCCTCGCCCGACGGCGGACCGATGCTCACCGTGGACGTGCAGGTCACGTCGTCGAACGGTGTGGAGGCGGCGATCGCGCGCTCGGTGGCTGCCCGGTGGAGTCTGCACCGACTCGAGCGCCACCAGCCGACGCTGGAGAGCGTGTTCCTTCGCTACGTGAAGGACACGGAGCGGGCGTGAGCGGCGCTCTCGCCGTCTACCAGAAGGAGCTGTTGACGTACTTCCGCTCCCCGATCGCTTATTACGTCGTGGCCGTGTACCTCCTGGGCGCCGGGTACTTCTTTCTGTACAACATCTTCCTTGCCGGCGAGACGGCGATGGCCGGGACGTTCCAGAACATGGGAATCCTGCTCATCACGCTCGCGCCGCTCATCTCGATGCGGCTCTTCGCCGCCGAGTACAGCGCCGGGACGGCCGAGCTGCTCCTCACGCTGCCGCTCGCGCCGTGGCAGATCGTGCTCGGAAAGTATCTCGGAGCGGTGAGCATCTTGCTGCTGATCGCCGCCGGCACCGTCGTCAACCTGGTGCCGCTCTACCTGTTCGGCACCCCGGAGACGCTGACGATCGTCTCCGGTTACATCGGGTTCATCCTGCTCGGCATGGCGTGTCTCGCGCTCGGCGAGCTGTTCTCGGTGGTGACTCACAACCAGATCGTGGCCGCGCTCATCACGGCGGCGGTGCTGCTGGCCTTCTGGTTCGTCGGCCATCTGCAGACCTTCCAGGCGTCAGACGCGCTGCGCAGCCTCTTCGGGTATCTGTCCTTCGCCCTGCACTTCGCGGATTTCATCCAGGGCCTTCTGCGAACCGACAACGTCATGTTCTTCCTCGTCGTCTCCGCGATCGCGCTGACGCTCACCGCCGGCGCCCTGCAATGGCGACGCTGACATGAAACACGGCTTCCGTGCCGGCCTGATGCTCATCCTGGGCCTCGCGATGCTCGCCGCGGCTTTCACCGTCCACGCGATCCTCCTCGAGACAACAGCCTGGGCGCTCGGCCTGGCCGCCGCGGGCGCGCTGGTGACGGCGCGGGCCGCCTTCCGGCTCCGGACGGAGCTGGCCGCGCTGGCCCGTCGCCGCCGTGGCGAGACGGCGCTGTACAGCCTCGGCCTCGTCGGCGTTCTCATGGCCCTCGCCTATCTCTCGGCGCGCTATCCGGCCCGCTTCGATCTGACCGAGACAGGCCGCTATTCGCTGGCCGAGCCCACCGTCACCATGCTGAAGCGGCTCGAGACACCGGTCCGCATCGTGTTCTTCCACGACCCGATGATGCGGGACACGGTGGAGCTCTACCGGCTCATCGCGCAGCACAGCGAGCGCGTGAGCGTCGAGTTCTACGACCCGATGATCAATCCGGCCCAGGCCCGGATGCTCGGCGTGAACTTCGCCGGCACGGCGGTCATGGAAAGCGAGGGCCGCCGGCTCCAGGTTCACACCGGGAGCGAGACGGACATTGCCAACGCCATCCTGCGCGTCTCGCAGAGCGCCAGCCAGCGTGTCTGCTTTCTCGACGGCCATGGCGAGCCGGATCCCTTCAGTCTCGAGTCACACGATCATCTCGAAGGTGCCGCCGGTCACTCCCACGGTCTGGGCGCCCGCTATGTGCTGCACGAGCGCCACGGGATGGCGAAGGCCCGTCACGCGCTGGAGACGCTGAACTACAAGGTCGAGAAGGTGCTCCTGATGAAGCACGGCACCTCACTCACCGATTGCGCCGTGCTGGTGGTTCCCGGACCGAAGACCACGCTGCTGCCCGTGGAGGTGGGGACGATCCGCGAGTATCTCGACGGCGGCGGCAGCGCGCTGTTCATGCTCGATCCCTTCGTGCGGACGGGGCTCGAGCCCGTCGTCCGCGACTACGGCGTGGTGATCGACGACAACATCGTCATCGACGAGGCAAGCCACTTCTGGGCCGATCTCTCCGCCCCGGCGGTGAGCGACTACAATCGTCATCAGATCACCCGCGACCTGCCCCTCAGCTTCTTTCCCGGTGTCCGCTCGCTCTCGCCGACGCCGCAGCGCGTGGCCGGGACCGCGGTGACTCCGCTCGTCAACTCGTCGAAGAACAGCTGGGGCCAGCAGAACCCGGACCGGATCGCGGTCGGCCACGGTCGCGACATCGTCGGGCCACGCACGCTCATGGTCGTCGCGCTGCGGCGACCGCCGGACGCGTCGGCCGACCCCGCGTCGCCGGGCGGGCGGGGATCACGCCTCGCGGTGGTCGGCGACTCGGACTTTGCCACGAACTCCTTCTTCCACATCATGGGCAACGGCGGCCTGTTCCTGAACACGATCAACTACCTGGCCGCCCAGGAGAATCTCATCGGCATCCAGCCGCGCACGGCCGACCTGCCGCGCATCAACGTGACGAACCGGCAGATGAAGGGCACGTTCTTCGTCTCGGTGCTGCTCGTTCCCGCCCTGCTGGCAGCGGTGGGCACGGCCGTGTGGTGGAAGCAGCATTGAGCCCCGTGCCGCGTCGACGAAGCCTCGTGGTGTGGTGCGTGCTCGGCGTGCTGGGCCTCGCCATCGGAGTCATCGAGTACCTCGACCGTCGCGCGACATCGCTCGACGCCGGCGCCGCCGACACGCGATCCTTGCTGCCCGTGCCGGTCGAGCAGCTGGGCGCGATCGAGATCGCCGACCGCGGCCGGCTCCATCGCTTCGAGCGCTCCCCCGCCGGCGCCTGGTTCTACCATGGCGTCCACACGGCGGCGACGGCCACTCATACGCACACTGCCGATCCGCTGCTGTCCGAGCGGATCGAGCACGCGTTCGCCGCGCTCGGTCGCGCCCGGACCGAGCGGCGGTTCGACCTCGCCGGCGACGGCGCGCTCTACGGCCTGATGGCGCCGGAACTCGTGATTCTCGTCTATCGCCCGCACGAGACCCAGCCGCTCGCGCAGTATGCGGTGGGCAGCCTCGCACCCGACACGGTGAGCCGCTATGTGGCGCTCGTCGGGCGCCGGACCGTGGTGACCATTCCGGACTACCAGGTCGACAATCTGCGGGGACTCGTCCAGACGGCGGCCGCGCGCCCCGAGGCGGGGATGGCGGGCGCCCGATGACGCTGCCACGGCTTCTGATGGCGCTGGCCGCGCTGACGCTGGCGACGCCGGCAGGAATGGCGGCGCACGAAGGCGGAAGCAACGGCTACGCGGCGATCGCCGTCGCGCACGACAGGGTCCGGTATAGCCTGACCCTCTGGCCGACGGCGCTGCCGCCCGCGATCGCCGACGAGGTCGCCGCCGCGCGCGCTGGAGACGTGGCCGTCGGCGACCGGCTGATCGCGGTCGTGCGCGAGAAGCTGACGGTCCTGGCGCAGGGGCAGCGCTGCCAGGCCGGGACGGGGACGACGCTGCCCCCCAACCCCACCACCGACAGCCTGACGCTGCTCGTCGACTTCAGCTGTCCGGGGGCGGTCAGGACGCTGCGGATTCGTGACGACCTCTTCGACGTGTTCGGCCGCGACTACCACACGCTCGCCCGCATCGATCTCCCCGCCCGCACCGTGCAGTTCGCGTTCACGCCGGAGGCACGCGAGACCGACGTGACACTCGAGGGCCGGCCGGCGGGAGATTTCCTGAGCTTCGTGCGTCTCGGCGTGGAGCACATTTTGGCCGGCTGGGACCATCTGCTGTTCTTGCTCGTGCTGCTGCTCCGCGGAGGCCACTGGCTGTCCCTGGCCAAGATCGTCACGGCGTTCACGCTCGCTCACAGCATCACGCTGGCGCTCGCGGCGCTGGATGTGGTGGTGCTCCCCGACCGCCTGGTCGAAGCGGTCATCGCCCTCTCCATTGCCCTCGTCGCTGCCGAGAATCTTCTTCTCTGCCCCGTGGTCGTCCGCCGCTGGCTGGTGAGCTTCTGCTTCGGACTCGTCCATGGCTTTGGATTCGCGTCGGTGTTGCGCGAGCTTGCGCTGCCGACGCACGGCCTGGTGCTCTCCCTTCTAGGGTTCAACGCCGGCGTCGAGCTCGGGCAGGCGCTGGTCATTGCCCTCGCCGTACCGGCCCTCGCCCTCGTACGGAAGACGCGCTGGGAACGACGCGTCATGTGGAGCTCGTCGGCGGCGGTGTTGCTGGTGGGTGTCGTGGTTTTCCTCGAGCGCGCCTTCCTCTGACAGCGCCCGGGCCGCGCTCTATCGCCGCGCCAGCGTCTCGTGGCAGGCGAGGGCGAGGCGTCCGAACTCCGGCAGCGCTCGCGTGGCCGGTGTCCGGGGGCGCGGCAGCGGGACCTCGAGGATCGTCGTCACCCTCCCCGGCCGCGGCGCGAGCACGACCACCTTGTCCGCGAGGAACACGGCCTCGGGAATCGAGTGGGTGACGAAGACGATGGTCTTCCGCTCCGCGAGCGACTCGCCCCACACGCGCAGGAGCTCCAGGTTGAGATCGTCGCGGGTCATCGCGTCGAGCGCGCCGAACGGCTCGTCCATCAGGAGCAGGGGCGGGTCGAGCAGCAGCGCCCGGCACAGCGCCGCGCGCTGCTGCATACCGCCGGACAGCTCGCGCGGAAACTTGTGTCCGAACTCGGCGAGACCCACGAGCGACAGCAGCGCGTCGGCGCGCGCGTGGAAGCGGCGGGAATCGAGTCCGGAGAGCTCCGCCGGGAGCAGCACGTTGTCGCGGACGTTGCGCCACTTCAACAAGATGGGCGCCTGAAAAACCATGCCGACGGCGGCGATGGGCCGCACCACGGGCCGGCCGTCCACGCGGACGGTGCCGCTGGTCGGCGCCCGCAGGCCGGCCACGATCCGGAGCAGCGTCGACTTGCCGCAGCCGGAAGGACCGATCACCGCCAGCAGCTCGCCGCGGGCAACCGTCAACGAGATGTCTCGAAGGGCCTCGACGGGGCCGGAGTCGGCGCGATACGTCATGCCGACCCGGTCGAGGACGATCACTTCCTGGGCGGCTCGATCTTCGTCAGCAGATCGTTGGTGAAGACCTCGTCGCAGCCGACCTTGCGCGGCATGTCGGGCATGTAGGTGTTGATGAACTCGACGGTGCCGCACATCTTGCGCCGCTCCATCCAGCCGATGCCGTTCTTGGCGTAGCGCTCGGTGCGCATCAGCTCGAGGCCCAGCAGCATGTTCGGCTCGATCAGCGTGACGTCGATGTCCGGGACGCGCTTCTTGAAGATCTCCAGCGCGGCCTTGGGGTTCTCCATGACGTCGCGCCAGCCCATGTAGGAGGCGGCGAGGAAGTCGCGCACGGTCTGCGGGCGCTCGGTGAGCATCTTCTCGCTGGTCATGATCGACATCGAATAGGTGTCGAAGCCGTACTGGTGCCACGGCAGGCGCACGAGGTTCTCCTTGCCGACGGCCTTCTCCCAGAACGGCTGGCCGGTGGTGTAGTCGGGCACCGCGTCGGCGCGCTTCTCGGCGAGCGCGACGAACTTCGCCGCCGGCTCGATGGTGAGCCACTTCACCTTCGACGCGTCGATGCCGTTCACCTTGGCGAAGGCCGGGAACAGCTGCCGCTGGGAATCGCCCGGCGGCGCCGCCAGCAGCTTGCCCTCGAGGTCCTTGGGCTTGGTGATACCGGTGTCCTTCCGGGTCCAGATGTTCAGCGGCGTGTTGTCGAACACCGCGCCCACGATCTTGAGCTTGGCGCCCTGGGCGATGCGGGGGATGACGACGACAGCGTCGGCCAGACCGAGCTCCGCCCGATGCGTGTCGACCTTGGCGATCGAATCACCCGACCCCTTGGAGTTCTGCAGCTCCACCTCGAGGCCACGCGCCTTGTAATAGCCCTTGTCGAGGGCGACCCAGTAGGCGGCGTGGTCGCCCACCGCGAACCAGTTCAGCGCGAACGTGAGCTTCTGCGGCGTCTGGGCAGCGGTGGAGTGCGCAAGGGACATGACGGCCAGCAGCGCGGGCACCAGCGCGAGACGACGCATCATGGAAGCCTCCTCAGGCGGTGTCGGCCCACGGCGCCCACCACCGGGCGGCGAGGCCGACGGCTCCGTAGAGCAGCAGGCCGATCACCGAGATCCACAGCAGCGCGGCGAATGCCACGGGCGTGTTGAGGTTGGTCTGCGCGTTGACGATGACCATGCCGAGCCCCGCCTGCGAGGCGACGAACTCGCCGACGACCGCGCCGACCACGGCCGCCGTGGCCGTCACCTTCAGCGCCGAGAGCACGTACGGAAGGGCGTTGGGCAGCCGGATGGTCAAGAAGACTTTCCACGTCGGCGCGCCGAAGACGCGCCCGAGGTCGAGGAGCTCGTCGTCGATCTGGGTCAGTCCCACGGCGGTGTTGATGACCACGGGAAAGAAGCCGATGAGCGCGGCGATGAGCACGTTCGGGATGATGCCGTAGCCCAGCCAGAGCAGGAAGAGCGGCGCCACCGCTACCTTCGGCAGCGTGTTGACGAAGACGAGGAACGGCAACAGGGCGCGCGCCGCTAGCGCCGACGACGCGATCGCGATACCGAGGGCGACGCCGGCGGCGGCGGCGAGCGCGAAGCCGCCGAGAATCTCGAGGGTGGTGACCCACAGGTGTGTGTGCCACGGCACCGAGCCGCCAAAGGCGGCGCGGAGCACGGCCACCGGCCCTGGAAGGAGATACTCCCGCACGCCGAGCACGGGACCAGCCAGCTGCCAGGCGCCGAGCAGCGTGGCGAAGACGATCAGCGAGGGGAGCAGCCGTGAAAGCGCGCGCGCGGCCATCCGCGCGATCATCATAGCGCCGCGCCCCTGTGCTACGCTACGATCCGTGCGCTGGCTCATCGTGCTGCCGTTCGCGCGGGCCGGCCTCATGGGCGTCGATTTCGCCGATGAGCTGACGGCCATGGGTCACGAGGTCCGCCTCTTCGCCTACCGTCGCGACAACGTCCTCTACAAGAATCGCTCGACGAAGGCCGCCTACCAGCAATGGATCCTCCGCCGCCTCGAGCGCGTCTGCCTCGCCTGGGGGCCGGCCGTCGTCCTCGTCATCAAGGGCGGACCGATCGCCCCCGGGCTCATCCGTCGCGTGAAAACCCGTCGGGACACGCGGTTCGTCAATTTTTTCCCGGACAATCCGCTGTGGATGATCCCGTTCGACTGCATCGAGGCGTACGACGCGTTCTTCACCAAGGAGCGCTACGCCATGGCCAGCCTCCAGCAGGTCGGCCTGCGGAACCTCCACTATCTTCCGATGTACTGCGTGCCCACGCTGCACCACCCGGTGGTGCTGACCGCCGAGGACGTTCGACGGTTCGCCGCGCCGCTGTCGTTCGTGGGCAGCCGGTACGACTACCGCGAGCGGTTCGTCCGCGAACTCGCCGACTATCCGGTCCGGCTGTGGGGACAGGGATGGTCGCGCGCGACCGATCCCGTGATCCAGCGCATGGTGGCGGGTGGTCCGGTGTACGGTCGGGACAAGCTCTCCGTGTACGCCGCGTCCACGCTGTCGCTGAACCATCACCATCCGATGAACGACATCGTCGGCGTCAACACGCGCACGTTCGAGCTGGCCGGCGCCGCCGCGTGCCAGCTGGTGGATGCCAAGGAAGACGTCGCGCATCTCTTCAAGGCCGGCGAGGAGGTCCTGACCTACCGCGATCTCGCCGAGCTGCGCCGGCACATCGATTATTACCTCGCGCACCCCGACGAGGCGCGCGCCATCGGCGAGAATTCCCGTCGCCGCGCGCTCGCGGAGCACACGCTCCGCCATCGGCTGGACGCCATGCTCGACGTCCTCCGCGTATGACGGGCGCCTCGCTCGCACAGAGCCTGACCTGCATCGACTGCGGCACCGCCCACGCACTCGGCTACCGCCTCGAGTGCGACAAGTGCCGCGGACTCCTCGAGCTTCGCTATGACACCGAGACGCTGCGGCGGCGTGGTCCGGCCATCCTCTCGGGTCATGGCCTCTGGCGGTATGCCGCCGTCCTGCCGATCGCGGACCCGCAACACCGGGTCACTCTCGGCGAGGGCGGCACGCCGCTGCTCGAGGCGCCGCGACTGGCGCAGAGCCTCGGCGTGCGCCGGCTCGTGCTCAAGTTCGAAGGATCGAATCCCACGGGGACCGTGAAGGACCGCTCCTCGGCCACGGGCGTGGCCGCCGCCCTCCAGTTCGGCTTCAACGCCACGTCCGTCGTGTCCAGCGGCAACGCCGGCTCGTCGATCGCGGCGTACTCGGCGCGGGCCGGCCTCAGGTCGCTGATCTTCGCCTACGAGCGTGCGTCGGTGCCGAAGCTGCTGCACATGGCGGCCACCACCACGGATCTCGTGCTCTATCAGGGCGTCTACGACGACCTGATCTCGCACTGGGACCGCCTGGTGGAGTCGCGTCTCTTCTTCGACTGCGGCGCCTCGCGCAACGCCTACAAGCACGAGGGCAAGAAGACGATCGCGTACGAGATCGCCGAGCAGAGCGACTGGGCGCCGCCGGACGTCGTGGTGGCTCCGGTGGCGGTGGGCGAGACGTTCATCGCCGCCGCCCGCGGATTCCGCGAGATGCACGAGGCCGGCTGGATCGCGGGCGTGCCGACGCTCATCGCCGCCCAGGCCACGCGCGCCAATGCCATCGTCCGCGCGTTTCAGAGCGGCACCGCACTCGCGCCGCTGAAGATCGGCTACACCGTCGCCGAGGGGCTCGCCGCCGGCAATCCGGGCCGCAAGGGCGAGTGGGTGCTGCGCCTGCTGCGCGAGGGCCACGGCGCGGCCGCCGACGCCGAGGATGACGAGATCCTCGCCGCGCAGCGGACGCTGGCGCGCTCGGAGGGAGTGTGGGCGGGACCGACGGGCGTGGCCACGCTGGCCGTGCTGATGAAGATGCTCACGGCGAAGGAGGTCGATCCCGCGCAGTCGTTCTGCGTCATCCTGAGCGAGACGGGACTGAAGACGGAGGCGGCCGCGCCGAGCCGCGAGGCGACGGCCTTCGACTTCGCGTCGCTCAAGCGTCTCGTCGAAGATCGGCTCGCCCGCCGCTGAGCCTCTGTCGCGGGCGTTCTACCGGCGGCCGGCGCCCGCCGTCGCCCGCGACCTGCTGGGCTGCGTGCTCGTCTCGCGCCGCGGCCGTACGCTGACCTCCGGCCGCATCGTGGAGACCGAGGCGTATCTGGGTCCCGAGGATGCGGCCTCGCACGCGGCATTCCGACCCGGAAGCCGTGCCCTCTTCTATGGCGACGGCGGCCACGCCTACGTGTACCTGAACTACGGCGTGCACCACTGCCTGAACGCAATCACGAGTCCCGCGGGCGAGCCCGGCTGCGTGCTCATCCGCGCGCTGGCGCCGCTCGACGGTGTCGCGGCCATGGCCGGTCGCCGCGGCACACCGCCGTCGCCGCGGCTGGCCAGCGGGCCGGGCAACCTCACCCGCGCCCTCGGGATCACGCTGCGCGACAACGGCGCCGACCTCACCGCCGGGCGGCTCGTCATCCTGCCCGCCGCCGGCCCGCGCACATTCACGGTCGCGTGCGGGCCCCGCATCGGTATCACGCGCTCGACAGAGCTGCCCCTGCGATTCTGGATCGCCGGCGACCCGTGCGTGTCCGGACCGCGTCGCGGCTAGCGCGCCGCGCGCCAGCGCCACACCGTACGGACGGCGCGAGCGAGCACCGTCCAGCCGAGGAGGACGAGGGCCACCGAGCCGACGAGCGCCAGCGCGTTCAGCGGAAAGCCGAGCGCGAGCGTGCTGTCGCCGCGGAGCGCGATGGCGGCCACGGGCCAGATCATCGCGAGGGGAACGAGGCGCAGCGAGCCGGTGACATCGCCGCCGGCCGCTACATCGCGCACGACGAGATAGCCCGCGATGAGCAGCGCCGGCACCAGAACGGCAACGTAGACCCAGCCGAACAGTCGGATCACGCCGCCGGCTGTCTTCAAGAATGTCGCGAGCCGCGACGCCATACGCCGGCGCCGGGCACGGAGCGCGGAGCGCCACTGCGTGCGGCGACGGCCTGCGGCTCGCATCAGGCCGACCGCACGCGGAATGCCGTCGTCATCGTCCGCGCTTGAGCGCCTCGGGGTCGAACAGGGCGTCGTCGGGATTCGTGTTGACGGCGGCCGAGCGGACGATCACGAGGAGCACCAGCTTGCCGTCCACGAACGCCTCCTGACGGTAGGGGAAGGCGAACCCGCCGGCGAGGCGCCGGTGCTCGGAAAAGGTCAGATCGACGAGGCCCTCGCCTTTCGGCAGGCGGTCGCGGGCGACGAAGCGAATGACACCGCGCTCGCCGTCGAGCCAGACCTGGGGCACCGCGCGCTGGCCGGGCGTGGCGCCGATCACGGTGACCGGCCGGCCGCCCACGCTGGTGTCGTAGCTCACGTCGCCGCGCACGCCGAGGGCCGTCCACTCCGCCAGGAGATCGGCCCCGCTGCGGCGCAGCGGCACCAGCAGGTGCGTGCGATCGCGGCGGTGATCCGGTGGTGGCAGCTCGTGCATGCGGCCGTCAGCGCGCCTCACCCATGCGCGGTCGTCGACGGTCAGGCGGACCTCGCGCTGGCCATCGACGATCTGCTCGACGCGCTGGCGGCGCGGGAGCTTCAGATAGATGCGCTGCTCGCCAATCGACTTGGCCTGGCGGCCGGTCGGATCGTAGAGGGTGAGCGTCTGATCGATGACGAGGCTGTTGACGCTGACCTGTCCCAGCGTCCTCAGGAATGAGTCGACGGCCGCGCGGGAGTCGGCGGCCACGGCACCCCCCACGAGGGTCACGGCGAAGAGCAGGGCGAGGAGCGCGCCGGGCACGTTTTCGTTATACGGAAGGGGGGCGCGGGAAGTCAACGAAAACGCTCAATTTTTCGGGCTAAAATATTGACACTCCGCGGCGGCGTCCGTATGATCGAAGCCAACCAAGGAGCTCTTTTGCCGACTTCCCCTGATACCCTGACCGCCGGCGTCCTTGATCTGATCTGGAGCGCGGGACCGGTCGCCAAGCTCGTCCTGGCGATCCTGGCGATCTTCTCGATCGTCAGCTGGGCGCTCATCGTCGAGAAGTGGTGGCAGCTCCGTCGCGTTCGCTCGCGCACGGTAGGCTTCCTCAAGGTCTTCCGCGAGGCGCGCCGTCCGTCGGCGGTGGCGCTGGTTGCCAAGAAGTTCCGCGACAGTCCGCTGGCCCAGCTCTACGTGGCCGCGTACCAGGAGCTGTCCGGCACCCCCGACGCGCTCGACCACGGCCTCGACGACGCCGACGACGCCGGGACTGATCGGCTGGCCGCCGTCGACCGTGCGATGCGCCGCCAGGCGGGCATGGAGGTCGCGCATCTCGAGCGCTACCTGCCGTTCCTCGCCACCACCGCCAGCGCCTGCCCCTTCATCGGCCTCTTCGGCACCGTGTGGGGCGTCATGTCGGCCTTCCACGGCATCGGCGCGCAGGGGTCGGCGAGTCTCGCCGTCGTCGCGCCCGGCATCTCCGAGGCCCTCATCGCCACCGCGGCCGGCCTCGGCGCCGCCATCCCGGCCGTCATCGGCTACAACTATTTCGTCAACCGCGTGAAGCACTGGGCGACGGAGATGGAGGGCTTCACCCTCGATCTGCTCAACATGCTGAGCCGCCCGGCACCCAAGCTCACGCGCCCGGCCAAAGATGGCATTTAGCACGCCCGCCGGCGGCGGCGACAGTCGTCGTATCGGCACCACGCTGGCCGAGATCAACATCGTGCCGCTCGTCGACGTGGTGCTGGTGCTGCTCCTCATCTTCATGCTGACGGCGCCCATGATGTACCGCGGGATCGACGTCAATCTCCCCCGCGCCGCCGCCAAGCCCACGGCGGTCGAGGAGCGGCTCGTCTTGACGGTGACGAAGGACCGCACGCTGTTCCTGAACGAGAAGCGCATCGCGCCCGGAGGGCTCGAGGGTTCGCTGCGCGACGCCTTCCGCGGCCGCAACGACAAGACGCTCTACCTCAAGGCCGACGCCGCCCTGTCGTACGGCGCCGTCGTCGAGACCATGGACATGGTCCGTCGCGCCGGCATCGAGCGCCTCGGCATGGTCACCGAGCCCGCCCGCGAGCGCTGACGTGAGCATCGCCACGGCGACGCTCCGGATGAGACCGCCGAGTGGGCCCGCCCTGGGCAGGACGCGCCTGCCCCTCGCCGCCACGGTGTTCTCCGCGCTGCTGCACGGCTCGCTGGCCGCCGGTCTCGTGCTCTCCGCGCAGTACTGGGCCAGCGAGAAGCCGAAGACCTATGTCGTGAATCTCGTCCCCGCCGTCGCCGCCGTCGGCTCGCCGCAGGGGCGCGCCGAGACGCCGCCAGCCACGACGCCGCCGGCGCCCCTGCCCCCGCGCGCCGAGGAGGTCACTCGCCCGGCGCCCAGCCGCCCCGCCGAGCTGCCGGCGCGAGAGGCGCCGCGCGACATGCCGCCACGCGCGCGTGACGTGGCCGCCCTGCCTGACCGTCCGCTGCCGACGCGCGCACCCGCGCTGCCGAAGGCGGGCGACAAGGAGCTGCCGGCGATGGCGAGCACGGCGAAGGCGCCGCCGACGCCTTCCGAGCGGCCGACCACGGAGACCGCGCGCGTGGCGCCACCGCCGCCGCCGTTGCCGCTCGGGCAGCGTGACGGCTCCCCGCAGGGCTCCGGTCCAATGACGCTCAACGTGTCGGACTTCCCCTTCGCCTGGTACCTGAGCCGCGTGCAGGCGAAGGTGACGGAAAGGTGGGCCGGCAAGGCGCTGCCGGGGCAGCAGCCGGTCGCCGTGTTCGACATCAACCGTGAGGGCCACGTCAGTCGGCTGGCCATCGAAAAGAGCTCTGGCAACAGCTACTACGATCAGGCCGCGTTGCGCGCGATCACCGAAGCCAATCCGTTCCCGCCGTTGCCCGCGGAGTTCCCGGGGCAGACGCTGCGCGTGCATCTCGGCTTCAACTTCAGCGCCGAGCGAGGATAACCACCGTGTCGGTCCAGCGTTGCGCCGTCATCATCGTGCTGCTGCTCGTCGCCGTTCTGGTCACGCCGTGGTCGCTGCCGCTACTGCGCGCCCAAGGGGTCGACGTCTTCATCAACATCACGAGCGGCGGCTCCAAGAAACTGAACATCGCGGTGCCGGAGTTCACGGTCGTCTCCGGGACCGACAGCCAGGGTGCCGGCAAGCAGATCGCCGCCATCACCGGCGCCGACCTGACGTTCTCCGGCCTCTTCAGCGTGGTGGCGGCCACCGGCGCCATTCCGGCCAACAACGCCGCTGCGCTCCAGCA
>Ga0075430_100002137_pt1 | contig 16361 bp, 12 predicted proteins | sample RhiMetdeltSRZDD4_FD_75294 | JGI IMG/M metagenome (GOLD analysis project Ga0075430, IMG submission 75294) | Populus rhizosphere microbial communities from Tennessee, USA - Rhizosphere MetaG P. deltoides SRZDD4 | ecosystem: Host-associated > Plants > Roots > Rhizosphere > Soil | place: USA... | reverse complement strand
GGAGTGACGTATGGCGAAGGCGAAATTTGAGCGGCGGAAGCCGCATGTGAATATCGGGACGATCGGGCACGTGGACCATGGGAAGACGACGTTGACGAGCGCGTTGACGAAGATTTGCGCGGATCGGGGGATGGCGAAGTTCGTGAGCTACGATGAGGTGGCGAAGGCGAGCGAGAGCCAGGGGCGGCGGGATGCGACCAAGATCATGACGATCGCCATCAGTCACGTCGAGTATGAGACGGACAAGCGGCACTATGCGCACGTGGACTGTCCGGGGCACGCGGACTATGTCAAGAACATGATCACGGGGGCGGCGCAGATGGACGGAGCGATCCTGGTGGTGAGTGCGGCCGATGGGCCGATGCCGCAGACACGGGAACACATTTTGTTGGCGCGCCAGGTGGGGGTGCCCTTCATCGTGGTGTTTTTGAACAAGGCGGACAAGGTGGACGACAAGGAGTTGTTGGATCTGGTGGAGTTGGAAGTGCGGGAGTTGCTGACGAAGTACGAGTTTCCGGGGGACAAGATTCCCATCGTGCAGGGCTCGGCCTTGAAGGCGATGGAGGGCGATCAGGGCCCCTTGGGGGTGCCGTCGATTCTGAAGCTGCTCGAGGAGATCGACACCTACATTCCAACCCCCACCCGGGCGATCGACAAGCCGTTTTTGATGCCGATCGAAGACGTCTTTACGATCAGCGGGCGGGGCACGGTGGTGACGGGGCGGTGTGAGCGGGGGGTGGTGAAGGTGGGCGATGAGATCGAGATTGTGGGCTTGAAGGCGACGCAGAGCACGGTGGTGACGGGCGTCGAGATGTTCCGCAAGGTGCTCGATGAGGGGCAGGCGGGCGACAACATCGGGGTCTTGCTCCGGGGGACGAAGAAAGAGGAGGTGGAGCGGGGGATGGTGTTGGCGAAGCCGAAGAGCATCACGCCGCATACGAAGTTCAAGGCGGAGATCTATGTGTTGACGAAGGAAGAGGGGGGGCGGCACACGCCGTTCTTCAACGGGTACCGGCCGCAGTTCTATTTCCGGACGACGGATGTGACGGGGGTGGTGCAGTTGACCCCGGGGGTCGAGATGGTGATGCCGGGGGACAATGTGACGGTGACGGCGGAGTTGATCAGCCCGATTGCGATGGATCAGGGGTTGCGGTTTGCGGTGCGCGAAGGCGGCAAGACCGTCGGCTCCGGCGTGGTCACGGAAATCCTGGCATAGCTGAGACGTCAACGGTCGTCGAACGTCATGATAGTTGCGAAAAGGGAAGGCGCTGGCGAGGACCGATTGACGAATGGAGATTGACGAATGACGAGCGAGGTTCGAGATGCGAGACATCATTGATCTGGGCTGTACGCTCTGCAAGCAGCGGAACTACACGACGAGAAAGAATAAGAAGAACGACCCGGATCGGCTGGAACGGAACAAGTTTTGTCGATTTTGCCGGAAGCACACGCCACATAAAGAGGTGAAATGACGTCAGGTGTGAAGCGTCAGGCGTCAGGGGACGTCCCCCTTACGGTTCACGCCTCACCCCTCACGAGTCGTGCAGGGGCATAGTGTTTAACGGCTAGCACGTCGGTCTCCAAAACCGAAGGTCCGGGTTCGATTCCTGGTGCCCCTGCCAAGCCAAGCTTGTACCAGGCTGAATGGAATCGGTGAAAGGAACAGGGCATGTTTCGACAGTTTGTCAACTCAGTTCGCGAGTTTCTCGACGGCGTGCGGAGCGAGTTGAAGAAGGTATCCTTTCCGTCAAAGAGCGAAACGATCGGTGCCACGACGGTCGTGATCGTATTTTGTATTCTCATGTCATTGTATTTATCGGTCATTGATTCGTTCTTGGGCTGGCTGATGCGCAAGGTCATCTAACCGAGCGTGTCGTGGCGCCCTCACTGACAGAGTTGCGTCCGGCGGGCCTGACATTCGGTTGAGAGGAGATGATGGCGAATAAGAACTGGTATGTCATTCATACCTATGCAGGCTTTGAGGGGCGAGTCAAAAGCAGTTTGGTGGAGCGAGCGAATCAAATGGGTCTGGTGGAAAAACTCGGGCAGGTTCTCGTACCGACCGAAGATGTCATTGAGATCAAAGATGGCAAGCGAAGAACGTCGCGCCGCAAGTTCTTTCCCGGCTATGTCCTGGTCGAGTTGGAAACGCCGTTGGCTGACGAGACACTGCAGATGATCAAGGAAACACCAAAGGTGACGGGATTTGTCGGCGGTGGAGCACAACCCACACCCCTCTCGTCTGATGAAGTCGATTCGCTCCTCAAGCAGGTCGACGCGGGAGCGGCAGGGCCGCGCGAGCAGATTCGTTTCATCAAGGGCGATAATGTTCGGATTGTTGATGGGCCTTTTCTGGGATTTAATGGTGTGGTGGATGAAGTGGATGCCGATCATAGTCGCGTGAAGGTGTTTGTCAGTATTTTTGGACGCTCCACACCTGTTGAATTAGGATTTCTGCAGGTCGAACGGATATAAACAAGTTCTGAGTTTAGAGTGTTGAGTTGTGAGTTGCCAGAGGCAGGTTGAACTCAGAACTTATAACTCAGCACTCAGAACTTTAGGTGAGGAGTAGGAATGGCTAAAGAAGTCTCGGCACAGATTAAGCTGCAGATCCCGGCCGGTAAAGCGAATCCGGCACCGCCGGTCGGTCCCTCTTTAGGGCAACATGGTGTCAATATCATGGAGTTCTGCAAACAGTTCAACGCGAAAACTCAGAAGGATGGCGACAGCATCATTCCCGTTATTATCACGGTCTACAAAGACCGAAGTTTCACCTTTATCCTCAAAACGCCGCCCGCCTCCGACCTTCTCAAGAAGGCCGCCGGTATCATCAAAGGCTCGGGGATTCCCCATAAAGATAAGGTCGGTAAGGTGACGCAGGCACAGGTCCGTGAAATTGCTCAGAAAAAGATGGTTGACCTGAATGCCGAAAGCATAGAGGGTGCCATCAAGATCATCGAGGGCACTGCCCGAAGCATGGGGATTAGCGTGCAGTAGATATTCTCCATCGTAGTGGGCTCGTAACGAACGAAGGAGTTTCGCATGGGAAAGAAAATGAAGGCAGCGCTCGAAAAGGTGGAGTCCAAATCATATGCGCTGCGCGAAGCGGTTGCCGTCGTGAAGAAGGCGGCTTGGGCCAAGTTTGATGAGTCCGTGGACGTAGCCATTCGCTTAGGAATCGATCCGAAACGATCGGACCAGATGGTGCGCGGAACGACGGCACTGCCCCATGGAACCGGGAAAAAGCTTCGCGTACTGGTATTCGCCAAAGGTGAAAAGGAGCAGGAGGCTCGTCAAGCTGGAGCTGATTTCGTGGGTGCCGATGATTTGATGGAAAAGATCAAGGGTGGGTGGATGGATTTTGATTGTGCGATTTCTACGCCGGATTTGATGGCGTCGGTAGGGAAGTTGGGGAAAGTGCTGGGCCCTCGCGGCCTTATGCCGAACCCGAAAACGGGAACTGTGACGTTCGAAGTCGGGAAGGCGGTCAGCGAAATTCGTAAAGGGCGAGTGGAATTCAAAGTCGAAAAGGCCGGAATCGTGCAGGTGCCTGTGGGCAAAGTGTCCTTTGAGGCGGAGAAACTCTACGACAATGCGCACGCTGTGCTGGAATCGGTAGTGAAGGCCAAGCCGGCGTCCTGCAAGGGGCGATACCTAAAAAGTGTGACCATCTCGAGCACGATGGGACCCGGCGTGAGACTGGATACCGTCGCGCTCTCCAAAATGGGCGGCTGAACGATCTGGTTGAAGGGAACCCGGTATGAAGAAAGAAGCAAAAACAGCAGCCATTGCCGAATTGGCCGAAATGTTCGGCCGGGCGAAGCTGGCCATCCTGACGGAGTCTGCAGGCCTTCCAGTGAATCAGGTGACCGCCCTGCGCAGGCAACTGCGCGCGGCCAAGGCTGAGTATAAGGTCGTGAAGAATACGCTCGCGGCACGTGCGTCGAATGAAACCACGTTGGCTGGGCTCAAAGCTCACTTCAAGGGGCCGCTGGGGATCGTGATCGGATATGACGATCCGGTTCTGCCCACCAAAGTTTTGCGGGATTTCATCACGGCGGAGAAGCGCGAAGAGAAAATGAGAATGATGGTCGGTGTGCTGGAGGGGAAAGTGGTTCAGGCCGCCGACCTGGTCGCCGTGGCGAAGTTGCCGAAGAAAGAAATACTCATTGCCATGGTGCTGTCGGCCATGCAAGGGCCGGCGCGCGGACTCGTGTATGCGTTAAGTGGATTGCTCAGTAAATTCGTCAGAGTCATTTCAGCTATTCAAGACAAAAAGAAAGGGGAGGGCGATATGCCAGCAATAGAAGGGAAGCTATCACAGGAAGAATTGATCAAGGCCATCGAGGGGATGAGCGTGTTGGACTTGTCCGAGTTGGTGAAGGGCCTTGAGACGCGTTTTGGAGTGAGTGCCGCGGCGCCAGTCGCGATGGCGGCGCCGGCAGGCGGTGGTGCGGCGGCTGCACCGGTGGAAGAAAAGACGGCGTTTGACGTTATTCTTGCCAGCGCTTCGCCCGAGAAGAAAATTCAAGTCATTAAGGTGGTGCGCGAGCTCACCAGCTTGGGCTTGAAGGAAGCCAAAGACCTGGTCGAAGGTGCACCAAAGCCTGTCAAGACCGGTGTGACCAAGGAAGAAGCTGATACGATGAAGAAGAAACTCGAGGACGGCGGGGCCAAGGTCGAAATCAAGTAAGTGGCCGGTCTTGGAGTGGAGCGCGCATCGGTCGGTTGTATACGAGTGACGGTCAAACCATGAGCCTGGAGGGCGAGCGGATGTCGGAATCATCTCTCGGTGAGTTGGTGGAACGAAAAGACTTTTCTCGTATCCGTACGAGCATCGATATCCCGGATCTCATCGAAATTCAGAAACGTTCCTACGAAGAGTTCCTCCAAATGGAAGTGGAGCCTGAGCGGCGCAAAGACCAGGGGTTGCAGGCTGCCTTGGCGAGTGTGTTTCCGATTGCGGACTATAACAACACGGCGGCGTTGGAATTCTCGAGTTATTCATTGGGCACTCCGAAGTATGACGAGCGGGAATGCCTTGAGCAGGGGATGACGTTCGCCGTTCCGCTGAAACTCCGCGTTCGTCTCATTGTCTTCGACAAGGAGGACAAGGGTCCCAAGAAGAAGGTCCTGGACGTTCGTGAGCAGGAAGTGTATGTGGGCGAGCTTCCACTCATGACGGAGCGAGGAACCTTCATCATCAATGGGACCGAGCGTGTCGTGGTCAGCCAGTTGCATCGATCGCCAGGCGCATCATTCACCCATGACAAAGGGAGAACGCATGCGAGCGGGAAGGTGCTCTACTCGGCTCGGATCATTCCGTATCGCGGGTCGTGGCTCGATTTCGAATTCGATGCGCGAGATATCCTCTATGTGCGCATCGATCGTCGCCGTAAAATGCCGGCCACGATTCTGCTCAAAGCCTTTGGGTATTCCAGCGATGATCTCCTCAAAATGTACTATCCCGTCGAAGAGATCCGAGTATCCAGGGGGAAGTTGTTTCGCAAGCTCGATCCGGAGATCCATCATGGTTTGCGGTCTTCGTCTGAGGTCACAGAAAAGGGTGGCAAGGAACCGGTCGTCAAAGAGGGTGCAAAGCTGACCAAGGCGCTTATTGCCAAGTTAAAAGCGGCTGGAATCAAAGAGATCCCCGTCACTCCCGTCGAACTGGTGGGACGCGCTGTGTTAACTGAACTTGCCGAGACGGGCAAGAAGGAAAAAATCGCCGAGAAAAATCAGCGACTGACAGCGGACACTATCGAAAAGATTCTGGAGAGCGATATCAGTGAGTTTAAGGTCATCTATCTGGACAGCGGGACGGCAACTCCGGTGATCCTCGATACGCTTGAAATGGAGCGGACAGGTTCCAAAGAAGAAGCCATGGTGGAAATTTACCGTCGATTGCGTCCGGGGGAGACACCGTCCGTGGAGACGGCAAAGGCGCTGTTCGATAATCTGTTTCTCAGTGCGAAGCGGTATGACCTCTCGCCGGTAGGACGGCTGAAGCTGAACAAAAAGCTGGGGCTCGACCATCCGCTGGAGCAACGCACGCTGACGGCTCAAGACATTGTCGAGGTGGTGCGCTATCTGGTCAACCTCAAGATCGGCAAGGGAGAGATCGACGACATCGATCACTTAGGGAATCGTCGCGTTCGCTCGGTGGGCGAACTTCTGGAGAACCAATTCCGTCTGGGCTTGGTCAGAATGGAACGCAGCATTAAGGAGCGGATGAATCTGTTGGATATGGAAACCGTGTTGCCGCACGACTTGATCAACGCGAAGCCGGTGGTGGCGGCGGTGAAAGAGTTTTTTAGCAGCAGTCAGTTGTCTCAGTTTATGGATCAGACCAATCCCCTCGCGGAGATTACCCACAAACGCCGATTATCCGCGCTTGGACCGGGAGGTCTGACAAGAGAACGCGCGGGTTTCGAAGTGCGCGACGTCCATCCGTCCCACTACAGCCGTATCTGCCCGATTGAAACTCCAGAAGGTCCGAATATCGGACTAATCACATCTCTCGCCACCTATGCTCGGATTAACGAGTTTGGATTCATCGAAGCACCCTACCGCAAGGTCGTCAAGGGTCGTGTCACCGACGACATCGAGTACTTGTCCGCCATCGAAGGAGACAAGTATCTCATCGCTCAGGCAAACTCAAAAGTTGATGGGGCAGGGAAGCTGGTGTCTGAAACTGTCTCGGCGCGGTACGGCGGTGATTTCATTACTGCGGCGCCCGACAAGGTCGAGTATATGGACGTCTCTCCCAAGCAAGTCGTCAGCGTGGCCACCGCGCTAGTGCCGTTCCTTGAACACGACGACGCCAATCGCGCCCTGATGGGATCGAACATGCAGCGACAGGCGGTGCCGCTGGTCACATCGGAAGCGCCGCTCGTTGGAACGGGCATGGAAGCGGTCGTTGCGAGGGATTCAGGGTATGTCGTGCAGGCGAAGCGGGCAGGAGTGGTAGAGAGTGTCGATGCCACCAGAATCGTCGTCCGGGCCGATGCGGGGAAGGATAACCGTAAACGCAACGATGCCGGTCTGGATGTGTACGATCTGATCAAATTTCAACGGTCCAACCAAAACACATGCATTACCCAGACTCCCGTGGTGCGGATAGGTGAGCCGGTCAAAAAGAGCCAGGTCCTCGCGGATGGCCCAGCGATCGATCACGGAGAATTGGCGCTTGGGAAGAATGTCCTGGTCGCGTTCATGCCTTGGGGGGGATACAACTTCGAGGATGCCATTCTTCTAAGTGAAAAGCTCGTACGTGAAGATGCCTTCACATCGATCCACATCGAAGAATTTGAAGTCGAAGCGCGGGATACAAAGTTAGGCAAAGAAGAAATCACCAGAGATATTCCCAACGTCGGAGAAGAGGCGCTGCGGGATCTCGACGAGAGCGGGATTATCCGGATTGGAGCCGAGGTCAAGCCCGGGGATATTCTCGTGGGCAAGGTTACGCCGAAGGGCGAAACTCAATTGACTCCGGAAGAAAAACTCCTGCGCGCCATTTTCGGTGAGAAAGCCGGCGACGTCAAAGATACCTCGCTCACGGTTCCGCCCGGCGTAGAAGGAATTGTCGTAGACGTGAAGATTTTTTCACGCAAGGGGATGGACAAGGACGAGCGCTCCAAGAGCATCGAGAGCGAAGATCACATGAAGCTGCAGCGGGATCACCAGGAGGAGCTGCGGATCATTGAGGACGAGAAAACCAAGAAAGTCCGAAAGCTGCTCTTGGGCAAGGTCGTCGGTCGCGATTTGATGGATCCCGAAACAGGCGACGTGATCTTGAAGAAGAAGGGGAAATTAACCGCTGAGATTCTCAAGCGTCTCCCCGACGACATGGTCCGGCACATCATCCTAAGCGATCCTGATGAGCAAAAGGAATTGGAAGATGTCGAGCGAAGGGCGAAGGAGCAGATCGAGATACTGCAGACGCTCTATGACGAAAAAGTCGGCCGGCTGAAGCGGGGCGATGAGCTGCCGCCGGGAGTGATCAAGTTGGTGAAGGTGTACATCGCGATGAAGCGCAAGATTCAGGTCGGTGACAAGATGGCCGGACGACACGGCAATAAGGGCGTGGTTTCTCGCGTTCTTCCCGAGGAAGATATGCCGTATCTGCCCGATGGTACCCCTGTCGAAATTGTGCTCAATCCGTTGGGTGTTCCGTCTCGTATGAATGTGGGCCAGATCCTGGAAACCCATCTTGGTTGGGCCGCGCGCGCATTGGGCATCAAAGTGGCCAGCCCTGTTTTCGATGGGGCGTCCGAAAAGGAAATTAAGGAGTTGTTGAAGAAGGCGAAGATCTCGCCGAGCGGCCAGTCCCAGCTCGTGGACGGTCGGACCGGTGAACCATTCGATAGTCCGGTCACCGTTGGGTTCATGTATGTGCTGAAGCTTCACCACCTGGTGGACGACAAAATCCATGCGCGCTCCATTGGTCCATACTCGCTGGTCACGCAGCAACCGCTCGGCGGAAAGGCGCAATTCGGCGGTCAGCGGTTGGGAGAAATGGAGGTATGGGCGCTCCAGGCTTATGGAGCGGCCTCCACGCTTCAGGAGTTTCTGACAGTAAAATCAGACGATGTGCCTGGACGGTCCAGAATGTACGAAGCTATCGTGAAGGGGGAGCCGTTTCTCGAACCGGGCTTGCCTGAATCCTTCAACGTGTTGGTCAAGGAACTGCAAAGTTTGGGTCTCGACGTCGAACTGGTCAAGTCGAAGGACTAAACCATATGCCGGGTGTGGCTCATCAGGCCATGCCGGCATCACGGAAGGATTAAAACCTTGGAAGGCGTATACACATTATTTGAGAAGCCGCGCGATTCGGTGTCGTTTGATTCGATGCGGATTCGCATCGCCTCACCGGAGAAGATTCGCAGCTGGTCGTACGGCGAAGTGAAGAAGCCGGAGACCATCAATTACCGGTCGTTCAAGCCGGAAAAAGACGGGTTGTTCTGTGCGAAGATTTTTGGTCCGATCAAGGACTGGGAATGCAACTGCGGCAAATACAAACGGATGAAGCACCGTGGCATCGTGTGTGACAAATGCGGCGTGGAAGTCATTCAATCGAAGGTCCGCCGCGAGCGAATGGGACATATCGAACTGGCAGCTCCTGTGGCACATATCTGGTTCCTGAAGGGAGTTCCCAGTCGGATCGGTACGTTGCTCGACATGAGCCTGAAGCAGTTGGAAAAGATTCTCTATTTTGAAAGCTACGTCATGGTGGACCCGGGGGCGACCAACATGAGCGAGAAGGAGCTCGTGTCGGAAGACAATCTCCGGACGCTTCAATCAGAATACGGATCCGGCTCATACAAGATCGGCATCGGAGCCGAGGCCATTCGCGAACTATTGAGAAAGATCGATATCAACGTCCTATGGGACGAGTTGCACGTGAAGGCGAAGGCATCGACCTCGGCCGCAATGAAGAAGAAGTATGCGAAGCGCCTCAAAGTGATCGAAGCATTTCGTAAATCCGGGAACAAGCCTGAATGGATGATCATGGACGTCATCCCCGTATTGCCGCCGGAGCTGCGGCCGTTGGTTCCGCTGGATGGAGGTCGGTTTGCCACGTCGGACCTGAACGATCTTTATCGGCGCGTGATCAACCGGAATAACCGGCTCAAGCGCTTGATCGAGTTGAAGGCGCCCGGCGTCATCATCCGGAATGAAATGCGGATGTTGCAGGAAGCAGTCGATGCCCTGTTTGACAACGGGCGTAGAGGTCGTGCCATCCGCGGGCCCAACAAACGTCCGCTGAAGTCGTTGAGTGACATGCTCAAGGGGAAGCAGGGGCGATTCCGTCAAAATCTGTTGGGAAAGCGAGTCGACTATTCGGGCCGAACCGTCATCGTGGTCGGTCCCGAGTTACGACTCCATCAGTGTGGGCTGCCCAAGAAGATGGCGCTGGAGCTTTTCAAGCCGTTCATTTTTCACAAATTGGAAGAACGGGGCGCTGCCACCACTATCAAGAGCGCGAAACGACTCGTCGAAAAGGAACGTCCGGAGGTGTGGGATGTACTGGACGAGGTCATTCGCGAGCATCCTGTCTTGCTGAATCGTGCTCCGACCTTGCACAGGTTGGGCATTCAAGCGTTTGACCCTGTATTGGTCGAAGGTAAAGCCATCAGATTGCATCCGCTCGTGTGCGCCGCTTTCAATGCGGACTTCGACGGAGATCAAATGGCCGTCCACGTACCATTGTCCGTTGAGGCGCAAATCGAAGCCCGAGTCCTGATGATGTCCATCAACAACATCCTTTCTCCGGCCAGTGGGAAACCCATTTCCGTCCCGTCGCAGGATATGGTGCTGGGCTGTTACTGGCTGACGAAGGAACGTCTCGGCGTAAAGGGCGAGGGCAAAGTGTTCGGTTCGCAGGAGGAAGTGCGCATTGCCTATGATGCCGGCGAGATGGGAGAGCACGCGAGAATCAAGGTGCGGATCAACGGCACCCTCGTGCAAACGACTGCGGGTCGTGTCCTGTTAGGAGAGATTCTTCCGGCCTCCATCCCCTTCGCAGACGCCAACAAATTGATGACCAAGAAAGAAATGTCCAAGTTGATCGACGCCGTCTATCGCCAGGCTGGTCATCGTGAAACCGTGACCTTCCTGGATAAGATCAAACATCTCGGGTTTCAATATGCGACCAGGGCCGGCATGTCGATTTGCATCGACAACATGCATATCCCGAGCAGAAAGGAAGATCTCATCGGGAAGGCCCAGCGCGAAGTGAACGAGATCGAAAAGCAGTATTCCGAGGGTCTCATTACGAACGGAGAGCGATATAACAAGGTGATCGATATCTGGGCACACGTCACCGAGCAGGTGGCGAATGAGATGATGAAGGAGCTCGGTGCCGGCGGTGATCCTGGGAAGGCAGAATCCTTTAATCCGATCTTCATGATGGCGGACTCTGGCGCCCGGGGCAGTTCGCAGCAGATTCGGCAATTGGGCGGCATGCGCGGATTGATGGCGAAGCCGTCCGGCGAGATCATTGAGACGCCCATCACGGCCAACTTCCGCGAAGGGTTGACGGTCTTGCAATACTTTATCTCCACGCACGGGGCCCGTAAAGGCCTTGCCGATACGGCTCTCAAGACCGCCAACTCCGGGTATTTGACGCGCCGACTTGTCGACATCTCTCAAGATGTGATCGTGGGAGAAGAAGATTGCGGAACCAGTGACGGAATCGTCGTAAGCGCGCTGGTGGAAGGCGGAGAAGTCATTCAACCCCTGGAAGAGCGTGTGCTGGGTCGGTTGGCGGGAGAGGACATCCGTGATCCGGTGACCGGCGAAATCATTGTGTCATTTAATGAAGAAATCGATGAAGAGCAGGCGCGGTCGGTCGTTGAGGCCGGCGTGGACCGGGTGAAAATACGCTCGGTCCTGACCTGTCAGTCGAGAAGAGGAGTCTGTCGTCTTTGCTATGGGCGCGATCTTTCACGGGGGCGACTGGTTGAGCGAGGAGAGCCCGTCGGGGTCATTGCCGCGCAGTCGATCGGTGAGCCTGGCACGCAGTTGACCATGCGCACGTTTCACATCGGCGGTACGGCCAGCAAAGTGGTTGAGCAAACGGTCTTGGAAGCCAAGCATGCCGGGCATATCAGGTTCATGAGCTTTGATGCTAAAAAGAATGCCGACCTGCACAACAACGGGATTGCCGTGCGAAACAAGGACGGCGAATGGGTCGTGATGAACCGTAATGCCAAGATTGCCATTGTGGACGATACCGGACGAGAGCGTGAGAAGTACCCGGTCGTCTACGGAGCAAAGATCAAGCTCAAGGATGGCGATCGGGTCGAAGTTGGGAAGAAGCTGGTGGAGTGGGATCCCTATTCACTGACGATTTTGACGGAAGTCGGCGGCAAAGTTGCCTACGGCGATATTCTCGAAGGCGTCAGCATGAAGGAAGAGTTCGATGAAGTGACCGGCCTGTCACGCAAGGTTGTCATCGAACAGAGCGGCGCCACCCTGCGGCCGCGCGTCTCGATCAAGGACGAAAGCGGGAAAACCGCTAAGGTGGCTGGAAGCGGGGCAACGGTCGCACGATACCTGCTGCCGGTCGGCGCGCATATCCTGGTCGAAAAGGGCGCGATGGTCCATCCTGGCGATGTCCTCGCCAAGATTCCGAGAGAAACGACGAAGACAAAGGATATCACGGGTGGTCTCCCCCGCGTGGCGGAATTGTTCGAGGCCAGAAAGCCGAAGGAACAAGCCGTCATTAGTGAAATCGACGGTGAAATCTCTTACGGCGGATTCGTAAAAGGCATGAGGAAAGTATTGGTCGACAACAAGATGGGCGATGTAAAAGAGTATTTCATTCCGAAGGGCAAGCATGTGAACGTGCATGAAGGGGACTGGGTTCGCGCGGGAGAGCCGCTCATGGACGGCTCTGCCAACCCGCATGACATTTTGGACGTGCTTGGACCGAAGGAACTCCAAAAATATCTGGTCGACGAAGTGCAGGATGTCTACCGCCTGCAGGGCGTCTCGATCAATGACAAGCACATCGAAATCATCGTGCGGCAGATGCTGCGAAAGGTTCGAATCGAAGATCCGGGAGATACCCAATTCTTGCCCGGTAGTCAGGTCAGCAAGTGGGTGTTTGAAGAAGAAAACGAGCGCGTGCTCGCGAGGGATGGAAAGCCTGCGCTGGGCAAGCCCGTTCTGCTGGGCATCACCAAGGCTGCACTGACGACTGACAGCTTTATTTCGGCGGCGTCGTTCCAGGAGACCACTCGAGTGCTGACCGAAGCCGCGATCAACGGACGAGAGGATAACCTGCTCGGTCTGAAGGAAAACGTGATCGTCGGGCGTTTGATTCCAGCCGGGACAGGATTCGAGGAGTACCGCGAAACGTTTGTCATCAGCTCGAAGCCGGAAGGAGTGATCGCACACTCAGCTCAGCAGCCGGTCGTAGTCGGGCAAGGGGCGGAAGCATCCGCGCCGGCTACGCAAGATGGAAATTAGGCGGCGATCGATATACGCTTACTTGACAGGAGTTGGCGACATCTCTATAATCCGACGGCTTCGCTCTGGAACAGTAAACACGCATTCTGGTTTGTAGAAAGAGATTCGTTCATGCCGACAATCAATCAGCTCGTACGCAAAGGGCGAGCGCTCGTAAAGGCGAAGACGAAGAGCCCTGCGCTCAAGCGCTGTCCCCAGAAGCGCGGTGTGTGCCTTCGTGTCTATACGACCACCCCGAAAAAGCCCAACTCTGCTTTGCGGAAAGTGGCGCGTGTGCGACTGACGAACGGCATCGAGGTTACTACGTACATCCCCGGTGTTGGTCACAACCTGCAGGAACACTCGATCGTGTTGGTTCGTGGGGGCCGCGTGAAGGACCTGCCTGGTGTCCGCTACCATATCGTGCGAGGGTCTCTTGATGCCGTCGGTGTTGCTGATAGGAAGCAAGGGCGGTCAAAGTACGGCGCAAAGAGGCCGAAGTAGGGAGTGCCGCTGGTTGCCTCTCGGGTGAGTCGGTATAGCTCGACTGTCGCTGCTTGGTCAATCATTCGAGACATGGGAGAAACATGCCACGCGGTCAATTTTTTGGACATCGGGAAGCGCTTCCGGATACAAAGTATCGCGACAAGCTGATCGGTAAGTTCCTGAACATTCTCATGGAGGATGGAAAGCGAAGTACCGCCGAACGGATTTGTTACGGAGCCTTTGATCGGATTCACGAGAAGACCGGTGGCACGGATCCGATGAAGGTGTTTCGTGCGGCGATTGACAATGTGAAGCCTGTTGTGGAGGTAAAGTCCCGCCGCGTTGGTGGTGCGTCCTATCAGGTTCCCGTTGAAATACGTCCGACTCGTCGGGTCTCTCTCGCGCTCAGGTGGATTTCGGAATATGCGCGTTCGCGCGGAGGCAAGAGCATGGAGGATAAGCTCGCGGCTGAACTCCTCGACGCGTCGAACAATACGGGGGCATCCGTCAAGAAGCGCGAAGACGTGCATCGTATGGCGGAAGCGAACAAAGCGTTCGCTCATTATCGCTGGTAACTTCGTGTCGTGCTGCAGTTGGGCCGTGCTGCGATAGACTCGCGTCAGCCCCTGAATCGCAGCAGTTGGTGTACGGCTTCAGTTGCAGCACGATTGTTTTTTTGAGGGAGTAATAGTGGCTAGGCAAGCACCGCTCGAACGTACCCGCAATATCGGCATCATGGCTCACATTGATGCCGGCAAGACAACAACGACCGAGCGCATTCTGTACTACACGGGGCTGACCCATAAGATGGGTGAGGTGCATGAGGGTGCTGCCACGATGGACTGGATGGAACAAGAGCGGGAACGCGGGATTACCATTACCGCGGCCGCAACGACCTGTTTCTGGAAAGATCACCGCATCAATATCATCGATACTCCCGGTCACGTAGACTTCACCATCGAGGTTGAGCGATCCCTGCGGGTCCTTGACGGTGCGGTTGCCGTGTTCGATTCCGTGCAAGGAGTCGAGCCTCAGTCCGAAACGGTCTGGAGGCAGGCGGACAAGTATCGTGTTCCGCGCATCGCATTCATGAATAAGATGGATCGTGTCGGGGCCGACTTTTTCGCCAGCGTACAATCGATCGTTGATCGGCTTGGGGCAAACCCGGTACCCATTCAAATTCCAATCGGGCGGGAAGGCGAGTTTCGTGGCTCGATCGATCTCGTAAAAATGAAGGCTTTTCTCTACGATGACGAGACTCTTGGCGCCAAGTATAAGGTCGACGAGATTCCCGCACATATGCTCGACCAGGCCAAGGAATATCGGGAGAAGATGCTTGAAGCTGTGGCTGAATTCGACGACCACGTCATGGAAAAGTACCTGAATGGTCAAGCGTTGACCGAGGAGGAGATCCATCGCGTGGTCAGGGCCGGGGCTATTGCCATCAAAATCATCCCTGTCCTCTGCGGTTCCGCCTTCAAGAACAAGGGGGTGCAGCAATTGCTCGATGCGGTTGTCGATTACTTGCCCTCGCCTCTTGATATCCCGCCCGTGCAAGGCATCGATCCGAATACGGGGAAGGAAGTGCTGCGTCGTCCTGCGGATAACGAACCGTTTTCGGCGCTCGCATTTAAGATCATGTCCGATCCGTTCGCCGGGCAGCTCACCTATTTTCGGGTGTATTCCGGAATGCTCAAGACCGGATCCTCGGTCTTGAATGTGACGAAGGGGACGAAAGATCGGATAGGCCGCTTGCTGAAAATGCATGCAAACAAGAGAGAGGACATTGACGCGGCCTATGCGGGGGATATCATAGCGGCGGTCGGGCTTAAAGGTGCGACAACGGGGGACACGCTCTCGGAAGAAAAGCAGCCGGTTTTGCTCGAAGTGATGAAATTCCCTGAACCTGTCATTGCCATGGCCATCGAGCCAAAGACCAAGCAGGATCAGGAAAAAATGGGATTTGCCTTGCAGAAGCTTGCGCAAGAGGATCCGTCATTCCGGGTGCGAACGGACGAGGAAACATTGCAGACCATCATCGCCGGCATGGGCGAACTTCACCTGGAAATCATCGTCGACCGCTTGCTCCGTGAATTTAAGGTGGAGGCAAATGTCGGCAAGCCTGAAGTGGCCTTCAGGGAAACGATTAAAAGGAAGGCAGAATCGGAGTCAAAATATATCAAGCAGACCGGTGGTCGGGGGCAATATGGCCACGTGGTGTTGACGGTGGAGCCTTCGGAGGTGGGTAAGGGCCTGGAATTCGTCAACAAGGTCGTCGGGGGCGCGATTCCAAGGGAATATATTCCGGCCATCGAAAAAGGTGTGAAAGAGCGGATGGAGAGTGGTGTCCTTGCTGGGTTTCCGCTTCGTGATGTACGGGTGACGGTGATCGATGGGTCGTACCACGATGTGGATTCCAACGAGATGGCGTTCAAAATTGCCGGCTCCATGGGCTTCGCTGATGCGTGTAAGAAGGCTGATCCTGTGCTCCTCGAGCCTATCATGAAAGTTGAAGTGCTTGTGCCGCAGGAATTTATGGGTGATGTCATTGGCAATCTGAATGGTAGGCGCGGAAAAATTCAGGGAATGAAAGTGCGTGCGGGCTCTCAGGCGATCGAGGCGACCGTTCCATTGATGGAGATGTTCGGGTATGCCACCGATCTCCGTTCCCGTACGCAGGGACGTGCCACCTACAGCATGGAGTTCGACCGGTACGATCAGGTTCCCAAGCAGATTGCTGAGGCCATTATGGCGAAGTATCGAGGCGAGTAACCTACCGCGATCTACTGAACACGGGGGGAGTGACGTATGGCGAAGGCGAAATTTGAGCGGCGGAAGCCGCATGTGAATATCGGGACGATCGGGCACGTGGACCATGGGAAGACGACGTTGACGAGCGCGTTGACGAAGATTTGCGC
>Ga0075430_100002134_pt1 | contig 16369 bp, 13 predicted proteins | sample RhiMetdeltSRZDD4_FD_75294 | JGI IMG/M metagenome (GOLD analysis project Ga0075430, IMG submission 75294) | Populus rhizosphere microbial communities from Tennessee, USA - Rhizosphere MetaG P. deltoides SRZDD4 | ecosystem: Host-associated > Plants > Roots > Rhizosphere > Soil | place: USA... | reverse complement strand
GCCGCCCAGCGGCTGCTGGGTGACGAGCGAGTAGGGGCCGGTGCTGCGCGCGTGGATCTTGTCGTCCACGAGGTGCAGCAGCTTCAGGATGTACATGTAGCCGACGGTGACGGTCGCCTCGTAGGGCTCGCCGGTGCGGCCGTTGTAGAGCTGGACCTTGCCCGTGCAGCGACGCCCGGGACGCTCCGACTTGTCGATCTCGAAGTTGATCCCGCGCTTGTCGCCGTGCTCCTCCTGCCAGCGCACGAGCGCCTCGTCCACGTCCTCGACCGTCGCGCCGTCGAACACCGGGGTGGCCACGTTCACGCGCCCGCCGTTCTGCGCCGCCTTCTTGTAGCCCTCCGAGCCGTCGTCGTACCAGCCGCTGCCGGCGACCCACCCGAGGTGCGTCTCCAGGATCTGGCCGAGGTTCATCCGGCTCGGCACGCCGAGCGGGTTGAGGATCACGTCGACGGGCGTGCCGTCCTCGAGGTGCGGCATGTCGGCCTCGGGCACGATTTTCGAGATCACGCCCTTGTTGCCGTGGCGGCCGGCGAGCTTGTCGCCCTCGGCGATCTTCCGCTTCTTCGCCACATATACACGCACGAGGTCGTTGACCCCCGGCGGCAGGTCGTCGTCGTTCTCGCGGCTGAAGGTCTTGACGTCGATCACCACGCCGCCCTCGCCGTGCGGCACCTTGAGCGAGGTGTCGCGGACCTCGCGCGCCTTCTCCTTGAAGATCGCGCGGATCAGCTTCTCCTCCGCCGTGAGCTCGGTCTCGCCCTTCGGCGTGACCTTGCCCACCAGCAGGTCGCCTGAGCCCACCTCGGCGCCGATGCGCACGATGCCGCGGTCGTCGAGGTTGCGCAGCGACTCCTCCGATCGGTTCGGGATGTCGCGGGTGATCTCCTCGTCGCCCAGCTTCGTGGTGCGGGCGTCGATCTCGTACTCCTCGATGTGGATCGAGGTGAGCTCGTCGTCCTTCACGAGCCGCTCCGAGATGATGATCGCGTCCTCGAAGTTGTAGCCCTCCCAGGACATGAACGCTACGAGGCAGTTCTTGCCGAGCGCGAGCTCGCCGTTGTCGGTCGAGCTGCCGTCGGCGAGCACCTCGCCCTTCTTTACCTTCTCGCCCGGGCCGACCAGCGGCTTCTGGTGGATCAACGTGCCCTGGTTCGAGCGCATGTACTTCTCGAGCGGGTACTCGGCCCTGCCCTCGCTCGCGTCGACCACGATCCGCTCGGCGTCGACGTACGAGACGGTGCCGGCACCCTCGGCCAGCACCACGTCGCCGGTGTCGACCGCCGCGCGCGTCTCGATGCCGGTGCCCACCAGCGGGCTCTCGGTCTTGAGCAGCGGCACCGCCTGCGCCTGCATGTTCGAGCCCATCAGCGCCCGGTTGGCGTCGTCGTGCTCGAGGAACGGGATCAGGGCGGTGGTCACCGACCAGATCTGGACCGGCGAGACGTCCATCAGGTCCACGTCCTTGGGCGCGGCGAGCACGCTCTCGTCCTCGCGCGAGCGGCACTCCACGTACGGGCCCCGGAGCTTGCCGGTCTTCTGGTCCATGGCCGCGTTGGCCTGGGCGATCGTCTTGTCCTCTTCCTGGTTGGCGTCCAGGTGCACGATGTCGCCGGTCACGACGCCGTCCTTGACCACGCGGTAGGGCGTGGTCACGAAGCCGAACTCGGAGACCTCGGCGAAGGAAGAGAGCGACCCGATCAGGCCGATGTTCGGGCCCTCCGGGGTCTCGATCGGGCACATGCGGCCGTAGTGGGTCGGGTGCACGTCGCGCACCTCGATTGGCGCGCGCTCGCGCGTGAGGCCGCCGGCGCCGAGCGCCGACAGGCGGCGCCGGTGCCTGAGGCCGGAGAGCGAGTTCGTCTGATCCATGAACTGGCTCAGCTGCGAGGAGCCGAAGAACTCCTTCAGCGCCGCCACCACCGGGCGGATGTTGATGATCGTCTGCGGCGTGATCGTGTCCGAGTCCTCGGTGGTGAGGCGCTCGCGTACAACCCGCTCCATCCGGTAGAGGCCGATCCGGAAGGCCTCCTGGATCAGCTCGCCCACCGTGCGCAGGCGGCGGTTGCCGAAGTGCTCGTACTCGTCGAGCCGGTCGGCGATCGGTGCCCGCTCGATCACCGCGGCCTCGGCGGCGAAGTCCTTGATCGGCTCGTCGCCGTCCACGCCGTCATAGGTGCCGGACTCGGGGATGCCGAGGTCCTTCGGGAGCGAGATCAGCTCCTTGATCAGCTCGATGATGTCGCGCGGCGTGAGCGTGCGCGTGTCGAGGTCCTCGTCGATGCGCAGCCGGCTGTTCAGCTTGTAGCGGCCCACGCGCGTGAGGTCGTAGCGCTTGGGGTCGAAGAAGAGCTGGTTGAGCAGGTTCTTGGCCGCGTCGATCGACGGCGGCTCGCCCGGGCGCTGCTTCTTGAACAGCTCGATCAGCGCGCCGTCCTCGGACTTGGTGACCTCGGTGTCGGCGTCGAGGGTGAGCCGGATGTAGAGCGAGTCGTCGAACAGGCCGAGGATCTCCTCGTCGGTGCCCGTCCAGGTGTCCGGCACGAAGCCGCCCTCGCGCAGCGTGTCGCCCATCGCGCGCAGGAGCACCGAGACCGGCAGCTTGCGCTTGCGGTCGATGCGGACGTAGACGCGCCCCTTCTTGTCGATCTCGAGCTCGAGCCAGGAGCCGCGCGCCGGCATCAGGTTGGCGATGAAGACCTGCTTCTCGCGGTCCTTCGGCTCCATCACATAGGCTCCCGGCGAGCGCACGAGCTGGGTCACGACCACGCGCTCGGTGCCGTTGATGATGAAGGTGCCGTGCTCGGTCATCCACGGGAAGTCGCCCATGAAGACCGACTGCTCGCGGATCTCGCCGGTCTCGCGGTTCTGGAACGCGACCTTGACGGTCAGCGGGCGCGCGTAGGTGATGTCCTTCTCGCGGCACTCGGAGATCGGCGCCACGGGCTCATCGAAGTGGATGTCCTCGAAGACCACGGCGAGGTTGCCGGTGTAGTCCTCGATCGGGGAGACGTCGTCGATGGTCTCGCGCAGGCCCCCCTTGTCCGTGTCGACCAGCCAGTCGAACGAACGCTTCTGGATGTCGATCAGGTTCGGAAGTTCGGTGCGGTTCTCGAGGCGAGAGAACGAGCGACGGGTGCGGGCGGCGTCAACGCGTGCCAAAGCGGCAACTCCTTCGAGCTAGAGAAACAACAGCGGGCGAGGCGGTTCTGCGGACGCATTCTGCGGGCGCAAAGCGCGACCGACCAGAATAGCAGACGGAAACCCGCCCCCACAAGGGGCGTTTGCCGGAGGTTGTGCCACCGGCGCGGCCATCACGGACCCCGTCCCGAGGCGCCGGGAATATGTGCCGGCGCGGCTCGTGTGCTGCGAAGGGACGGCTGCGGCTATAGGCCGGCGTCAACTGTAGCGCGCAAAGCGGTCCGAGGGTACCGTGACGACGTGGACGGCGTTCCCCCAGTTCGTGTGATCGTCGCCGACGACCACGACCTCTTCCGGCGCGGGCTGAAGGACCTGCTCGAGGATCAGGGCATCCAGGTGGTGGGTGAGGCGTCGAACGGCGAGGACGCTTTGCGTCTCGCTCTGCACACCATCCCGGACGTCGTGGTCATGGACCTACGACTGCCGCGCCTGTCGGGGCTCGAGGTCACGAAACGGCTGGCCGAAGCAGCCCCGCTGATCGGTGTGCTCGTGCTCACGATCTCGGCTGAGGAAGAGGACGTGGTCGAGGCCGTCGTCGCCGGCGCGCGGGGCTACCTCACGAAGGACGCCACCGTTCAGGAGATCGCGGCGGGAGTCCGCGCCGCGGCGGCGGGCGAATCGCTCGTATCCGCGCGGGTGGCCGCGTTCCTGCTCGAGCGAATCCGGCGACGCTCCGCGGTTGGCCGGGCACCGGTGCCGGCGAGGCTGAGCGGGCGGGAGCTCGAGATCCTTGCGCTCGTCGCCGAGGGCAAGGACAACGACGAGATCGCCAGGTCGCTCGTGCTCAGTCCGCGCACCGTCAAGAACCACGTGTCGAGCATCCTCGCGAAGCTCCAGATGGAGAACCGGGTCCAGGCGGCGGTGTACGCCGTGCGCCAGGGCATCGTCTGAGTCGCTCGCGCCCCGTCGGCCTCGGCCGTTCAGGCGAATGAACACAAGATGAGCCGATCGGCTCATGCGCGCGCTGGCCATCGCGCAGAGGGTTGGTCAAGTCGCCGAGTGGGTCTTCCCCAGGCGGCCGTCGGGAACCACGTGAGCCTTCGACGACCGTGGCCCGGCTTCGAGGACCGCTCCGACTCTCGCTGAGGAGGTGAATCAATGCTGAACCTGGTGAACGCTCTGGTGGCCCGCACGCGCGGGCGCGAGGAGGGTCAGACCTTCGTGGAGTACGCGCTCGTGCTCGGCGGCATCTCGCTGCTGCTGCTCGCCGCCTTCGCCGGCCTCGACACCGCGCTCGAGACCTTCGTGGACACGGACATCATCCCGAAGCTCTAGTGCTCCCGACCTCTGCCTCCCGGCGCTTGGTGCGCCGGGAGACGGAGGCGCCTTCGCTCGGGCCGCCACGGACGGCGCCGCCCGGGCTCCCTTCCGTCCCCGCACACGTACCGCATGACTCGACTTCACACCAAGGCACGGCCCGCAGCGGCAGCTCGCCGCCCAGCGTCCGCGATCAGCGGGCGCCTGCGCCTGCTCCGGAGGGTCGAGCGCGCCGGTCACGGCTCTGAAAGCGGCGTCGTGATTGTTGAGTTCGCGCTGATCCTTCCCTTGGTGCTGATCGTGGCCTTCCTGATCTTCGACGTGGGCCGTGCGTTCAACTACTGGATCGACTCGACGCACCTCGCGAGCGAGGGGGCCCGCCTCGCGGCGGTCGACCGCCTGCCCGGGGGCGACCTTCGCGGGTATCTGGCTGACCAGGCCACCACCACCGAGTTGCGGGATGGCGGCACCGACTCCGTCCCCGGGCCGCTCGAGGTCTGCATCGACTTCCCGACGGATTCCTACGACGGGACCACCGGCGAGGTCGGCGACCCGGTGAAGGTCACCGTCCGGACGACGTATCACTGGGTCCCGATCATCAACGCGAGCGCGACCAGCTCACAGCTCGAGGGCTCGGCGACCCACCGCCTCGAGCGAGAGCCGAGCTTCAGCGCGGGGTGCGTGTCGTGAGCTCCGTCCTCCAGCGGCTCGCGCATGACGAGGGCGGGAGCATGCTCGTCACGGTCGCCGTCGCCCTGCCGCTGCTCATCGCGTTCGCCGTCTTCGTGCTCGACGTGGCCAACGCGTTCGAGCATCGCCGCCATCTCCAGCTCCAGGCCGACGCGGGCGCCCTCGCGGCCGGACAGGAGTTCTCGCGCTGCTTCACCGACCGGTCCGGAGCGAATGCGGACATCAAGCTCGTCGCCGGCGACTATGCCGGGGACCTCCACAACCCCCAGATCGGCCAGAGCGATTCGCAGTCTCGCGTCGCCACCGTCCTGAACGGCAGCGACTACGAAGGACCTTCCGGTTCGTTGGGCGAGCCCTGCGACGCGGGCTTCATCGATGTGAAGCTCACCGAGGAGGACGCGCCACCGATCTTCAACGCTCTCGGGCTGCACGACTACCACGCGCACGCGCGCGTGCGCGTCCTTCGGCTGCAGTCCTCCGACAAGCTTCTGCCGATCGCGGCGGAGGACCCCGTGCCCCGATGGGCCGCGGCGATCTTCGTGAACGAGAGCACCGGGGCCGAGCTGGCGCGCAGAGAGCTGAATCCGAACGGCTTCTCCGGAAACCTCGCGATCTGGGACAACTCCACTGACCCCGTGGCGGTGCCGATCTCCGCCGAGCACGTTGGAGTCCGAATCGCGCTGAGCGGCAAGGCGGGCGGGGGCAACTGCGGGGAGCCGCTGATCGTCTGCTTCGACGCAGACGAGGGCGCGCCCAACCAGGGTCTCGTGCACATTCGCGGATGGTCGTCCGAGGGCACCGCCGGCGCGGGGAATCCCCCGCTCGCTCGGAGCGTCTCCCTCTACAGCACCACCTGCGCGGAGCCGTACTTCAGCGCGACCGGGTGCACATTCGGCGTGCGCGCCACCGCGAACTTCTCGGCCCCCGTAGCAAGCAGTCAACTCCGGGCCACGGTTTCGGGGAGCACCTATCCGCTCACCTTCGATCCAGCAGCCGGCACGTGGTCCACCGGGACCGTCATTCCTGCCGGCCCCGGAACCGGCCCGGTGAACGTCGAGCTCGAGTGGGAGCAGACAAGCGGAACCGTCAGTGGAGAGACCTGTCGGACGAACAACGGCAACAAGTGCAAGGGCACGTTCGGCGTTCTTCAGCGCACCTTCGGCCCGCTCCCAGCCCGTTCCGGCCCCATCGAGGCCGTCGGGGTGAGCGAGGACGGCGTCGCGATCACCAATTCCCTTCAGCGCTGCAGTACCTCGCAGCCCAGTTGCACCCACAATCTCGTAGTCAGCGTCGGGATCAAGGGTGCACTCGCGCTCTCCCAGGTCGGGGGGCCTCCGGTTCGACTGCGAATCGTGCAGGACAACGGCGCTAGTCAGAACCAGTCGCTCGATTGCGACCCCGACCGGTCCAACCTGAAGGACGAGCTTTGGCTCGGCTGCCGGCCTCTCTACACGCGGAACAACGGGACCAGCTGCCCTCTCGCCGTGAACGATCTCTGGGCCAGTTCTCAGCCGTGGGCCTGCGTCGCGAACCAAACCGGTCAGGCCGCGAATCAGATTGCGGCTGGCCTCAATTGCCGCATCCTGATGAATGTTCCCGAAACACAGAACTGCGACGGTAAGCCGAGCTCCTGCACCCATCCGAACCGCTGGCCGGATGTGCGCTCGGGCGACCCACGAGTCGTCTACGTGATCGTCACGCCGTTTGGATCCTTCTCGGGCAGCGGGAGCTCAACCGTCCCGGTGCTGAGACTCGCCGCGTTCTACATCACCGGTTGGATGGGTCAAGGAGAGGGGTTCCAGAACCCATGCCTGACCCAGGGAGACGAGATGCCGCTCGACAACGCGGAGATCGTCGGCCGCTTCATCAAGTACATCGAGACCCCGAACACCGGTGGCACGTCCAACGACACGTGCGACCTGACCTCCGTGGACGTCTGTGCCGCGGTTCTCGTCGAATGAGGAGAAGCTCAACGTGAAGCTCGCAACACCCCCACGACCGTCAAAGAGCCGCAGCGGGCCGCTGTCGAGCCGCGGCGGGACTTTTATGATCGCGACGCTGTGCGCGTTGCTCGCGGCCGCCGCGCTGCTGGTGTTCCTGCGCCAGTACCGTGCGGACCTCACGGACTCCGACCCAGTCCGGGTGCTCGTCGCACGAAGCCTCGTGCCGAAGGGGACGCCGGGCGAGGTGGTCGCCTCGGAGCGCATGTACAGGATCATCCGAGTGCCGAAGTCGGAGCTCGAGCAGGCCGCCATCACCGACCCCGAAGCCATGACCGATCGGGTGGCGAGCAGTGACATCTACCCGGGCCATCAATTCGCCGTCGGCGACTTTAGGGATGCCGAGGGCCACCCGGGCAACCGACTCACCGGCTTCGCACGGGCGATGACCGTTCCCGTGAATCCGGCCCGCGGCATGATCGGACAGATCGAGTCCGGTGACCGGGTGGACGTGGTCGTCACCGCCGAGGGCGCCGCCGGCTTGGGCGCCGCCGCACAGATCGCGGCCCGGGACGTGCTCGTGCTCGAAGTTCCCTCGAAGGCCGAGGACACCGCCGACGACCAGCCCGCCACCATTCGCGTCTCGGACGAGGAGGCGGCGACAATCGCCGCTGGAGCTGACGCGGGCGAGGTGTGGCTCGTGCTCCGGCCGCCGGTTAAGGCACGCAGCCACGACTCGATCGACGCCGTGTCCAAGGCGAGGAACGGCGGCGATCTGAAGGCCGACATCGACATCAAGGTCCAGGAGGGCCCATGAGCGCCCCCGTGAGGACACTGGTCGCGCTGGGTCAAGGCATCAGCCGCGACGCCGTTGAGGCCGTGATACCGGAGCGCGAAGGCCTCGAGCTCCTGGGAGTCGCTGAGGACCTCGATGCGGGCTGGAGCCGGATGGCCACCGATCCAGTCGACGCGCTGCTCCTGGCGGTCGCAGACGGCGGCGAATCCGCCCTGGCATTCGTGGACGGGGTCGCGCGCGAGTACCCCGATCGTCCTGTGGTGGTGCTGTACGTGGGCGAGCCGAATGGGTTCTCGCCGCGAGTGCTTTCCGCGGGCGCCGAGGACATCGTCGCGCTGCCGGAGGCTAACGGTCAGCCGCCCGCCCCTGCCGAGCGGGAGAGAGTCTCCACTGAGATCCTCGCCGCTCTCGAGAAGGCGGTGGCTCGACGCCGGCGCGGAGCTGCCGCGGCGCCGACCGCGAGCGGCCGGATGGTCACGGTGCTCGGGCCGAAGGGCGGCTGCGGCAAGACTCTGGTGTCATGCAACCTCGCTGTCGCGCTCGCCGAAGCCGGCGAGCCGGTGGTGCTGATCGATCTCGACCTGCAGTTCGGGGATTGCGCGCTCGCGCTCGGCATCCCGCCCGGAAAGACGATCTTCGACCTCGCCACGTCCGGGGGAGCGCTCGACGCCGAGAAGCTGTCGGACTATCTCTCGGCCCATGAGTCCGGAGCGCGCGTTCTCGCCGCCCCGGCACGGCCCGACCAGGCCAACGCCGTCTCCACGTCGTTCCTCCGTGCTCTCTTCGACGTTCTGCGCGACACAGGGGACTGGGTGATCGTCGATACGCCGCCCGGGTTTACCCCGGAAGTCATCGCGGCGATCGATGCCTCCACCGAGGTGACGATGGTCGGCATGCTGGACGCTCTCTCGTTGAAGAACACCAAGCTCGGCCTCGAGACCCTCGACCTGATGGGGATCGCACCCCAGCAGGTGCGTCTGATACTGAACCGCGCCGACAGCCGCGTGGGGATCACTCCTGAGGACGTGTCCTCGGTGACCGGCCGCCGTCCTGAGGTCCTGGTTCCGAGCCATCGCGACATCCCACGGTCGGTGAACGAGGCGCGCCCGATCGTGAGGAGCCAGCCCCGCTCAGAGGCCGGGCGAGCACTGCGGTCGCTGGCCGAGATCTACACCGGCGGGCCAGAGCGCCAGCGCCGGCGCCCGTGGAGGCGCGGCTAATGGAGCTGGCACAGCGACTCACGGGCAACAGCACGCCGGCGCCTGCGGAGATCACACGTGATCCGTTTGCGGACCTGAAGGACCGCATTCATCGCGCCGTGATCAGCGCCCTCGGACCGAGCCTCTTCAACAGCGAGACCGACCCCGCCACCTTGCGCCAGCGGGTTGAGGTGGATATCGCCGCTCACCTCGAAGGCGAGGCGGGTCTTGCCCGAGCGGACCGCGAGCGGCTCGCTCGTGAGCTGGTAGACGACATCGTCGGCCACGGCCCGCTCGAGCGGCTGCTCGCCGACGACACGGTCACCGAGATCATGGTCAACGGGCCGCTCGAGGTCTGGATCGAGCGCCAGGGGCGGCTCTACCAGACCGGCGTGCGCTTCATCGACGACTCCCATCTGCGCCGCATCATCGTCAAGATGGTCGCCCAAGCCGGGCGTCGCGTGGACGAGTCGCGGCCGATGGTCGATGCGCGCCTTCCGGACGGCAGCCGCTTGAATGCGGTCCTGCCTCCGCTGTCCCTGCGCGGCCCGCTGCTCACGATCCGCAAGTTCCCTCACCGACGACTCGACGTGAACGACCTCGTTCGCCTGGGGTCCATCACCGCGGAGGCCGCCGAGTTCCTTGATCGTTGCGTGCGGGCGCGACTGAACGTGCTGATTTCCGGGGGAACCGGCTCCGGAAAGACCACGATGCTGAACGTCATGTCGGGATCGATCCCGGAGTCGGACCGGCTGGTGACCATCGAGGAGACTGCCGAGCTCCAGCTCCACCAGCAGCACGTTCTCCGGCTCGAATCGCGGATCGCCAACGCAGAGGGCGAGGGCGAGGTCGCGATCCGCGAGCTCGTGCGCAACTCGCTGCGAATGCGTCCCGACCGGATCATCGTCGGCGAGGTTCGCGGCGCGGAGGCGCTCGACATGCTCCAAGCGATGAACACGGGGCATGACGGCTCGCTGTGCACGCTTCATGCGAACACCCCACGCGACTCGCTGTCACGGCTCGAGACACTCGTCCTTATGGCCGGCTACGACCTGCCGGTGCGAGCGATCCGGCAGCAGGTCTCGTCCGCGATCGACCTTCTCGTTCACCTGGCCCGCCTGCGTGACGGCACGCGGCGAGTGACCGCCATCGCCGAGGTCCAGCGCATGGAGTCGGACGTGATCATGCTCCAAGAGGTCTTCGCTTTCAACCAGCGCGAGGTCACCGCGGACGGCAAGGTGGTCGGTCAGCTCGAGCCGACCGGCCTGCGTCCCTCGTTCCTCGAGAAGTTCGATCAGTACGGCGTGCCGCTAAGCACGAACCTGTTCGATACCCCGAGTCAGGTCACGCCGATCGCGGGAGGCCGACGGTGGTGAGCCCGCTTCGCCGGGTCGGAATATGGGGGGCGGTCGGACTCGTCGTACTCGGCGCCGGTGTTACCGCCGCCGATGCGGCGCCCACGCTCTCACCGGCGGGCGGCGCGACGTTTCCTGAGCGCGCCTATGTGCTGACGCTGCCGGAGAGCGCCAGACTCAGCACGGCGAACGTCGCGGTGACTGAAAACGGCGGCCCTGTGCGGGGGCTGCGGATTCGATCTGCGGGGGCCGCGCGGTTGGCCAAGATGGGCGTGGCCCTCGCGATCGATTCCAGTGGCAGCATGCGGGGCGAGGCCTACCAAGGGGCGTTCGCCGCAGCGCGCGCCTTCTCGGAGCGGCGCAACGAGAGCCAGCCGCTCGCGCTGGTGACCTTCGGCTCCGAGATCGACGTGCCCATGCGGTTCACGAGCGATCCGTACAAGATCGACGCGGTGCTCGCCAAGCCAGGTGAGCCCCGCGGCGGAACCCATCTCTACGACGGCGCGATGCGTGCCGTCAGCCTCGTCAAGGAATCTGGTCTCCCGGGCGGATTCGTCGTGATCCTCTCCGACGGGACCGATCACGGCAGCAAGTCCAGCGGGGCCGAGGTCGTGGCGGCTGCCCGAGCCGCGCGGGTTCGGCTGTACACGATCGGTCTTCGTTCACCGAGCTTCGACGCAGCCACCCTCGGCGAGCTCGCTGCCCGCACGAACGGGCGCTACTCGGAGGTGTCGTCCCCGGACGAGCTGAACGCGATCTACACGGAGCTCGGCGCGGAGCTGTCCAACGCACACCTTGTGACGTACCGGTCCCTCGTCGGGCCGCGACGGTCCGTCGAGGTGGCGGTCGACGTCCCGGGGCAGGGCGTTGCGTCCTCGAGCTATGTCAGTCCGCGGCTCACGCCGCAGGGTCTTGACGGCCGGCCCGGTCCCTCGCGTGAGTCGAAGCTTGCTCGCGCGCTAGGCATCGGGATCGTCGCCAGCCTCGTCGGGCTCACCGCCCTCCTCCTGCTGCGCCGTCGTCGCGAGAGTGCGCGGGACCGGGTCACAAGCTACGTGGCTGCCGCAACTCGCCCCGAGCGGGTCGGCATTACCGAGCGGCTTACCGCCGGCACTCAGCACTCGCTGGGCAAGACGGAGTGGTGGGCCGGACTCGCGCGAGACCTCGACCTGGCAGGCGTAGAGCGTACCCCGGGGCAGATTGTGGCGATCGCCGCCGCGGCGGCGATCGGCGTCTCGCTCCTCGCGGTGCCCACCACGGGGCACCTGCTTGTGGTCCCGGTCGTTCTTGCGGCGATCCCTCTGTGTCTCCGATCCTGGCTCCATTCGCGGATCGAACGTCAGCGGACGCTGTTCGGCGATCAGCTTGCCGACCACCTAGCCGTCGTGGGTGGAGCTATGCGAGCGGGCCACACCCTGCCCGCGGCGTTAGCCGCGGTGCTCGACGACGCACCCGAGCCGTCGCATCGCGAGTTTGCCCGCGCGGTTGCGGACGAGCGACTCGGCGCGCCCATGGAGGAGGCTCTCGAGAGTGTCGCCGAGCGGATGCGCAGCCGGGACGTCGAACAGGTCGCGCTGCTCGCGCGGCTGCAGCGTGAAGTCGGAGCAAACGCCGCGGAGATGCTCGATCGCGTCGTGGACACCATCCGGGAGCGCCAGGAGCTTCGACGTACCGTCCGCACCCTCACCGCGCAGGGACGCGCCTCGCGTTGGGTGCTCACGGCACTGCCGGCAGCCGTGCTCCTGTTCCTGACGGCCACGAACCGCGGCTATATCGATCCGCTCTTCACGACAGGCCTTGGAAACGTCCTGCTGGCCGTCGCGGCCGGAATGGTCGCCGCCGGCTCGCTGGTGATCAAGCGGATCGTCGAGTTCAAGATCTAGGAGACGAGAGGGACCATGATCTACCTCATCATCAGCCTCGCGCTGGCGGGCTGTGCCCTCGCCCTGACGGCGAAGGCCGTGCTCTTCCCCCGGCTGCGGGCGAGCGCCACCGTCGGACGGATATCGGCGTACGGCTACGAGAGCGAGGCACCGGCGGTCGACGCTCCCAGAATCCCCCTGCCGGCCCGCTTTGCCGGCCTCATCGGGAACCGCCTCGTCCCCCGCCGGTCCGCCGAGTCGGACATTGAGGTGCGGCGGCTCCTGCTTGCTGCGGGGTCCTTCACCACTACCCCGGCAATGATCGCGGGCTATCAGCTGATGGCGGCCATCGCCCTGCCCATGGCTCTCCTGTGGCTTGGTTCGGGCCGGGCGCCCGCGGCGTTCGTCGTCGGAGGCACGGCCTACATGGTGTTCGTCGGCTGGCGCATGCCGCTCTTCCTCTTGAAGTCTCGCGCCGGCCAACGACTCGAACGGATCGAGCTCGAGCTGCCCGAGTTGATCGACCTCCTCGTGGTCACGCTCGAGTCCGGATTGGCATTCAACGCTGCCCTTCAGCGCTCGGCCGAGCGCATGCACGGGCCGCTCGCGGCAGAGCTTCAGCTGACGCTGCGGGAGCAGAGCCTCGGGCTCACGCTCCAGGAGGCGCTCGGCAACATGCTGAATCGCTGTGATGCGCCGGCGGTGCGCGCGTTCGTGCGCTCGGTGTCCCAGGGCGAGTCCATGGGCATATCGATCGGGCAGGTGATGCGCGAGCTGGCGAGCGACCTCCGGACCCGCCGAAGGCAGATCGTCGAGGAGAAGGCGCAAAAGGCGCCAATCAAGATCCTCTTCCCGCTTGCATTCCTGATCCTGCCCGCGACGATCCTCGTCGTGCTCTTCCCGGGCCTCTACAACATCATCCAGACCCTGGGCGGGGGTCTGTGAGCGCGACGCTGGTGTCAGGCGGCGGCGAGGTCATCTGCTCCGACCTCACGATTGCCGACCGGCCACGCACGCGGATGCGCGGCCTGTTGGGCCGGGACTCGCTGAACGAGGGCGAGGGTATGCTGCTGCGCCCCGCGGGATCGGTTCACACCGCGTTCATGCGCTTCGAGATCGACGTCGTCTACCTGGACCGACGGCACCGGGTGATCGGCGTCGTCCACGAGCTTCGACCCTGGCGCATGAGTGGGCGGCGCGGGGCACGGGCCGTCGTGGAGCTTCCGGCCGGCGAGGCCCGACGCCGTCGGATCGAGGCCGGGGCGACCCTGGCTGTCCTGGCCGGGACTGCGCCGTCCGCCGACGGGCGTTAGGCGACCGCGTCGCGAAAGAGCCGTACGGCGCTGACGCGATCCCCGACCTGGAGCTTTGCGAGGATCGACGAGACATGGCGGCGCACCGTCACCGGGGAGACGAAAAGCCGTTCGGCGATCTGCACGGTGCTGAGCTCCTGCGCGAGCATGTCGAGCACCTCCCACTCCCTGCTCGTCAGCTCGACGCCTCGTGACCCGATGCGCGCTAGGCGCCGGCGCTGACCCTTTGCGCGGACCTCGTCGAGCACCCGTGCCACCAGGGTGCGGGGGATCGCCGCCTCTCCTGCCATGACGCCACGGAGGGCGTGGGGCAAGCGGTTGGGGTCGGTGTCCTTGAGAAGGTACCCCGCGGCGCCGGCGCGCAGAGAGTCAAAGAGGTCTGAGTCGTTGCGTGAGACGGTGAGCATCACCACCGAGCAGGCCGGTAAACGGGCTGAGATCTCGCCCGCGGCCCGAATTCCTCCCCCCGGCATGTGGACGTCGAGCAAGCACAGGTCGGGTCGTTCGCTGACAGCGGCCGCGACTGCACTCTCGGCGTCGCCGACTTCAGCGCACACGTCGAAGCCGCCGGCCGCAAGGGTCTCGCGAATACCGCCTCGGATGGCCGCATGGTCATCGGCGATGACGACGCGGGGCGACGCGGTTTCTATGGGACCACGACCTCGATCTCGGTCCCGTTCGGAGTCGAGCTCACAGTGAAGCGGCCGCCGAGCTCCTCCGTCCGCTCGCGGATGCTCGTGAGGCCGAATCCTGAGGAAGGCGCCCCGGGGGAGAACCCGGTGCCATCGTCACGAACCACCAGGCGGAGCCCGTCCACCTGGTGCAAGGCGAGCTCGATGTGCTTTGCGCGTCCATGGCACACCCCGTTGTTGACGGCCTCGCCGGCGATGCGAAGGAGATTCAGCTGCTGTCCGGGCGCGACGAAACAGTTCTCCGCGACGTCCAGGCGCAGATTTGCGCCGCCTCGCTCGGCAAGCCGTCGGATCGTACGCTCGAGCTGCACGGCGAACGGGACGTCCGTGTAGCGAAGCTCCTCGACGACTCGCCGTGACTCATCGAGGGCCCGGCCCGCGGCCTCCGCGAGCTGACCAGCGCGCTCGTCGTCATACGCGAGCGCCAGCCGATATCCCTGCATCGACACGAAGGCGAGTTCCTGTGCCAGGCCATCGTGGAGATCTCGGGCAATTCGCGAGCGCTCACTTCGCTTCGCCTCGCTCTCGATCGTGAGCCGGTAGGCCTGCAGAACGCGCGCTGCCGCGAACGCCGCAAGCCCCACGACGGCAAGACCGACCAGCCCGACCGTCGCGGCCCCGAGACCGGGATCACCGGCGATCCAAGCTTGGAACTCGTCGAGCGCTGCGCCCAGACCAACTGCGAGCGCGACGCAACACGTGCAGGCGGCGATGGCGACCAGGGTTCGCGAGGTCAGCTGACCGCCCGCGGCGCGCCCGCCGGGCCTGGCGTTCCTCGTGAGTCCAAGTCTCCCGCCGCGCAGAGGGAAAGGAGAATCCATGCGCCCAATGAGCGTACGATGGATCGGAAAACTTTGCGCAGGTTGCCGGAGTTTTCTCATGCAGATGGACCTATGTACGAACGGTTCCGACGGAGCGCGGCACGCAGCTCATCGACGCGGCGGCGGAGATTGCGCAGGTCCGTGTCGACCACCCCGCGCTCCTGGAGCACTGCATGGACCTGCTCCGGGGTGGCCCCGCGTGCGAGCATGCTGGCGCTCTGACGTTCCAGCTTGAGCGCCTGGCGCTCCAGCTCGTGAGCCCTGGCGCAGCACTCGGTCAGCTGCTCTTCAAGCGCTTCCGCCTCGTTTGGGCGCTCGCTCAGCATGGTGCGAGGCGCGCATCCCGTCGCGGGAGCTTTTCTCGATCGTTTCTCATAAGGAGGACGGGCCTAGCGGAGGCGCAACTCGTGCCCGAGTACCCGAGCATCGTTCTGTCCCCGCTCGGGGGCCATAGGCCATGCGGCTCATCTTGTGTTCATGCGCATGAACGCCATATAGGCCGTTCGGCCCATGGCGCACACAGTGGACGCGGAGATCCTGGACAGGCACCATCACTGGACGTCCATTGAAGACTCTGCTCCGGCTCTCTGCCCTAATACTCCTGGCTGCCCTCGCCGCCGCCACCGTCCTCACGGTCCCCGCCGCGGCGCAGTCCTACCGCGTGACGGTCGAGCTGGCCGACGGCTCGCTCCAGTCCGTGGTGGTCGAGCTTCCGGAGGGCAGCACACTGGAGTCGATCGGCCAAGTGCCGGGCGTGGAGGGTACGCCGGTGTCGCTCGAGGCGCTCGCGGCGGCGCAGCCGGAGCCGCCGCCGCCCGAGGAGCCCCCGGCCGAGGAGCCGGCGAGCCCCGAGCCCGCTCCCGCGGCGCCGCCCGCGCAGGAGCCGCCCGCGGAGAACCCGGCTGCCGCGCCCGAGCAGCCGGCGGGCGAGCCGGCGCCGGCGCCCGCCGAGCAGCACCCGTCCACGGATGCACCGGCCGGCGGCCGCTCACCGAAGCAGCCGACGCACGACGACTGGAAGCTGCCGAAGCAGCAGGACCCCGCGAGCAGCCCGCCGCGCGGCCAGTCCCATGACGACTGGGAGCTCGCACCCGATGAGCGAGACACCTCGACCGCGGAACCGCTTCGTAACACGGATGGTTCGCCGTCGCCGTCGAATCCGGGGTTTGTTGACGCTCTGCCGGGCCCGTCGACGGCGTCGGGGGTGCCGAACTTCATCATCCGCAAGTTCCGGGTGCCGCCG
>Ga0075430_100002132_pt1 | contig 16372 bp, 15 predicted proteins | sample RhiMetdeltSRZDD4_FD_75294 | JGI IMG/M metagenome (GOLD analysis project Ga0075430, IMG submission 75294) | Populus rhizosphere microbial communities from Tennessee, USA - Rhizosphere MetaG P. deltoides SRZDD4 | ecosystem: Host-associated > Plants > Roots > Rhizosphere > Soil | place: USA... | reverse complement strand
GCGATAGCCGTGACCTGCGGCGAGCGTTCGCTCATCGAGCCACGCCAAGTCGCCTCCCTCGACCGTTCCTGGAGGCGCAACCGTGCCGAGGATCGACAGGCCGATCGCCAGGAACGCCTCGTGTTGGACCGCAGGCTCGCCTGCTCGAAGTGCCTTCCCCATGCTGCCGAAGATGACACCGCGATCGCTCACGAAGCTCGCGTCTCGTGTGTAGATGGAGTCGAGGCCAGTACGGGAATCCGCAGGCAGCAGATCGACTTGCGTGCCGTTGTCCTCGAGCAGTCGAACCAGCGAGTCGAACTGGCGACAGGCCACACGAAAGTCTGGCGCCGCCGAGAAGTTGAGGTCTTTCCACTGTGCGTCGATCGCAGCCTGGCTGATGAATGCCTCGCGCGGATGCTTCATGGCAACGCGAACAAGGTGGCCCACGTCGGACTGTGCGGTCAGTCTCATTTCCATCGGGTGAGGATCGACTCGCGATCGAATATCGATACGCCGATTCGCATCAGGAGGACATTCAGCAAGGCAAGAACCAAGGCGGCGGCGATCATCGCCGGTGTCGTGAGTTGCACGCGTCCCATGAGCTGCGCCACGAGCAGACCACTCAACGGAAGGATGATCAGCGCACCAATCTGCTGGGCGCTTCTGGCGTCGTTCACCCTCGAAGAGACGCAGACAGCCAACTGAAGGGCCGCCAGTGCGGCAAGCGGGCCGAGCATGAACACGATTGACAGCGAGCGAATCGTCAGGAGGACGCGGTAGACGCCAGGATCGGCCAGCAACCAGACGCCGCCGAAGTACAAGAGGAAGCCGGCGAACGTCAGCCCTACCGACGGGATCAGTGCGCCAAGTACCTTCGCACCCAACAGTTCGAACGTGGTGAGTGGAGTCGCGAGCAATGGCTCGAGTGTTCGCGCCTGCTTCTCTCCGATCACCGTGTACGCCGCCACCGACATCGCACCGGCAATCGGCGCAAACACCAGCAGCAGCAGAAACTGCTGGAAGATCCACCCTTGAACCGCACCTTCCGGGTTAAGTCCCGTTGTCGCCGGCTCAGACCGGTACATGTCGAGCGCTAGTTGAAAATCTGACGAATCGGAAAGGCGCTCGCCGGTCAGGTGGGGGATGACAATCGCGATGACGAAGGGGAGTGCCAGCGAGGTCAGACCGGTCAGTACCGCCGGAACGAACAAGGCGGGATTGGCGCGCAGGTCGATCAGCTCTTTGACGAGCAGTGCATAGACGCGTCTCACTGCGAACCTTTCGCCGGGTCGGCCCTGCGTTCGTCCTGTGCGTCTTTCAGCAGCCGCAGGTAGATCTCTTCCAGTGACGGCTCATCCGGGACGACCGAAAGGATGTCTGCCCCGGCAGCTACGAGGCGTCGGACGAGAGCGGGTGTGCGCATCGAGGGATTGTCGACGGACACGAGCAGCGTCTGTTCCTCGCTCGTTACCTCGCTGATCCCTGGCCCGGCGACCGTCGCGACCAGCAGTGAGGCGTCCTGCGCGAGCGCAATCTTGAGCCGCGATCCGAACAATCGCGCGCGAAGTGCCGCCGGTGTGTCGACGGCGATCATGCGCGTTCGCAGCACCGCCACGCGGTCCGCCACGCGCTCGACCTCGTCCAGGTTGTGCGTTGAGAGCAGCACCGCTCGGCCCTCGTCACGCAGCCGAAGCACGAGTTCCCTGACGTCTCTCGCACTCTGCGGATCCAGGCCGGACGTAGGTTCGTCGAGAAGCACGACGTCCGGCTTGTGAAGCAGCGTGCGCGCGAGCGCGACGCGCTGCTTCAGTCCCTTCGAAAGCTGTGCGGCGGGTTGTGCTGCGCGATCGGCAATTCCGAACAGCGCCATGGTCTCGTTAACGGCTTGGTCGACGTGGGGCACGCCGTGCAACCTGGCGTATACCGTCAAGTTCTGTCTGACTGTCAGTCGATCCCACAGACCAGGCGCTTCGGTGAGAAAGCCGACGTGACCTCGCACCTCGGCTGCGGTGTGGCGCGACATCGCCCGGCCGTTCACGTTCACGCTGCCGCTCGAAGGTTCGATTAAGCCAGCCAGCATCCGCAGCGTTGTCGTCTTTCCGGCGCCGTTCGGACCGAGCAGTGCGAAAATCTGGCCGGGTTCGAGCGTGAGTGAGGCGTTCTCGACGGCAAGCCGATCTCCAAACCGGCGAGTGAGATTGATCGCGCTCAGCATCAGGGAAATTCAACCCGGTTGATTATCGGGGATCGGGCCGTCGGCCCTGCTTAGTACGCCGCGGCGGCGCGAATTGCCTTCAGAACGTCGTTGGAACCAGGCAGGATGACTTCCTCAAGGACAGGTGCGTAAGCCACGGGACAGTCGCGCGCCGCTACACGCATCACCGGCGCGTCGAGTTCGCTAAACAGGTCTTGTGCGATGCGCGCCGCAATTTCCGCGCCGAACCCGGCAGTCAACTGGTCTTCGTGAGCGACGATGACCCGGCTTGTCTTCCGCGTGTACTCGGCGATCGTGTTCCAGTCGTACGGAATGATCGTCCGTAGATCGATGACCGCGACGCTTATGCCGTTCTTCTGTGCCTGCTGCGCGGCCAGAAGAGAGCGCTGCACGAGCGCTCCCCACGTAAAGACCACAACGTCGGTCCCGTGTCTCGCCACATGCGCCTTGCCGAAGGGAATCATGTAGTCGGGTCCCGGATACTGCCCCTTGTTGTATGTCTGGCGGTAGAGGTGCTTGTGTTCCAGGAAGAGCACCGGATCGTCACACCTGATCGCCGTTCGCAACAGGCCCGCTGCATCCTGAGCGTTTGACGGCATGACGATGCGGATACCTGGGCAGTGGGCGAAGATCGAGACGCCAGACTGGCTGTGGTACGGCGCGCCACCGCGAAGATAGCCACCGATCGGTGCGCGAATGACCATCGGGCAGGACCACGTATTACCCGAGCGGTACCGCATCATCGCCATCTCGTCGCGCATCTGCATGAACGCGGGCCAGATGTAATCGAAGAACTGGATTTCGACCACAGGCTTGAAGCCGCGCAGGGACATGCCGATGCCGCGGCCGATGATATTGGCTTCGGCCAGCGGTGAGTTGAAGACGCGGGTGCCCCCGTAGCGACGCTGAAGGCCGTGCGTGACCTTGAACACGCCGCCCTTCCCAGCCACTGATTCGAGGATGTCCGCGCGGCTCGCATCCGCGACGTCTTCGCCAAAGACGAGCATCCGCGGGTTCCGGCCCATCTCGTCCTTCAAGGTTGCATTGATGGAGGAGACCATCGTTTCCGGCGCGCCAGACGGGACAGGTTCGGTCGAAAACTGCGGATCTGTCGGGTCAACGTCTGGTGAGAAGACGTACAGCGTGGCGGTGCTTGGATCGGGCTTCGGCGCGGCGAGCGCCTCCTCGGCAGCCAGGCTGACCTCACGCTCGACCGACGCGGCCAGGTCTGTGAGCGACTCTTCCGTGACCAGAGATTGATCGAGGAGCAAACGTCGCAGCCGAGCGATTGGATCGCGCTTCGCTTCTTCCTCCCGTTCGACCGTCGTCTTGTACAGCTTCTCGTCGTCTGAAAGGGAGTGCGAGTAGGGGCGTATGCACGAGGCGTGGACCAGCGCGGGGCCCTTTCGCGCGCGTACGTGTGCCACGGCGTCGCGCATCACCGCGTGACTCGCGACGTAGTCGGTGCCGTCGCACCTCCACACCGTCATGCCGGGAATATGCTCGACGATCTTCGAAATGCTGCCACCGGGTGTCTGCTCTTCCACGGGCACCGAGATCGCGTAGCCGTTGTCTTCTACGAGGAACAGGATCGGGACCGCATGATTGGCCGAGGTGTTGAGCGCCTCCCAGAACTCGCCCTCGCTGGTGGCGCCGTCACCGACCGAGACGTAGGTCACCTCGTCGCTGTGATACTGCGAGGCTCGATCGGGAATGTCCTCGAGCCGGTCGTAGAGGAGCGCGGCCTCGGCGCAACCGACGGCATGCAGGCACTGTGTGCCGGTAGCACTGCTCGGCGACGGGATGTGTAGCGCCGGATGCGACCAGTGCGAAGGCATCTGCCGTCCGGCCGAGGCCGGATCGTCCTTGGAACCCACCGATGCAAGAAACATTTCGCGAGGTGTATAGCCAAGCGTCAGGCAGAGAGCGCGGTCGCGATAATACGGAAAGAACCAGTCGTAACCCGCGCGCAGGTTCTTGGCGGCGGCGACCAGAATGGCTTCGTGGCCAGCACCGCTGATCTGGAAGAAGGCCTGGCTCTGATTCCTGAGCTGGATCTCCTTGTCGTCGATTCTTCTCGACAACACCATCAGACGATACGCCGAGAGCAATTCCTCGCCGGTGAGACCGCCGAGGTCTTCCACCCGTGCTCCGGTCGTTACCGCTCCGCGCGTCTGGGCACCAGCGGCCAGCGTCGAGCCCTTCATAAACGCCAAATTATGGCACAATCAGCGCCCCTGAGCCGCTTTCGGCGCAAGGTCGCCAATCCTCACTTCAGACATCCATGCAACTCCACCGTTGGGACGAAATCGCCCTCGAAAAAGTCACCGAAATGGTGTCGCGAAAGATCGTCGCCGGCGAACGGCAGATGCTCGCGCAGATTTACCTGAAGCGCGGAGCGCTCGTGCCGCTACACAGCCACCAGAGCGAGCAGATGACGTATGTGCTGCAGGGTGCGCTGAAATTCATGGTTGGCGGTGAAGAAACCATCGTGCGCGAAGGGGAGGTTCTTCACATTCCGTCTGGCGTCGAGCACCAGTCGGAAGCCCTCGAAGACACATTCGAACTCGACGTGTTCAGTCCCGTGCGTGAAGACTGGCTGGAGCCCGTCGAGGACGTTGGCTGATCGACTGTAACGCCGGGCCTAAAGACCCGGCCTACGGTACGCAGGGCTACTAAAGACCCGGTCTACGTACGGTGCGTAGGGCGGGTTTTTAGGGCTACGTACGGTACGTAGGGCGGGTCTTTAGACCCGCCGGCGAGGCTCAATGGATCCGGCGCTTCACGTCGTCCGTGCGGCCGCCGGAGTAGACGTCAAACTTCCGGCGCATCTTGTTGATGCGCCACTTGACGTAGCGGTACTTGATCTCCGCGATGACGTTGAGCCGACCGCCGAGGCGCGGACTCTTCAGGTAGAGGTACCCCGCTGCGATGCCACCCAGATGGGCCATGTGCGCGACGCCACTGGCTCCGTCAGCGGCGGAGAGCAGCGAGATGCCCCCCATAATCAAGACGAAGTAGCGCACCTCGATCGGAAATACACCAAAGAACATGATCTGGCGTTTCGGAAAGTACATGGCGTACGCCAGCAGGAGCCCGAAGATCGCTCCCGATGCACCAATCGTCGGAGCGTTATAGAGGGATGCGAATGGTCCGAATGGCAGGAGCGACGCGATGATCTGCGTCAGGCCAGCGCCGACCCCTGCCACGAAGTAGTACTTCGTAAAGTACCTGCTTCCCCACATCCGCTCCAGCTCTACGCCAAACATCCACAACGTGAGCATGTTGAACAGGATGTGAAAAATACTCCCGTGCAGGAACAGGTAGGTGAACGGCTGCCAGATACGGAACTGGGTCAAGACTTCCGACGAGACGAGCTCCAGCGGCACGGTCAGGGACATTGCGAGTGACCGGACGACGAACATCACGACGTTCGCGATGATGAGCGCCTTCACGACGGGAGTAACAGGTCCCGGTCCCATCGCATACGCGATGCTCGAGCCCGACCGATATGGGGAACGCATTGAGATTCAAGTCTGCGCCATGTGTCGTCCGGGGGCAACCTTGAACCCGGGTTCCCGGCGTGTCGGCCAGACTTTTACGTCCGCTCGGAACTATCGGCGTCGAACTTTGCGCAGGACGAGGCTGACGCTTTCGTGGAATTCGCGAATACGTAGCAGATGGGCGCCGGCGCCCAATACGCACAAGGCCACACCAATCGTCACCGTCAGTCGAAACGACTGGGTCAGGAGGCTCGCTCCCGGCATGGCAGTCGCCAGTGCTTTTTCGACGATGTACGCGGCCAGGCCCATGGCGGCCGAGGCGATCAGGATCTTGGCCAGAGACCGCAGCACTCTCGCTTCATCGAGGCCATCAAGATGCCGCCTCAACAGAACGAGCAGCGCCGACGCATTGAAGAGAGCGGCGAGCGATGTGCCGAGCGCGAGCCCTCGGAAGCCATAGATTCTGACAAGGAAGAGGTTGAGCGCAACGTTGGCGACGACCGTTGCCATGCTCACCATCACCGGAATGCGATTCTGACCGAGCGCGTAAAAACTCGGCGACAGGATGCGAACGACTGAATACCCGACCAGGCCGACGGCATAGTAGCCGAGGGCGCTTGCAGTCGAAGCCGTGTCAGCCGGCGTGAACGCGCCGTGTTCGAAGATGACGCGCACGATCGGCGACGCCAGCACTATCAGTCCGACGGTTGCCGGCACATTCAGCATCAGCATCAGTGACAATCCGTCGGCGATCGTCGTGCGCACGGCCGACGAGTCGCGTTGCGCGGCGTGACGAGAGACGGCTGGCAACGTCGCGGTAGCGATCGACACGCCGAAAAGCCCAATTGGCAGGTACATCAACCGGAACGCCAGGTTCAGCCACGACACGGCGCCGGTTCCCTGGCCCGTCGCGAGCACGGTGTTCACAAATACGTTGACCTGCGTGGCCGCAAGCCCGACCGTCCCGGGTCCCATCAGCAGGAGTACCCGACGCAGGCCGGGATCGCGCCAGTCGAGCACCGGCTGGTATCTGAAACCTTCGCGCCGGAGCAGCGGCCACTGGATGGCGAGCTGTGCAATCCCGCCGACGAGCGTGCCGATGGCGATGGCGGCGATTGGCGGAAGGCCAATCAACGGCATCACCGGAACAAGCGTGACGGCGCACACGATCGTCGCCACGTTGAACATCGCCGGTGACAGTGCGGGGATGAAGAACTTGTGAAGCGAGTTCAACATTCCCATGAACGCCGCTGCCAGCGCCACGCAGGTGAGAAACGGCAGCATGATCCGCGTCAGAAGGATGGTGAGCTCGAGCTTGCCGGGTACCGACCCGTAGTCACGGGCGAACGCCGTCACGAGTGGCGATGTAAAGAGGAGTCCCAGCACCACCACGACGCCCGTCACCACTATCAGGGCGTTGACAACGTGGTTGCCAAGTCGCCAGGCGGATTCTTTCCCGGCCGTCGTGAGGTGTGTGGTGAACGTGGGAACAAACGCGGCGCTCATCGCGCCTTCTGCAAACAGGTCGCGGACGAGATTTGGGATCCGGAAGGCGACGTTGAACGCGTCCATCGCGTTGCCAGCACCGAACATCGAGGCGAGTACCTGGTCGCGCACCAGGCCCAGCACGCGGCTCGTCATCGTTGCGACGCCGGACGAGGCCGCCGCGCGGGTGAGGCTCGATTGCGAGGAGGACGGAGACGTTGGTGCCAACCCGCGCGTCTATCCGCCGCCGAGTGCGCGGCGAACCGCCTCGTTGACCGCCTTGCCATCGGCTGACTTGCCAGCCAGTTTCGGCATGACCGCCTTCATGACTTTGCCCATGTCTTTGGCCGATGTTGCACCAGTTTCCGCGATCGCCGCGGCGACTGCCTCGGCGATGATCTCAGGGGAGGCGGCGGGTGGCAGGTAATGCTCGAGTACCGTGATCTCGGCTGACTCCTTCTCAACGAGGTCGGTGCGGCCTGCCTTGCCGAACTGGTCAATCGAGTCGCGACGCTGTTTTACGAGTGACGCCACAACCTGCAGCACTTCGGCGTCCTCCAGGTCACGTCCCTTCTCGACGCCCTTGTTCATGATCGCGGCCTTGAGCATACGGAGCGCCGACAGGCGTACCTGATCTCGTGCCTTCATCGCCGTGGCGATGTCGGTGTTCACCGTTTGAGAGAGCGACATTCTGTTCGGTCCTGTGGTGTGTGAGCTGGACGCCACGGGTTGGTTCCCGTTCCGCGTCAATGATCCTGGTCGGCGTCACCAGCGGTGACGTGCCAGCGGGCCGTCTCGTCGTAAAAGCCTTGTGGTACCTGGACGGCGTTCACTTTCACGCCGACCTCGAGAGTGGACTTCACCACGAAGTATCCATTTTTCCGCAAGATTCGCCGAAACGCCGAGTTCATGACGTAGCAGCGCACTTTGTCGGAATCTTCGGTCCGAGCGATGCGATCGACCCAGCGCAGCAGCGTCTTGACGCCAGACACATCGTCCGGATCCGCAAGCAGGTCCACGAGCATCGTGACACGTCCGAGCGGTTCGTGACGGTGTCGGTACACGGCGTAGCCGTGCGTCTCGCCGTGTCGTTTGAGCGCGACGACCGAGTAGCGGACGTGCGGTGGTTCCAGGTATCGCCAGTTCAGGTACGCAGCGTCGCGCCGAACCGCCAGGTCGAACTTCGGAGCGAGTCGATCCCACAATGCAGTAAACGACGAATCGAAGCGGCGGATGGGCTCGCATTCCGCGCGAAGCGGACGCGAACGCGACACGACCTGTACCACCGGCAGCGTGACGAATGAGATCACCTGGTTGAGAAAACTCGGCAAGTGCGGAAGGCGCACGGCCCGGCGCGTAAGCGGCTTCACGAGGCAAGGCAGTACGTGGGTTGACGGCCAATGGAGGCGCTCGAGCAGTTGACGTGATTCCTGCGAGATGCCGAGCGTCATCGCAGCGCCGCTGTTTCGGTCCCACGCGCGGACCAGTGCCTCACCCAGTCCCTGCCGCTCGCGCTCGGGCGCGACCATCGCGTCGGCGCCCCAGGCACCCTCCACCTCGAGTCCCTTGAGCGATACGCGCACGGGGATGGTTGGATACTGGCCGATGACCGTGGGACCTTCTCGCGCGACCCAGATTCCCGGCTGTCCCGAATGGTTGTACGGATTGCGCCGATGCTGCCAATCCCAGCGCAGGCGAGTGGCTTCGGCAGCGTCCGCCCCGTGCGTGCGCCGATAGAGCAGGTCTACGCCCCTGCGGTCTTCGGGTTTGAAGCGATCGATATCGGACATGAATCACGAGCAGGAAGTCGATGCCCTGCCCTCATTCATTGTATCGACACTTGCGGCACCGGTCCCGAGACCAGGCGACGCGTGAAGCGACTCGTGCCCGTCAGGGGTCCTGACGCTGACCAGCGGGCTGCTGCTGGGGAACCGGAGTGACCACTCCGGGCTGAGACGAGGAACCAACCGGGACGCCAAATGGATTATTCGGCGTCACAACGGGTCCCGGCGCGACCGGCGACACCGGCAATGTCGTTTCCGGCACCGGAAGTGGCGCGGGTGTCGGCACATTCTGCCCCGTCACGATCGGCATGCGCACCGGCGGCCCGGGGCGTATTGCGGGAACGTCTGGGACGCCGTCGGCCTGCTGGTCGTCGTCAGCTCCCGCAACGTTCGCCTGCGGCTGGCGAGGCGCGATTCCCACCGGCTGCTGGGGGAGCGCTCGAGGCGCGGTGCTTGGCGGCATGATGAGGATTCGGTTGTAGGCAGAGACACCCGGCACGTCAGCCGGACGCATCGCCAGCATGTACCCGCTGACGTTTCGAAGCAGAACCTCCAGTGCCTGGCGCTCGGGGACGCCCGTCAGCTCCAGCGTGACCGGTGCACCCCCGACTCGATCAGCGCCCACGACATTGGTGCCGCCGATGCGCGCCCATTCAGAGAGGATTGTTCGCAGGGGGACGTTCTGCGCCTTGAGAGTGACCTGACCGTCGCGAATCTGGAGAGAGAGTGGCGCCTGTGCCGCGGCGGATCCCGCTGCGGCAATCAGGAAAGCGAGGCCGAAGACGAGATGGCTTGGACGTGACATGACCTTCTCCTCCAGACGCGGCACAGCTACGGGTTGGGGGCCTACGTCAGTATACGACCTGGAGCCGGTGCAGCCACTCTCGAACCTCAGCGCTCGCGCATGAAGGCCACTACACGCGTGATGATGTCGTCGAGGCCCAATTTCGGCTCGTATCCGATGAGGGCGTGGATCTTGGAAATATCGGGGACCCGTCGCGGCATGTCCTCGAATCCCTCCTCGTAGGCCTGGTCGTAAGGAACGAGCTGCACCGGCGACTCGCTTCCAGTCGCTGCCTTGACGCGCTGTGCAAGTTCGAGGATCGTGACCTCACCCATGTTGCCGATGTTGAACACTTCGCCAATCGCCTTCGGCTCCTGCACAAGGCGAACGAGCGCTTCAACTACGTCGCCCACATACGTGAAGCTGCGCGACTGGGTGCCGTCGCCAAAGACGGTCAGCGGCTGCCCGGCGAGCGCCTGACGAACAAACGTCGGGAGCACCATGCCGTAGGTGCCCGTTTGGCGTGGTCCGACGGTATTGAAGAGTCGCACGATGATGACCGGAAGCTTCTTTTCCTTCCAGTACGCGAGCGCCAGAAACTCGTCGATCAGCTTGCTGCACGCATAGGCCCAGCGGTGTTTGATGCTTGGTCCGAGGACGAGATCGGCTCCCTCGCGGAAGGGCACATCCGAACTCTTTCCGTACACCTCAGAGGTTGACGCGATGACGACCAGTTTCTTCTTCTTGTTTGCGTGCTTGAGGACGACCTCCGTGCCGTGAACGTTGGTCTCGATCGTGTGCACCGGCTGCTCGACGATCAACTTCACGCCGACCGCCGCCGCCAGGTGAAAGACCACGTCGCTCCGATCGATGAGCTCGGCGACGAGTGATTCGTTTGCGACGGTGTCGATCGTGTATTCGAAGCGGGGGTGTGTTTTGAGATGTGCGATGTTGTCGATTGAGCCTGTCGAGAGGTTATCGAGGACCAACACCTCGTGCCCATCTTTCAGGAGACGCTCGGCCAGGTGTGAGCCGACGAAACCGGCTCCGCCGGTGATCAATGCCTTCACGCGGATACGCGTCCTTTCATGATGTCTCCAAGCGCATCGGCTACGGCCGCGGCGTCAGCGTTCTGCAGATTGGGATGAAGGGGAAGCGACAGCAATTCCCCTGCGGCGCGAGACGCGTGCGGGCACTCCGCCGGATGAAACGCGGCAAATGCCCGCTGATCGTTCAGTGCGATTGGATAGTGCACCAATGTTTCGATGCCCGCCGCCGACAATGTTTTCTGGATTCCATCGCGGTCGTTCGTCCGAACCGCGAACAGATGATAGACGTGACCCGCGTCGAACTCCTCGAGCAGGACGAGGCCCGGGGGAAGAATCTCACGATAGAGGCGCGCAAGGTCTCGGCGCCTGGCCGTCGCGACCGGCAGTCCACGCAACCGCACCCTGAGCACCGCGGCCTGCATCTCGTCGAGCCGGCTGTTGATCCCGCATTCGGTGTGGTGATAGCGGACCGACTGGCCGCCGTTGCGCAATCGCCTCACACGCTCGGCCACAGCAACGTCGTTGGTGACGACCGCGCCGGCGTCACCGAGCGCGGCCAGGTTCTTGGTCGGATAGAAGCTGAACGCGCCCCCAATTCCGCGTGTGCCTACGGGCGTGCCCTCGTACGTTGCGAGATGCGCCTGACAGCAATCTTCAATCAGCGCGAGGGAGTGGCGGTCGGCAATCTTCTGGATCGCATTGAGGTCTGCAGCCTGACCGTACAGGTGCACCGGCACAATCGCGCGCGTGCGAGAAGTGACCGCCGCCTCCGCCGCGCGAGGATCCAATGTCATTCTCGATGGATCGATGTCCACAATCACCGGCCGTGCGCCGAGGCTGGCAACGGCCAGCGCGGTAAAGGCGGCGGTCATGGCCGGCACGATCACCTCATCGCCAGGGCCCACCTCGGCGGCTCTGAGCAGCAGCGCGATGGCATCGGTTCCGTTTGCCACGCCAATGGCATGGGCCGCGCCACTTGCCGCGGCAAACGCATGCTCGAAGGCGTCGACTTCAGGGCCGAGCACGAACCAGCCGCGCGCAATCACGCTGTCGATCGCCGCGCGCACATCCGCGGCATCGTCATGGGGTCGAAGATCGACAAATGGGACGCGGGCCGTCACTGCACGCCGATCCGTTCACCAACCGCTGGCAGGTACTGCTCGAGGCAGCCGCGATAGTAGGCAAACGTCTGACGCAGGCCGTCGCGAAGCGAGGTCTGAGGAGTCCAGCCGAGAACGTCGCGGATGCGCGATGAGTCCGCGTAGAAGTCGCCGATGTCTATCGCCTTGCGTTCGGCCGGCCAGTCAACCATGCGGAAACGTCCACTTCCCGCCATCTCGATGAGTAGGGCGACGAGCTCGCGGTGTGCGATCGGCGTCATGCCGCCGACGTTGAACACCTGTCCGTTGCAGTCGTCACTCGCCCCGGCGCGCAGGAATGCGTCAGCCGCATCGTCCACGTACACGAAGTCGCGAATCTGACGTCCGTCGCCGAACACCTGAATTTCCTGATCCAGGAGGGCGAGCCGGATGAACCAACCGATGAAGCCCTGGCGATTGTGTCTGATGAGCTGACGTGGGCCGAAGACGTTGGTGAGGCGTAGGGAGCAGGCGCGGACACCAAACACGTTGTTGTAGACCATGTGGTAATACTCGCCCGCGGCCTTGTTGATGCCGTTGACGTCGGTCGGGCGTACCAGATGCTGCTCCGTGACCGGCAGCGAGTCGGGCTTTCCATAAACCTGGCGCGTTCCCGCGAACACGACCTTTACGACCGGATTGTTTCGTCGGCAGGCTTCGAGCAGTGAGAGCTGGCTGCGGCAGTTGATCTCGAGGTCCGTGTAGGGGTCCTGCATGCTGTCAACATGGCTGACCTGACCGGCCAGGTTGAAGATGACGTCCTGCCCCTGCACGAGATAGTTCATCGTGCTCTGCTGGCGAATGTCTGCGATGTTGACGCGAACCCGATCCTCGATCCCGTCGATGTTGAACAGGTTGCCGCCGTAGTCCGGGATCAGCGAGTCGATGAGCAGGACCTTGGCACCGAGCGGCACCAGTTGGCGCGCGAGGTTGCTTCCGATGAAGCCGAGGCCTCCCGTGATCGCCACGCGGCGGTCACGGTAGAACGCGCGGTAGTCGCTCACGGCTTACCGGAGTCTGGCGGCACGGTTCCGCTGATCGTCGGGTTCTTGAAGAGGACCGGCATACTCTGGCGCCCCCGACCGAGTACGACGAGATGAATCCAGAGTTTGAGGACGTCAACGCCGGTCCAGAACACGCGACGGAAGTTGAAAAACTGGGAGCGACCGTGGAGCCGATGGTAGTGATGCACCGGTACTTCCAGCACAGTGCATCCGGCATCCTGCACCTTTCGCATCAGCTCGAGGCAAATCACACCCGTGTCCCGTTCGAGCCTCACGCGGTCGAAGATCTCGCGTCGCATCATGCGGAAGTCGCAGTCCACGTCGCGCACGCGCAGCCGGAACATCAGCTTTACCGTGAGGTGATAGATGCGTCCGATGATGATGCGGTGAAGCGGATCGGCGCGACTGATCTTGTAGCCCGTGACCATGTCGGCCTCGGGTGTCAGTCGGTTCCAGAGAGCTTCGAATTCGCTTGGGTCGTACTGGGCATCGCCGTCGGTATATGCGATCAGCTCTTTGGTGGCCGAGGCGAATCCTGTGCGCAACGCGCCGCCATACCCGCGATTGCGCGGGTGATGGATCACCCGAACCTGGGGGTAGGTGCGGGCCAGTTCGTCGGCGACCTGGCGGGTCGAGTCGGAGCTGCCGTCGTTGACGACAATCACCTCGAAATCAGAGGTCAGACGGCTGGCGACTTGAACCGCCTGAATGACGAGGCTCGCGATCGTTCCCCCGTCGTTATATGCCGGGAAAAAAATGCTGAGACTGGCAGGTTTGCCGCGACGTTCTCCCGTCATAGAAGGACGACCACGGTACCACGCGCCGCTGCCGGCGGCAACCTGCGTCGCGCGCCTTAATCGTCCGACTGTCGCGGTCCTTCGAACCGTAGCGACGCGATCTGCTCGGAGACCAGACCGACAAGAAACACCATGACCGCAAAGAGGATAAGCAACACGGCGCCGTTTGGAATTTTGCCGGTCACCGCGAGGTTCACGAGGCCGTAACCCAGGCCCATGATGAACGTCGCCACGCCGACCGGCGCGAAGACGCGTAACGGGCTGAAGAGTGTGACGATCTTCAGCAGGATCAGCAGGAACTTTGCTCCATCCCGCGCCAACCGGATTTTCGACTGGCCCGTGCGCGGCCGAGCATCAATGGGAACGAAGGTGACGTTATAGCCCGCCTTGATGAACGCCAGCGTGGTGGTTGTCGGTGTCGAGAACCCGTTGGGGAGCAGGTGGATGAACTCCCTGAGATAGCTGCGGCGTGCACCCCTGAATCCGGACGTCAGGTCAGGGATCTGGCGCCCGGTCAGATAACTTGCCAGCTCGTTGAGAAGGGCGTTGCCCGCGCGTCTCCCCGCGGTTGCCTGCGTTGCCGCTGATCGTGCACCGACCACCAAGTCGTACTCGCCCAATGCCTGCACGAGCCGCGCGGCATCCTCAGGGTGGTGCTGGCCGTCAGCATCAACGATCAGCACAAACTCGCCCGTTGCGCGCCGAATCCCCGACTTTACTGCGGCGCCGTTGCCCTTGTTGTACGGATGCCGAACGACGATGGCTCCGGCGGCGGCGGCACGGTGCGCCGTTTCATCGCTCGACCCGTCATCGATGACGAGAATCTCGCGCCACGGGGCATCGGAGCGAAGGCGCGCAACTACGTCGCCGATCGATGTCTCTTCGTTCATGGCGGGAATCACCACCGAGACCGCGGAGGGGTCAGCCAACCAGTCGCTCCACCACGCCGTCCCACGTCACGTTGCGCGCTCGCGCCCATCCCGCGTTCCCGAGTTTCGCGGCAAGACCGCGATCGTTCGCCAATTGCGTGACCGCAGTGCCGATTGCCAATGGATCCGGATCGGTGACGATGCCCGTGTCTCCGTGAGTCACGAACTCGAGCGTGCCACCTGAGTCGCTGGCGGTAATAACAGGCTTGCGCGCGAGGAATGCTTCGAGCGTCACGTAGCCATAGTCCTCGTCGAAGGGTGTGTAGATCACCGCCAGTGCGCCGGCATAAAGTGCCGCCAGCCGCGAGTCGTCCGGTGCGCCTTCAAAGGTCACGCGGGCCGCGACGCCCGCGTCCGCGGCCACGCGCTCGAGCGCTCCGCGCTGGGAGCCGTCGCCCACAACAACCAGTCGGACGTCTGGCTTGGCGTGCGCGATAGCTCGAATGGCGAGGTCCGGACGTTTGACGGGCTCCAGCCTGCTGACGACGAGTACGTAGTTGCCGTAGGGCCCGTCATGCAATCTGTCTGCGAGTGGCGGGGGGTGATAGAGGGGAATCGCGTCCACGTCGTTGAAACGTTTCAGCCGTGCGGCCGTGTTGCGTGCGATCGTGAAGACATGGCGGCACTCGCCGAGCATACGTTTGTCGAGGTCGATGAGCTGCCGGCGGATCGCGACGTCTTCCTCGTCATGACCGAAGTCGCTGTACGGAGTGCCGCAGAGATCGTAGGCCGCTCGATGCTGATGCGTTACCCACGCGACCTTGCGTGGGTGACGGGCGCAGTAACTGGGAAAGCGCGTGGTAATCAGGAGGTCCGTCGGCTGGCCGTTCGCGGAGGTCATGTCCAGCAGCCTCCACGCCGCGGCCTGCGCGAGGAGACTCGGTTTGATCTCGGGGCGAAAAGGGACACTCACAAGCGCGACTTCGTAGCGGCGCTTCAGTTGCTCGACGAGTCTGCGCACCATCAGCTCTGCGCCGCCGGTGACGAAAGGCACCTGCGTGTCGGCCACGATGATGCGGCGAATCTGTGAGGCGTCGGTCACGGCTAGGTGGCGTGGCGGAAGTTGATGATGTCGCCGTCCTGCACCACGTACTCCTTGCCTTCGAGACGGACCTCTCCGTGGTCGCGGCAGGCCGCCATGTTCCCACGTCCGGTGAGCGCGGCGTACGCCACCACTTCGGCACGGATGAACCCACGCTGAATGTCGCTGTGGATCTCGCCGGCGGCCATTTGGGCCACCGTGCCGCGGGCGATGGACCACGCGCGGCACTCGTCCTCGCCGACGGTAAAGAACGACATGTAACCCAGCAGGGCGTACGTCGTCGCGATCACCCGATCGAGGCCCGATTCCGGAAGGCCAAGGTCCTGGAGAAAGGCTGCGGCGTCCGCCGGGTCGAGCTGGGCAATTTCGAGCTCGATCTTCGCGCAGAGCGCAACCGCTCGGGTTGAAGCGTTCGCAAGAAACGCAGTCAGGCCCGTGCGTTCGGCGGCTTTTATGACGTCGGCGCCGACGTCGATGAGATCCGTTTCATCCAGGTTGATGACGAGCAGGAGTGGCTTGGCAGACAGGAACTGGAATCCACGCAGACGCTTGAGGTCTTCACCCGGCAGGTCGAGCGATCGGAGAGGCTGGCCCTCTTCGAGCCTCGTCCGGCAGCGCTGGACAAGGTCACGTTCGCGTTCGAGCTCGACGGCGCGCCC
>Ga0075430_100002129_pt1 | contig 16386 bp, 17 predicted proteins | sample RhiMetdeltSRZDD4_FD_75294 | JGI IMG/M metagenome (GOLD analysis project Ga0075430, IMG submission 75294) | Populus rhizosphere microbial communities from Tennessee, USA - Rhizosphere MetaG P. deltoides SRZDD4 | ecosystem: Host-associated > Plants > Roots > Rhizosphere > Soil | place: USA... | reverse complement strand
ATGGCCGAGTACTTCCGCGAGCAGGGCGGCCAGGACGTGCTGCTCTTCATCGACAACATCTTCCGCTTCGTGCAGGCGGGCTCCGAGGTGTCGGCGCTGCTCGGCCGGATGCCGTCGCAGGTGGGCTACCAGCCGACGCTCGAGACCGAGATGGGCCAGCTTCAGGAGCGCATCACCTCGACCCGCCAGGGCTCGGTCACCTCGATCCAGGCGATCTACGTGCCGGCCGACGACCTGACCGACCCCGCGCCCGCCTCGGTGTTCGCGCACCTGAACGCGACCACCACGCTGTCGCGAGCGATCTCGGAGAAGGGCATCTACCCGGCCGTCGATCCGCTCGACTCCACCTCCACGATCCTCAAGGTGGACATCGTGGGCCAGGAGCACTTCGACGTGGCGAACCAGGTCCGCGAGATCCTGCAGCGCTACAAGGAGCTCCAGGACATCATCGCGATCCTCGGCATCGACGAGCTCTCGGACGAGGACCGCATCACGGTCCAGCGGGCGCGCAAGGTCGAGCGCTTCCTCTCGCAGCCGTTCTTCGTGGCCGAGCAGTTCACCGGCCTGTCCGGCACGTACGTGCCGGTCGAGGAGACGGTGCGCTCCTTCAAGGAGATCATCGAGGGCAAGCACGACGACATCCCCGAGCGGGCCTTCCTCTTGAAGGGCACGATCGAGGACGTGGTCGAGGCGGCGCGCGGGGCGCGCGAGGAGGACAAGGGCGAGGAGTCGGATTCCTCCTCTGAGAACGGCGAGGGCGATGGCAAGGAATAGCTTCCCGGTCGAGGTCCTGACCCCGGAGGGGAAGGTCTTCGAGGACGAGGTGGAGATGGTCTCCACCCGCACCACCACGGGCTCGATCGGCATCCTCGCCAACCACGCGCCGTTGATGGCGATCCTCGAGCCGGCCGAGCTGCGTCTCTACAGGTCGGAGTCGGAGATCGTGCGCTTCGCGCAGGGCGAGGGCTACCTCCAGGTCGTGGACAACCGCGCGCTGGTGCTTGTCGAGGACGCGATCGCGCCGGACGCGATGGACCGCTCGGCGTTCGAGTCGCGGCTGAGCGACGCCCGCAAGGCGCTCGAGAGCGCCGAGGAGGGGTCGGAGGAGCGCTCGCGGGCGGAGCGCGAGGTCAAGCGCTACGAGGCGTTCCTGGAGGCCGGCTCGTAGGGTCCGCCGCCGTGGGCGCGGGTGCTGTGCGGGCGAGTGTCCTTCGCACACCCTCGCTCCGCTCGGGGCACGAAAGTTTGCCTCACCTCGGCCACCGCGCGAGGGGTCGCGTGAGGTTGCCGGGTCAGGCGGGCCGTCGGTCGCGTGGTTATTCATGACCGCGAGGAGCCATGACCCGCGCAGCTACTGCTTTCGTCCAATGCGTCATCATCCATCGGCGGATACCTCAACCGCCACCAGTCCACCCCTCGGGCTCAGCCTCGAACGCGATCATGCGGATGCCATCGGCGGCGGCCAGCTCCCAGTCGCCCGCAGCCCGATTCGTGTACAGCTCGATCGCCCGCCTGCCCGCCTGATCCAGCTGTCGCCGGGCGAGCCAGTCACCGATGAGCGCCGAAGGATTCCAGCGCAGCTCGTTGAGTATCGGAAACAGCGCCCCGGCGTACCCGAGTAGTGTCACCAGAGCCGCATCGCGCAGGTCGGCCGCCGGGGGCTGTTCGAGCACCGCGCGGATGCGCTCGATGATCGCCGCCAGAGCGTCGGCGTCGGCGACGTACTGCTTAGGATCGCTGCCGCGCTCATCACGACGGAGCAGGGACCTTTTCACGAGCCGATCCAGATAGGCGTCCCGTGAGCCGTTGGCCAGCCGCTTGACCCAATGCGCGCACGTCCGACGGTCGTCCGCGCCGACCGACTCCAGCGTCTCATCGAGCAGCGGATCGCCAGTGGGCGTGGCGTCTACCACGCGCACCGTCTCCCTGTACAAGAGCCGCCCACGCGTGGACCCAGCCGCGATCCGTCGGCTGAGGATAAGTTCGATCAGCCGCCCTGCGGCCAGCGGCTCCTCCCGCAGCCAGATCTGCGGGTCGGGCAAGTCCCTGCCGAACGGCCGCGCTTGCGCCAACAGCGCTTCCTCGGGGATCGTGAGCATCGTCTCTGCCGCCGAGCGGACCTGCAGGCTACCCGCAGGCCCCAAGCCGCGCTAGTGCACGCGGCCCGGGTACTGTGCAGCCGCCTTCGCCGCTTGTGCCTCCCATTCAAAGCACGAGCAGCCGGGGGCCGAAAGTGCGGATGACCACAGTCATGAACAACCACACGACCGTCGAGTGGACCCGCGCCAGCCATGCCGGACGGCATGGACTACGCGGAACGGTGGCGCCCTTTCCCGTTCATGGCGCCTCTCGCAGAACAACGCGTGGGTACGCTCCAAGCCGTGGTGAGGCAAGGACGGCCGATCGCCGTCGCAGGGTTGCTGCTCTCTCTTGCGGGTTGCGGCTCGGAGCCGGCGCCCGTAGCCGAGCAAGCCCTGCCGCCTACTGCGGACGAACGCCGGGTCGTGCGCGCCTACAACGCGCTGCTGCGGAGCGTGGCGATCGACGTGCGGATTTCAGGTGCCGAGTGCACCACGCTGCCAAGGCGCGCGCGTGGCGAGCTGCGTGACTCGCCGCAGCGGATCGCCGCGGCCCGTGCCCGCCTGGCGGGGATGCGCCAGCCGAGCAGCTATGACGACGCGCGAACCCAACTGGACGAGGGGCTGCGCCTGATCGCCGAGGCGAACAGGCTCCTGCTCGTCTGGGCGGAGCGCTCGGACGATCCGGAGACGGGCGAGTGCGGCCAGAGCACCGACAACCTCCGGGACAACGCCTATGACGAGCTCAACGACCTCGCCAAGCCTCACCTCCAGGCCTTCATGGCCAAGCACAACCCGATCGCCGCCCAGATGCGGGCGACCACCTGGGAGCTCGGGGCGGCCGGACTGATCCCGCGCTAGGTGACCTGCAGGATCCCGATTTGCCCGCAAAGGAGCAGTGCGTGCGTTACCCGAGTGAACTGGCGGCGCAGTGTCGAGTTGCATGGAAAGGGAGTAGTCCGGCTGCAGCACGAGCCCCGCTCTCGCGTGCGGGCGAAGTCGCGAGCGCGATCACCGCCCACCCGCGGCCTCTTGCACGCGAAAGGAAGCAGCGCGGTCGACAGCGCGCCTTCCGCCGCCGGAGTCCGAATGCATAAATCGCGGGATGTGCGAGCGGCCGCCTGGTTCGCGGCAACACGCTCTTCCGGGGCGGATGCCGAACGAGGCGGCGCAGCTCCTACTGCGACGACGCATCGGGTTGGGCTGCGTGGGGCGAACGCTGCGCCAGGTTCGGCCGTGTCCGATCGATCGGCGACTATCCCGTCTGGACTCGCAGGTGATCGAGGGGAGACGCGCTGATGGTGATGGCGGCTGATTATCCGTTCATGGACGTGCTTTGGTCGATGATCATCTTCTTCTTCTGGGTGATCTGGATCTGGATCGTGATCACCGTGCTCGTCGACATTTTCCGCCGTCATGACATCGGTGGCTGGGCGAAGGCGGCGTGGGTGGTCTTCGTTGTGATCCTGCCCTGGCTAGGGGTGCTGGTCTATCTGATCGCCCAGCACGACGGGATGCGGGAGCGCAGCGTGAAGCAGGCGCAGGCGCAGAGGCGAGAGTTCGACGATTACGTGCGCGAGGCAGCGGGCGGCGGGTCGGCGGCTGACATCGCGAAGGCCAAGGAGCTCCTCGACGCCGGCGCGATCACACAGCAGGAGTTCGAGACGCTTAAGGCGAAGGCGCTCGCTTAGGAGCGCAAGACACTACTCGGGCTAATCGCGACCGACCTTCGAGCTTGGCGAGCGTGAGGACTCCACATCCGGACCGCGTCCGGAACATGGCCTGCGAGGGGTTGCAGCTCGACGTTGTTGGCGCGCTCGTCGAGGTGCTCTGCGGGATCGTCGGCCGACGCGCCGAGGAGTACGACGTGCGGCGGCCGTCGCGCGGCGCCGACTCCTCGCGCCGGGTCAGCTGCCTCACGCTAATGGGCGTGGCGCGCGAGATCCGCGCGGTCGGGGCGGGCACGAAGCGAGCGGCCCGTTGAGCGCGGATCGCGCATCGGCGGGCGCGGTCGTTTCGCGGCGCAGGTTCCTGGCTCCGCTCGCGCTCGCTCAGTTCATTTGCAGTTTCGCGGGTTCGAACATGAACGTGATGATCAGCGACATCACGGAGGATCTGGACACGACCGTGCAGGGTGTGCAGGCGGCGATCACCCTGTTCTTGTTGATCATGGCGATCCTCATGATCCCCTGCAGCAAGCTGAGCGACCGGTGGGGCCGCAAACGCTGCTTCACTATCGGCCTCGTGCTGTACGGGGTCGGGGCCCTGATCAGCGCGGCCGCCCCGAACCTCGGGGTGCTGATCCTCGGGAACTCGGTGTTGGAGGGCGTCGGCACTGCCCTGCTGATCCCGCCCGTCTACATCCTCACGACGCTGCGCTTCAGCGACCTCACGTCACGCGCCCGGGCGTTCGGCGTCATCAGCGGGCTGGGAGGCCTCGGCGCCGCGGCCGGGCCGCTGATCGGCGGTCTCATCACCACCGCAATTGACTGGCGGGCCGCGTTCGTCTTCCAAGCCGCGGTCATCGCGCTGATCGTCTTGCTCAGCCGCCGGATCACCGACCCCCTCCCGGCCGACCCGACCAGTCCGTTCGACGGGTTCGGAGCGGTCCTGTCGGCGGTCGGCATGTTCTTCGTCGTGTTCGGGATTCTGCAAGCGGACAGCAACCCCGCGTTGATGGCGGCATTGCTGGCGGCCGGAGCCGCGTTTCTCGTCGGCTTCTTCCTCTACACGCGCGCTCGCGAGCAAGCCGGCAAGGAACCGCTGCTGCCCACGCTCCTGTTCAAGAACCGCACGTCGAACCTCGGGCTCGTCACCCAGAACATCCAATGGCTGCTGCTCATGGGCGTCTCGTTTACCGTCGCCGTCTTCCTCCAAGAGGTCCGCCGCTACAACGCGATCGAGACTGGCGTCATCTTCACCGCGGCCACCGTCGGCGTCCTGGTCTCGTCGCTCGCCGCGGAGCGACTCGCCAAGCGCCGCCCGCAGAAGACCCTGATCATCGTGGGCTTCGTCGTCACGATGGCCGGGATCGGACTCCTACTTGCCCTGGTCGGAGGCTCCTCGCGCGTGATCGCGTTCGGGCCTGGCCTGCTGCTGATCGGCCTCGGCCTGGGAGTCATGCTGACCCCCTCGGTCAACCTCGTGCAGTCCAGCTTCCCCGAGGAGCTACAGGCGGAGATCTCTGGGCTGTCGCGCAGCGTCTCCAACCTCGGCTCGTCCTTCGGCACGGCAATCGCGGGCACGATCTTGGTCTCCGACCTCGCCTCCGGGAACACCTCCTACGTCCTGGCGATGGTCGCCCTGGCCGTCCTTGCCCTCATCGGACTCGCCGCCGCCGTTCGACTCCCCGCCCCGACACCCGTGCCCGGCACGGCGACCGAGCGCGGCTAGCCCGCTAAGGCTTTCAGGCACGAGCAATCGCCGGCGCACACCGGTCTCGCTGTCGCAATGGACGAGGAACCGCTGGTGGTGACGCGCTAGATCATCGGACCGTCAGGGAAGAGTCTGGCGGGCATGAACGACGCTTCTCTTCTCGACGCTGCCGGTCGCCTGCGTTCGCCGGTGGTACAGCAGTGACTGTCCGCCGTCTACCTCAGCGGTGACCGATGGCGGAGAGCTGCTCGGCCTCGCCGCTGGCCCCGCCGGCCCGGGTAAAGGTCGGGCCCGGGCGCCTGCCTGAGCGCCTTTCCTGCTGTCGAAAACGGCACTCTGCGCGCCCGGCTGAGTATCGGCCCCGCCGGCGCGTCGAGACCGTCTCGCCCGGCGGTGCTCGATCATGCCCACATGTCTGTGATGGATGACTACCTAGACGGCTGGCCGCCCGCGCAGAGGACGGCGCTCGCGCGTTCGTGCCGTCGTCAGGGGTGCGGCGCCCGACGCCGATGAGGGGATCAGCTACGGAATGCCCGCCTTCCTGTACGGCGGCCGTTCAGCCCAGCGGCGATCGACGCGGTCAGAGATCGGCTTGTGGGCTTCGAGCTCTCCAAGGGGACGATCCGGTTCTTGCCAGACAGGACGGTGCCCGACGACGTCCCAGCGGATGTGGTTCGGGCCCGTAAGCAGGAGATCGCGCCAGGGCGCTGAGGGCGCACATGCCCACTAGCCGGCCGATGCTCAGGCAGGCGACCACGCGCCGCTCGAGGTCAGCTCCGATGAAGTCGCCGGCGACGTGTCTTGCGGCAGGCGGGGGCCGGATGGGATGCTGGACGGAACCCCGCCTCCGAGGAGCGTTCAGATGTCCGTCCGCCACGGTGTCCCTGCAGTGATCGCCGCGATGCTCGCCCTCTTGGTCGGAGCCGGTAGCGCCTCGGCGGCGACCGATCATGTGGTGATCACGGGTGGCGTGGTCGTTCCGGCGGGCCAGACTGCCGGCGACGTGATCGTGCTCGACGGGACGGTGAGGATCGCCGGACGTGCCACGGGCGACGTGGTGTCGGTAGCCGGGCCGGTGCGGGTCACCGGTCGCGTCGATGGTGATCTGATCGCCGTGTCCGACCGAGCGTTGCTCGGCCCGAGGGCGCGCGTGGGCGGCGACCTGCGCTACGGCGACGAGTCGCCAGTGCTCACGCGCGGCGCGACGGTGGGCGGCGAGATCAGCAATGAGGACTGGGCCGACGCAGCGAGCGGGTGGGGCTGGGTGAGCTGGTTGGCGTGGTGGCTGGCGGTGTCCGTTTCGACGCTGATCGTCGGCGCGCTGCTCGTCTGGCTGGCGCCGGCCGCGCTGTACGCGGCGGACCGAGCGGTGCGCGAGCGTCTCGGCGCGACGGTCGCGTGGGGCATTGTGATCGCAGTCGGCGTGCCGCTGCTGGCGGTCCTGGCACTCGTCACGCTCGTGGGCATTCCGTTCGGGGTCGCGCTGCTGTTGGCCGCGGTTCCTGTGCTGCTCGTCGCGTACGTGACAACCGCCTGGATCGTGGGGCGCCGCGTGCTGCGCAACCGCTCGGGGTCGCCCTGGGTGGCGCTGCTGGCCGGCTGGGGAATCCTGCGCGTGCTGGCCCTGATTCCCGTCGCGGGCGCCCTGGTCGGGCTCGCGGCGACGGTGGTGGGACTGGGAGCGCTGGCCGTGGCGCTATGGCGGGCCCGCCGGACCGGCGCGCCGGCGGCGACGCCCGAGGGGCCGGCTCCGGGCTCTCCCGCCCCAGCCGCCTGACGATGGGCAGACAGCACGTCTCGGGCGCCGGTGACGCCCCTGCGGTCCGCGTCCGCGCCAGTCGCTTTTGCAAATCGCGCAATCGAGCCCGTCGCGGGGCGCGACGGCTACGCTCGTTCGGCCTTGGGCGAGTTGACCTTCTCAGACGTAATCGACTGGCTCGCGGAGCGGGAGGGGGCGAGCGCCTATGTCGAGGCGGGTATGTCCGACTCCGCGCTTGAGGGCTCGGACTTCTGCATGTTCGCGCTCCGCGTGAGGCTCGGCAAGCTTCAGATTGTTGAGGACGGCGGCCACGAGGGCGGCATGATCTCTCTACCGCTCGAAGGCTTGGAGGCCGTCTCGGGTCGGCCCGGGTCGTCGCCCGAGCACGGTGCGGAGGACGACGCGCGCCGCTACCTCCGCTCGATCGGCCGCGTGCCGCTCCTTACTCGCCAGGACGAGGCAAGGCTTGCGAAGCGGATCGAGAGGAACGACACGGCGGCGAAGACCTCGCTGGTCGAAGCGAACTTGCGTCTTGTCGTAGCGATCGCACAGCGCTACACCGGCCGTGGGCTGACGCTAGCCGACCTAATCCAGGCGGGCAACCTCGGCCTAGTCCGCGCGCTCGAGCGGTTTGACTGGCGCCGCGGCCGCAGTTTCTCCGCGTACGCCACATGGTGGATCAGGCAGGCGATCACCCGTTCGCTCGAGCGCAATCGGCTCTGGATAGACCGTCAGCGAATAGCCGGAATCACGATCGACCTTGGCGTCCTCAAGCTGTATTTCCGCGACGCGTTCTACCTCGCCATCAGCAGCCGCACATAGCCGCTGAAGGGCCGCACCAAGCGCGGGGAAGGAGAAGCCGAGTACGGAGTTCGCCGCGATCGCTCCTAAGCGTTGACAGCTGTAGCGAGCGCGGCGACGACACCACTGGGGAAAAGCGGTAGTGGCCGCGAGCGATGTCGCAGGAGAAGCACCGTGACGATGTACGGGTCCGGCTGAACGCGCGACGAGCCGTTGGCCGCGGGTCAGTCGATCGCGAGGAGGAACCGCTCGAGCCGTTCCACGAATCCTGGCGCCGCGACGACGAAATGGCCCGCGCCGGGCGCGACCAGCCGCTCGGCGCCGAGCGCGGCGGCCAAGGCATCGCAGATGCGCTCGAGTCCGGGCGTGTGATCGCCCGAGGCCACGAGCGACCGGACGCCGGCCTCGCGAATCGGATCGAGTCCCGGTCGGGCTTCCCCGGGCACGCGCGCGCCCTGCGCGCGGCGAACGCCGTTGGCAACCGCCTCCGGGAGCGGTCCATCGCCGACCCCCGGTGCGCCCGCGATACGCAGGAAGGCCCGCAGGGTCTCCGGGTCCGCGTCGAGGCCCTCCCTGAGCACGAGGTCACCGAGGCGCTCGAGGCGCTCGGTCTCCGGATCGCCCGCAACCACGCGATAGAGCGGCGGCTCGATCAGGGTGAGAGACCCCACGTCCGCGGGCCTCTCGGCCGCCGCGATCAGGGTCCCGAGGACTCCATAGGAGTGGGCGACCACATGAGGACGCGAGCCGAGCAGCGGAAGGAGGTCGGCTGCGTCGCCATCGAAGTCCTGGCGTCCATCCGGGGGCGGCGGGCTGGGCGAGTAGCCGCGACGATGGACCGAAGCAAGCGTCCAGCGCGCCTTGAGGGGGGCGAGCGCGCCCCAGGTTGCGTCTGGACTCGCACCTCCGTGGACCAGCAGGATCTCGGGACCGTGGCCCTCGCGTCGCACGGCGATCGCACCCACGGCGCGAGGGTACGCGAGCCCGGCGCGCGCGGCGAGATCGCCGGCGGGGCTTAGCCCCTTCCGCGAGCTCATCCTCGGCTTGTGAGGGCTAGAAGCGCAGGATTCCGAGCTGCGCGAGCAGGCCGAGATCGTCCCGACTTCCCCAATGCTCGGCGATCTGCCCGTCCGCGATCCGCCAGAGGTAGACGTGTCTCACTGCGAACCTCGCCCCCGTTGGCTCTCGGCCCATCAGCGGGCCGATGTGGCGCCCGCTCATCGTCACCCGCTGGACGACCTTGTCGCCCTCGGCGATCTCGTCCTCGATCTCGAAGCGAAGCTCGCCGAACGTCTCGTGGAGGCTCCGCACCGTCTGCCTGACGCCCTCGGGACCGGTCGCTCGCTCCGGATGGGCCGGCTCGTTATCGATGTACTCGGTGTGGATGAGCTCGTCGGCGAGCTTCAGATCGCCCTCGGCGTAGATCTCCTGAAGTGCGCGGCGAACCAGGCGCTTGTTGTGCTCCGACACAGTCGCCACGCTCAGGCGCGGCGCAGCTTGCCGAGCGCGCGAGCGAGCACGCCGACCGAGCCCGCGAGCCGGAACTCCTCCGCGTGTCGACTCACGACCGCGAGCTGCTTGAGGCGGTTGCCGTCGGCCGCCTCCATGGCGCGGAAGAAGGCCTCCGTGCGCAGCGCGGGACGGATCTCCCAGGTGGCTCGGCAGCCGCCCTCGGCGGCGGCCATCGCGTGGACGGTCCCGCGCGGGACCTCGAACGACTCACCGGCGCCAACGCGCCGCTCCCGGCCGTCGAGGACGACGCGCAGGGCGCCCTCGAGGACCTCGAAGCGCTCATCCTGCCGCGGGTGATAGTGCGCCGGCGGGAGCTTGCCGGCCTCGGTCCAGCGGGCGTCGAGGGCAAGCAGTTCGGCGCTAGAGGCTCGAATCTCGATCTGCTCGTGCGGGGCGATGGCGATAATGGAGGACATCGGCCACGTTGATAGCAGGCTGGTCCTGGAGTACGGAGCGCACCTTCCCCTGATTCAGTTCGACGGCCCGGCACCGAAGCTCGACGAGCTTCGCGTCTACGCACGGCGGGCCGGTGAGCTCGGTTACGGCTACCTGTGCGCCAACGACCATCTGCTGTTCGGCCGTCCCTGGCTCGACGGGCCGACCGCGCTTGCCGCGACCCTCGATGCGGCGCCGGAGATGACGCTCGTCACGACGGTCCTGCTTCCCGTCGTCCGTGGGCCTGTGCAGAGCGCGAAGCTGCTCGCCGCGCTCGATGCGCTGTCGGGCGGCCGGCTCGTGGCCGGGGTGGGGCCGGGGTCGTCGGCGCTCGACTATCACGCGGTGGGGGTGCCCTTCGAGGAGCGCTGGGGGCGCTTCGACGAGGCGATCCGGGCGCTGCGGGCGTTCCTCGATCCCGAGACCGACACCTTCAGAGGACGGTTCTACTCGACGGAGGGGATCGCCCTCGAGCCACCGCCCGCCAGCCCGGCGGGGCCGCCGATCTGGGTCGCGAGCTGGGGCTCGGCGGCGGGTCTGCGGCGGGTAGCTCGGCTGGGCGACGGCTGGCTCGCGTCCGGCTACAACACGAGCCCGTCGCAGCTCCGGGACGGGCTCGCGCTTCTGGCCGAGCAGGGCAGCGGTGCGTTACCGAACGGCGTCTCCACGATGTGGCTCCACGTGACCGACTCCCGACGCGACGCCGAGCGGGTGCTGGGCGACGTTCTGGCCCCGATGCTGCGCCGTTCCGTCGAGCAGCTCGAGGAGCTGGCACTCCCGATCGGGTCGCCCGAGCAGTGCGCGGAGCGGATCGGTGCCTACGAGGAGGCCGGTGCCGAGCGCATCTTCGTCTGGCCGCTCGCCGACGAGCTGGATCAGCTCGAACGGTTCCGCAGCGAGGTCGTGCCCATGGTGCCCCAGCGGCCGAGGGATTGAGAAACGCGATATGAAAGCCCGTATGGAAGTCAGCCACATCAGCCAGGCCTACCCGGACAGGGTGGAGGTGCGTGGCCGCGACCTCTGCGGCGACCTGATGGGCCGGCTCAGCTTCACGGAGTACTTCCACCTTCTGCTCACGGGACGGGAGCCGAGCGCCGACCAGCGCGACTTCCTCGACCTGCTGCTCGTGGCGATCGCCGAGCACGGGATGATGCCCACGAACATCAGCGCCCGCATGACGCTCGCGGCCGACCCCGGATCGCTCCAGGGCGCCGTGGCCGCCGGGATCCTCGGAGCCGGACCGGTGCTACTCGGCACCTCCGAGGAGTGCGCGCGGGTGCTCGAAGCGGCGCAGGCCAGGGTCGCGGCGGGCGGCACACCCGAGGAGGTGGCGGCTGAGGCCGCAAAGGGCGTGCGCGACGGCGGCGAGCGGATGCCGGGCTTCGGCCACCCGGTCCACCGCCCGCTCGATCCGCGCGCCGAGCGCATCCTCGAGCTCGCCGACGAGCGCGGGGTGAGCGGTCCGCACGTGCTGCTCGCGCGGCGCCTGCGCGACGCGGTCGAGGATGCGTGGGGCAAGCCGCTAACGATGAACGTCTCCATGCCGATCGCCGCGGTGATGCTCGACCTCGGCTTCTCCTCAGCGACGGTCAAGGCCGTGCCGATCCTTGCGCGCACCGCCAGCCTGCTGGCGCACCTCGCCGAGGAGCAGCAGGAGCCGATCGGCTTCGTGATGGCGGCCAGGGCCGAGGAAGCGATCACCTACGAGCCTCGCCCAGAGGACACGTCGCCCTGAGTCCGTGATCGACGCGAGCGAGACGGCGCCGTGGCCGGAGCAGGCCGAGGCGGACGACGCGTCATTCCGCGAGCAGCTCGCGTACCTAATCGAGCGCTCGGCCTTCTACCGCGAGAAGCTCACCCAAGCGGGGTACGGGAGCGCGGGGGCGGCCGGCGGGCTCGAAGAGATCGGCCGGCTTCCTTTCACGGAGAAGGCCGAGATCAAGGCGACGTGCACGACCAACAACCCGATAGGCGCGCACCTCTGTGCTCCTCCTTCGGAGATCGTCCGCATCTACTCCACGAGCGGCACCACCGGCGCACCCAGCTACATCCCGCTCACGGCGAGCGACCTCGACAACTGGGTGACTGGATCGGCGCGCAGCTACGCGGCCTCGGGCGTGGCCGCGGGCCAGCGCATCGTGAGCACCTACAACGCGGGTCCGTTCGTGGCGGGGGCGGCGCTCGCGGCATTCAACCGAATCGGGCTCTGTCACATCCCGGTCGGCACGGGCAACAGCGAGCGGCTCGTGCTTGCGATCGACAAGCTGCGCGCCGATGCCGTGGTGCTCACGCCGTCATACGCCGCACACCTCGTGGAGTGGGCGGGCGCGCGCGACTTCGACCTGGCGGGCTCGAGCGTCGAGCGCGTGCTCGTGGCCGGGGAGCCCGGCGGAGGTGAGCCCGCCTTCCGCGCCCGGCTCGAGGCGGGCTGGGGCGCGAGGGTCAGCGAGGCGATGGGGATCGGGGACATCGGCCCCTCGCTCTGGGGGGAGTGCGAGGAGCAGGACGGCATGCATCTCGGCGCCCGCGGGTTCGTGCACGCGGAGCTGATCGATCCGGCCAGCGGCGCGGTGAAGGAGATGAGCGACGGCGCCGGCGGCGAGCTCGTGCTCACGCACCTTCGGCATCGCGCCGCGCCGCTGCTCCGGTTCCGCACGCGCGACCACGTGGTGGTCCGCACGAGCCCGTGTGCATGTGGACGCACCGGCCCGCGCGTACGCTGCATCGGCCGTACCGACGACATGTTGATCGTGCGCGGGGTGAACGTCTTCCCGTCGGCGCTGCGCGAGGTCGTGAGCGCTTTCGCTCCCGACGTGAGCGGCCACATCCTGGTGCGGCCACGCGCCGCGGGGGTCAAGCAGGAGCCTCCGCTGCCGGTTAGCGTAGAGCTGGCGCCGGAGCGGACAGCCGACGCCGCTCTCGCGGAGGCGATCCGCGAGAAAGTACGAGGCGCCCTCGTGGTCCAGACGCAGATCGACCTGGTGCCCTGGGGGAACCTCGAGCGCAGCGATTACAAGTCACAGCTGGTTCAGCACTAGGAGGAGAGATGGCGGACAACACGCTGAGCATCCTGACCCCGAGCGTGAACAACCTGACCGCCCGGGTCTTTGTACGAGCCGCGGGGCTCGAGTTCGAGGAGCGGGACGTATGGGGCAAGAAGGACGAGCCGGACTTCGTGCGGATGGATCCGGCGCAGCTCACGCCGATGCTCGAGGAGGAGGGGCTGCCGCGCGGGTCGCTTTGGGAGAGCTGCGCGATCATGCAGTACCTCTGCAACAAGCACGGTCTGGACCACCTCTACCCGACCGATCCCGGCGAGCGCGCCATGACGGACAGCGCGATGTTCTACCTGACCGGCACCCTCTATCCGCTCGTGGCGCGCGCGACCTATCCGACCCTCGGCTTCCCCCAGTACCCGGGGGAGGTGGCCACCTCGGAAGCCGACGACGCCCTGAAGGCGAAGGCCCAGAATGACGCCGAGGAGGCGCTCGCGGTGCCGCTCGAGTCCTACCGGGCCTTCTTCCTCGACGGCCGCCGCTTTATCGGCGGCGATGCCCCCTCGATCGCGGACATCCGCCTCGCGGCGACGCTCGAGTTCCTGCGCGCTATCGACTACGACTTCCCTGCCTGGGCCACCGAGTACATGAGTGCGGTGGAGGAGGCGCTCGGGAACGCGTACTCGGAGCCCGCCGCGGACGTGCGTGGGTACGTGGCGCAGATGAGGGGCTAGCCACCGGCGGGGAGCTTGCGGTCGTAGCCTCCTTGACTTAGCTGTGGAAGATAGTTTATAACTATGTACTACAGTTTAAGCGAGCACCAGGGGATGGCGATGGACGTCGTGACAGGAGCAACAGGACAGGCGGGCTCGGAGATCGTGCGCGCGCTGGTCGGGCGCGGCCGCGAGGTTCGCGCCTTCGTGCGCGACCCGGAGAAGGCCCGGCGTCGCTTCGGCGACGCGGTCGAGCCGGCGATCGGTGACTTCGCGGATAGCGCGGCCGTGCGTGCGGCACTCCAAGGCGCGGAGACCGTGGTGCTCTCCGGTCCCGACGATCCGCGCCGGGTCGGCTGGGAGACGAAGCTGGTCGACGTCGCGGTCGAGTCGGGCGTCCGGCGGATCGTGAAGCTGTCGTCGATCGTGGCCGAGGTCGGATCGCCCGTCGCGTTCTGGGAGTGGCACGCGCGTATCGAGGCGCACCTTCTTCGATCCGGCGTCTCCGCCGCGATCGTGCGCTCCGCGCCCTACATGTCGAACGTGCTCCTCGGCGCCGAGGGGGTCGCGGCCGAGGGCAGGCTCTACGCGCCCGCGGGCAGCGCGAGGATCGCGATGATCGATCCGACCGACGTCGGCGCGTCGGTGGCGGCCGTGGCGGCGAGCAGCGGCTGGGACGGGCCGATCAGCCATGTGGTCACAGGCCCGGAGGCCATCACGTACACGAAAATGGCGGCCACGCTGAGCGCCGCCACCGGCCGCGAGGTCGAGTACGTCGAGATCCCCGACGCCGCCGCCGAGCAGGCGATGGTCCGGGCCGGCCTGCCCGACCCCGCAGCGGAGCAGGTGGTCAACGTCTTCAAGATGCTGCGACGGGGAGTGGCCGAGCAGGTCACGACCACCGTGGAGTCGCTCACGGGGCGCCGGCCGCGGGACTTCGCGGCATTCGCGCACCAGCACGCGAACCTCTTCGCACCCGCCGCCGCGGCCGCAGCACGATGAGTACGCGCGACGCCGCCGCGACGCTCGAGGCCAACAAGGCGCTCATCCGCCGCGTGTTCGAGGAGGTCATCCCGGCGGGCGACGCGAGCGCCATGCGCGAGCTTGCCGCCCCGGACTTCCTGGACCACGACCCGCTGCCCGGACAGCCGCCAGGCGCCGCGGGAGCGGAATACGTGGTCGCCACGATGCACGGGGCCCACCCGGACCTTCGGTTCACGATCGAGGACCTCGTGGCCGAGGGCGACCGGGTGGTCATTCGCTGGACGCTTCGCGGCACCAACACGGGCCCCCTGTTCGGGCGTCCGCCGACCGGCCAGGAGGTCGAGCTGGCGGCCGTCGTGATCTTCCGGATCGCGGATGGCAGGCTCGCCGAGCGCTGGGCCGGGTGGAAGCCCGGCTTTGCCCCGATGCGGTAGTTCAGTAGCGCCTGCGACTGTCAGGCCGAGACCGTCGGGGCCGCGGACAACTTCGCCTTCGTCAGGTTCTCGCTGCTGCCCGCTCGCCGCTGAGGGAGTGGCGACCAACGGTGCCGTCGGCGGCTCGGAGCTCGCGGAGGTAGGAGGCGACGACCCCGTCGAAGCTCCGGCGAGCCCTCGCCGCGAACGCCCCCGGGTGTGCGGCGCTACGCGCGCGATCGGGGCTGGTCATCCGGTTCATGCGGCTTTCTCCTCGACATCGAAGTTGGTGGGGCTGCCGCCTCCGGCCGGGCCGTAGGCGAGTTGAAGCTGCGGTCGCCGGTCGCGCGGCCTGAGCAGCGCGAAGGCGAGGACGATGCCGGTGGCGATGGCGACCGCCCCGGCCACGAAGGCGACCTGGTAGCCGCCGATCAGCGCGCGCGTGAGCCCCTGGTCGTCGGCCAGTGCCTGCGTGTGGTTGGCGGCGATCGTGCTGAGCACCGCGAGTCCGAGCGCACCGCCGATCTGCTGGGAGAGGTTCGTGATCCCGGAGCCGAGCCCGGCGTCCTCGGCGGGCACGTCGGCCATGGCGATCGTCAACAGCGGCATGAACGCGGTGCCGATCCCCAGGCCGATCGCGAAGGCGGCCAGGAAGATCGTGGGGAAGAAGGCGGTGTCCGGCCCGACGGTCGCGAACAGGAGCAGTCCGGCCACCGCGCTCGCCATGCCGCTCGTGAGCACGGGGAGCGGGCCGAACCGGTCGACCAGTCGCGCGGTGATCCCCTGCGAGAGCACGGCGACGGTCAGCGTCCAGGGCAGGAACGCCGCGCCGGTCTCGAGGGCGCTGTAGTGGCGCACGTGCTCGAGGTAGAGCGTGCCGAGGAAGAAGGTCGAGTACATGCCGGTTACGAGGAAGCCCCTGACGAGGCTCGCGTTCACGAGACCGCGCAGGCGGAGGATCCGCATGGGCATGATCGGGTTCTCGATGCGGCTTTCCAGTACGAGAAAGGCCGTCATGAGCACGGCGGCGAGGCCGCCGAAGCCGAGCACCGGGGCGGAGAGCCAGCCGTGGCTCGTGGCCTCGACGATTGAGTAGATGGCGCTCATGAGCGATGCGGTGACGAGCGCCGAACCGACCCAGTCCACGCCGTGTCCGAGGCCGAGTCCCTTGTCGGACCGGATGAGCGCATAACCGAGCGCGAAGGTGGCGATGCCGATCGGGATGTTCACGAAGAAGACCCAATGCCAGCTGAGCCCGGCGGTGAGCAGGCCGCCGGCGAGCAGGCCGATCGAGCCTCCCGCGACGGAGACGAAGACGTA
>Ga0075430_100002128_pt1 | contig 16396 bp, 16 predicted proteins | sample RhiMetdeltSRZDD4_FD_75294 | JGI IMG/M metagenome (GOLD analysis project Ga0075430, IMG submission 75294) | Populus rhizosphere microbial communities from Tennessee, USA - Rhizosphere MetaG P. deltoides SRZDD4 | ecosystem: Host-associated > Plants > Roots > Rhizosphere > Soil | place: USA... | reverse complement strand
CGAACAGGAACGACCAGGTCCAGCCGAGCGTCGTCAGGTCGAATGCCGGCTCGAGCAGCACCGGGAAGCCGAGCAGCGCGAGGAGCGAGGCGAGGTTCGAGAGCGCGAACAGGCGATACGGCACGACGGTGCGGAAGCGGCGCCAGTACCATGCCTGGAGCAGCGGGGTGGTCGTGGAGAGCAGGAAGTACGGCAGGCCGATCGTCGCGCCGAGCAGAAGCAGGATGCGCAGGATCGGCTCCTCGTCCCCCTGCGGCTTCCAGCCGCTCGAAGCGAGGATTGGGAGGCACGCGAGCGACAGGACAAGCAGCGCCACGTGCAGGATCGCCTGCCGGCGTGACCCGAGCCGCGTCGTCCAGTCGGCGTAGGCGTAGCCGGCGAGCAGCACGCTCTGGAAGAAGACCAGGCACGTGGTCCAGACCGCCGCCGAGCCGCCGAACCACGGCAGGATCTGCTTGGCGATGATCGGCTGCACCAGGAACAGCAGGAACGACGAAAGGAAGATCGTCGCCGCGTAGGGCAACGTTCCGACGAAGGAAAGCCGGATTACCTCAGTACGGATTTTAGAGTCCTGCCCATTTCAGCGGGATTGCGTGTGACCTTGATGCCGCACGCTTCCATCACCGCGAGCTTTTCCTGCGCCGTGCCCTTGCCGCCCGAGATGATAGCGCCCGCATGCCCCATGCGCTTGCCCGGAGGCGCGGTAATTCCGGCGATGAACCCGACCACCGGCTTCTTCATGTTCTTCTTCACCCATTGCGCCGCGTTTTCCTCGTCCGAGCCGCCGATCTCGCCCACCATGATCACGGCCTCGGTCTGCGGGTCCTCGTTGAACATCTTCATAACGTCTATGTGCTTCAACCCGTTGACAGGGTCGCCGCCGATGCCGACGCAGCTCGACTGGCCGAGGCCGAGCTCGGTCAGCTGGCCGACCGCCTCGTAGGTCAGGGTGCCCGAGCGCGACACCACCCCGATCGGGCCCCTCTTGTGGATATGTCCCGGCATGATGCCGATCTTGATCTCGTCGGGCGTGATCACGCCGGGGCAGTTCGGCCCGACCAGCAGGGTGCGCTTGCCCTTCATGCGGTGCTTGGTGCGGATCATGTCGCGCACCGGGATGCCTTCGGTGATGCAGATCACGAGGTCCAGGTCGGCATCGACCGCCTCGTCGATCGCCGCCGCCGCGAACGGCGGCGGCACGTAGATCACCGACACGTTCGCCCCGGTCCGCGCCTTGGCGTCCTTGACCGTGCCGAAGATCGGAATGCCCTCGAACTCCTCGCCCGCCTTCTTCGGGTTCACCCCGGCGACGAAGCATGCCTTGCCGTTCGCGTAAGCGCGGCTCGTCTGCGTGTGGAACATGCCGGTCTTGCCGGTGATGCCCTGCGTCATCACGCGGGTGTTCTTGTCGATCAGGATGCTCATTTCTTTTTCTTGGCCTTCTTCGCCTTCTTCACCTTCTTGGCGTTCTTGGCCTTCTTCTTGGCGACGACCTTCTTTTTCGCAGGCTTCGCCGCCTTCTTGTTGATGGCTCCGACGACCTTCTTCGCTGCATCGGCCATGTTGTCCGCCGAGATGATCGGCAGGCCCGAGTCCTTGAGAATCTTCTTGCCCAGGTCCTCGTTGGTTCCCTTCATCCGCACCACGAGCGGAATCGAGAGCTTCACTTCGCGCGCTGCGGCGACCACCCCGGTGGCGATGGTGTCGCACTTCATGATGCCGCCGAAAATGTTCACCAGGATGGCCTTGACCTTCCGGTTCGACAGCATGATCTTGAACGCCGCGGTGACCCGCTCCGCCGTGGCGCCGCCGCCGACGTCGAGGAAGTTCGCCGGCGCGCCGCCGAACAGCTTGATCGTGTCCATCGTCGCCATGGCGAGGCCGGCGCCGTTCACCATGCAGGCGATGTTGCCGTCGAGCGAGATGTAATTGAGCTCGTACTTGGAGGCCTCGATCTCGAGCGGGTCTTCCTCGTCCAGGTCGCGCAGCGCCACGATGTCCGGGTGGCGGAAAAGCGCGTTGTCGTCGAAGTTGATCTTCGAGTCGAGCGCCACGACGCGCCCGTCGCCGGTCGTGATCAGCGGATTGACCTCGACCAGCGAGGCGTCGGTCTCGTCGAAGCACTTGTAGAGCGCCTTGAAGATCGCGCGGCCCTGCGCCACGGACGACTGCGGGATGCCGATGGCGAGCGCGATCTCGTCCGCGTCGGCGTCGGCGAGGCCCTGGACCGGGTCGACGAATACCTTGTGGATCTTCTCGGGCGTCTTGGCGGCGACTTCCTCGATGTCCATGCCGCCTTCGGAAGAAGCCATCAGCACGACCTTCTGCGTGCCGCGGTCGACCACCATGCCGACGTAGAGCTCCTTCTTGATGTCGGCGCCCTCCTCGATCAGCAGCCGCCGCACCTTTTGTCCGCCGGGACCGGTCTGGTGGGTTTTCAGCTGCATTCCCAGAATCTGCGAGGAAAGCTTCTTGACCTCATCCAGGCTCTTGGCGATCTTGACCCCGCCGCCCTTGCCGCGGCCGCCGGCGTGGATCTGCGCTTTCACCACCCAGACTTTTCCGCCGAGCTTCTGCGCGGCGTCGACCGCTTCGTCGACCGAGAAGGCGGGATAGCCGCGCGGCGTGGCGACGCCGTACTTGCGGAAGATTTCCTTGCCCTGGTATTCGTGGATTTTCATCGCAGGGGGTTGCCATCGTCGGGCCATGCTCCGCGCCCGGCATTGACGGCGGTCAAGCTAGGCCGGCGTTTTCTCCTTGCCGCTTTTACCCCTATACCACTTCGGGTACCAGCGCCGGACGGTCTCCGAGGCGGTGTCGAGCGCGTGGCACTGGTCGAGCTGGAACGGCCGCCGGCCGTCGGCGCGCTCTTCCGGCACCTCGCCGGCGAAGGTCTGGATCGCCGCGGTGGGAAAGCCGCCCAGCATCTCGGTGAGATGCGTGCAGCCCTTCACGCCGGCGAAGAGGCTCTTGATGTGCTTGCGGAAACCGCGCGCCAGATTGAGCCCGATCAGCTTCCTGTACGCAGGGGCGATGGTTTCGCAGCCGCCGGGATAAGGCACTGCGTCGGAGCTCGCCGCGGCCTCGAGAATGGTGAGCGAGCGGTCGATCGTGATCCGCACCCACATCTCGTGGATCGGCTCGCCGGCGCGGCGCACGCCCGCCTTCATCGGGTTGTCGTAGCTCTTGACGTCGGTGAGATGCGCTTCGATGTCCCACAGTCCGTCGCTGCGCTTGTAGCCCTCGTAGCGCGTGCTGCGCGTGTGCCGCAGCTCGCGCTCGACGCTGGTGACCGGCAATGGCATAGGGCGCGGATTTTAACCAAAGTTAGGTGCAATCTGCAGCGGCCACATCTTTGTCAGTGACGCTGGGCGGTGATGGTCTGTCAGGGCCGTGTCCGACCTAGGCCGTTAGGACCATTCCCGTGGCCCAACACTTGCTGTTCTAGATCACCACTTCGTTAATTCTTTGCGAGGGTCATCTTATGAACAACATCATCTACATCGTCGGCGTGGTCGTGATCGTCATCGCCGTCTTATCATTTTTCGGGTTTCGCTAAACGCTGTTAGCGGGGGCACGGGCAACGTTCCGTGCCCCGCCGGTGATATCGAGGATCGCGGCGCGCGATATAGGACAGTAGGACGCGCTCGCTAACGCCTAAGCGCGCAGCAAAGGCGTGACTCTAACCAAAGTAGAATCGAACGGGTGCGCTACGTCCTCGCACTCGATCAGGGAACCACCAGCTCGCGCGCGATCCTGTTCGACGAGGAAGGCCGTGCGGTGTCTACCGCGCAACGCGAGTTCCGGCAGATCTTTCCGCAGCCCGGCTGGGTCGAGCACAACCCGCGGGAAATCTTCGAGACCCAGCGCGCGGTCGCCCGGGAAGCGATTCGAGAGGTCAAGACCAACCAGGTGATGGCGGTTGGCATCACCAACCAGCGCGAGACCACCGTGATCTGGGACCGCCAGACCGGCGAGCCGATCGCGAACGCGATCGTCTGGCAGGACCGGCGCACCGCGCCGCAGTGCGTCGAGCTGAAGCGGATCGGGGCGGAGAGTTTGGTACGCGAGCGCACCGGCCTCGTGATCGATCCCTACTTCAGCGGCACCAAGATCGCGTGGCTCCTCGACAACGTGCCCGGGGCGCGCAAGCGCGCCGAGCTCGGCGAGCTCGCCTTCGGCACCATCGACACCTGGCTCACCTGGCAGCTCACCGGCAACCGCACGCACGTCACCGACGTCTCGAACGCCTCGCGCACGCTGCTCTTCAACATCCACATGAACGACTGGGATCCGGAGCTCCTGCGGCTCCTCGACGTGCCGCGCGCCCTGCTGCCCGACGTGCATCCCTCGGCGCACGCCTTCGGCATGCTGCCCGCCGGCATCCTCGGCGAGCCCCTGGTGATCGGCGGCATCGCCGGCGACCAGCAGGCCGCGATGTTCGGCCAGGCCTGCCACCGCGCCGGCATGGCGAAGAACACCTACGGCACCGGCTGCTTCATGCTCCTGCACACCGGCGACAAGGTGGTGCAGTCCTCGAGCGGCCTGATCTCGACCGCCTGCGCCCAGACCCGGGGCAAGGAGTTCGCCCTCGAAGGCAGCGTGTTCATCGGCGGCGCGGTGGTGCAGTGGCTGCGCGACGGCCTGGAATTCTTTTCCTCATCGAGCGAAGTCGAAAAGCTGGCGGCCAGCGTGCTCGATTCCGGGGATGTCTACCTCGTGCCCGCATTCACCGGGCTCGGCGCGCCGTATTGGGATCCGAACGCGCGCGGCGCGATGGTCGGCCTTACCCGGGGGACCACCAAGGCCCACATCGCGCGCGCTGCGCTGGAGTCCATCGCCTTCCAGAGCGCCGAGCTGCTGGAGGCCATGCAGAAAGACAGCGGGGAAAAACTCAGCGAGTTGCGCGTCGACGGCGGCGCCGCGGCGAACGACCTGCTGATGCAGTTCCAGGCCGATCTGCTCGGCGTGCCGGTGGTGCGGCCGAAGGTGCTCGAGACCACCGCGCTCGGCGCCGCCTACCTCGCGGGGCTCACCGTGGATCTCTGGAAATCGCGCGACGAGCTCGCGTCGCACTGGAAGGCCGAGCGGCGCTTCCAGCCGCAGATGGCTGCTGCGGAAAGAGCGGCGCGGATGGCGCGCTGGCGCGAGGCGGTGGCCCGCTCGCGCCAATGGGCTACGGCGTAGCCTGCACCTCCACCACGAGCCGGCGGTTCGGCGCCAGGCAGTCGATCCAACGTCAGTAGAGAGGTGCATATTCCCCTGAGCGGCGCTACAGTGCGCCCAAGGGGAGGGAGAACCGATGAAGATGCGCGCCGCAATCTACATTCTTTTACTTATCGCTCAGCCTGCGCTCGCGCAATGGCGCGTGTCGTCGGACCAGAGCGTCGGCGGCTTCGTCTTTCCCGAGTCCGCCGCCTACGACGCGAAAGGCAAGGCGCTGTACGTCGGCAATTTCGGCGGGCAGAAGCTCGCGCCGGCCGAGAAGGACGGCCTCGGCTACCTCAGCAAGGTCGGCCTCGACGGCAAGGTGATTGAGGAGCGCGTCTTCCCGGCCAAGGACGGCGAGAAGATGAACAAGCCGAAGGGCATCTGGATCCAGGGCGACCGTCTGTGGGTGACCGACATCGACGCGCTGTGGATCTTCGACCTGCGCACGAAGAAGCAGCGCCGGCTGGCGGTACAGGACGCGAAGTTCCTGAACGACCCCGCGGTGATGGGCAAGGCGCTCTACGTGAGCGACAACCGGAACGATACGCTGTACAAGATCGAGCCCGCCGATTTCCTCGACGCGAAAGTGCAGCCGAAGGTCACCACCGTATTCAGCGGCGCCGGCGTCAACCCGAACGGGCTCCATCCAGCGCGCAGCGGCATGCTCTACATGGTGGGCTTTGCCGGTCCCAACAATCCGCGCTTCATCGGCGCCCTCGGCGTCAGCGGTCAGATCAAGAAGCTGACCGAGCCCTTCGGCGGCCTCGACGGGATCTACGAGCTGAGCGACGGCTCGCTGCTGTTCACCAACTGGTACAACGGCACTCTTTCCCACTGGAGCGAGACCAGCGGCATCAAGGAGCTTGCCAAGGGTTTCAAGGGACCGGCGGACTTCGCCGTCATTCCGGGCGACCGCGGCAGCATGACGGTCGTGGTGCCCGACCTGCCGCAAAGTCAGCTGCGCTTCATTCAATTGAGGAAATAACTGCGCGGCGCGCCAATCAAGCCGGCTTATCGCCGGATCAGAAGATTGCCTGAAGGGCCGCGCCGGCCCGCAATAAGCTGAAGGCCATGCCGCTGGTCCCGCCGCACGGGAGGGGGGGTCTCAGGCCGCTCGGCCTGACGGGCGCCGCGCTCGCCGCCGAGATCGCGCGCGCGCGCACCCTGCCCGCGCTGCGCATCAGCTCGCGCGAGCGCGGCGACCTCATCATGCTCGGCATCGGCGGCTTCACGCCGCTCGACGGCTTCATGGGGCGCGCCGACTGGGAAGGCGTATGCGAGCGCTACCGCATGGCGTCGGGCTTGTTCTGGCCGATTCCAATCACCTTGTCGGCCCAGGAAAAGATGGCGGGGGAAATCGCCCTGGTCGATCCCGACGGCGGCGCGCCGCTCGCGACGATGCGGGTGACGGAGGCCTACCGGATCGACAAGGCGAAAGAGTGCCAGGCAATCTTCCGCACCACCGACGCGGCGCATCCCGGCGTGGCGATGGTGATGGCGCAGCCGGAGTTCAACCTCGCCGGGCCGGTGAAAGTACTGTCCGACGGCGGCTTCCGCGCGAAATACGGCGCGCTCTTCATGACGCCGGCCGAGACGCGCGCGGAATTCGAGCGCCTGGGCTGGTCGCGCGTTGCCGCGTTCCAGACGCGCAACCCGATGCAGCGCGCGCACGAGTATCTCGCCAAGACCGCGATCGAGGTGTGCGACGGCGTGCTCGTGCATTCGCTGCTCGGCGCGCTCAAGGCCGGCGACATTCCCGCGGAAGTGCGCACGCGCGCGATCGCGGTGCTGATCGAGAAGTACTTCCGTCCCGGCACGGTGGTGCAGGCGGGTTACCCGCTCGACATGCGCTACGCGGGGCCGCGCGAGGCGCTGCTGCATGCGCTCTTCCGCCAGAACTACGGATGCTCGCACCTGATCGTCGGCCGCGACCACGCCGGCGTCGGCAAGTACTACGGCCCGTTCGACGCGCACCGCATCTTCGACCAGATTCCGCCCGGCTCTCTCGAGACGCGCCCGCTCAGGATGGACGTCACGTTCTGGTGCTACCGCTGCCACGGCATGGCGTCGGGCCGCTCGTGCCCGCATGGGCCGCAGGACCAGCTGCAGGTCTCGGGCACGCAGCTGCGCAAGTGGCTGGAAGAAGGCGCCGAGGTGCCGCCGGAATTCTCGCGGCCGGAAGTACTCGAGATCCTGCGCGCGTACTACGCAGCGAGCCGCTGAGCGGCTTTACGCCGCGAGCCTTTGCGACGCCGCGAGCTGCGTCTTCGCGAAAGCGAGGAAGCCCGCGACCAGCTTGGAGTGGAAGCGCTCCCTCGCGTACACCGCCGAGAAGTTGCGGATCAGCGCCGGCCGCAGCGGCACCTGGATCAGGCTGCCGAGCTGCAGCTCCTTAGCGGCGATGACGCGCGACATGATCGCGAAGCCCATGCCGGTGGCCACCAGCCCCTTGATGGCTTCCGGGCTGCCGAGCTCCACCACCCGGTTCATCGAGTCCGGCGACACGCCGACCTGCTGCAGGTAGCGGTCGATGACGAGGCGCGTGCCCGAGCCGGCCTCGCGGCTGATGTAGGCATGCTGGGTAAGCGACGCGGGCAGCGTGAAGGCCTCCTTCGCCAGCGGGTGGGTCGGCGCGCAGACGACGTGCAGCTCGTCCTCGCAGCAGACTTCGCTCTGCAGCGACGGGAGCGGCGAGCCGCTTTCGATGAAGCCCAGATCGAGCGTGCGCTCGGCGACGCGCTCCTGCACCGCCTCGGAATTGCCGACGAAAAGCGTCGGCACCACCGCCGGAAAGCTCGCCTTGAACTCGCCGATCAGCCGCGGCAGCACATATTCGCCGATCGTCATGCTCGCGCCGATCATCAGCGGCCCGGCGGCGTGGCCGCTCATCTCCTTCAGGCGCGTGTCGAGCTCGGCCGAGAGCGCGAGGATGCGCTGGGCGTACTCGAGCGCCACCTGCCCGGCCGGGGTCAGCGCGATGCGCCCCTGCGCGCGGTCGAAGAGCCGCGTGTTCAGGTGCTCCTCGAGCTGCTTGATCTGGAAGGTGACCGCCGGCTGCGTCATGAACAGCGTCTCTGCAGCCTTGGTGAACGACAGGTGCTTTGCTACCGCATGGAATACCTGAAGCCGCCGGTCGGCCATGCAGCGATATTACCCATGAATTCGGGGACGGAGCCCGAATTTGAACGCCAAAACGTGGTCCCCGCCTTCGCGGGGACGACACCATTCCTACGGCTTCTTCGGCGTCTTGTATTCAGCTTCCTTGTGGAACGGCTCCCAGACCGTTTCGAACCCGACGAATCCCTTTTCGTTCGCCGGCTTCTGACGCGTGGTGAAGAAACGCGCTTTGCCGTCGGGCACCTTGGCGGGGGGCTGCTTAGGCTTCTCATCGCTCATATGTCACCCTCTTAGATTGGTCTCAAGCGCGATGGGTCGATAGCCGCGCTTGCATGGATCGCCCCGCCCGCCCGGGTCTCTGCATCAGTCGCGTCGCGCACGGTCAGGATTTCGAGCGTGAACACGACCTCTCGCCCGCAGAGCGGGTTGTTGCCATCGACCGTCAGGGTCTCGTCGTCCAGGTGCGTCACGAGAAAGCTGCGGGTCTGACCGCTGTCGTTCTCCATGAGGATGGAGGTGCCGACCTGGCGATACTCCTCGGGCACGTTCTCGATGCGATCGCTGAAGACCAGCGACTCGTCCCTGGGTCCGAAGATCTGGTTGCCGTCGATCACCACTTCGATGGTGTCGCCGGCGCGCTTGCCCTCGAGCTGCAAGTGGACCGACGGGGCCAGGATTTCGTTGTGTCCGTGAACGTAGCCGAGCGGGAACTCGACCCGGGTGACGACATGCCCCGACTTCCGGTCGGTCACCTTGTAGGTCAGCTCGACGAACTTGCCGGCGCAGATGGCTTCAGAAGATGGTCGCACTGAAGATCCTGACCTTGCCGTCCTCGTAGCCGAGGACCAGCCTGCCGAGCCACTCGCCGGGCTTCTTGGTGCTGCGCTGCCGGTAAAGCACCGTCACGTGCTCGCCCCGGCGGATGACGCCGATCGCGTCGATTTCTTCAGACAGGTTCCTCGCCAGCTCGCTGTTCGCGAATTGGTGGCCGGCGACCACCTGATTCATGGCCAGCGCCATGGAACTGGAGAAGTTCCTGGCGAATTCTCCGTACTTGCCCTCGTTCGACGCCTTGACGAGATCGCGCCACAGGGGCCTGGCCATGGCCAGGATCTCTTCGTCGGTTTTCTCGGTAATGTTCACCGAAGAGAGCAGTTCTACCGCCGACATGCTACTTCTCGTCCCCGACCAGGTGATAGCAGGGCGCCTTCTCCATGGTGTACTCGCCGGTCTTCGGATCGCGGCGCGAAACCGTGAGCACGTGCCAGTTCGCGTCGTCCACCTTCATGGCGTCGCCCCGGTAGTAGTAACCCGGCCAGCGGGTCTCCTTGCGGAACAGGGTGTGCTGCGTGACGCACTCGGCGGCGCGGTGACGGTGTTTCAATTCCCACGCGCGCAGCAGCTCGTGAATGTCCTTCGCGGCCAGGTTCTCGAGATCCTCCTCCATGACCTTGAGCTTCTTCAGACCGATGTTCAGGAGCTTCTCGTTGGTCATGTAGCTGACGGTAACGCCGCCGCAGTACTCGTCCATCAGCTTCTGCAGGCGGTCCAGGCCCTGCTTGGGATTGATGTAGTGCGGATTGACGTCGCCCGCGACGATCGCATTGCGGTAGATCCGGTAATGCTCCATTGGCTTGTAAATCTCCGCCTTGCGGCGGTTGATCTGCTCGTCGGAGACGACGATGCCTTCGCTCTTTCCGTCGTCGATGTACTTGCAGGCGGCCTTCGCCGCCAGACGCCCCTCGGTGAACGACCCCGACGAGAAGGCGTGCGGCGTGCCGCCGACCGCGTCGCCGGCGCCGAACAGCCCTTCGATCGTGGTCATGCGGTTGTAACCCCAGAAATACTCGGGCGGGGAAACGTCCTCGGGGCCGGAGCACCAGGCGCCCGAGCAGGTCGCGTGGGAGCCCATGACGTAGGGCTCGGAGGTGGTCAGCTCGGGATTCTCGTTCTTGGGATCCACGTCGGTTGCGGCCCACAGCACCGCCTGGCCGACGGTCATGCCGAGGAAGTTCTCCCAGCCGACCTCTTCCAGATGCGGATCCTGGAAGGCGCGCATGGTCACCATGTGAATGGGGCCCCGGCCGGCATTCACTTCACTGATGATGCAATGGTTGCGTAGACAGGTCGGGATCGGCCGGTGCGTCAAATGCGAGACTTCCGGATCGAGATATTCCTTTCCGACCATTTTCTGAAGCTCGGGGAACCACTTGGATTCGTACTCCTCGCCCAGGCAGTTTTGCGTATAGGTCTTCAGGTGCAGGAAGTACGCGCCGACCGGGCCGTAGCCGTCCTTGAAGCGCGCCAGCACGATGCGGTTTTCCATTTGCGTCATCTTGGCGCCGGCATTGATCATCAGGCCGTAGGCCGACGCGGACGACCAGGGCGCATACCAGGTGCGGCCGGAACCTTCGCCCACCGAGCGCGGCTTGAAGATGTTGGAGGCGCCGCCGGCGCCGCAGATCACGGTCTTGGACTTGAAGACGTGGTAGTTGCCGGTGCGCACGTTGAAGCCGACGGCGCCGGCGACCCGGTTCTCCCGGCTGTCGTCCATCAGCAGGTGGGTGACGCAGATGCGGTTGAAGACCTTGTCGGCCGATTTCTTCGCGGCCTCGGCCACGATCGGCTTGTAGGACTCGCCGTGAATCATGATCTGCCATCGCCCTTCACGCAGATAGCGCCCGGTCTTCGGGTCCTTCATGATGGGCAGGCCCCACTCCTCGAACTGGTGCACCGTGGAGTCGACGTGCCGCGCCATGTCAAAGAGCAGATCTTCGCGCACCAGCCCCATCAGGTCGATGCGGGCGTAGCGCACATGGTCCTCGGGCTTGTTCTCGCCCCAGCGCGTGCCCATGTAGCAGTTGATGGCGTACAGGCCCTGGGCGACCGCGCCCGAGCGATCGATATTCGCCTTCTCGGCAATGACGATCTTCTTGTTCTGGCCCCAGAACCTCGCTTCCCACGCGGCGCCGCTGCCGCCGAGGCCCGCGCCGACGACCAGAACGTCGATGCCGTCCTCGATGATCGTTTCGTGGGCCATCAGTAGTACACGCCTTTCTTCAGCGTGAGACCCGCGGCCTCGAGGGTATGCAGGCCGCCATCATCCATGCGGATCCATTTCGGCTCGTTGTACAGCAGCTGGCTGTCGCGCATTTCCTTGCTGGGTGCGGGCACGTCCGCGAGCTTGGGGATCGCCTGTCCCCAGGGCTTGGTGGTGATGGGCGACAGGAAGTTCTTTTCCGTGCCGTTGCGGAACTTGATCTTCCAGGCGATGGTGCCCTTCTGTTCGTCGCGCTGGACGCGAACGCTGTGGCCGAGCGGGGCAAAGTCGGCGTATCCGCGCATGTCGATCGCGTTCTGCGGGCAGGCCTTCACGCAGGAATAGCACTCCCAGCACATGCTCGGCTCGATGTTGTAGGCGCGCCGGTAGGTCTTGTCGATGTGCATGATGTCCGAGGGACAGATGTCGACGCAATGTCCGCATCCGTCGCACCTCGTCATGTAGACGAAGGTAGGCATGAGTTGGCTCGCTCCCTCTTAGTAGTGGCGCGGCGCTTCGCGCTTGATGCCGAGCCCCATGTCCATCGGGGCGTCCCGCAACAGCTCCATCGAGTGTCGTTCCCGTTGTTCCGGATCGTCGCGGGTCAGCGTCGGCAGGTTCTGGACCGTGCCGTTAGCCTCGGAAACCCGTTTCTCGAACGCCGCCGCGGGCTTGAAGAACATGTGCGCGAACTTCGACCAGGGCACGCCCGCGAACAGCACCGTGGTGGCGATTACGTAGAGCGCGAACACGATCATCGCGGCGCCGCTGCCGCGCGCCTGCAGCCACGCCCAGATCAATGCGAGCGTCACGCTCGCCAGTAGCGAGAGGATAAACAGGTCGGCGTGCATCACGCGGAACCGCGAGCTGCCCTCGGCGGCGACGTCGACGCGGATGAAGAACCAGAACCAGTAGCCGCCGGCGAGGAGCATCAGGCCGCCGATCCACCAGAGGTGCGCCCACATGGAATCAGCCGAGAAGTCGAAGACCATCACGACGGTGGCGACGACGTGCAGCACGAAGCCATACATGGTGAGGAGATGCGCGACGCGACGCTTCGCGTTGCAGAACTCGCCCGACGCCAGCACATCGACCACCGCGGTCTTGACGCCGATCGCTACCAGCTCGCCGGCGCCGACTTCCTTCTTCTTCTGGGGTTTACGCCAACTACTGAAGAAGTACTTGGCGCTTCCTTTGTGAATGATGTCGAACAACGTACCCGCCGCGACCAGCACGATCATGACCACGACATAGGCCTGCATCACGCCAGGCGATATGGACGCCGCCAGCGCGGCAAATGGGTTGATTGCGAACATCGCCCCTCCTCGCGCCGATTCTAAGAGCCGGGTGCGGGCGGCCCCACAAAAAAGGAGCTATGCCGCCATAGAAACCACAAATCTGGAAAGGCGCTAAAGTCTGCCGCGCCATGCGCCGGTCGACGCGCTTCCTGCCCTTTCTCGCGTGGTTCCCGCCGACGCGCGCCGAGCTGCGCGCCGATGTCATCGCGGGGGTCACGGTCGCGCTGGTGCTCGTGCCCCAGTCCATGGCTTATGCCCAGCTCGCCGGCCTGCCGCCGCATTACGGGCTCTATACGGCGTTCCTCCCGGTGCTGGTGGCTGGACTGTGGGGCTCCTCGGCTCAGCTCGCCACGGGGCCGGTCGCGGTCGTTTCGCTCTTGGTGGCAGCCGCGCTCACGCCGCTCGCCGCGCAGGGTTCGGCGCACTACGTCGAGCTCGCGATCGCGCTCGCACTCCTCGTCGGCTGCATTCAGCTCGCGCTGGGCGCGCTGCGCCTGGGCTTCGTGGTGAACTTCCTTTCCCATCCGGTCATCGCCGGATTCACGAGCGCCGCGGCGATCATCATTGCGGCCTCACAGCTGCACAAGCTGCTCGGCGTGCCCATGGCGCGCAGCGAATTCTTCCTGCTCGACGTGTGGGGCGTGCTCGGGCAGCTGCCGCGCGCGCATCTGCCCACCCTCGCGTTCGGCGCCGGCGCGCTCGCCGCAATGTTCGCATTCCGTCGTTTCCTGCCGACCTGGCCGGGAGTGCTCATTACCGCCGCGGTGTCGACCGCGATCAGCGCGGCGGTGGGTTTCGAGCGTGTGGTCGGCCGCATCCCGGCCGGCCTGCCGGAGCTGCGCTGGCCGCAACTCGATCCGGGGATTGCGGCGAGCCTGATCGCGAGCGCGGTGGTGATCGCGCTCGTCGGCTTCATGGAGGCGATCTCGATCGCGAAGTCGATCGCGGCGCGCACTCGCCAGCGGCTCGACCCGAGCCAGGAGCTGATCGGGCAAGGGCTCGCGAACCTGGCGGGCAGCGTCACACAGTGCTTTCCGGCGAGCGGCTCGTTCTCGCGCTCGGCAGTAAACTTTCAGGCGGGCGCACGCACCGGCTTCGCTTCGGTGGTCGCAGGCGCGGTCGTCATGCTCACCCTGCTTTTCCTGACCCCGCTGCTCTACCATCTGCCGGAGGCGGTGCTCGCGGCAATCATCGTGATGGCGGTGTTCTCGCTCATGAACTTCACGGCCATCCGCCAAGCCTACCGCGCGCACCGCCACGACGGCGTCGCCGGCCTCGCCACCTTCATGGCCGCGCTCGCCCTCGCCCCGCATCTCGACATCGCGATCCTCGGCGGCGCCGGGCTTTCGATCATGCTCTTCCTCTATCGCTCGATGCGCCCGCGCATCGCGGTGCTCGGGCGGCATCCCGACGGCACGCTGCGCGACGCGGCTTTGCACGGGTTGCCGTTGAGCGAGCATGTGGTCGCCGTCCGATTCGACGGCCAGCTCTATTTCGCGAACGTGCCCTATTTCGAGGACTCGCTCCTCGGCGTCGCAGCGCGTTTCCCGAAGGCGCGGCAGGTGCTCGTCGTCGCAGAAGGCATCAATCAGATCGACGCCTCGGGCGACGAAGCCCTGCGGCGCCTCGCTGAGCGGCTGCGCGACGGCGGCGTGACGCTCGCGTTCTCCGGCTTGAAGAAGCAAGTGCTCGACGTGCTGCGCGCCACCGGCACGCTCGAGGTGATCGGCGCCCACAACATCTTCGTCCACGAGGATGCAGCGCTCGCCGCGTTCGCCGACTCGGTCCTGCAGCCAAAGTAACCTACGGCAGCTGTCGGATCTCGAAGCGCATCGACTGGAGGTCGCCCGCGATCCAGGTGGAAGGCGCGGCGAGCCCGGCCACGGTGCCCGGGTTCACCAGCCAGGTCTTGCCCCCCTTCACGGTCTTTACTTCCTCGATAGCGGCAACATGCGAGTGCCCGCAGCAGACCAGGTCCCAGTCGCCGGTGCACGCCATCGCATAGCCGTACTCGGGATAGTGCACGACGAAAATCCGCCGCCCGCCGAGCTCGAGGCGCGCGTCCGGGCCGTGGTAGTGGAGCTGGCCGCTGCTCTCACGCGCCCAGCGCGAAAGCGAGATCGGATCGCCCAGGTTGTTGCCGTGGATGACGTGCATCGGCAGGCCGGCGCCCATCGCCGCGCGCAGGGTCTGCGTGCCGATCACGTCGCCGCAGTGGATGACCGCTTTCGCGCCCTGGGCGGCCGCCTCGCGCACCGCGCTCGCGAGCGGGTCGGCGCGATCGTGGCTGTCCGAGACGATGCAGACCTTCAGTTAGTTCCTCCTATGCATCCATAGAGCTCGTGAATCGCCGCTTCCGCGGCGTTCCCGATGCATACTAGCAATTCTGAGGAGGAGCTTGTCTTGAACCGGTCCAGCTGGCGCACGCCTGCTGTGGTTCTGGCGTGCGGCGGCCTGATCCTGATGGTCGCGCTCGGCACGCGGCAGAGCTTCGGCCTATTCCTGCGGCCGATGTCGATGGATCTCGGGTGGGGGCGCGAAGCTTTCTCGTTCGCGATCGCGCTGCAGAACCTCGTGTGGGGCTGCGCGATGCCGTTCATGGGCGCGATCGCCGATCGCTACGGCGCCGGGCGCGTGCTCTTCGCCGGTGGAATCGCGTACGGCGGCGGCCTCATCGCGATGGCGCATGCGACCGATCCGCTCGGGTTCAACCTGGCGGCGGGATTGCTGGTCGGGCTCGGACTCGCCTGCACCGGGTTCGGCGTGGTGATGGCGGTCGTGGCGCGTGCGTTTGCGCCGGAGAAGCGCAGCCTCGCGGTCGGCGTCGTCGGCGCGTGCGGCTCGTTCGGCCAGTTCGCGATGCTGCCGGGCGCCCAGGGCCTCATCTCCGGCTACGGCTGGTTCTTTGCATTGCTCTTCTTCGGCTGCATGGCGTTCATCATGGTGCCGCTTGGCGCGGCGCTCGCCGGGCGCAATGCCGCCGAGGCGGAAACCAGCCAGTCGATCAGCGCGGCGCTCGCCGAGGCGGGTCAGCACCGCGGCTTTTGGCTGCTCACCGCCAGCTTCTTCGTCTGCGGCTTCCAGACGATCTTCGTGATGACCCACCTGCCCGCCTATCTCGTCGATCGCGGCTTGAGCGCGAACCAGGGGATGACGGCGCTGGCGGTCATCGGCCTGTTCAACATTTTCGGCTCGTATGCCTGCGGCGCGATCGGCGCGCGCTATAGCAAGCGGCTGCTGCTCGCCTGGATCTATGCGATCCGCGCCGTTGCCATCGGCGTGTTCATCGCCGCGCCGCTCACGCCGACGGGCACCTACGTCTTTGCCGCGGTGCTCGGCGCCACCTGGCTCGGCACCGTGCCGGTCACCAATTCGCTGGTCGGCCAGATCTTCGGCGTGAAATATCTGTCGACCCTGTTCTCGATCGCCTTCCTCGGTCACCAGCTCGGCGCGTTCATCGGCGCCTGGGCGGGCGGCGCGGCGTTCGACATGACCGGGTCCTATAACGTGGTGTGGCTGATTTCCGTAGGCCTGTCGGTCGTGGCCGTGGCCCTCTGCGTACCGATCAACGAGCGCGCGCTGAGGCCGGCATGAAGGAAGAAAACCCTACTCCGGCGCAGACCCAGCGCCTCGCCTCGCTCGGTTTCATGCTCGCGGCCGTATGCCACGAGGTGTCGAATCCGCTCGCCGCCGTGTCGTCGATGCTGCAGATCCTGCAATCGAAGCGCGG
>Ga0075430_100002119_pt1 | contig 16409 bp, 10 predicted proteins | sample RhiMetdeltSRZDD4_FD_75294 | JGI IMG/M metagenome (GOLD analysis project Ga0075430, IMG submission 75294) | Populus rhizosphere microbial communities from Tennessee, USA - Rhizosphere MetaG P. deltoides SRZDD4 | ecosystem: Host-associated > Plants > Roots > Rhizosphere > Soil | place: USA... | reverse complement strand
TGCGGCTGGTGCCTCAACTCGGCAAGCACCGTTCGCAACGGAGATTTGTGGACGAGCGCTTCAACCGGGCGGTAGGTTCCCAGCACGAGCAGCCGAGCGACATCTCGACGCCGCGCTGCGTAGCCGAGCCACTCGAGCGTCGCGCTGTCGCACCAATGAAGATCCTCGAGGAGAAGCACGAGCGGCACGTCGCGAGCAAACGCTTCGAGCGCTTCCGTCAGCTCGCGCAGCATTCGCTCGGGCCGAACCGGCGCGGATGCGGTTGGCGCTGACGATGCAAGCGATGGCAAGTGCGCGAGCCAATTGGGGGCGTGCTCCGTCAGCACCTGCCCGAGCGCGACGCCCTCGTCCTGTCCGAGGCGGCGGAGCGCTTCGAGCAGCGGCATGAAGGCTTCGCCCGCGCCGTATTGCTCGATGCATTGCCCGCGCGCGATTCGCACGGCAATCGTCGCTGGCATGCCGGCCAGAAACGTTTCGACGAGTGCGGTCTTCCCGATCCCCGCCTCTCCGGAGATGAATCCCACTCGCCGGCGTCCCTGTTGCGCAGCCGAGAACCATTCGTGCAACCGCCCGCGCTCGATCTCGCGGCCCACGATGGTGCGCACGTCGGTTGGGGCTGCACGGCCATTGCCGGTCGCGGTCGCGGATGCTCGCACGCTGGTCTCGATGACCGGCGCAATGAACCGGTACCCGCGGCCGTACACCGTCTGAACCACACGGGGCGTTCGCGGCGTGTCACCGACCGCCGCCCTAATCTCCCGCATCGCCGTGGTCAGCACTGCCTCGCTGACTGCGGTGTCCGGCCATACCGACGCCAGGAGATCGTCCTTCGTGACGAGCTGATTGGGCTGGCTGACGAGGCGGGCTAGCACCGCGAAGGCCTTGTGCCCCATCGGCACGTTCGCATCGTGCCGCCACAGCCGCTCGTCGACGAGGTCGAGACAGAAGGGCTCGAACGCGATATACCGCGCCTTCGCCATGCGAGCCATTCTCGCAGGTCTGGCCGCACCCGTGACAACTCTCAGCACAACCTCAGAATTGCCTCAGGATTGCGGACGCGGCGTGCGAGACCATCGACGCGAAGGAGATTCGCCAATGGACACACCGTGCCGGGATACGGAGGCCGCGCCGGAACTCTCAACGCATCGCGCGTTCGTGGTGCATTTCTACGGGGATCGGGATCTCGCTGAACGCGGGCACTCGGTCCGGGGTCGCGTCGAACATGTCGTGTCGGGCGAGGGCGGTGAGTTCGAGTCGGTCGATGACCTGCTCACATTCGTTCGCCGCATTTTAGGAACGTTGCTTGCCGCGGCGCTCGTGCTCGTGGTCGGAAACGGCGGAGCCGCGCTTGAAGCGCGTGGCGAACAATCCACGCCAGTCGAGACGGAACTCTTGAAAGCAGCCGTCGACGCGGCACGGTTCGACGCGGCATTGATTGTCGCGTGGAACGAGCTCGCTCACGACCTCGCGTTCGCGGAGGATCAGTTCCGCACCTTCAAGGGGCAGCGCGCGCTCGGCATGATGCACCTCGCCACGCACGACGCGCTCAATTCGATCCGCCCGGTCTACGAGCGCTATGCCTATGCCGGTCCGCGAGTCATTGCCCATCCGATTGCGGCCGCGGCACAGGCCGCGCATGACGTGTTGCTTGCTCAGTATCCGAACCAGCAGCCAAGGCTCGCGGCCGAGCTCTCGAGATCGATCGGTGACTTGCCCGACGGCCCTCTCACCTCCCGCGGGCGAAGTCTCGGTCACGCGGCGGCCGCGGCGGTTCTGGCGAAGCGCGCCAACGATGGTTGGGACTTTCCCGGAACGTATGAGTTCGTCGCCGGTGCTGGTCAGTATCAAACGACGCCGCCATGGGACGGCTTCGTGGTTCAGCCCGGCTTTCGGCTTGCTAAACCATTCGTGGCCGCGAGCCCGAGACAATTGACACCGCCGCCGCCACTCAAGAGCGCCGCGTACACCCGAGCGTTCCAAGAGGTCAAGGACACCGGCGCGGCCAACAGCACCATTCGGACGCACGATCAGACGGCTTACGCGATCTGGTGGATGGAATTCGCCGAAGGGTCCGTGAACCGCGTTGGACGTCAACTGGCGATCGCGCGGCGATCGGATCTGTGGACGGCCGCGCGGTTGTTCGCTCACCTCGGGATGGCACTCTATGACTCATACGTCGCGGTGTGGGACGGCAAGTACGAGTTCAACCATTGGCGCCCGTACACGGCCGTGCGCGCGGCGGACACTGACGATAACCCTCGAACCGTGGCCAACCCCGCCTGGGAGCCTCTTCGTCCGACGCCGCCCTTCCCGGAGTATCCATCCGCGCATGCGGCCGGATGCGCCGCCTCGTTCCACATCCTCGCGCAGGTGTTTGGCCGCGACCTCCCGTTCACGATGGACACGACCAGCGCGCCAGCCGGCATGCCGACGCGATCGTTTGCGAACTTTGACGCCGCGGCGCAGGAGTGCGCCGATTCACGGGTGCGACTGGGTTGGCATTTCCGCTACGCCACTGATGCCGGTCTCGATCTCGGGCGCAGCATCGCAAGCGTCGTCGTTCGGCATTCGCTCCAAGAACTGGCTCGACGAGACGATGATCGCAAGTGACGGTCAGTTCGCGATCTTCATCCAGACGCCGAGAAACCGCTCGTCGCGGCTGTCGGGGAGGCTCTCCGACGGCCGGAATCCCGAGCTGGTCGTGACCGTCACGAGCGCCGCGGCGCGGCCGGGCGCGATTGGGACTTGAAGCCGGCGTTCCTCTCCGGGCGCAAGCGTCAGGTCCTCGCGCCACTGGCCGGACTCGACGGTCACGCGATTGTCGACAGGTGCGTTGCGCACCACCATCGGGACGGAGGTACCGGGCTGACGCGGTTGAAGCACGAAGCTGGCGTGCCGGCTGCCGCCGACCCAAAACGCGTCCGGTTCGGGGAAGCAGGCTTGGTCCAAAAAGAACACGTACGCCAAGTCGTACGTCACCGCCCGGCGGGCCACCTCATTGGTGAGACGTTCTCCAATCGGCACGAGCCCCGCCGACTCGAGTGCAACACTGCGGATGGCCCGCCGCGCCTCCTCGTCGCCGCGCACGACGATCGCGCGGACGTCGACCGGAAAGTCGATATCGATCGGTGTCGGCGGGTACGAGAGCGGTTCGCTGCGCAGCGCAAACTGATCCTGCGCAATGCCCAGAATCAGCCAACCACCCGGAGCACGCGTCCTCGGCAAAAGACGATAGCGTCCAGCCGGAATCGCCGGGAACGACACAATTGGCTGCTCGCTCCGGCCAGATCCCGTCCCGGCAAACGGCCTCGGCGACGCCTCGATGCGAAGCCTCGAGAGAAGGTCCGCGCTGTCGATCGCTCGAGGGGGCGCAACTTGCGCAGCGATCACCCGCGGCTCGCGTGCGAGCCGCCTCAGCACATCGAGCTGCGCGGGTGCAGCGGCGATAGGTTCGACACCTCCGAGTGTCCATACGATCGTCAGCGCCACACTTGCCATGCCGACAAAGATCGCCGCGATGACCGTCGCGTACCGGACACGGCTGCGTACGACTGACCAGCTCACGAGCCATCGCGCAAGAACGTAGGCGATGGCGAGCGCAACCGCCCAGATCACGACGTCGCGCGCAAAGACGCCCTCCCGTCCGCGGTACCAGACCGGCATCCCCTCGCCAAGGGGGTTGAGCTGCGCCGCCCAGGCCAGCCATAACGCGGTCGTCTCGCGCGTGTTGAAGGCGAGACGGCCGCCGTCGATCGAGATGAGCACGAATGAAAGAAACGCCGTGCACGCCAGGGCTCCGGCGGCAACAATCGTGCTGGCGGGATGTCGCATGCGCTGCCATGCGAACGCGCAGGGAATCGACAGCGCCAGCACCGCCGGACTGGCGAAGCGCGCAGGCGCGCTCGACCCGGCCCACCACATCGCGTAGCTCGTCGAGGTGATCAGGTACGGCACCATCACGAACAGCAGTTCAATTGACAGCCGACGAAACTCGAGGCTCGGGGTTCGGCCTTCGACAGGCTCAGGCCGAGCCTGAGCGAAGTTAAAGGGTCGGGACTCGAGAGTCGCGGTTCGCGGTGCACTCAGCATCAGCGCCAGGCCCACCAGGCCGAACAACAGCACTGGTGCATTCGCGATCAAGCCAAACCGTTGATCGAAGAGCAGGCCGGTCAATCCGCCGGGCACGAATCCTAACGAGAAGTCGCGCGAGCTGTTGATCCCGTACGGCGCCGACGGATCCATGTGGCCGTACACGATTAAGAAGAATGCGACCCAGGCGATGGCGCTGACGCCAGGGACGCTCAGAAACGCCACGGCCTTTCCCGCTGGATTCTTCGTTGACGCAAGGCGAAGCAGCACGAGCGCGCCGAGGCTTCCGGCGAGCAGCGCGAAGCGGCTGTGCATCCATGGCAGGAGCGCCAACGCGGCGCCGTGCAGGAACCATGGGGTGAGGCTGGTCGCTCCGGTGCGGCGTTCGTCGCTCGCGCGCAGCAGCGCCCAAATCCCCGTGAGCACGATGACCCCGGCGGCACCATCCGGGTACACAGCGAAGGCGTGAAAGATCGTGGTTGCGGATACTGTCACCGCGGCACATCCAAACCACGCCGCGGAAACGCTTCGGGTCGCGGCCCAGCCGACGTGCCACGCGAGCGCGCTGCCGCATGCCGCGACTGCTATCAGAAACAGCACGACGCCGTGGTAGCCGCCGATCGCAAACGCCGGCGCGACGAGCGCTGACAAACCGGGGGCGTGAATCGAGTAAATCTCGCCGTTGCGGCCGCGCTGGATGTAGTGCGGCGCAAGCCGCCCGGCGTAGTACGCCTGGTAATCGCCGCGTGTGTGGTTGTTCTCGATCTTCAAATCGCCGTCGAGCAACAGGCTCTGCGTGATGACGAGATAGTGAGGTTCGTCGCCGCCGGGAATCGACGGAGACACCTGCCAGGCCGACCAGGCGAACAGCGCAAACGCCAGCAATCCCGCCGTCAGCCGTGGCCTCACCGCCACGAACTCCCCAACCGTCGTCGCCCTCGCACGCTGGACCACTCTAGGAACGATCGGCGCGAGCACCAGGACGAACACGGCAAACCAAATCAGCCAGCGAATCGGGCCGGACCAGATGAGGAATGCCGCCGGAACGGGCAGCGGAAGCCACGGCAGGAGCAGGAGTCCGAGCAGCCAGCACGGCGTCAGCGAGAGTCCGGCGCGCCAGACCGCGATCGCTGCCGCCATAGCCGACGCCGACGTCAGCCCGGCGGCAAGCGAGAGCGGAAAGAGCCCCACGCGCGGGCCGCCTGGTGTGACCAGGGCCAGCGTCGCGTGCGACAGCCAGGCTGCGGTGGTCGCGAGCAGCACGGCTGCAGGCACAGCGAGACGGCTCATGTAGAATGCGGTCATTCTACAAACAAACCATGGGAACCGGGGAACCTTGGAAGTACGTCCGCAGCGGCGCTGCCTGCGCGAAGGACTGATCGTGTCGGCGGCCGCACTGGCCGCGACGGTCCTGATGACGTGGCCGCTCGCGACGGATCTCGGCAGCCTCGGCCGCACGCAGAATTCGGGCGACGCCCGCTTTGCCGTCTGGAACGTGGCGTGGGTTGCCCATGCGCTGACGACCGATCCCGGCGAGTTGTACGACGCCAACATCTTTCATCCGCACCGGCGGACGCTCGCGTTCTCGGAGGCGAACATCGGCGCGGGACTCATCGCGGTGCCAACCTGGGTCGCAACGCGCAACCCGTTTGCGGCGCATAACTCGGTCGTGCTGTTCGCGTTTTCCGCGTCAGTCGTGTTCATGTGGCTGCTCGCGGGCCGCTTGACTGGCGATGCGGCGGCCGCGGCAACCGCGGCGGTGCTGTTCGCGTTCTGCCCGTACGTGTTCGCGCACACGGCCCACATCCAGCTCTTGATGATCGCCGGCATCCCGCTCTGCCTGCTGTTGTTTCACGCGCTGGTGGACGCGCCGACGCCATGGCGCGGCGTGGCGCTCGGCGCTGCGCTTGCCGCGCAGGCGATGTCGTGCGCCTACTACGGCATCACGGTTGGCCTGGCGATCGGCTACGCGACGCTGTTCCTCGCGTGGTCTCGAGGCCTGTGGCGATCGCGCGCCTACTGGCAATCGATTGCGCTGGCCGCTGTGGTCTCGGTCGTCATCGTGCTGCCGTTCTTTCTGCCATTTCTGGAAATTCAGAAAGACACGGGATTCGGTCGAACGCTCGAGGAGTCGCGTCACTGGTCGGCCACCGTTCGCTCGTATCTGGCGTCTGGCGCGCACGCTCACGCGTGGCTGCTACCCCTCATCCGCGACTGGAACCAGGCGGTGCTGTTCCCCGGATTCCTCGCCGTGGGACTGGGCGTCGCGGGATGGATTGTCGCGTTCCGCCAGCGGCCGCTCGATCGTCAGCACGCGGCCACGCGCGATCGTGAGACCGCGCTGCTCTACGGCTCGCTCGCGATCCTGACGTTCTGGGCCACGCTCGGTCCACGCGCCGGACTCTACACGGTCTTCTACACCGTGATCCCGGTCTTCTCGTTCCTGCGGGCGCCCGAGCGCATGGGCATCCTGGTGACGCTCTGCGTGGCCGTCTTTGCCGCGTTTGCCGTCCGCGCCTTACGTGATCGGTTCACGGCTCGCCGCGGTCTCGTCGCCGCGCTGGCCTGTGGCGCCGCGCTCCTCGAGTTGAACGACATCCCGTTCGACTGGCGCAAGGCGGACCCCATTCCTGCGGCGTATCAGGCGATCGCCACCCTGCCCCGCGGCGCGCTCGTTGAGTTTCCCTTTTTCGACCGGCGAATCGACTTCCACATCCACACGAAGTACATGCTGAACTCGACCGCGCATTGGCAGCCGCTGGTCAACGGCTACAGCGACCACATCCCGGCCGACTTCCGCGCCGTAGCAGGCACGCTGGCCACGTTCCCGTCGCGCGAGAGCTTTGCCGCAATGCGCGACCGCCGCGTGCGTTACCTTTCAATCAACCGCAGCCTGTACGGCCGCAACGTGGCGCCCGAAATCGAGACGCGACTCCGTCCGTTCCTCGATCATCTGCGCCTCGTCGCCGATGACGGTACGGTTGTGATTTATGAAGTGGTGAGCTGGCCGTAAACCCCGGGGGCCTGGGTTCGGGGGGCTCGGTACTCGGGGGCCTCGGCAGCGAGAATGGAAAAAGCCCGGAGCGGATCCCGGCTTTAAGGCACTGGAATGGGCCTGCCCCCGCTCTTGCCGTAGAGCAGCCGATAGTCTTCCGCAGTCCCGAGAATCCGCTTCACGTAGTTCTGCGTTTCCGGGAACGGGATGTCGTCGATGAACTCGTCCTCATCGAGCCCTGGACGCTCGGACTTCCAGCGGACAACACGGTTTTCGCCGGCGTTGTAGCTGGCCAGGGCGTAGTGCGTGCCGCCGAACTGCTCCACCAGGCGGGAGAAGTACAGCGTGCCCATGCGTATGTTCGTCTCGGGATTGGTCAGCATCGACGTCGTGAATCGGCGCATACCCAGCGAGCGGGCGAGGCGGCGGCCGGTCGCGGGCACGATTTGCATCAGCCCCCACGCGTTGGCCGACGAGCGGATCTCCGGATCGAACGTCGACTCCTGAGCGATGAGCGCCGCCACCAGGTAGGGATCCAGCCCCCGTGCGACCGAGTGCTTGCGGATCAAATCCCAGTACGTCAGCGGAAAGATGACCTGCAGGATCTCGCGCGGCAAGGTCTGATCGGCGGACAGGAATTGCGGATAGGCGCGGCGCATCAATGTGATCGCCCGGCGTAGCTCTCCTTTGCGATGGTAGGCATACGCCATCGTGGCCTCGATCGCCGGGGAGGATCCCGAGGCGCGCTGCACGTAGCGCAGTTCGTTCACCGCGGCGTCGTACAACTCCGCCGCGAGGAGTAGACGGATCAAGGCAGCGTTCGGTGGTTCGGGCGCCGTAGCCGGCGTCGGCGCGCGCCGTGCGGCGGGCACGGCGTCGGTCATGGCGGTGCGTGCGCTCGCGGGCAACGCTCGAACGGCGAGGCGACCGTAGTACGAGTTCGCGTAATCGGTGAACACCAGCCGCATCCGGGACTCGGCGTCGGTGCCAGCCTTCAGCTTGCCGTGCGATCGTGCCGACCAATACAAGAACGACGGCCGGTAATCAGAGCGTGGAAACGCGTTGGCCGCCTTTTCGAAGATGCCGACGGTTTGCGCGTAGTCGCCGTTCTTGTAGCTCCACCAGCCGGACTTCCACGCGGCGCGCTCCGCTCGCGGTCCTGTCGGGAACTTCTTGTACAGCTCGTCGAACGTCGCGGCCGCCTCCGCATCGTCATTCTGGAGGATGTAGTAGGTACCGAGATTGTTCAGCGCTTCCTCGGACCACGAGCTCTCGGGGAAATCGCGGACGAGCGCTTCGGTCTGCGACAGGAACTCCTCGTCCCGTCCCAGACCGCGTAGTGCACTCAAGTAAAAGAAGCGCGCCTCTGCCTGGCGCGCGCCGCGCGCGATCCACGGCCGGACGCCGTCGAGCGCCGCCTGATGCCGTTGCAGGAAGTAGTCCGACTCGGCGATGCGGAGCTCAATCAACTCGCGGTCGTCTCCCCCGCTGACTTCTTTCTGAAGTTCGACAAATGCCGCGCGAGCATCCGCATAGCGACGAGCGCCGTAGAGCTGAATGGCCCTTCCGAGATCCGCTTTGTAGCTCTGACGAACGATGAGATCGCGGTACGGATCAAGATTCGCGGCGGCTGCGACGGCCCCGTCGCTCAGGGGATACTCGTAGTACACCCGCACCAAGGCTTCCGCCGCTTTTTGACGATCGCCCAGGGCTCGCGCCGCATCCGCCTGTTTCAGGAGGATCTGATCGGTGACGGCGGACTTGTCGGCCGACAGCTTCTCGTACACGCTCAGCGCGCGCTGGTGATCGCCGAGTGCCACCGATGCCTCGGCCTCGCCGAGTGCGGCAGCGATCGACAAGTATCCAGCCGGCTCACGCTTACGGAGGGTTTCAAATGTCTCGCGCGCGTCGGCCGCCTTCATCAGGCCGAGTTGCGCCGTACCCTTGTAGTAGAGCGAGTAATCAGCGAGCGGACTTCCGGCGACAGCAGGACGCGAGGCCAGTGCCAGCGCTCGGTCGTATTCCTTGGCTTCGATCGCGCGCGCGGCTTCCGCCAGCGGTTCGTACAGCGTGGACGCGCGTGCAGTGGACGACGTCTCAGCCGGGACGAGCCAGAGCTCGCTGGTGTTCTGCGGCAGTGGAACGTGGACGGTCGGCGCAAGCTGACCGGAGACATGAGGGCCGGGAATCACGATGGCCAGGACTGCCAGGCCGAAGGGCAGCAACCGCGGACGTGCCTTGTGAATCATGCGGATCCCAGAAGTTCTCGATCGCCGTCGGCGAGCGTGTGCACGAGCTCTTCCTGGAAATACGACGCACGGGCCGCAATTGCTGGCGAGACCCGCTCCTCGTACAACCGGCGTGCGCGCTCGATCTCAGGACCCAACCGGTTCAGCAAATCGCGCTTCTCGCGCCCAAGCCGAACCGCGGATTCGTTGTACAGCTTGATCTCGGACACGAGCAGACGGGCGTAGCGCCGCGCGCTGCTGTCTTCTTCAGCCGACGGGGCCGGACGCCCGCTCGCGACGCTGCTGGCCCGCATCGCTTGGGTCGTGCGCAGCGCGGTAATGTGCGAGAGACACGCGGATGTGTGGGCAGCCAGGATCTGCATTCCTTCAGGCCAGGACGCCGGCGCCTCCACCTCACCGGTCACGCCAGCGTCTGCATACAGCACGGCGACACTTTGACCTCCGACGGTCACCGGCACTGCAAGGCCCGCGCGATCCGATCCCAGCGACGCGAACGCGGGCGCTGGCTGGTTGGCCGTCGACACGACCGACACGGTCGCTGATGCGGTACCCAGTAAGCCATCGCGATCATTGGGAAGTCGCAAGGTTTCCGGAGCGCCCGATGTGAAGCCGGCTGCACGCCATCCCTGGAGTTCGCGTCCGTTGACAATGAACACGGCCGCACGCGGGGCAAGCGTCCCAGCCGCGGTGGTCAAGGCCGTCAGCGTGTCCGACAGCGATCGCGCCGAGCTGATGACACGAACCCCCGAGAGCAGGCTCTCGAGAATCGCCAACTGCTCCTGCCGTTCAGACGCTCTCGCACCGGCGACCGCTTCCTCGTTCTTCGAACGCTCTGCCGCGTCCTTCGCCTGCTCCGCTGCGTTCTTCGCCTGCTCCGCCGCGGCGAGTGCAGCACGCACGTGCTCGAGTTCTTTCGTCAACGCGCGAACGACGACTTGTTCTGATTCAATCTCGGTCGCGAACTGCTCGCGTTCGCTGGCGCGCTCGCGTTGCACTCGCGCGCGCTCTGCCTCGAGCTCCGTCGCCGCGCGCGTGCTTTCCTCGGCGAGAGCTTTGGCGAGGGCCGCTTCTGACGCTTCCTCGAGCTCTCGACGCATGCGCTCGAGTGAGGCTTCAGCTTCGCGATCCGACTCGAGCCGCGCCGCGTCGACCCTGGCGGCCAAGTCGGCTGCCGCGGACGCTTCCAGTTCGCTGCGCACTTTTTCACGAATGTCGCGGCTGATCTCGTCGCGGGTTTCCTGGAGAGTTTTTTCGTGCTGGGCTTCGAGTTTGGCAAGCTCAGCTTCGAAGTCCGCCTGCACACGCGCGACAATCGCGTGTACGGCGTTACGAACCTCGTCGGGTGGCATTTCAGGCATTATCGGGACCGATCGATCGCAAGTCAAGCATGCGAATCGCGACAACTCCAAGCCCGACAACGATTTGACGAGCCTGAGCGGCGAGGGTACAATAGCGGGTCAGTCTGCTCGACGGGGGCGACTTAGATTCGACGGAGATACGGTTTCGCAGGATGCGTGCCGAGGACCATCAACCTCGTTAATCCGATGGAAACAACCATAACTGCGGACACGCAGCTCGCTCTCGCAGCCTAAAACCCTGTGAGCGTCCCTTCCGGTCAGCCTGCGGGCCGGAAACGGATGTCAATTTAGCAGGCTGGTCGCTGACGCGGGGTTTCGGACGTTGGCGATGAGATTGACCGGAGCTGGCTCCCAGCGATTCTTCGCTGCTTCTCGACGCTGGGGGCGAGATTTTAGAAGCAGATACGCATCGTAGATTCCTGCGGGGATGTATTTTCGGACCCGGGTGCGAATCCCGGCGCCTCCACCATTTCGCTCGGTCAGAATTTCACGCGCACGCCACCGGCCAGTTCGAAGCCGCCAGCCTTCACCGTCTGCTGACCGATGTCCCGGTCGTCGAACTTCACATCGGCACGGCTATAGCGGATCAGTGCGCCGATACCGATGTTCGACGACAGCGGACGAGCGATATCAACACCCGCGTTGAATCCCACCGCTGTGTCCGACACTTGCTTCGTTGTTGCGTTGCCGAACGCAGCGGTGTCGAACGGGTAGGTCTCGGTGATGGACACGCCCGACACGAAGTCCTGCTTCACGTTGAAGAACGTCGGTCCACCCATGACTTTCATATCGACAGCCTGGAAGGGCAGCGCGTACATCAGGGCCACGTGTACGTTCTGCTCCTTGTGCGCGACGTCATTCACCGATCCCTCGACCGTACGCGCAGCGTCGAACAGTATCGGATGAGGGATGGCCGCGCTGAGTGTGGCGCTCGGCTTCATCTCGGTCATCGCGTACTGAACGCCCACCCAGAATTGAGGGACGAGTCTCACCGCGGCGCCCACGCTGAACGCCGGCGCCGTCTTCACGCCGTGATCGACGGTGATCGTCTCAGTCTCGTTGCCGTTGGAAGGGCGTGTGTGTGTTGCCGCGAACGTGCTCGCGCCGGCCTTCGCACCCACGTTTGCTGAGACCTCGACACGGGCGTTGGAAGGTGACTGCGCAGCGGTCGGAGTGGCGGCCGCGATCGCGATGACGAGGACAGCGGCGCGCCGGGAGATCTGCCGGTTGAGGCGTGTCATAAATGAAGACTCCTCGCCGAATCGCGCGAGCGGTCGTTAGCGGAGGCCGACGGCCACCATCGCCTGGGTGACCGCCTGGGTTGGCGCGCCACCCGCCCCATACAGGTCGATGGCCGCCTGGATCACGGCCGCGGCCGCCATCTGCAAGTTGGCGTTGTTCGGCATCAACTGCGTCTGGGCGCGGAAGAACACTTTCTCGATTTGCGCGCGGTTGGCGGCGCCCACGCCGGTGACTGATAGATTGGAGGTTGCGTTGCGGCCGCCCTCAACGGCGAGGTAGAACGCGTGACTGAAGATGGTCGAGTTTAGATGCACGCCGCCGCCATCGGGCCCGCTATTAAAGAAGGACAGGAAGATGCCTTCCGAAAACGCCGCGGGTGAGAAGCTGACCGATGTCGGATTCGTCGCGGTTCCGCCCGTCACTACCAACGCGTAATTCAGCATCTTGCTGACATGATCGGGATATCCCAGCGTCCCGAACTCATGGCGGATCAGGATTGATGCGGGATTGATCAGAGACCGGTTCGGGCCGAAGCCGGTGACGTCTTCTCCCATCAGGTAATCAGCCCTCAGCGGCCCCGACCCCACGGGCTGATAGAAGAACTCGACGCTCGTGCCGAAGACGTCCGAGACGGCTTCGTTGATCGCGCCGCCGTGGGAGGCGCCAAGCACGTATCGGCCGTTGTTGCAGAAGAACGGCCGCCGATTGCCCTGGCTGTCCGCGAGCACGGTCGTGCTGCACGCGAACGTCGTTCCGTTGTAGACGAACGTCGTGGGCCCGAGCACGGTGTAGACAATAGGTACGAACCCGCTTCCCGTCCGATTGCTCAGCGAGAAGAACGTGACACCGTGCATCAGCTCGTGCCCTGCGATGTCCATCGTCGTCACGGGAACACCACCGGAGGTCCGGCCGTAGACCATGGCGCCATTCCTGTTGGGACCGAATGGTGGCGCGATGAAGAAGGCGTTGTCACGCGTTCCGCTGTGCACGATGTCGCTCAGCGGCCGGTTGCTGCCGTCGAGTCCCGACCAGTTGTGCTGGCGGAAAAAGTAGTCGTAGGTGAACCCAGTATTCGAGTGCGCGTCGACCACGTAGCCGTTGGTCCACGTGTTCGTCGAGCTCGACGCGAGATCGTTGTCGGTTGCGTTATTGCTATTCAGCATCCGGTCCAGGGCGGTCGAGCTCCCGCCCGTATCGTAGGTGCTGATGCTCGCCGGCCGCAGCGTGTCTCTTGTGCGGTACGTGCCGCCGATAAGCGTGGTCGCCATCTTTTTCGGCTCGCCGAGCGTACCCGTCCCAAGGCCAGTCTCGTAGTTCTTTTCATCGACCACGCGCACGACATCGCCGGTGAACGCGTCGACGTAGTAGGTGATCGCGTACGCTACCGTTGCCTTGTACGTCAGCGCGAAGGTGCCGGCCGGCGACGGCACGATGACCAGCGTCGGGGACGCGCCGAATGGGATGAAGGCGTCTGCCGCCTTTTCGATGATGCGGGCGGCATCGACCGGCGCAATCGCCGGCGTGATGTCCAACGAGATATCGTTGAAGAGCGTCCCCAACGCGGAGATCGTCGTCGGACCTGCCTTGTGCAGCGTGACGCTTCCGCCTTCGACGGGGATCCCTTTGTAAACCTGCTGCAGCGTCTGGGTCTGCCGATTCGGGATCTGTGGATCGTCCTGGATCCGTACACTCGTCAGCTCGCGCGCCTGCAACATGCGGGCGATCACGCTGTTTGACTCGATGACGGCAGCCTGCGTCGTTGCGGTCAGCGTGATTCGCCGCGAGTCGAGTGCGTTACTCTCCTGGCCAATCACGGCGCGTTCCGGCTGCACGAGGAGCGCGACGGCGACGACGGTAGCGAACGTTCTAAGGACGAGCAAGCGTGTATGTCTCACGATCCACCCCTCTTCTTAGAAGCGTTGGCAATGAAGCGGTGCACAGGCTACCCCAGCCGTGCCCTCGTTGCAACAACGGATCGCGCCTGATTCGCTAACTGTTCGTAGGTTCTACCTCGGAGGCTAAGTTCTATTTTCGGCAGGCTAAGTTCTGCTTGCGGAAGTTCCTAGCGTGGGCAGCTAAGTTTCATGGGCACTCCTTTCGGAGCGCACTATATCTCTATGTCGTTCCCGGGTTCCAGGTTCCAGGTTCCCCGGTTCATGGTTCATGGTTCGCACCTCGAACCAAGAACCAGGGAACCTTGAACCCGTGAACCAGGGAACGACAAGAGTTCTATTTCGCCGGCTAAGTTCTTCCTCGGAGACTAAGTCGTACCACGGAAGCTAACGTTTACTTGGCTTCGACGAGCGGTGTGCGGGTGTGTGCGGTTAGCGAATAGTTCACGCGCAAATTACGGACTGGTCCGAATGCGCCCCCGCTCAGCTCCTGATGAACGCTAGCAGGTCAGCGCGGAATCGGCGATCGGAACGATCTGGTCATCATCGCCGTGCATGACGAGCGTTTGCACATCGACCATTTTTAGGTCTTCGCTGAAGTCGGTCTCCGAAAACGCCTTGATACCGTCGTAGTGCGGTTTAGCACCGCCCATCATGCCCTGTCGCCACCAGTTGTCAATCACGGCCTGCGATGGACTCCTAGGCCCGCCCGGTGAGAGCATCTTCGATGTGCACCGTTGCATCCTTGGCGGCCTCGTCGGGAGTCCTCCCGCGCTCGCGCGCAACCACGTAAGCGGCGTACCAGCCCGACCAGCGGTGCTTCGGAGCAGTCGGCTCGTACGTCCCATGCCGCTTCTCTGTTTCCTCGAGTAGCTCTGTCAGAGTCGCAACATCCAGGCTAAGCCCTCGGCCCGGAAGCCGCGTGCTGATCTCCTGGAGCAGCCAGCCGTTGCCGTCGGGGTCACTGAATTCCGCATATGAGCGATAGGAGCCACGTTCGGGGTCGGGACCGGGCAGGCGTGGCCCCAAGATGCCGGCGTAATGAAAAGGCTCGCTCACGTCCACGCCCTTCGCGATCAGATCCGCGCGTGCTGCCTCAACGTCATCAACGACGAGAAACAGTCCCTTCGCCCGCCCAGAAGCGGCCGTCGCGCCAAGGTGAATGGAGCACGGTGAGCCCGGAGGTGTCAGCTGCACGGCCCGCCAGCCGTCACCACTGAAATCGGCATCGAGCCGCCACCCCAGTCCCTCGTAGAAGCGCTTGGCGCGATCGATATCAGACACGGGTATGGTGATGACCTCGAGCTTCAGGGTTACCGGCGCGGCGCTCGGGGTTTGGGCCGCACCTTCCTTTTGCCTCTGTGGGGTTGCCATGGTGACCTCCAGCGAGTGTGGTGAATGGTCAGTATCGTGCCAAGATCTGCATGTCGACTATCGCAGCGAACTCGAGCAGATGCGAAGGATGCTTGTGCGACACGCAATCGTCCATTAGACCTTAATACCTTCGTGTAATAGACACACCGTAGCCCTTCTGCTTTGATGACGCAAGAGGTGCAGCGATGAACCGCATGAGCAAGTTGGCGGAAAATGGAGCACGGAGGGTTCATGCCGGAAACTAAAACGACTCAAGGTGTCAAGAACGTCGTCCTGGTACATGGAGGTTTCGTCGACGGTTCTGGTTGGCAGGGTGTCTACGACTTTCTGAGGAAGGACGGCTACAAGGTCTCCGTCGTCCAGAATCCGACCACCTCGCTAGCAGATGACGTCGCGGTCACGAGGCGCGCCCTGGCGGCGCAGGATGGACCAGCGATTCTCGTCGGCCACTCATATGGTGGCGTCGTGATTACGGAGGCTGGCACGGATCCGAACGTCGCTAGGCTTGTCTACATTGCCGCTTTCGCGCCGGACAAAGGTGAATCCGTGGCCGCGTTGATCAAAGACCCGCCGCCAGGCGCGCCCGTGCCTCCGATCCTGCCGCCTCAGGATGGTTACCTGTTCCTCGACCGGGCCAACTTCCGAGCGTCGTTCGCCGCGGACGTAAGTGAGGATACGGCCTCATTCATGGCGGACTCGCAGGTGCCGTGGGGTCTCGAAGCACTGAACGGCGCCGTCAGCGAACCGGCGTGGAAGACCAAGCCAAGCTGGTATCTCGTGGCCACCGAGGACCGGATGATTCCGCCCGACGCGCAGCGCGCGATGTCGAAGCGCGCCGGTTCAAGGGTCGTCGAGGTGACAGGCAGTCACGCCGTCTACGTGTCCCAGCCGAGAGCCGTTGCCGATCTCATCGAGAAGGCAGCGAGTGGCGCGGCCTTGGCGGCGGGAAGCTAAGACCTTCTTGTGATGCGGCGAACCCCGTCAGTGTTTAGCAGTATTACTGCGCACCATCTCGAGCCACTCGTTTCGACACCCCACCGGTGCCGTGACAGGATTGCACCGAGCGGACAAGCGCTCGGCATCGGGCAGACGGGCGCGATAACCCGATCCGTAGGGACTCAGTTCGGGATAGTCGGTGCTGACGTACTGAGCCCCTGAACGGAACGCGGCATCGCGCCGCACAGTGCTCCCGCTTCTTGCCTCCTCAGTA
>Ga0075430_100002118_pt1 | contig 16411 bp, 14 predicted proteins | sample RhiMetdeltSRZDD4_FD_75294 | JGI IMG/M metagenome (GOLD analysis project Ga0075430, IMG submission 75294) | Populus rhizosphere microbial communities from Tennessee, USA - Rhizosphere MetaG P. deltoides SRZDD4 | ecosystem: Host-associated > Plants > Roots > Rhizosphere > Soil | place: USA... | reverse complement strand
CGCCGTGGTCGCCGCCGCCTGCGGCACGCGCCCAGCCGGCCACGAGCAGCACACTTGCTGGCGGGCCGAAGTAAGGCTAGCCTCACCTCCACTTCGGCAAGTTAGGGTTGGCTAACTCGAGTCGGTCCAAGGGTAGGGAGAACGGATGCGCACCCCCGTAGGACGTGCCGCCCTCATGGCCACCGCCGGCCTGCTGGCGCTCACCACCGCCGCCTGCGGCGGGGACGACGGGGCGGCAGCCCACGCGGCCGGGGACAAGAAGATCACTGTCTACAGTGGTCGCTCTGAGGCCTTGGTCAAGCCGGTCCTGGAGGAGTTCCAGAAGGCCAGCGGCATCAAGGTCGAGGTCCGCTACGGCGACACCGCCGCGACCGCCGCGCAGCTGCTGGAGGAGGGCGAGCGCAGCCCGGCCGACGTGTTCCTGGCGCAGGACGCCGGCGCCCTCGGTGCGGTCGCCAAGAAGGACCTGTTCGCCGCCTTGCCCGCCGCCGTACTGGACAAGGTGCCGGCCAGCTACCGGGACCGGAACGGGCAGTGGGTCGGGGTGACCGGCCGCTCCCGGGTGCTGGTCTACAACGCCGACCGGGTGCCAGCCGCCGACCTGCCCAGGTCGGTCTTTGAGCTGACCGGGCCGAAGTGGCGGGGCAAGGTCGGCATCGCCCCCACGAACGGCTCCTTCCAGGCGTTCGTGACCGCGCTGCGGGTGCAGCACGGCGACGCGAAGACCCGCGACTTCCTGACCGGGCTCAAGGCCAACGGCGTGCAGATCCGGGAGAGCAACCCGCTGATCGTCTCCGACGTCAACGCCGGCAAGCTCGCCGCCGGGCTGGTCAACCACTACTACGTGTTCAACCGGGCGAAGGAGGACGGCACGACCGTCGACGCGCTCAAGGCGAAGCTGCACTTCTTCCCGGACGGCGACACCGGGGCGCTGGTCAACGTCTCCGGGGTGGGCGTGCTCAAGCCGGCCGCCGACGACCCCGACGCGCGGGCCCTCGTCGACTACCTGCTGAGCCAGCCGGCGCAGGCCTACTTCGCCGAGAAGACCTTCGAGTACCCGCTGGCGTCCGGCGTACCGACCGCACCCGGCCTGCCCGCGCTCACCTCCATAAAGGCTCCCGCGGTCAACCTCAACGACCTCGACACGCTGCAGGCCACGATCGCAATGATCAAGGAAGTGGGGCTGGTCTGACCGGGTACGGCTTCCGGCTGCGCCGGGTGCGGCGGCTCGCGCCGCGCCCGGCGCTCGCCGTCGCAGCGACCCTCGCCGTCGCCGTCGCGCTGGTCCCCCTCGCCTACCTCGTGGTACGGGTCGGCGAGGCGGGCTGGGCCCGGGTCGGCGCCGAGCTGCTCACCCGGCGGACCGCGGTGCTGGCCGCCCGCAGCATCGCCCTGGCGGTGGTGGTCACCACCGCGTGCACCGTGCTCGGCGTGGGCTCGGCCTTCCTGGCCACCCGCACCGACCTGCCGCTGCGCCGCGCCTTCGCGGTCCTCGCCGCGCTGCCGCTGGCGGTGCCGACCTACGTCGCCGGGTTCGCCTGGGTGTCGACTGTGGACGGCTTCGCCGGGTTCTGGGCCGCGACGCTGGTGCTCACGCTCTGCTCGTACCCGTATGTCTACCTGCCGGTGGTGGCGGCGCTGGCGGGCGCGGACCCCGGGCAGGAGGAGGTCGCCCGCAGCCTGGGCAAGGGCGCGTGGCGTACCTTCACCGGCGTGACGCTGCGCCAGGTGCGTCCCGCAGTGGCCGCCGGCGCCCTGCTCGTGGCGCTCTACGTGCTCTCCGACTTCGGCGCGGTGTCGCTCACCCGGCTCGACGTGTTCACCCGGGCCATCTTCACCGCGATGAACCTCGGCTTCGACCGCACCGGCGCGCTCGTGCTCGCCACCGTGCTCGTGGCGCTCACCGCCCTGCTGCTGCTCGGCGAGGCGCTGACCCGCCGCGGCGGGGCCCGGTACGCGCGGCTGGGCGCCGGTGCCCGCCGCCCGCCGGCCCGGCACCGCCTCGGGCCGCTGCGCTGGCCAGCGCTTGCCGCGGTGTCCGCGCTCGCCGCCCTCGCCCTGGGCGTGCCGGCGGCCAGCATGGCGCGATGGGCGGCGCAGGGCGTCTCCCGCCCGGGGTCGCTGGCCGAGGTGGCCGCCGCGGCCGGGAACTCGCTCTGGTTCGCCGCCCTCGGCGGGGCGCTGACGCTCGCCCTGGCGCTGCCGGTGGGCCTGCTCACGGCCCGTGCGCCCGGGCCGGTCGCCACCGCCCTGGACCGGCTGGCCTACCTGCCGCACGCGCTGCCCGGCCTGGTGATCGGGCTCTCGCTGGTGTTCTTCGGCATCAACGTCGCGTTCGGGCTCTACCAGACGGTGTGGCTGCTCGCGCTCGCCTACGCCACCCTGTTCCTGCCGCTGGCCGTGGGCGCCGTCGGCGCGGCCGCCGCGCAGGCACCGCCGGCGCTGGAGGAGGTGGCCCGCTCGCTCGGCCGCGGGCCGGCCCACGTGCTGCGTACGGTCACCATCCCGCTGGCCGCACCGGGGCTCGGCGCCGGCGCCGCCCTGGTGTTCCTGACCTGCATGAAGGAGCTGCCGGCCACGCTGCTGCTGCGGCCGACCGGCCAGGACACGCTCGCCACCGGGCTGTGGACGCACACGTCCGTCTCGGCGTACGCGGCCGCCGCCCCGTACGCCGCGCTGCTCGTGCTCCTCTCCGCCCTGCCGACATGGTGGCTGTCGGTGCGCACCGGTGCCTTCGCCGAGGGAGGTGGCTAGTGGCCGAGCTACGGGTCACCGGCGTCCACAAGTCGTTCGGGCGCACCCCGGTGCTGTCCAGGGTGGACCTGACCGTCCCGTCCGGACGGCTGATGGCCGTGCTGGGCCCGTCCGGGTGCGGCAAGACCACCCTGCTGCGCTGCGTGGCCGGCTTCGAGCCGGTCGACTCCGGTCGCATCACAGTGGACGGACGGGACCTCACCCGCGCCCGGCCGGAGCGGCGGCGGGTCACCGTGGTGCCCCAGGAGGGCGCGCTCTTCCCCCACCTGTCCGTCTTCGACAACGTGGCGTACGGGCTGGACCGGGCCGCCCGGAAAGCCGGTCGGGTGGCCGAGGTGCTCGCGCTGGTGGGCCTGGCCGGGGCTGAGCGGCGCATGCCGCACCAGCTCTCCGGCGGCCAGCAGCAGCGGGTCGCGGTCGCCCGGGCGCTCGCCCCGCGCCCGCCGGTCCTGCTGCTCGACGAGCCGTTCAGCGCGCTGGACGCGGCGCTGCGCTTCGAGCTGCGCCGCGACGTGCGGGCCGCGCTGCACGCCGACGGGGCGACCGCGCTGCTGGTCACCCACGACCAGGGCGAGGCGCTGTCGATCGCGGACGAGCTGGCCGTGATGCGCGACGGCCGGATCGTGCAGAGCGGCCCGCCGGCCGTGGTCTACACAGCGCCGGCCGACCCGTGGGTGGCCGGCTTCGTCGGCGAGGCCGTCTGGCTGCCGGCCGCCATCGACGGCGACCGGGCGGCTACCCCGTTGGGCAGCCTGCCGGTGGTGGGCGCCGGGCGCGGCCCGCAGGTGCTGCTGCGGCCGGAGCAGCTGGACGTCAGCGACGGGCAGGGCGGCGACGGGCTGCGCGCCACCGTGGTGCGCCGGGACTTCCACGGCCACGACGCCGTGCTGGGGCTGCGGCTGGCCGACGGGACCGAGGTGGCGGCGCGGGTCCTGGGCCCGGCCGTGCCGGCGGTGGGCGCGACCGTGGGCATCTCCGTACGCGGACCCGTCCGCGCCTACCAGGGCTGACTCGCCACACCCGGGCGCGCCCGCCCGGGGTTCTCGACCGCGCGCCTGCGCGCGGTGTTCCCGGCCGCGCGAGCGCGCGGTCAGCCGTCGAGCAGCGGGCCCGCGTCGTACTCGTGGATCTGGGGTGGCCTGTCCGTGAGCGTGGCGAGCGCGCCGGCGTAGCCGGGCCGGGGTGCCAGGTCGACGACGACCGCGGCCAGCCCGGCGCGGCCGGGGTAGCTGAGCACCCGGCCGTCGCCGTCGATGACGACCTGGTCCATGCGCACCCGCAGGCCGTCGCCGGTGGCCTTCACCACCGCCTCCTTGCGCGCCCAGAGCGTGAAGAACCCGTCGAGCCCGTCCGCGCGCTCGCCGGGCGCCAGGATCTGGGCGCTGAGCGCGGCGGCGTCCAGCTCCCGCTTCTCCTCCACGTCGACGCCGACCGGGGCGGCCGTGGTCAGCGCGACCGCGACCTGGCCGCCGGAGTGGCTGACCGAGACCTCCAGCTCGCCGCCGGGCAGCCGGGGGCGCCCATGCGGCTCGCCGCAGGTGGGGCAGGTGCGCTCGACCACCACCCGGTCCGCCGGCGTGCCCAGCGCCCGGCCCACCGCCAGGCGCAGCAGCGCGGTGGCGACGGTGAACCGGGCCCGGTCCTCGTCGCGGCGCAGCCGCTCCCGGCGCTGCCGCTCCGGGTCGGTGAGCAGGTGCAGGTGGTGCGCCTGCTGATGCTCGGGCGCAGCCCACCACACCTCGCAGACGCCAACACCCATCCCAGCCTCCGCACCCATTCCAGCGTCCGCCGCCATCCCAGCCTCCGAGCCCATCTCAGCCTCCGAGGTATGCCTCCACGACCTCGGGGTTGCTCGACAGGGCCCGCGCCTCGCCGGCGAGCTTGACCGCGCCGGACTCGAGTACGTAGGCGCGGCCGGCGATCTGCAGGGCCCCGACCGCGTTCTGCTCGACAATCAGCACGGTGGTGCCCTGCTCGCGGATCCGCTGCACAGTCTCGAAGATCAGCTCCACCAGCACCGGTGCGAGCCCCATCGTCGGCTCGTCCAGCAGCAGCAGCTTCGGCCGCGCCATCAGCGCCCGGGCCACCGCGAGCATCTGCTGCTCGCCGCCGGACATGGTGCCGGCCTTCTGCCCGATCCGCTCCTGCAGCCGGGGGAAGAGCTCAAGGGCGTACTGCTTGTCCTTCTCGATCCCGTCCCGGTCGGAGCGGACGAAGGCGCCGAGCTCGAGGTTCTCCGCCACGCTCATCCGGGGGAAGATCCGGCGGCCCTCCGGCACGTGCGCGATGCCCCGCCGCACGATCCGGTGGGCCTCGACCCCGTTGATCACCTTGCCCTCGAAGGTGACCGTGCCCTGCCGCGGGTGCAGCAGGCCGGAGATCGTCCGCAGGGTCGTGGACTTGCCCGCCCCGTTGGACCCGAGCAGGGTGACGATCTCGCCGGGGAGGACCTCGATGTTGAGGTCCTTCACGGCCGCGATGTTGCCGTAGTAGACGTGCACGCCGGCCAGGGCGAGCATCGGCGCCGTCCCCGCGGTCACGAGCGTGCCTCCTCAGTCATGCCACCGCGGCCCTCGCTCCGCGCGGTGCGCTCCGTCATGACGCCCGCCCCTCACGCGGGCGACCCAGGTAAGCCTCGATGACCCGCTCGTCGGCGCGGATCTCGGCTGGCGACCCTTCGGCGATCTTCTCGCCCCGGTCGAGCACCGTGATCCGGTCGGAGACCCGCATCACCACGCTCATGTCGTGCTCGATGAGCAGCACGGACAGCCCGCGCTCGGCCCGGATGCGGTGGACGACCTGGGTGAACTGCGCCGACTCGCGCGGGTTCATGCCGGCCGTCGGCTCGTCCAGCAGCAGCACCTGCGGGCGCAGGGCGAGCGCCCGGGCCACCTCCAGCCGCCGCTGGTCGCCGTAGGAGAGGTTGCGGGCGTACTCTTCGGCCGAGCGGCCGATGCCCATGTAGTCGAGCAGCTCGCGAGCTGCCTCATGGGCTTCCCGCTCCTCGCGGCGCTGGCGCGGGGAGCGCAGGATCGTCCGGGCGACCCCGGAGCGCAGGTGGCTGTGCATCGCCACCTTCACGTTCTCCTCCGCGGTCATCAGGCCGAAGAGCCGGATGTTCTGGAAGGTACGCCCGATGCCCTGCGCCGCCACCCGGTGCGGGGGCAGGCCGGTGATGTTCTTGTCGCCGAGGATGACCCGGCCGCTGGTGGGCCGGTAGAGCCCGGTGAGGGCGTTGAAGAACGTGGTCTTGCCGGCTCCGTTCGGGCCGATCATGCTGACGATGCCGCCCTGCGGGATGGTGAAGTCGACCCCGTTGACGGCGACCAGCCCCCCGAACCGCACCACCACGCGCTCGGCGCGCAGCACCGGCGGAGCCGCCACGGCCGCGTGTGTCATACCCGCTCCCTCCGCACGTCCTCGCCGGTGTCCGGCCGCTCCTCACCGATGACGAGCACGTCCGTGCCGGTGCCGGGCACGGCAAGGTCGTCGGCTGCCTCATAGTCCAGCGTCGCCTCGCCGCTGACCCCCTCCCGCCCGTGCTCGCGCAGCACCAGCCGGGTACGCGACTCCGGCACGAACCCCTCCCGCCGGAACAGCATCATCAGCACCAGCACGCCGCCGAAGAGCAGGTAGTTGTAGGAGGGGAGGTTCAGGTCCTGGCCGGTCATCTCGTTGAGCGTGTTGCCCAGCTGCGGCAGCCCGGTCGAGTTCACCCAGGCGAGCACGAGGGCCCCGAGGATCACACCCCAGACGTTGCCCATGCCGCCCAGCACCACCATGGCCAGCAGGATGATCGAGATCGAGAAGTTGAACCGGTCCGGCAGCACGCCGTTGACGTGCGTCGCGAACGCCACCCCGCCGATGCCGCCGGCGATGGCGCCGAGCGCGTACGCGGCGAGCTTGGCGCGCATCAGCGGCACGCCCATCGCGCTCGCGGCCACCTCGTCCTCGCGGATGGCGAGCCAGGCGCGCCCCAGCCGCCCCTCACGCAGCCGCAGCGACATCCAGATGATGAGCACGGCCAGCGCTACGAAGATTACGTACTTCCAGACCAGGTCGAACGGGCCCAGCCGGATCGGGCCGACGCTGATCGGGTCCACCGGGGTGATGCCCTTGGACCCGTTGGAGAGGTTGAACCCGCCGATGTTCTCCCCGTTGTAGAAGACCTGCGGGATGATCTCGCCGAAGCCCAGCGTGACGAGGGCCAGGTAGTCGCTGCGCAGCCGCAGGGTGGGCGCGCCGATCAACGCTCCGAACAGCGCACAGAGCGCGGCACCGGCGGCCAGCACGAACCAGAAGCTGAGGTGGATGCCCGGCCGGGTGGCCGGCACCGAGCCGAGGATGTGCACCTGCACCTGGTAGAAGAACTCGGACATCAGCCAGCCGGCGGTGTAGCCGCCGATCGCCCAGAAGGCCACATACCCCAGGTCGAGCAGGCCGGCGTAGCCGACCACGATGTTCAGCCCGAGCGCGCAGATCACCCACACCAGCGCCTCGTTGATCGCGGTCGGGGGCAGCCAGTCCTGCAGGAAGTCGCTGACCTCCGGGCTCATGTAGCCGCGGTAGTAGTAGACGAGGAAGAGCAGGAGCGCCGCGATCGCGTACCCCACCGGCCAGCGCAGGTGGGCCGGGATGAGCCGTCGCCGCGGCGACGGCACGGGTGTGGACAGGTTGACCGCCATGGCTAACCCCTATCCCCGGAAGATCGTCCCAGGAGGCCGTCCGGCCGGAAGACCATCAGCAGGATGAGAATGCCGAAGACGACGCTCTGCGACCACCGCTGGCCCAGACCGTACGCTGCTCCGTCGTTGAGCCCCTGGATGAGGCCGATCAGTATGCCGCCGATGACCGCGCCGGTGAGGTTGCCGATGCCGCCGAGCACCGCCGCGGTGAACGCGACGAGGCCCAGCTGGAAGCCGAGGTCGAAGCGGGTGCTACCGATGATCTGCTGGTACATGACTCCGGCCGCCCCGGCCATCGCGCCGCCAAGGGCGAAGGTGAACGAGATGGTCCGGTTGACGTCGATGCCCATCAGCCGGGCGGCGTCCTGGTCCTGGGCGGTCGCGCGCATCGCCCGGCCCTGCCGGGTGCGGGTGACGACCCAGCTCATCAGGAGCAGCAGCGGCACGGTGACGGCGAAGATGATGATGAACCGGTAGCTGATCACCACGCCGCCGATGTTGAACTCCTCAGCGGGCAGGACGCTGGGCCACTGCCGCTGTGTCGAACCGTTCCACTTCAGGCCGAAGAACTGCAGGATGAAGCTCATGCCGACGGCCGTGATCAGCGGTGCTAGCCGGGGCGCCCGGCGCAGCCGGCGGTACGCCAGGAACTCGATCCCGACGTTGAGCGTGGCGCAGAAGGCCATCGCGGCCAGCAGCGTGACCAGGAAGAGCACCCAGGCGGTGGCACTGGCGCCGGTCTGGCCGAGCACGGTGGTCAGCAGGAAGGCGCTGAACAGCGTGCCGAGCATGAACAGGTCACCATGGGCAAAGTTGATCAGCTCGATGATGCCGTACACGAGGGTGTAGCCCAGAGCGATGAGCGCGTAGAGCGCTCCGATGGACAGGCCCGCCACGGCGGCCGAGAAGAACTGGACGGGCGAGGTGGCCAGGCTGGCCACGAGCCACGTCGTCACGCCCGCGAGGATCAGCACGGCAGAGACCCGCAGGGCGATGTCCTGCAGGCGCAGCGGCGCACGGAGCACCTCGGCGTGGGTGGTCTGGGTCATCGGGCTCTCCGACGGTAGGCAAGGTTGCGTAGGTGCCGGTGTGGCGCGCCTGGGGCGCGCCACACCGGGTCGACGGGACTGGTCAGGCGACCGGCCAAGCCTTGTGGAACGTCTCCGCGTTGCCCTTCATGATCAGGACGGAGATGTCCTTGGCGCTGGCGTCACCGGTCTGCGGGTCGACCTTCATCTCCTTGCCGAGGACGGCCTCGCTGGCCGGGATGGTGATCCCGGCGCCCTCGAACACCGCGTCCCGGACGCCCTTGCGGGTGCCGTCCGAGTTGGCGATGGCGGCGAGGATGACCTGCAGCGCCTGCACGCCGTAGAGCGCGTAGCTGGACGCCGGGTCGGCGCCGTACTTCGTCTTGTACGCGTCGAGGAACTGCGCGGCCTTGCCACCGGTCGCCCGCAGCTGGGCACTGTCCAGGCCGGCGAAGGTCAGGTAACAGCCCTGGCCCTGGGGCAGCTTCTGCAGGTCCGGGTAGCCGGTGAAGCCGTCCGGGGCCATCAGCTTGACCGGGCCGTCGTTGGGCCCGAGCACGGCCACCTTGTCCTTGACCAGCTGGCCGCCGTTGTTGTCGTAGATGCCACCGAGGTAGACGCAGTCGGGGTTGGTGGCCTTGATGGCGGTGAAGAGTGCCGTGTACGTCGGCTGCTTGGCGTCCCACGCCTGCTCGCCGACGATCTGGATGCCCTGCTTCTTCGCCTCGTCCGAGAACGCCTTGGCCACACCCTGGCCGTAGGTCTGGTTGTCGTTGAGGACGAAGCACCGCTTGACCTGCAGGTCCTTCGCGGCGAACTGGGCCGCCGCCGCGCCCTGGTAGTCGTCGGTGGTGATGACGCGCGCGTAGTTGCGCTTGCCGGTCGGGAAGAACTTCTCCGGCTCGCCCGGGTCCCACTTCTTGGTCAGGCCGGGGTTGGTGTTGGCGTGCGACACCATCAGCATCGGGCTGCCCGGGGCCTGGTTAAGGGTGGGCGCCTCGATCTTGGCACAGCCGGAGTTGTACGTGCCCATCACCGCAACCTGGTTGCTGGTGGCGACGTGGTCCTGCGCGTTCTTGGCGCACTGCGCGTCGTCCCAGGCGCCCTTGGCCGCGGTCGAGTCGTCGTACTTCTTCAGCGACACCTTGTGCTTGCCGGCCTTGCCGCCCACCTGCTCGAGGTAGAGCTGCATCGCGTTCCAGGTGGAGTCCGAGGCGTCCTTGGATGCGCCCTGGAAAGGCAGGTCCACGCCGACGATGACTTCCTTGGCGTCGGAGCCACCGCTACCGCCGCTGCCGGAAGGGTCACCACCGCAGGCGCTCGCCGCCATCGCGACGAGCGCGATCGCGGTGAGTACCTTCGCGCGTCTGATCATCAGTGTTCTCTCCCTACATGGTGTGTGCGACTGGTCGGCGGAACAGCGCGCGGGTGCCCGGGGGATCACTGTCGGGCTGTGGGGTCCGCGTGCGACCCTGCTGCCCCGCCCGCTGCCGGGCCGCCGCCTGGCGGCACCCACCAGCGGGCGCGGCACGACCTAGATCGTGGCGCCGACCGTAGGCGGCCGAGCCAGGCCGTGCGATGGACGATTGACTACGAGCGCGCAGCTACGCTTCAACATCCGACCAAACCAGCTCCGCAAACTCTAGACCTAGTTACTGACCTGCAATGAAGGCATCACACCGCGGCCATCGGATCACTCGATCGGCGCCGGCTTCACAACCGGATGGCCGCGGGCCGGTAGACACTCGGCCGAGCAGGCATCCATCATCTGATGATCGAAGCCTCCTGTCCGGCATATGTGCGAAGCCCTTCGAGGGAGTCATACTGCGGCGGTGCGACTGGTGAAGGAGTGCTGTGCACGCTGACCTTCAACGGATGGTCGATGACCTCACCGAGCACGTGGGCCTCGACATCCAGCTGACCAACGTACGGCTGGACTCTATCGTGTTCGGTCCGCACCGCGGGGAGATCGACTGGGTCCGCCGCGAGAGCCTGCTCCTTCGCCGTACGCCACCGCAGGTCAGGGCGCATCTGGAGCGCGCTGGCGCGTTCGCCTCGGCCGGTCCGGTGCGGATCCCGGCCGACCCGGCGCTGGGGATGATGAGCCGGGTCGTGGCGCCGGCCCGCTGGCACGGGGTGACCTACGGCTACCTGTGGGTGGTCGACGACGCGCACAAGCTGACCAAGGCGCAGCTGACCCGGGTGGTCGACGTCGCCGCCGACGCCGGCCGGCTGCTGCACAGCGCGCAGCGCTCCCGCGAGGTGGCGGCCAGCCGGCTGGCCGACCTGGTCAGCGCGCCGCTGGAGCTGCGCCAGCGGGCGGCGGCGGAGCTGCTGGACTCCGGCTTGATCAGCCGGACCACCCCGGTCTCCATCGTGGTGCTGACCCACCATGTCCCGGACGAGCCGCCGGACGGGCTGGTCGCGGCCCTGTGGGACCTGGGCACCGACACCCTTCCCCGGCCGGTCCTGCGCCTTATCGAGCAGCACCACACCGTGCTGCTGGTGCCGCTGCCCCGCTCCGGTGACCTGGAACCGGCCCGGTCCGCGGCGAGCCGGCTGCGCCGCATCTACCTCGGCTCGGCCGTACCCCGGCTGCGTTCCGTGGTGGCCGGCATCAGCGACCCGCAGCCCGAGCTCACCGAGACCGGCACGGCGTACCGCCAGGCGAAGCTCGCGGCCCGGGTCGCCGACGCAGTGCCCGAGCTGGGCCCGGTCGCCGAGTGGGGCCGCATCGGCGCGTTCCGGGCGCTGGTCAGCATCCCGCCCGACCAGCTCGGCGGGCTGGCCATGGACCCGTGCGTACGGTCCATCCTGGACGCTGGCGACCCGAGCCTGTTGCAGACGGTCGAGACCTACCTGGACAGCGGCTGTGACGTGAAGGACACCTCGGCCTTCCTCAACGTCCACCGGGGCACGGTCTACTACCGCCTGCACAAGGTGGAGTCGGTCTCCGGGCTGAACCTGCGCGACGGGCTGGACCGGCTGACCCTGCACATGAGCATCAAGCTGGGGCGGCTGGCGGGGCTCATCTCCGGCCCCGCGCCGCGCGGGCAGAACGGGTCGTCAGCGGGCGGGTCGGCGGCGGCCTCCGCCCGGTCCTGACCAGGCACCCGGTGCCGGGCGCGGGTGCCCGCACCGCACGCCACCGGGCGTACGCTCGACCGACATGGACGACCAGCGCCCGGCCCACATGACCCCCGAGGAGTTCCGGCGGTACGGCCACCGGCTGGTCGACTGGGTCGCCGACTACTGGTCCACAGTGGAGCGCTACCCGGTGCTCCCCGCCGTCGCCCCCGGCTCCGTGGCCGCGGCCCTGCCCGCCTCGCCGCCGGAGACCGGCGAGCCCTTCGACGCCGTCCTCGCCGACCTCGACCGTCTCGTGGTGCCGGCGCTCACGCACTGGCAGCACCCCGGCTTCTTCGGCTACTTCCCGGCCAACACCTCCGGCCCCAGCGTGCTGGGCGACCTCGCCTGCGCCGGGCTGGGCGTGCAGGGCATGCTCTGGTCCACCGGCCCGGCGTGCACCGAGGTGGAGACCGTGCTGCTGGACTGGCTGGCCGAGCTGCTGGACCTGCCCGCGCGGTTCCGCTCGAGCGGGCCGGGCGGCGGGGTGATCCAGGACTCGGCGTCGTCGGCGACGCTGGTGGCCACGCTCGTCGCGCTGCACCGCGCCAGCGGCGCCTGGCGGGACCGGGGCATCGACCGCCGGTTCACCGTCTACACCTCCGTCCACGGCCACTCCTCCATCGAGAAGGCGGCCCGCATCGCCGGGCTGGGACGCGACTGCCTGCGCATGGTCGCCGTCGACGAGCACACGCAGGCGATGCGGCCGGACGCGCTGCGGGCCGCCCTCGCCGCCGACCGCGCCGCCGGGGCCACTCCCGCCCTGGTCGTGGCCACGATCGGCACCACGTCCACCACCGCGGTCGACCCGCTGCCCGCGATCGGCCAGGTCACCACCGAGTACGGGGTATGGCTGCACGTCGACGCGGCGTACGCGGGCGCCGCCGCGGTCTGCCCGGAGCTGCGCTGGTCGCACGAGGGGCTGGAGCACGCCGACTCGTACTGTTTCGACCCGCACAAGTGGCTGCTCACTGGCTTCGACTGCGACGCGTTCTGGGTGGCCGACCGGTCCGAGCTGGTCGAGGCGCTGACCGTGCTGCCGGAGTACCTGCGCAACGCGGCCACCGAGGCCGGCGCGGTCATCGACTACCGGGACTGGCAGGTGCCGCTGGGCCGGCGGTTCCGCGCCCTGAAGCTGTGGTTCGTGCTGCGCTGGTACGGCGCCCAGGGCCTGCGCGCGCACATCCGGCACGGGGTGGGCCTGGCCCAGGAGCTGGCCGGCTGGGTGGCCGCCGACGACCGGTTCGAGGTCGTCGCGCCGCACCCGTTCTCGCTGGTCTGCTTCCGGCTGCGGGACGCGGCGGCGGGCGGCCCGGAGCAGGCCGACGCGGCCAACGCCGCGGTGCTCGGCATGGTCAACGCGGCCGGGGAGTGCTACCTGACGCACACCAGGGTCGGCGGTCGCTACGCGCTGCGCATCGCGATCGGCGCGCCGGGCACGCAGCGGCACCACGTGGCTGCGGCCTGGCGCCAGGTGACCGCGGCCGCCGCAGCCGTGCTGGGCTGACCGCTCAGCGGGTCGGCTCGGCCACTCCCCAGCGCACCCGCACCGCCCGGTCCGCCGCCCCGAACAGGGCGTCGACCGCGATGCCCAGGACCAGGATGACGATCATCGTGGCGACCAGCCCGACCGAGTCGTTGAGCTGGCGGAACTGGTCCAGCTGGGTGCCCAGCGCCGGCCGGAAGGCGATGATGACCAGCAGCTCACCGGCCATCAGGCTGCGCCACGCGAAGGCCCAGCCCTGCTTGAGCCCGGCCACGATCGCCGGCAGCGACGCCGGGGCGACCACGTGCCGGTAGAGCACGAGCCCGCGGGCGCCCATGTTGCGCCCGGCCCGCAGCAGCAGCGGCGGTACGTAGTCCACGCCGGCCAGCACGCCGTTGGCGATCGAGGGCGCCGCGCCGAGCACGACCACGAACATGATCGCGCTCTCGGTCAGCTGGAACAGCATGATGGCGAGCGGGAACCAGGCGATCGACGGCATCGTCTGCAGCGCGGTGATCATGGAGCCGATGCCCGCCCGCAGCACCCGGCTGCGGGCCACCGCGATGCCGAGCGTGAAGCCGATCAGGATCGCCAGCGCGAACCCGGACACCGCCCGCCGCGCCGTGGTGGCCAGGGCCGACCACAGCTGGCCGTCGCCGGCCATGCGCAGCAGCTCCGTGCCGACGGTGAGCGGGTCGGGCAGCACCCACGGCGGGCGCCACTGAAGCCAGTAGACGACCTGCCAGATCGCCACGGCCAGCGCCAGCGCCACGAGCTTCGGCCAGGTGCCGGCCCACAGCCGGGCGCCCGCCGAGCGGCGGCCGGCCTTCCCAGCCAGCTCCAGCCGGTCCAGGCCGGTGAGGGTGGTGGCTCCGGTCGAGGTGTCAACGGCCATGGCGGCGTACCTCCTGGCGCAGCCGGTCGGTCACCTGCGCCGCGATGCCGGCCACCTCGAGCGAGTCGATGCGCCGTGGCCGCGGGACCGCCACGGCGTGCTCCCACACCACCCGCCCGGGCCGGCTGGACAGCAGCACGATCCGGTCGCCCAGGCGCGCCGCCTCGCGCACGTTGTGGGTGACGAAGACGACGGTCAGCCGCCGCTCCTGCCAGATCCGCTCCAGCTCGTCGTGGAGCAGGTCCCGGGTCATCGCGTCGAGCGCGCCGAACGGCTCGTCCATCAGCAGCACCGGGGAGGCCATCCCGAGGGTACGGGCCAGCGCCACGCGCTGGCGCATGCCGCCGGAGAGCTCGTGCGGCCGCCGCCGGCCGAACTCCTCCAGATGGACCGTGCGCAGCAGCTCCGCCACCCGGGACTGGCGCTCCCGCCGGCGCACGCCGTGCAGCCGCAGCGGCAGGCCGACGTTGCCGGCGACGGTGAGCCACGGGAAGAGCGCGGGCTCCTGGAACATAAGTGCGGGCGTACCGCCGCCGGCGACCTCGATCCGCCCGGCGGTCGGCTCGTCCAGACCGGCCACGAGCGAGAGCAGCGTGCTCTTCCCGCAGCCCGACGCACCGACCAGGCACACGAACTCCCCCGGCGCGACCCGCAGCGACACCCCGTCCAGTGCCGGTACGGCGGCCGGGCCGCGCCCGTACACCTTGCTGACCTGCTCCAGCACGACGGCGGCCGGCTGGTCGGCGGGGCGTCCGGTGTCCGCCGGGGCGGCGATGGTCGCGGTCATGTCCTCACCTCCGGGGATCCTTGCTCGGCAAGCACCTCGTTGAGCAGCGACAGGTCGTAGAGGCCGGCCAGGTCCACCGGCTCGAGCAGGCCGACCTCCTCGGCGTGCCGGGCGCCTTCCCGCAGCGAGGCGGCGAGCGGGTCGTCCAGGAACTCCAGCGTCCGCCAGGCCTGCGCGACCAGGGCGGCGTCCAGCGGCTTGCCGGTCAGCCGGCCGATGCCGGCGGAGACGAGCTGCTGGGCCTGGGCCGGGTTGTCCCGGATCAGCTTGTTGGCCGCCACCGACCCGGCGACGAGCCGCTTGACCACGCCCCGGTGCCGGCTCAGGAAGGTCTGGCTGACCGCGAGGTGGGTCACCACGAACCTGCCGCCCGGCCACAGGTCGCGCTCGTCGACCAGCACCTTGCCGCCGGCCGCGACCAGCCGCGACAGCGTCGGCTCGGGCACCCAGGCGCCGTCGATGGCGTTGTTCTTGAAAGCCTCGACGGTGACCGCGTTGTCCTGCGGGACGACCTGCACGTCGCCACCGCCCTCCTTGGTCGTGGTGAGCCCCTGCCGCCGCAGCCAGTGGCGCAGCGCGACGTCCTGCGTGTTGCCCAGCTGCGGGGTGGCGATCTTCTTGCCCCGCACGTCCTGCGGCGTGGTGATGGACGGCTTGACCACGAACGCCGCGCCGCCGGAGGCGGCCCCGGCAACGATCCTGATGGCCTTGCCACGGGAGCGCGCCCACGCGTTGATCGCCGGGTTCGGCCCGAGGTACGCCGCGTCGATCGCCCCGGAGAACAGCGCCTCGACCGCCTCCGGGCCGGCGTTGAACGTCCTGATCTCGATCTTGACGTTCGGACCCAGCTGCTCGGCCAGGATGCCCCGCTCCATGCCGACGATCGGGGTGGCGTGGGTCAGGTTCGGGAAGTGGCCGAGCCGCAAGGTGACCGGGCCGCCCTCGGCAGCCGCGTCGCCGCCGCACCCGGCGAGACCGGCCAGGCCCGCGCCCGCCAGCAGCGCACCCAGCGCCAGCGCTGCCGCCGGGCGGGACCGCCTCGGCATTCCCTCCGTGCCCATCTTTCCTACCGACATAGTAGGAGAATGACCGCCCGGCCGCTGCCGGTCAACCGTGGGTTCAGATGCTGGGAACGAGCCCTGCGACCTACTGGCCGACGCGGCGCAGCAGCCCCTCCTGGACCGCGGTGGCCACGTGCCGCCCGCCGGCCGTGAACAGCCGCCCGGTGGCCAGCCCCCGGGCCCCCGAGGCGGACGGGCTCCAGCAGTCGTAGAGCAGCCACTCGTCGGCACGGAACGGGCGGTGGAACCACAGCGCATGGTCCAGGCTCGCGCCCACCACGCCACCGGGCCCCCAGACCTCGCCGTGCACCGACAGCACCGAGTCGAGCAGGGTCAGGTCGGAGGCGTACGCCAGGGCGCACGCGTGCAGCAGCGGGTCGTCGGGGAGCTTGCCGTCGACGCGGATCCACGCCCGCTGGTACGGGTCGGCCGGCCGGTCGCCGGGGCGTACCCAGCCGGGCTCGCCGACGTAGCGCACGTCGATCGGGCGCGGGATCGCCGCCCAGATGCCGGCGCGTTCCGGGTAGCGCGACAGCCGGTGCGCCATGGTCGGCAGCTCGTCCGGTGGCGGCACGTCAACCGGGGCCGG
>Ga0075430_100002114_pt1 | contig 16417 bp, 14 predicted proteins | sample RhiMetdeltSRZDD4_FD_75294 | JGI IMG/M metagenome (GOLD analysis project Ga0075430, IMG submission 75294) | Populus rhizosphere microbial communities from Tennessee, USA - Rhizosphere MetaG P. deltoides SRZDD4 | ecosystem: Host-associated > Plants > Roots > Rhizosphere > Soil | place: USA... | reverse complement strand
CGGGCGAGGTCCTCGGCCTTGCGGACGTTGATCTCCTTGGACTCGTGACCACTGAACTGGACGAGGGCTGCGCGGACCATACGAGACGCCTCCTGAGCGGGATGGTGCAGCGGTTGTACCACCGTGCCGGGCAGGCGGGCAATGGGACGGCACTATCCCGTCTCCTCCGTCCGGACGAACCGGAAGTCGCAGTGGGATTTGGGATCCATCGGGCGCACCTCCTAACCGGCGGTCACAGCCGCCGTCGACGAACAGGGTCTGGCCGATGACGTACGTCGCCAGGTCGCAGGCGAGGAACAGCACCGGGCCGGCGGTCTCGCGCGGCTCGGCGACCCGGCGCAGCGGCGTGCAGGCGAGGATCTCGTCCATCAGCTCGGTATTCGATGTCCTCGAAGGGGCTGCCGCCCGGCGAGGACTACGGCCTCGAGGCCACCGACTACTACGACCCGCCGCTCGTCACCATGGCCAACTTCAAGGGCGTGGGCGAGGGCGGCGTGATTGGCGCCGTGCCGTCGCTGACCAACGCCGTGGCCGGCGCGCTCGCGGGGCTCGGCGGAACGTGAATAGCACGCCGCCGGTGCCGGACCGCGTCCTCGGCCTCATCGGGAACACGCCGCGCTTGGCGTCGCCGCTGTCGTCGCCGCTCTCGGGCGCGTCACCACCGATGGCCGCCGTGCTTGACACCTGGCGATGCAACGGATAGGTTCCGCTCACCCGCGATCCATCAACCGAACGAGAGGTTCCTGCTGTCATGGCTGCGACGAATCTGATCGGCATCGACGTGGGCGGCACCTTCACGGATCTCATCGTCATGGACGAGGCCACCGGGCAGGTCGCCGTCGCCAAGGTGCCGACGACCGTCGGCAATCAGGCGGAGGGCGTGCTGGTCGCCCTGCGCGAGGCGGGTGTCACGCCGGCAACGATCAAGGTCCTGGTCCACGGCACGACGACGGCGACGAACGCGCTCCTCGAGCGGAAGGGCGCGGTGGCTGGCCTCATCACGACGGCCGGCTTCCGTGATGTGCTGGAGCTGGGGCGCCGGACGCGGCCGACGCCGTACGGCTTGAAGGGGACGTTCGAGCCGCTCATCCCGCGCGACCTTCGGCTCGAAGTCCCGGAGCGCATGGACGCCGAGGGACAGGTCGTGGTGGCGCTCGACGAGGACGCGGTGCGCCGCGCCGCCGAGGCGCTGCGGGCGGCCGGCGTCGAGGCGCTGGTCATCCACTTCATCCATTCGTACGTGAACGACCGTCACGAGAAGCGTGCCCGCGAGATCGCAGCGGCCGTGTGGCCGAACGCGTATGTCACGGTGGGTGCCGAGCTGCTGCCGGAATACCGCGAATACGAGCGCGGCACGACCGCGGCGATCAACGGCTACGTGCAGCCGATCATCGATCGCTATCTGCGGCGGCTCGCCGGCGAGCTCCGGCGCGAGGGGGCAGCGCGCGAGCTGCTCGTCATGCAGGGCAACGGCGGGACCATGTCCGTCGACGTCGCCGCCCGCCACGCGGTGAACACCTTGATGTCGGGCCCCGCCGCCGGCGTGAAGGCGGCGGCGCACACGGCGCTCACCGCCGGATATCGCAACATCATCTCGTGCGACATGGGCGGGACCAGCTTCGACGTCGGCCTGATCCGCGACGGCGTGCCGGCCGTCAGTGCCGACAAGGAGATGGGCTACGGGCTCCCGGTCCGCGTGCCGATGATCGACATCCACACGATCGGCGCGGGCGGGGGGTCGATCGCGCGCGTGAACTCCGCCGGCATCTTGCAGGTGGGGCCGGAGAGCGCGGGTGCCGACCCCGGGCCGATCTGTTACCGCCGCGGGGGCGACGAGCCGACCACGACGGACGCCAACCTGTTCCTCGGGCGGCTGAACCCCGCCGGCCTGCTCGGCGTCGCCGGAACGGCAGAGCTCGACCGCGTGCGCGATGTCTTCGACAAGCGGATCGGCGCGCACCTCGGACTGGCCGCGGACGACGTGGCGGCTGCCATCGTGCGGGTGGCGAACGACAAGATGGCGGGCGCGATCCGCATGGTGTCGCTGCAGCGCGGCTACGACCCGCGCGATTTCATCCTGTTCGCGTTCGGCGGGGCCGGTCCGCTCCACGCGGTCGCCCTCGCCCGCGAGCTCGCCATCCCGAAGGTCCTCGTGCCCGCGCGGCCGGGCATCACCTCGGCGCTCGGCTGCCTCGTGGCGGACGTGCGCCATGACTTCGTCCGCACGATCAACCAGGACCTGCTCCGCATGGACGTCGACGAGGCGCGCGCGATCCTGGCGGCGCACGTGACGGAGGGCAAGCGCCTGCTCGCCAGCGAGGGCGTCGAGGTCGAGACCGTCAGCGTGCTCCATCAGGCCGACATGCAGTACGTCGGGCAGACCCACGTGCTGACGGTGCCGATCCCGCGCACCGACTTCACCCGCGACGACCTGCTCCTCGCGTTCGAGCGCGCGTACTGGGACCGGTTCGAGGTGGAGCTGAAGCAGATGCGCGCACTGCTGATGAGCCTGCGCACGGCGGTCATCGGCCGCCGACCCGCGGTGTCGCTGAACGGGCTCGCGGCGACGCCGGCCCGCGGCACGCTCGCCGATGCCCGCGCGGGGAGCCGTCGTACCTGGTTCGACGGCGCCTGGCACGACACGCCGATCTACCAGCGCGAGCGCCTCGCCGTCGGCGTGCGCTTCGACGGCCCCGCCATCGTGGAGCAGCTCGATTCGACCACGGTCATCGAGCCGGGCGACCGGGTCGAGATCGATGCCTTCGGGAACCTCATCATTTCCGTACGGGGGCTGGCATGAACCCGATCGATCCGGTCACGCTGGTCGTCGTCCAGAACGGCCTTCAGCAGGTGGCGAGCGAGATGGACCTCACCTTCGAGCGCGCCGCCTTCTCGCCGGTCATCTCGGAGGGCTTCGATCGTTCGGACGGGATCTACTCCAAGGACAACGGCGAGGTCATCGCCCAGGGAGAGCTCGGGCTGCCGATCTTCGTCGGCGTGATGCAGTTCACCACACGCGCGGTCATCGAGCACGTCCGGGAGCGCGGTGGGGACACGCTGAAGCCTGGCGACATCTTCATCGTCAACGACCCGTACGCGGGCGGCACCCACCTCATGGACGTGAAGATGGTGAAGCCGTTCTTCTACCGCGGCCGCCTCTGGGCCTACCTGTCGAACACGGGCCACTGGCCGGACACGGGCGGGTCGGTCCCCGGCGGCTTCTCGTCGCGCGCGACCGAAGTGCAGCAGGAGGGCTTGCGGCTGCCCCCCGTGAAGCTGTTCCGCGAGGGCGTGATGGACGACGATATCCTGTCGATCATCCTCGCCAACATCCGGGTCCCCGAGGAGCGGATCGGCGACATCAAGGCGCAGGTGGCCGCGCTCACCGTCGGCGAGAAGCGCCTCACCGCGCTGATCCACCGCTATGGCGACGAGATGGTGACCGCGTGCGTGAAGGAGTTGCGCGACCGGTCCGAGCAGATGATGCGGGCCCACATCGCGAAGATCCCCGATGGCACCTACCGCGGCGAGGCGTTCCTCGACTCCGACGGCATCGGCCCGGACCCGCTCGCCGTCCGGCTCACGCTCAAGAAGGAGGCGACGGACCTGTACTTCGACTTCTCGGAGTCGAGCCCCCCGTGCCGCGGCCCGCTCAATAGCGTCATCGCGACCACGAAGGCGGCGGTGTACCTGGCCATCAAGCACATCTTCCCGGACGTGCCGATCAACGCCGGGTGCTTCGAGCCCCTGCTCATCGCCGACCCGCACAACACGTTCCTCTACGCACGCTACCCGCGGCCCGTGTCGGGCTGCGCAGCCGAGGTCAGCTCGCGCATCGCGGAGAGTGTCTTCGCGACGCTGTCGGCGGCGATCCCGGACGATCTGTTCGCGGCGCCCGCGGGAACGAGCGGCAACCTCTCGCTCGGCGGCTACGACCCCCTGAAGGAGCGACACTACATCATGTACGTGTTCTCGGGCGGCGGGTACGGCGGTCACCTGGAGGACGACGGGCTCACGAACGGCTGCTCGACCATCGGCATCTCGAAGACGCAGCCCACGGAGGTGCTGGAGCAGCACTATCCACTGCTGTTCGAGCAGTACGCGCTGCGCGAGCGGTCGGGTGGGGCCGGGAAGACGCGCGGCGGGTTCGGGGTGGACTACCGGATCCGCATCCGCCGGGGCGAGGGGCTGCTCTCGTTCCTGATGGACCACGGCCGGGTGGGCCCGCCCGGCCTCTTCGGCGGCCACGACGGCGCCCCGAACGAGGTCGTCCTCGAGCAGGAGGGCCGAACGTACCGCTCGCCCCACTGGTCGAAGGATGAAGACATCGCGGTGAAGGCCGGGGATCTGGTCACCGTCCGCACGCCCGGCGGCGGTGGCTACGGCAATCCGCTGGAGCGCGATCCCGGGCTGGTGCGCCGCGACGTCGCCCGGGGGTACTTCACCGCCGAGGACGCGGAGCGTGACTACGGCGTCGTGCTGCGGGGCACCCCGCTCAGCGTCGACGCCGGCGCCACCGCGCGCGTACGCGCGGCGAGGACCACGCGGTGACGGCGCACCGTTGCATCCGACAAGGAGGATCCGCATGAGACCCGCAAGCCGTGTCCTGTTGATGGTGCTGGCGCTCGTCGTCGTGGGCGCCGGGGTGCCGGACGCCGCCCACGCGCAGAAGGCGTTCAAGGTGGCGGCCATCGTCCCGGTCTCGGGGCCGGCGGCGGCCTTCGGCCTCGGCTGTCAGCGCGGGCTCGAGCTCGCCGCGGAGGACGTCGGCGTGTTCGAGGTGGCGGGCGAGAAGTACAAGCTCGAGGTCATCACGTACGACACGGTGTACGCGCCCGACAAGACGGTGGCCGCGATCAACCGCGCCGTCTACAACGACAGCGTGAAGTACGGGGTGATCATCGGCGCCGGCGTGCACCCGCCGATCCTGCCCGTGATCCGGGAGACGGGCTTCCTCGACTTCGCGTTCGCTGCCGCCGGTCGGCAGATCACGAATCCCGAGAATCCCACGGCGTTCCGCATCATGGCGTCGTCCGACCAGCTCTACTCGACCTACGCGGTCGCCATCGCTGAGAAGCTCGGCGGCAAGCGCATCGCATTCCTGGGCCCGAACGACGAGCTCGGCAAGAACGACGCCAAGGCGATCAAGGCCGAGGTCGAGAAGATGAAGGGCAAGGGCGTGAGCTTCGTGGGCGAGGAGTACTACGAGCGCGGCGCCCGCGACTTCGGCCCGGCGCTCCTCCGGCTCATCGCGCAGAAGCCCGACATCATCGACACCGACGGCTCGCCGACCGGCTCCATCGCCCTCATTGCCAAGCAGGCGCGTGAACTCGGGTACAACGGCTACTTCGTGAACTCCACGGCCGTGCTCGAGGCCAAGGCCATCGCCGACATCGCGGGCAAGGCCGGCGACAACATCATCGCGCTGCGCATCTGGGCGAACCCGCCGACGAAGCTCTACACGGAGCTGGCCGAGCGGCACCAGAAGAAGTGGGGGGAGGCCGCGCCGGGCACCCTCTGGGAGACGTACGGCGCCGCGCGCTGGCTGGTGGACACGATCAGCAAGGCCGGCACCTTCGACACCAAGAAGGTGGCCGAGGCGCTGGCCAACTCCACCTACGCGAACCACCCCTTCGGTCCCGCGTCCTGGGGCGGGGAGAAGAACTACGGCATCAAGCGCCAGATCGTCATTCCCATCCCGGCGTCTATTCTCAAGGGCGGCAAGTGGGAGCCGTTCGACATCCGATCCGGCAAGTTCGACTGAGCGATCGGGGGCCCGAAGGGGTCCCCCATCACCGATGGACCTCTATCTCCACCTCGTCACCCAGGCGCTGGCCATCGGCCTGCTCACCGGCATCCTGTATGTCCTGATCGCGCTCGGGCTGACGCTCATCTACGGCATTCTCCACATCGTGAACTTCGCTCACGGCGAGATCTACATGCTGGGCGCGATGGGCGTGTTCTACCTCTACGTCGTGTTCAAGCTACCGTTTGTGGTGACGCTGCTCGCCATCCTCCTCCTCTCGGTGCTGCTCGGCCTCGTCGTCGAACGCACGGTCTTCCGGTCGCTTCGGGGGCAATGGCTGCAGCTCGTGGTAGCCAGCGTGGGGCTATCCCTCATCATCCAGTCGCTCGCGTGGGTCGCCTTCGGCATCCAGGAGAAGAACGTGCCGTCGACGTTCACCGGCGTCGTGTCGTTCGGCGGCATCCGCCTGCCCACGGAGCGCCTCGTCGCCGCCACCGTGGGGGTCGTGCTCGTCGCCATCCTGTACGTGCTCGTCTACCGGACGAAGGTCGGCCTCGCCATGCGCGCGATCGAGGAGGACGAGGAGACGGCGCGCATGCTCGGGATCAACGCCGACCGCGTGGCCGCCCTGGCCTGCGCCGTCGGCTTCGCGCTGGCCGCCCTCGCCGGCGCATTCGTGGCGCCGATCTACTCGCTGAACCCCGGGATGGGGCTCGAGCCGATCTTGATGTCGTTCCTCATCATCATCGTCGGCGGCCTCGGCAGCATCACCGGCACCGTCCTCGCGGGCCTGCTCGTCGGCGTGATCCAGTCCGTCGGCGCCGTGCTCTTCGGCGCGGAGGCGGCCTACGGGTTGGTCTTCGTGGTCATGATCGTCGTGCTCGTGTTCCGCCCCTCGGGGCTCCTCGGCCGGGCATGAAGCGCGGCCTGCTCACCCTCGTCGTCGCGGCGCTGGCGCTGCTGCCGCCGCTCGGCGCGCCGTACGTGCTGCACGTGGCGATCGTGGTGCTGGTCCACGTGGTCTACGCACAGGCGCTCTACATCATCATGCGCATGGGGTATCTGTCATTCGGCCACGCCGGGTACATCGCCCTCGGCGGCTACACGTCCGCCCTGCTCGCGACGAAGCTGGCGATCAGTCCGTGGATCGGGTTCGTGGCGGGTGGCATCGTGGCCGCGCTCCTCGCGTGGGCCCTCGGCGCTGTCACCCTGAAGCTCCGCGGCATCTACTTCAGCCTGTCGGTCTTCGCCTTCGCCGAGGTCGTCAACGCCGTGTTCCGCGCCTTCGAGTTCTTCGGCGGCCCCGCCGGGATCGCGGCGGTGCCACGCCCCGGACTGTTCGGCGCGCGGCTCAACACGCACCTGCAGTTCTACTACGTCGTGCTCGCGGTCACGCTGATCTCGGTCGTCTTCCTCTACCGCCTGCAGTGGACGCGCTTCGGCTTCACGCTGCTCTCACTACGCACCAGCGCCACCGAGGCCCTCGCGGAGAGCATCGGCATCAACGCCGCCCGCCACAAGACGCTGGCCTTCGTCGCCTCCTGCTTCTTCTGCGGGGTGATGGGCGCCGTGCACGTGCACTACCTGCGCTTCGTGAGCCCCTTCGTCTTCACGTTCTTCCTCTCCACGGACCTGATGGTGTACGTGATGGTCGGCGGGCTCGGCAGCTTCTGGGGGCCGATGCTTGGCACCGTGCTGCTCACGGGTCTCGGCGAGCAGCTCTTCGCCGCCGGCTACTACAAGAGCCTCGTCTACGCGGTCGTGCTGCTCGTGGTCATCCTCGCGCTGCCCGGCGGCCTGATCTCGCTGCCGCACGTTTTTCGCCGGGGTGCGGCCACCGAGCGGGCCACGCCGGCCGCCGAAGTGGCCGCGCCGCGAGAGCGCTGAGCCATGCTCGAGCTTCGCAAGGTGACCAAGCAGTTCGGCGGGCTCACGGCGCTCCAGGACGTCGAGTTCACGGTGGAAACCGGCGAGCTGGTCGCGCTCGTGGGGCCGAACGGCGCCGGCAAGTCGACGCTCTTCAATATCATCGCGGGGGCGTTCCCCCCGACTGGGGGCGCGGTGATCTTCAAAGGGACGGACGTCACCGGCTACTCGAGCCACGGCCTCGCGCGTCTCGGCGTGGCCCGCACGTTCCAGCAGACGACACTGTTCGGGGAGCAGACGGCGCTCGAGAACGTGCTCCACGGTCTGCACCGTCACCTGCCCGCCCGCCTGGTGGCCGGCCTGCTGGAGCTCCCGTCGTACCGGCGGGAACAGCGAGAGGTGGAACGCCGGGCGCTCGGCGTCCTCGAGCTCCTCGGCATCGCCGCCTACCGGGATGCGATTGCCGCCGACCTGCCCCTCGGCATCCAGAAACTGCTGACCGTGGCGATCGCGCTGGCGACCGAGCCGGTCTTGCTCCTGCTCGACGAGCCGGCGGCAGGGCTCTCGCACGACGAGGCGACGCGAATGATGAACCTGGTGGCCTCGGAGATCCGACAGCGCTGCACCGTGTTGCTGGTCGAGCACAACATGCGGATCGTCGCCGGCTGGTGCGATCGCGCAGTCGTGCTCCACTTCGGGCAGAAGATCTACGATGGGACTCCGGATGGCCTCACGCGGGATCAGCGTGTGGTGGACGCCTACCTCGGCGTGGCGGAAATCGGATGACGGACGGCCCTCTCCTCGACGTGGACGACATCGAGGTCACGTACGGCAAGGCGCGCGCCGTGAACGGCGCGACCGTACGGGTGCGGCGCGGCTCGATCACGGCCCTCGTCGGGCCGAACGGCGCCGGCAAGACGACGCTGCTGAAGGCGGTGTGCGGGCTCCAGCCGCTTCGCGCCGGGGAGATCCGGTGGGACGGGACCCGCATCGACGGCCGCCCCTCGCGCGAGATCGCGGCGCTGGGCATCGCGCACGTGCCCGAGGGTCGCCGCGTGTTCGGCAAGATGACCGTGCTGGAGAACCTCCGGCTCGGCGCCTACCTGCGCCGGGAGGCCGCCGACGTCAAGCGGACGCTGGACTTCGTCTTCGCGGCGTTCCCGAGGCTGAAGGAGCGGGAGGCGCAGCGCGCCGGGAGCCTCTCCGGAGGCGAGCAGCAGATGCTCGCGATCGGCCGCGCCCTCATGGCGTCGCCGACGCTCATCATGGCGGACGAGATGTCGCAGGGGCTGGCGCCGGTCGTCGTGCAGGAAGTTTATCGCCGCCTGCTCGACGTGAACCGGCATGGCGTCACGATCCTGCTCGTCGAGCAGAACGCCCGGCTCGCATTCACGCTGGCGCAGTTCGTCTACGTGATGGAGCAGGGGCGTGTGGTGCTCGAGGGCCCGTCGGCCGAGGTCGGCGCCAGCGAGCACGTGCAGAAAGCGTATCTCGGCGGGAGCTGATCGCCCGCCTATGTACCGGGGTTCAAGAACCTCCACGCGACCTCGCAGAATCGCGGGCTTAACGACGGCTATTGGGTTTCCAACCCAAGGGTCGCTGGTCCGGAATCACTGCGTCCTCGCCGAGGCATCTCAAGTCTGAGCACAGATCGACTCGTTGACCCGCCGCCACAGGCCCGCTATGGTCCCCCTGCTTTTTACGCCCGGCCCAGTTCACGGGAGGCTCGGCCATGAAGTGTCCGCGGTGCGAAGCCGAGAACGATGCAGGCGCGCGCTTCTGTGAAGACTGTGGCGCCCAGCTTGAGACGGTTTGCCCGAGCTGTAGCGCCCCGGTCACGCCAGGTAAGAAATTCTGTCGGTCCTGCGGCGCCGCGCTGACCACGGAGCCAACGGGCCGTTTCGCCAGCCCCGAGTCGTACACCCCTAGACACCTCGCGGAGAGAATCTTCAACTCCAAGAGCGCGCTCGAGGGTGAGCGCAAGCAGGTCACGGTGCTTTTCGCCGATCTCAAGGGCTCGATGGAGCTGCTGGCTGACCGTGACCCCGAGGAAGCGCGCAAGCTCCTGGACCCTGTCATCGAGCACATGATGGAGGCGGTGCACCGGTACGAGGGCACGGTCAACCAGGTGATGGGTGACGGCATCATGGCACTCTTCGGCGCGCCGCTCGCCCATGAGGATCACGCCGTCCGCGCGTGCTACGCCGCGCTCCGGATGCTGGAGTCGGTGAAGCGCTACGCCGAGGCCGTATTCCGGCGTCATGGGGTGCAGGTCGAGATTCGTGTGGGGCTCAATTCGGGTGAGGTGGTGGTCCGCGCGATCGGCTCGGATCTCCACATGGACTACACCGCGGTCGGGCAGACTACCAACTTGGCCGCGCGCATGGAGCAGATGGCCCGGCCGGGGACCATCCTGCTGGCGCCGGATACGCTGGCCCTCGCCGAGGGCTTCATCGCGGTCAAGCCGCTCGGTCCGGTACCGGTCAAGGGGCTGGACACGCCCGTCGACATTTACGAACTGACGGGGGCCGGGTCTCTCCGCTCGCGGCTCCACGCCGCAGCGGCGCGCGGGCTGACCCGCTTCGTGGGCCGGGATGCGGAGATCGAGCAGCTCCGCGAGGTGCTCGGCCGCGCGGCGGAGGGGGACGGCCAGCTGGTGGCGGTCGTCGGCCAGCCGGGCGTCGGCAAGTCGCGCCTCGTCTGGGAGGTCATCCACTCCCAGCGGACGCTCGGCTGGCTGATCCTCCAGGCGGGCTCGGTCTCCCACGGCAAGGGGACGCCGTACCTCCCGGTGGTCGATCTCCTCAAGGGCTATTTCCATATCGGCGACCGCGAGGAGTCCCGCGCCATTCGGGAAAAGGTCACCGGCAAGCTCCTGGCGCTCGATCGCGCCCTCGAGCCGACGCTCCCAGCGTTCCTCGCGTTGCTCGACGTCCCCGTGGAGGACCGCCGCTGGGAGGCCCTCGACCCGCCCCAGCGGCGGCTCCGCACGCTGGATGCGGTGCGCCGACTCCTCTTGCGGGAGAGCCAGGTCCAGCCCCTCCTGGTCGTCTTCGAGGATCTCCACTGGATCGACGCCGAGACCCAGAGCGCGCTTGAGCGCCTCGTCGAGAGCCTGCCCGCGGCTCGGATCCTGGTCCTCGTCAACTACCGCCCGGAGTACCGGCACGACTGGGGCGGGAAGAGTTACTACCGCCAGCTCCGGCTCGACCCGCTCGCGCCGGCGAGGGCAAGCGAGCTGCTGGAGACCCTGCTCGGGGCCGACCAACGTCTGACGCCCCTCAAGCAGCTCCTCATCACCCGAACCGAGGGCAACCCCTTCTTCCTGGAGGAGAGCGTCCGGAGCCTCGTGGACGACGGCGTCCTCGCGGGCGAGCGCGGAGCCTATCGGCTCGCTGCGGCCGTCGGGCATGCGCAGATGCCGGCCACTGTGCAGGCACTCCTCACGGCCAGGATCGATCGGCTGCCGCCCCACGAGAAGGAGCTCCTCCAGACGGCTTCGGTCGTCGGCACGGACGTCCCGGTGGCCGTGCTCGCGGCCGTCTCCGGCGCGTCTGCGGAGGCCCTCGCCGATGGGCTGGCCAGACTCCAGGCCACCGAGTTTCTCTACGAAGCACGCCTCTTTCCTGACGCCGGGTACGCGTTCAAGCACGCCCTCACTCACGAGGTGGCCTACGGCAGCCTCCTCCAGGGTCGCCGGCGCGCCCTCCACGCCAGGGCCGTCGAGGCCATTGAGCGGCTCTATCCCGAGCGCCTGGCGGAACACGTCGAGCGCCTGGCCCACCACGCGGTCCGGGGCGAGACGTGGGAAAGGGCGGCGACCTACCTCCGGCAGGCTGGAGAGAAGGCGACAGAGCGCTCCGCCTACCAGCAGGCGGCTGTGTGCTTCGAGCAGGCGCTGGCCGCCCTGGGTCACATCCCGGCGAGCCGGGAGCGGCTCGAACAGGCCATCGATCTCCACCTCGACGCCTTTGGCGCTCTGGTGGTGACAGGCGCCCTCGCGAAGGTCCCAGATCACCTCCACGAGGCGGAGGCCCTCACCGCGAGGCTGGGGGACGAGCGCCGGCTCGGATGGGTTCTCGTGGCCCTGGGCAATCACGCCTGGGTCTCGGGCGATTCGGACCGGGCGCTCGAGGTCTGCCAGCACGCACTTGCGATTGCGACCCGCCTCGGAGACGTCCCGCTCAGGATGCGCGCGAGCACCTTCCTCGGGCTACGGCAGCAGACGGCGGGAGAGTATCGCGAGGGCGTCGAGTTCCTGAGAAGGGCTGCGGAAGCCCTTCAGCTCCACGAGCGGTTCGGCGGCGTGTTCGGCGGGGCCGGCCTTCTGTCGGTCTCCGCGCGGGAGCGTCTCGCCTGGTGTCTTGCCGAGCTTGGCGAGTTCGAGGAGGCGATGGCCTGCGGAGAGGAGGCCGTCCGCATCGCCCGTGAGTTCGATCATCCTCACAGCCTCGCCTACGCCCACCGGAGCCTGGGGCTTATCTCCCTGCGCCGGGGTGACGCCTCCAGTGCGATCCTCCCGCTCGAGCGGGCCGTGCAAGTGTGTCGGGTCGCCCAGGTGCGGTTGCCCTTCGACGTCGCAGCCGGGCACCTCGGCTATGCCTACGCGCTGGTGGGTCGTCTCCCGGAAGGCGTGAATCTCATGGAGGAAGCGCTCGCCGACCCGGCGGCGACGGGCACGACCAACCACCCGCTCCTCCTTGCCTATCTCGGCGAGGCGCATCTGCTGGCCGGCCGCCGAGAGGACGCGCTCGAAGTTGCCCGGCGTGCCCTCGAGCTCGCGCACCGGCAGAAGGAGCGCGGCAACGAGGCCTGGGTTCTCCGCCTCGTCGGCGAGATCACCGCGCAGGCCGATCCTCCGGATCAGGAGTCGGCCCAGGCGCACTACCGCCAGGCCCTCGCCCGGGCCGACGAGCTCGGGATGCGCCCCCTCGTCGCCCATTGTCACCTCGGCCTCGGCAAGCTGAACCGCCGCACGGACAACCGCGAGCAGGCGCAGGAGCATCTCGCCACCGCCACGATGCTGTACCGAGAGATGGACATGCGGTTCTGGCTGGAGCAGGCGGAGACCGAGATGCAGGAGATCAAATAGTAACAGTCCCAACGGAGGAGACGACATGCGACCAGGGAAGATGACGGTAGGGTTCCTCGACGCCTTTGCGGAGGCGTTCAACCGGCACGATGTGGAGGCGATCTTGGCGGCCATGACGGAGGACTGCGTCTTCGAGGCAAGTGCTGGACCGGACGTGTGTGGACGGCGGTACGAGGGTCCACGGGAAGTCGGCAAGGCATTTGCCGAGGTGTTCGAGACGTTCCCTGATGCGCAGTGGCAGGGCGCCCGGCACTTCTTTATTGGGGATCGGGGGCTCTCGGAATGGACGTTCAGTGGGACGCGGGTGGACGGAACGCGGGTGGAGGTCACGGGCTGCGACATCTTCACTTTTCGGGACGGTAAGATCGCCGTGAAGAACTCGTACCGCAAGCAGCGGACGTAACGTGAGGCCGCGTTCCTGCGGCGAAGGGACGTCGTGGGGCCCGCGATCGGGTGCGGCGTTGTGCTCGGGGAAGGACGAGATCTCGGCTGCCGCCGCCGGATCGAGCGAGGCGTCGGCGGTGCCGAAGTGCTTGTCGAGGCTGCTCATCATTGCCCGCCACGAGCGAGCGTACGTATCCACGTCGTCGACTGCCGGGCCTCTGCCGCCAGCGACCGCTGGATGTCGGGCGGCGATGCCGCGGATGCATCGCCGCGCGCAGTGAACACCCACCCGGTCAGGACCACGGTCGTGTGCAGCGCGACGTCGATGAGGGACGGCGGGCCCTCAACTACTCCGAGTGGGACCGCGGTCAGCGCGAGGCGCGCGAATCGGCGAAGAGCCTCCGGAAGGGAGAGATGCCCCCGTGGTTCTACGAGCTGCCGGACACCAGCGCGCGCCTGACGCAGGCCGAGCGGGCCGAGCTCATTGCGGGCCTCGAGGCCACGTTCGGGGCCGAGCGGCCGCGTCGCCGCGACCGCGTCGACAAGAACGACTGACTTGGTCGAGACTGGAGTACTCGCGATGCCACCACACTGTGACTCGCTCGATGGGCCGGTCGTGCGCGCTGCGCAGCGAGCGCTCGATGCCGGGGATGTCGCTTTCGTGCTTCCCTACGTTCAGAAGGAAGGGGAGAAGGAGATCATCGATACTTTCGACAAGGTCGTGCAGGTCCGACGAACGAACGCTATCGCCCGCGAAGTGGCCGACCGTTATTTCTTCGAGACCGTGGTGCGTGTCCACCGCGCAGGGGAAGGAGCCTCCTTCACCGGCTTGAAGCCAACGGGCCTGGATGTCGGGCCGATCATCCCGGTCGCGGAGAGGGCGATCGAGAGCGACAACGCCGCGTCGCTGGGGCATCGAGCGAAAGCGGACACTGCTCGCACGCGAGGCGGCCATGGCGAAGACCGTCCCGGGACACCCGGGACAGTCGTCCCGCCCGGCCGGACACGGACCCGCGAGCCTTCATCGTCGAGGGTGTTACTGCCCTCGCGGGCCACTCGGCGCCGCGGCGCAAGAGGGTGGCGTCGTGCACGTCGTGCTCCCGACCTGCCGGGCCTCGACCGCCAGCACGTGCTCGGGCGCCTCGTTGCGCCCGAGAGCGTCGCGGCCACCATCGCCGGTGTGTTCGATCCCGGCCAGGCTAGATCACGGGCCAGGTGTGGGCTCGGCAGCGTCCGCACCCGAAGCGCCACGTGAACGACGCCCCGGTCCTGGTCACGGGAGCCACCGGCTACGTCGGCGGCCGGCTGGTGCCGCGGCTCCTCGAGGCGGGGTACCGTGTGCGTGCCCTCGCGCGCTCGGTGCCCAAGCTTGCGGCACGCCCATGGGCGAGCGGCCCTTGCGTCGAGATCGTCGAGGCCGACCTGGACGACGCGGAGGCGACCGAGGCGGCGATGCGCGGCTGTGCCGCCGCCTACTACCTCGTGCACTCGATGGTCGCAACCGGAGCGAGCTACGCGAAGGCCGACCGCCGGCTCGCCGAGCGCTTCGCGGTCGCAGCGGCTCGCGCCCGCGTCGGCCGCATCATCTATCTCGGCGGCCTCGGCGAGCAGGGGGAAGGGCTGAGCGAGCACCTCTCGTCCCGACGAGAGGTGGAGGCCGTGCTGGCGGCGGGCTCGGTGCCCGTCACGGTGCTCCGCGCGGCGATGATCATCGGGTCCGGGTCGGCGTCGTTCGAGATCCTGCGCTACCTCGTCGAGCGGCTGCCGGTCATGGTCACCCCGCGCTGGGTCAAGACCGCCTCGCAGCCAATCGCGATCAGCAACGTCTTGACCTATCTCGTCGCGTGCCTGTCGGTGCCGGCGACTGTCGGCCGGACGCTCGATATCGGCGGGCCCGACGTCGTCAGCTATCTGAAGCTCATGCGGATCATGGCCGAGGAGCGTGGGCTCCGGCGGCGGCTCGTCATCCCCGTGCCCGTGCTCACGCCGCACCTGAGCTCTCTCTGGATCCACCTCGTCACGCCGCTGAGCCACCGGATCGCGCGGCCGCTCGCCGAGGGGCTGCGCAACCCGGTCGTCTGCCGTGACGACGAGGCGACGCGCCTCATGCCCCAGCGCTTGCTGGGCGTGCGCGAGGCGATCCAGGTGGCGCTGGAACAAGTGGCACATCGCGAGGTCGAGACGGGGTGGTTCGACGCCGGGCCGATCCCGGGCGACCCCGACTGGGCGGGCGGTACGCGCTTCGTCGATCGGCGCGAGGTCGAGGTGGCGGCCGGCTCGGACGAGGTGTTCGCGACGCTCTCGCGTATCGGCGGCGAGACGGGCTGGTACGGCCTGGACTGGCTGTGGCGGCTCCGGGGCGCGCTGGACCATCTAGCTGGTGGGCCGGGGCTGCGCCGCGGGCGGCGCCACGCCGAGCGCGTCGCGTTCGGGGACGCCATCGACTTCTGGCGGGTGACGGGCGTCGAGCCGGGGCGGCGGCTGGCGCTCCGCGCGGAGATGCGCCTGCCCGGCGAGGCGCTGCTGGAGTTCGTGGTGGAGGCGGTGCCCGGTCGCGCCGGTCGCACGCGGCTGGTCCAGACCGCGCGCTTCGCACCGCGCGGCCTGCTCGGCATCGCGTATTGGTACGCGGTCCTGCCATTCCACGGCTTCGTGTTCGGCCGGATGCTCGAAGGCATCCGCCGCGCGGCCGAGGCGCTCGCGGCGACCGGCCCGTCGATCAGAGCGGGTTGCCGTTGAGAACCGGGACGCCGGTGCACCGTGCCGCGCTCGCGGCCGTGCTCGTCCGCGACGACGAGCGGGAGCTGCGGCTGATGCATGAGTGGCTTGACTCCTGGTCCGGCGTCGGGCTCATCATCGCCGGCATGACGCACCAGGCTGGGACGTGCAGCTCACCGCCTACGCCGCGCGGCGACTGTCGCGCGAACTTCTTCCCAGTCGATATCGCGCACTCCATCGTCGGCGGCTCGGCGTGGGAGCCAACGCCGTGGCGGGCGGTGCAGCGGGCGGCGCGCCCCTTCCGTGCACGGGGCTACTCGGTCACCCCGGCGCTGTATGTCGTGGCTATATTTGCGTGCTGATTCTGATCAGCGGCCTGGTCAGCGAGCCGCTGCCGACGGGCGCCGGCCTTGTCATGATGGGGTTGGGGATTCCGATCTATTGATGGTTCAGTCGGGGCAGTAGGAGTTAGCAGGTAGTGGCCCTGATGCTAGGATCTCGGCGATGAGCGGCGAGCGGCATCTCACCGTGCTCATGGCCGATCTCGCCGGGTACACGGCGCTGACGGAAGCCCACGGCAGCGCGCAGGCGGCGCAAATCGTCGCCCGCTT
>Ga0075430_100002111_pt1 | contig 16426 bp, 18 predicted proteins | sample RhiMetdeltSRZDD4_FD_75294 | JGI IMG/M metagenome (GOLD analysis project Ga0075430, IMG submission 75294) | Populus rhizosphere microbial communities from Tennessee, USA - Rhizosphere MetaG P. deltoides SRZDD4 | ecosystem: Host-associated > Plants > Roots > Rhizosphere > Soil | place: USA... | reverse complement strand
GGCGATGCGTCGTAGATGCTGATCTTGGTGTCGGGCGCCGACGACAGTCGCTTGAGAAGTTCTCCGAAGCGCTTCCCCTCGGTTTCATCGAGGCTCTGCCATCCGCTCCGCTGGAGGTCCGTGAAGAGGTAGATGCGCTTCTCCAGGTTCGTCGACTTGCGGACCTGCTCGTCGAGGAGCCGGAACGTCTGGTACATGCCGGACGAGTAGTGGGACGGCCGGATCGCGGCCACCATCTCTTTCACGCTCTTGAGCTTGGACGCGTAGACGACGTACACCTCGGGATAAGCCGAGGCCAGGATCACGGTGATCTTGTCGGTCTCCGACAGGTGGGGCGAGAGCGAATCGAGGAGCTTGTCGGCCTGTTCGCGCGCGAGGTCGAGGTAGGTCTTGGGCCCCTTCTTGTAGGCCATGCTGTAGGTGTTGTCGATGACGAGGAAATGGTGCGTGTTCGAATCCTCGAGGAGGCCCAGGGGCGCCGCCCGCAGGTAGGGCCGCGCGATGGCGAACGCGAGGATGATCATGATGAGGATCCGGAGGAGGAGCAGGATCAGGTTCTCCAGCCGGAGGCGCCGCTGGGTCTTCTTGAGGGCGGCGAGCAGGAATTCCATCGCGGCCCACTTGACCCGCCGGTACTTCTGGCGGTGGAGCAGGTGGATGATGATCGGGATCGCGCCGCCGAGCGCGAACCACACCAGGGCCGGATTGAAGAATTGCATGTCCGTACGGCCGCGCCGTCACCTCCGTCCCAGGGCCAGCCGTCCCGCGAGGTACTTCGTCAGCTCGATGTCGAGCGGCCGGTCGGTCGTGATCTGCGCGTAATCGATCGAGTTCAGGACGCATCCCCGCTTGATCCGCGAGACGAACCGCTCGACCTCCTCCAGGTAGGCCTGGCGCAGCGCCCGCGGGTCGACGAGCAGCTTCGGATACTCCTCGAGCCCTTCGAAGAGCGTCATCCTCTGGAAAGGGAAGGTGACCTCGTACTCGTCGAGCACGTGGAAGACGATCACGTCCTGCCGGCGGTGGCGGAAGTGCTGCAGCGATTTCAGCAACCGGTCCGGATCGTCGAAGAGGTCGCTGATGATGATGACGAGACCCTTGCGGGTGAAGCGCTCCGCGAGCTGGTGGAAGACGGTCGAGACGTCGGTCTTGTTCGCGGCCTTCGCCCCGCTGAGCGTGCCCAGGACGGCGCTCATCTGGCCCTTGCCCGAGTGCGAGGGGACGAACGAACGCACTTCCTTGTCGAAGGTCACGATCCCGACGGCGTCCTGCTGGCGGAGGATGAGGTGCGCCATGGAGGCCGCAATCAGGCAGGCAAGCTCCAGCTTCGTGGACTCGCCGCTCCCGTAGTCCATCGACTCGGAGCAGTCGAGCAGGATGTGCGAGCGGAGGTTGGTCTCGAGCTCGTACTCCTTGATGAAGAGTCGGTCGCTCCGTCCGAAGACCTTCCAGTCGAGGTGCTTGAGGTCGTCGCCGGGCGTGTACTCGCGGTGCTCGGCGAACTCGACGCTGAACCCGTGGTAGGGGCTCTTGTGCATCCCCGCCACGAAGCCCTCGACGATGTGGCGCGCCTTGAGATCGAGCCGGGTGATCTTGTTGAGGACCTTGGGGTCGAGGAAGTCGGGCTTCTTAGCGGCCATGGGTCATCCCCCGGGGTTACGCCGGAACGGCGTTACGACGTGACCTGGGGAAGCCCCGACTGCTTCTCGAGATCCGCCTCCTTGGCGGGAATGACCTCGAGGAGCTTGTCGATGATCTTGTCCGTCGTGACGCCCTCCGCCTCGGCCGAGAAGTTGGCGATGATGCGGTGGCGGAGCACGGGGTGGGCGACCGCCCGGACGTCGTCCACGGTCACGTAGAACCGGCCGCCCAGGACCGCGTGGGCTTTCGCGCCGACGATGAGGAACTGGCTCGCGCGCGGGCCGGCGCCCCACTGGACCCACTCCTTGACGAAGTCGGGCACGCCGCCCTGCGAGACGCGCGTGGCGCGCGACAGGGACATCGCGTAGCGGATCACGTGGTCGGCGATCGGCACCCGGCGGACGATCTGCTGCATCTGGATGATGTCCGGACCGGACAGCACGGGCTGGAGCTTGGTGTCGAAGCCCGAGGTCGTCAGCCGCATGATCTCGAGCTCCTCCTCCTCGGTGGGATAGCCGACGGCGATGTTGTACATGAACCGGTCGAGCTGGGCCTCCGGCAGGGGATACGTCCCTTCCTGCTCGATCGGGTTCTGGGTCGCGAGGACGAAGAAGGGCTGCTCCAGCGGGTGGCGCTTGCCGCCGATGGTCGCCTGGAGCTCCTGCATCGCCTCGAGAAGCGCGGCCTGGGTCTTGGGGGGCGTGCGGTTGATCTCGTCCGCGAGGATGACATTCGCGAAGATGGGGCCCCGGATGAAACGGAACGCGCGCTCCCCGGTGGCGCGGTCGACGTCGATCACCTCGGTGCCGGTGATGTCGCTCGGCATGAGGTCGGGCGTGAACTGGATCCGGTTGAAGGTGAGCGAGAGCGTCTGCGACAGCGTCCGGATCATGAGCGTCTTGGCGAGGCCGGGCACGCCGACGAGCAGGGCGTGGCCGCGGGAGAAGATGCACGTCAGGAGCTCGTCGAGCACGCGCTCCTGCCCCACGATGACGCGGTGCATCTCGCGCTTGAGGTCCTCGTAGGCCCCCTTGAGCTTCTGGATGGCCGCCATGTCGCCGCCCCCGGGCGGGGAGGCGGGGTCGTCGTGCGTGGAAGGATCGCGGTCGGCCATGGAAACCTCCTCGGTGGCGTTGTCCGGTTTCGGCGGCGCCGGAACGGGAACTGTAACACAGGTGCTACGGGTCGCCAATCCATTCTATTTGACGCGTCCCGGGGCCGCCGGGCGGGGGAATTCCCGGTGAATATCATTATGATATCATTTCGATATATGCCGCGGCGGCCGCGCCGCGCTTCGGTCCGGTCCCCCGGCGTCCTATGATGGACCCCCGTGAAGCGCCTCCGGCTCGCGATCTGGGGACGGTACGCCCGGTTCCTCGCGCACGAGTTCCGGTGGCCCGTTTCCGTCTTCCTCGCCATCGTTCTCGGGGGCGGCCTGCTCGTCCACCTCACGTACACCCTCGAATCCCTGGACTACGTGCGGTCGTGCTACGGGGTCTTCCTCCTGATCTTCATGCAGCCCGAGCTGCGGTTTCCCGACGAGGCCCTGCTCCGCGTCCTGTGGTTCGTGATCCCCGTGGTCGGGCTGGGCGCCGTCGCGGACTCCGTCGTGCGACTCGGCTATTTCATCTTCTCCCGCAAGCAGAACCTTCAGGAGTGGCAGATCATGGAAGCGTCCGCGATGCGCGATCACTACATCGTGATCGGAGTGGGGAAAGTCGGGTACCGGATCCTCCTCGAGCTGAACGTCCTCCGGCTCGTGGCGGTCGGCGTGGATCGCAAGACGGAGAGCCACCTGATCGCGGAGATCATGGAACTGGGGATCCCCTTCGTCCGGGGCGACGCGCGACTCAAGAAGACGCTCGAGAACGCCAACGTCGCCCGGGCCCGGGCGATCATCCTCGCGACGGACGACGACCTCGCCAACATCGATGCCGCCCTGACGGCGCGGGAGATACGGCCCGACATCCGGGTCGTCCTTCGCCTCTTCGACGACACGCTCGCGGACCGCGTGGCCAACGTCTTCAAGATGCCCGCGATCTCGACGTCGCAGACCGCCGTGCCCGCCTTCATCGCCGCCGCCACGGGCCGCAGCGTCTACCAGTCGATCCGCATCGAGAATCAGGACCTCCATCTTGCCGACATCGACGTGGCGGCTGGATCCCGGCTCGCCGGACGGCCCGTGTCCGACCTCCTGTCCCAGTACGATCTGAGCGTGGTCCTGCTCCGGCGCGGGGGGAAGTCCGACGTGAATCCGGAAGCTCAGACGGTGCTCCAGACGGGGGACAAGATCGTGGTGCTCGGCCCGGTGGCTCGGATCGCCGACTTCGAAGCAGCCGGGAGGACGACGTGAGAGTTGCGGTAGTGCTCCTGCTGGCGGTCGCGATCGGATGCGCCGGCCCCAAGCGCTCGGAAGATCCCAAGATCCGCGACGAGGAGATCGCCCGGGACGTCCTCTGGGAGCTCCACGGCAACGAGCGGTTCGCGGAAGTCCGAGTCACCTGCAAGGAAGGCGTCGTGTTCCTCGACGGCGTCGTGACGAGTGAGACCGATCGCGAGGGGGCCCGCCGGGTGGCCTGGGGCGTTTCGGGTGTCCAGGAGGTCCAATCCCGCCTCCGGCTCCGGTCGCGTTGACCCCCCCTTCGGCCTCTGTTATAAGGGCCAAGATGGATCAATCCTTCGCGCCGATCCCCGAGATTCTCGACGAACTCCGGGCCGGGCGCCTCATTGTCCTCGTGGACGACGAGAACCGGGAAAACGAGGGCGACCTCATCCTGGCCGCCGAGAAGGCGACCCCCGAGACGGTCAACTTCGTCCGGCGCCACACGGGCGGCGTAATCTGCCTCGCCATGACGAACGACCGGGCGGAGCGCCTCGGCCTTCCCACCATGGTGAGCGAGAACACGTCGGCGCGCGGCACGCCTTTCACGGTGTCGATCGATGCCCGGGCGGGGATCACGACGGGCATCTCCAGCGCCGACCGGGCGCGCACGATCGTCACCGCCGCGCACGAGCAGTGCCGGCCCGACGACCTCGTCCGGCCGGGCCACATCTTCCCGCTCCGGGCGCGCAACGGAGGCGTCCTCGTGCGGTCGGGCCACACCGAGGGCGCCGTGGACCTCTGCCGCCTCGCGGGCCTCCAGCCGATGGGCGTCGTCTCCGAGATCATGAACCCGGACGGCTCGATGTCGCGGCTCCCCCAACTCACCGCCTTCTGCGCCGAGCACGGACTGAAGATGACGAGCATCGCGGATCTCATCGCCTGGCGCCGCCGCCAGGAGAACCTGATCGAGCGCGTGGTGAAGGTGACCCTGCCCACCGACTTCGGGACCTTCACGCTCCACTGCTACAAGTCGCTCATCGACGAATACATCCACCTCGCGCTGTGCGCGGGCGGAGTCGGCGACGAAACGGACGGCAAGGTCAAGGTCCAGGAGGAGCCCGTCCTGGTCCGCGTCCACAGCGAATGCCTGACCGGCGACATCTTCCATTCGAAGCGCTGCGACTGCGGCGGCCAGCTCCACGGCGCGCTGGAGCAGATCGCGAAGTCGAAGGGCGTGCTCCTCTACATCCGCCAGGAAGGCCGCGGCATCGGCCTCATCAACAAGCTCCGCGCCTACGCCCTCCAGGAAAAGGGGGACGACACGGTCGAGGCGAACGAGAGGATGGGGCTCCCCGCCGACCTGCGCGAGTACGGCATCGGCGCGCAGATCCTGCTCGACCTCGGCGTCCGCCGCATGCGGCTCATGACGAACAATCCGAAGAAGATCGTATCGATCAAGGGCTACGGCCTCGAGGTCGTCGACCGGGTGCCGATCGAGATCCCGCCCACGCGCGAGAACGCCGACTACCTGCGGACGAAGCGCGACAAGCTCGGCCACCTCTTCGAGCGCATCGACGACCTCACCGGAGGGGCCTGATGCCTCGGGTCCGGATCGGGTCCTTCGAGGCCGGCGCCGGGCGCCCCCTGTTCTTCATCGGCGGCCCCGACGTCCTCGAGGGGGGCGCGCACGCGCTCCGCCACGCGCGGGCGATCGCGCAGATCTGCCGCGACCTCCGCGTCCACTACATCTTCAAGAGCTCGTACGACAAGGCGAACCGCACGTCGGGCGACTCCTACCGGGGCCCCGGCCTGCGCGCGGGCCTCAAGATCCTGAAGGACGTGGCCGCCAAGGCGGACGTTCCCGTGCTCACCGACGTCCACTCGCCGGAAGAGGCGCGCGCCGCCGCCCGCGCGGTCGACGTACTGCAGATCCCCGCCTTCCTGAGCCGTCAGACCGACCTGATCGTCGCGGCCGCGAAGACCGGTCGCGCGCTTCACATAAAGAAAGGTCAATTCCTCGCTCCGTGGGACATGAAGCAAGTGGTCGCCAAGGCGGAGCGGGCGGGAAACCGCAAGCTCCTGCTCGCCGAACGCGGCTCGTCGTTCGGCTACAATAACCTGGTCGTCGACATGCGCTCCATCGCCGTCATGAAGTCGCTCGGCTATCCCGTCGTGATGGATGCGGGACACGGGGTGCAGAGCCCCGGCGGGGGGCCGAACGGGAAGGCCTCCGGCGGTGATCGTTCGATGATCCCCGTGCTCGCGCGCGCGGGCGTGGCCGCGGGCGCCGACGGCCTCTTTCTCGAGGTCCACGAGGACCCCGACCGCGCCCCCTGCGACGGTCCCAATTCGCTCAAGCTCTCCGACCTGGAACGCCTCCTTCGCAGCGTCGTCGCGATCCGCTCCGCGATCAACTAGTCCGCCGCACATCGAAATCCAATCGTCGCGTCTCTCGTCTCGACCGGGATTTCCTCGATCGGCAGGCGGACGCAGTGGGACCACGGCGACTTCCAGTGGCCGCCGAACACGATGCCCAATCGGGGCCCCGCGCCCGAAGCCGTCGACGTCCATTCCGCGACATTGCCTCCGAGGTGGAGCGCGCCTGAAGCGGCGACGTCGAATCCACTGCCGGCATCCTTGGGCCCCGCGTCCAGCGCCCCCGGAGCGCACACCACATCGTCGGCGCTCAGGCGTTCGACTCCGGCCGCGGCGGCGCGCAATTCGTCCACCGTCGGCAGGCGGCGCCGGGCCCACGCCGCGTACGCGGCCGCGTCCTCGAGCGTGACGTTCGTCACCGGACGCCGTTCCTTCCCCTTCGGAGGCCGGCCGTTCCTCCACGCGGGCGGCGGCTTCCGGCCGGTCGCCGCGACGAACCTCGCGTAGTCGCCGGACGTCACCTCCGAACGATCGATCCACGCGGACCCGGCGCGGACCATGCGGACGGGAACCGGCCGGTCGCCCGATCCGCTGGCGAGAATCGAACCGGCGGCGGCCAGGGCGGCCGCAGCGGAAACGAGCGGGACGAGCCGGCTCCGCCGCGACGGCGCCGTTCGCGGGATCGCGGCCAGCGCATCCGCCAATTCACCCGCCGAGGCGAACCGCCGGGCCGGATCCTTGCGAAGGCAGCGCAGGGCGATCGACTCCAGGCGGGGATCGACGCCGGGAGACAGCGACGCCAGCGGGGGAGGCTCCGCGTGGAGAATCTGCGCGGAGAGTTCGACAAAGGAGGTCGCATCGAACGGGGGCCGTCCCGACAGCGCGTAGTAGAGCACGGCCCCAAGCGCATGCACGTCGGTGCGGGCGTCCGCCGTGTGCGCCATCCCCGAGACCTGTTCCGGCGCCATGTAGGCCGGCGTCCCCAGGAGTTCCCCCGCCGTCGTGAGCTGCGTGGCGCGTCGCTGGTCGCGGGCGATGCCGAAGTCCGTGACCACGGGCTCGCCGTCCTCGCGCACCAGGATGTTCATGGGCTTGAGGTCCCGGTGGATGACTCCCTGCCCGTGCGCATGGTGGATGGCGCGCGCGACTTTCTCGAGCAGCGCGGCGAGCCGCGGCGCGTCGAGGCCCGGGGCGAGGGGCCTCCCCTCGATGACGGGCATCGTGTAGTAGAAACGTCCCTCGGCCTCGCCCGCGTCGAGGACGGGCACGAGATTCGGGTGGCGCAGGCGCGCGGACATCCGGGCTTCGCGGCGGAAACGGTCGGAAGCCGCGGCGTCGGGCGCGTCTTCGCGCAGGGCCTTGAGCGCCACCTCGGGTCCGCCGCCGCGCGGCCGGGCCCGGAAGACGGTCCCGCACGCCCCGCGCGCGATCTCGCCGACCAGCTCGTAAGGACCGAACGTCCTGGGAAAATCGGTCATCGAAGCAGCCCTGAAGCAGAGCGGACCGGTCAGTCGCTGTCCGCACGCTTCAGGGCTCTTCGAGGACCGAAGTCCTCGGCCGCGGGGGCGGCGGAATCCCATCACCGGAGAAGGGCCAGGAGCATCCGCACCAGCAGCAGTTTGGCCAGGGCGCTCACGGCAAAGGTGAGGGCGAAGGCGCGCTGCAGCCAACGGGAGGCTTTCGTCTCGTCCATCATGGCGAGCTCCTCGCGGTCCCCGCCGGCGGGGGATCGCCGTACAGGATCCCCCCGGCCGGCGGTTGGGCGGGGAGCCGGGTTCGAGCCGCCCGGGCGGCACCCGACGCGCAAGGCGCCGGGGGCGCATTCCACGGAGGAATGCGACCTGAAAAACATGCCGTCCGGCTGTCGCAGGATTTTCAGAGATCGGGTTCGTCCGTCCGGTGTGCCCGGGGCATCGCGCGAGCCGCAGGAAATTCGCCGATCGTTGCGGCTTTCCGCGTCCGCCGCGCACGCCGAGACATGAAGGCCGTCGCGGCGGTGATGGGAGGCGCGTTCTTCGCGCTGGTCGCGCGCGCTCCGGCGCCGGAGCCGCCGACCCTCTATTTCTTTTTCACGCTCGACACGCCCGAGGCCGCCCGCGCGATTCGCGCCGCCCGTCGCGCGGCGGGAGCCGACCGCTTCCGCCCCGTCTTTCTCCTCGATCGCCGCCTTCCACCCGATTTCGAGCCGTCACCCGACTTCGGACGGGCGATGTCGGAACTGGGTCAGGACGTGGCGGTCCTGGACGCCGAGGGGCTCGATCTCGCCCGCCGGTTCGGCGTCCGATCCACTCCCTGTGCCGTGTGGACGGGTCGGGGGATTCACAAGGGCGCGGGCGCCCGGTTTGATTGGAAGGAGTTGACGTCATGCGAACGATCTCGCTGATCGCGTTCATCGCCGCTTCGGCGACCGGCCAGGAACCGCGCTTCTTCGCCAAGGACGTGGATTTCTGGGGCCGAAAACCGAAGACCCAAACCGCGCCGATCTGGCAGGGAGAGGCGGCGCCTCCCCCGGGGCCCGCCCGGGACTTGCTGGAGCGGCCGACGCCCGAGAATGCGCGGCGCTACTTGGAGTGGCAGCAGGAGCGGCTCGAACGCCTCCAGAAAGCCCTGGAGGTTCTCGAGTCGGCGACCGCGGAGGCCGCTTCGGACAAGGGAATGATCCTCTTCACGCGCGACGAATGTCCCTACTCGCGTGCGCAGGAGGACGTACTCCGCGGATTGCCGGTCACGATCCTCCGGCCCGGCCAGTCCCCGGCCCTCTGGGCCCGCCACGGCGTGACTGCGACGCCGACGCTTGTCGTCAACGGCCAGACCCTCGTGGGCCTGACGGATCGGGCGACCGTCGAGCGCCTCTGGCGCGCGGGGAGGACGCCATGATCGCCGCGATGCTGCTCTTGATGCTCGCGCCGCCCCAGGACGCGTGGGAGAAGGTGACCAAGGACCTCTTCCCGATCGATTCGGTTCGAGCGCGCGGCCGCCTCGACCTCCGGATCGGGCCCTCGCTCGAGTCGGGCCGCTGCACGATCCTCCCGGCCAAGATTTCGGCCGACCTCAAGATCATGCCGGACTTCGCGTGCGGCCGGTTCGACGTGTCGGCCAGCTTCAAGTCCACGTTCACCAAGGCCTTCCGCGAGGAACTGCTCGGCTCCCTGATCGCGAGCGCGCGCGTCGAGATCGCGGGATCGGCAATGGTCCTCGCCTGCCAGATGTCGCCGACCCTTTGCGACGCGATGAAGCACTACAAGATCGTCGCCGGCGAATCGCTGGCGCTGTCGTTCGGGCAGTGCCGGTCCGTGGAAGCCGGCGCCTCCGGGATCGCCGACGGGCTGAGGGCGCGCGCAATCAAGCAGTGCCTCGCGGAGCTCCAAGCCGAGGGCTTCACGCTGGACGAGGCGATGCATCGGTGCCAGTCGACGCGCCACCTCCGAGGCCTTCTCGGCGGAAAAGTCGAGGAGATCAACCTGGTGAAGGAAGTCACGACGGCCCTCAAGTTGCCGAAGGACGCGGAAGGAATCCTCCTGGAAATTCTGGGCGATGTCGCGTGGAAGGAGAAGGGAAAGAACGGCGCTGTGCACATCCGGCCGATTGCCGCGATGTTCGAGAGATTGAGGCTCGAATTCGAAGTCTCCTGGACGCGGGCCGCCGAGGATCCGACCCGCGCGGAGAAGGAGAAGCTCGTGCCGGCGGGCGCCCCTCCGGCGACCGCGTTCGAAGTCCAACGCATCGCGCATCTCCCCGAAGGGGAGCGGCGGATCGTGATCGCCTCGCTCGCGTCATCGCTCTCCCTCCAAGAAACCTCGCGGCGGCTCGGCGAAGCGCAGGCCGCCCTGGAATCCGCGGCCTTGATGGCCTCCGATCCCGCCCTCGAGCGCAGGCTTACCGAGGAGGCCCGCCGGCTGGAGAACGAGTTCCGCCACCTTCGCGAGGAATACGAGATGTCCGAGATCGTCGCGCGGGCCCGGCTTCGCCTCGAGGGCGAAACACGCGGTCTGGAAGCCCGCGGATTGAGGAAGGCGACCGAGCCGTGGCGAAGGGAAGCCGCGAACGAGGCGGCGAAACGCGCCTCGGCTCCATGGGGCTCCGGGTGCCCGGTCGAGCGGAAGCCGTGAAATTCCTCCGGTGGCTGTGGCTCCTCGGCGTGGGATGCGTCCCGCCGATCTCGGCACCCTCTCCGCCGCCTGTCGTCCGATGGGTTCCGATCGAATCGGAGGCGTCGCGACTCGACTACGGGGCGGGAGACGGAGCCGTGTCGGGCGAAGCCCGGGTCCTCGTCCTCGTCCCCGCTCCCGCGTCACATCGCGGCCGCCGTCCGCCGGCGTCGATCGTCCTTCCCGGCCGGGTGGAGGTCGGCGAGATTTTCCGGATCGAAGTCCGGGTCCCGCGCGCGGAGGAGAACGACACCAGGACCTTCCGTCTCCGGTGCGGCCGCCCCGGTCTCCGGCTGTTGGACGGCGACTTGGTGGTCACGGTGGGTCGCCGTCCGACGGCGCGCCGGGCGGTCGCCGACTCCGCGGGTCCGGCGACCTTCGATTTGGAAGATGCGGGCGATTGAAGGCGTCGTGCCGGATGTTTACCATTCAACGCCCATGGACCGACGCCAATACACATCGATGGCCATCATGGCCGGATTGGGGATCCTCCTGGCCGGAGTGGTCGTGATCGCCACGCGGCCTCGCGTGAGGGAGCCTGCCGACGTCCCGGTGTTCGAACCGGTCCGGATCGCGGCGGAACTCATCCGCCTGCGGATCGACGGCTCCGATTCCGGGGCCCGCCGGCGGGCGCTCAAGACGGCGGCGGGCAAACTGCCCGACTCCCCGTTCGCCCGCGCGCTCGCCGAGTTCGCCGACGGAAACTTGGAGGCCGCCGCGCGGGAACCGGCCGCGACTCCATTCGCCGACGGACTCCGGGGCTGGATCCTGGTCGAGCTGGGCCGGCGTCCGGAGGCGGCCGAGGCGCTGCGGGCCGCGTTGGACAAGTCGCCGATCGACTGGGAGTTCCGGCCGTTGTTCGAGGCGGCGCTCGCCAAGGCAACCTAGGCGGCTCGTTTTTTCACCCTTTGCACGGTTTGTTGACACTTCCTTCGTCCTGCTTGTAGAGTTTCGCCGTTGATGTCGGAACGGCCCGCCTGCCAGGGGAGAACGTTGATGCGCCGTGCACGCCGGTGGATTGTCGCCGTCGTCGTCCCGTTGCTGATCGCGGGGTGCGCCTCCTCGTCGGATGTCGGTGGCGAATCCTACACGGCGGAAGACTTCCTGTGGACCTGCACCTACTTCGGCATCATCGTGCTGGGCGTCGTGGCGGCCAACGTCCTGGTGGAATCCAACGAGTGAATCGATCCGCGGGGAGGGTTCGCATGATCCGTCGGGCATACCGCTGGGCAATCGTCGGCCTGGTCCCCGCCGTGCTCGCCGGGTGCGCTACGAATCCCGAGGACGATCCGTTCATCGTGGTCGTGACGTTCGTCGCGTACGCCGCCGCGATCGGACTTTTCAGCTTCCTCGTCTACAGGGCGATCTGGGGCGAAGACGGTCCCCGCTAGGGAATCGCCCCTGGCGACCCGGTCCTTGATTCCCGCCGGTTGCTTCCGTGGAACCCCGGAATCGGTGCTGGCTTCGCCCGGGTCCCCGCGTCGTATAATGCGCCCGTGACTGCTTCCCTGATCCTGGCCTTGATCCTGGCCGCGCCTCCGCTTCAGGAAGTGGCGCGGGATCGGGTGAAGAGCGCCATCGGCACTTATTTCTCCCCGCGCACCAAGGTGGAAGATCGCGCCCGCGTCGTCGAGCGTCTCGGGGCGATGGGACCGGCGGTCGTGGGATTCATCCAGTCGGTCGCCGACACCACGGGCGGGGGGTTCCCGCCCACGCGCTTCCTCGCCGGAGAGGTGAAGGCCGACCTGCTGCGGCGCCTGGGAGACGAATCGGGAGCCATCGCGATTCTCCAGCTCCGCTCGCTCAAGGCCTCCCTCGACGCGTCCGACCAGTCCCTCGAATCGATCCTGGATGAGCTCCGGAGGCAGGGGCTCGCCCGGGTTCTCGTGAATCCCGCCGAGCAGGAGGAACTGACGAAGCTGCGCTTCTCGGCCAAGGGCTCGGGCGAACAGGTGGACACGCTCCTGGATCGAATGCTCCAAAGGCACCAGCTGGATTACTACGCCCGCGGCAGCATCGTCATCATCGCGACCCGGTCCTGGCTCTGGGGTCCGCCCGCTCCGCCGGCCGCCGACGCCGCCCTCCAGGCGCGCGTGACGGAAGAGCTGGTCCATCTCGATTCCGAGCTGGTGGATCGGCGCACCGCCGCGGAGCGGGCGATCATCGAGGCCGGCCTGGCCGCCATCCCCCTCCTGGAGAAAGAGCACGGGCGCGCGACCGGCGCCAAGAAATCGCGGCTCGAAGTCCTCGTGGACCGCATCTACGCGCGCCACGTGCCCGACCGTCTTCACCCCGTGGGCGCGGAGCCGGGCTTCGTTTCGGAGGACGCGCTCGCCTTCCATCGCGCCGCGAAGAGCCGCGCGATCAGCATCAGCTTCTTCAAGCCCGTGCCCCTGTCCGAGATCGTCGCGCGCATCTCCGAGTTCTCCGAGACGCCCATCGTGCTCGATCCCTCGCTACCTCCCGCCGTCGCGGGAAGGAAGCTGACGCTGGCCGTGGCAGGGGGAAGCGTCCTCGACGTCCTCGAGGCGCTCTTCGTACCCCTCGGCGCCGCGGCGACTCCCGAGGCCGCGAGACTCCTCATCGCTCCGAGGCGGTGACGGAGGGACTCATGGCCCGCCTCCCCAAGGGTCACGATACCCGGCTGGCCGTCGCGAATTTTCCCGTCAGCGGGCTCCGGTTTCCTCCCGTCTTCATCGAGGCGCTCGGCCGCATCAAGCGCGCCTGCGCCCGGGTCCATGGGAGCCTTCGAACCCTGCCCGGCCCCTTGGCGCGCGCCATCGAGGCCGCCGCCGCGGAGGTTGCCGCCGGGCGCCGCGACGCCGATTTCGTCGTGGACGTCTTCCAGACCGGATCGGGCACGTCGACGAACATGAACGCGAACGAGGTGATCGCCACGCTCGCGTCGCGCCGCCTCGGTCGCGCCGTCCATCCCAACGACCACGTGAACGCGGGCCAGTCTTCGAACGACGTCATCCCCTCGGCGGTCCACGTGGCGGTCCTGCTGGTCCTGAAGCGGGACTTCGATCCGGCCCTGGGAGTTCTCCACGCGTCGCTCCGCAAGGCGGCCCGGCGGTTCGACCGGATCGTCAAGCTCGGACGCACGCACCTCATGGACGCGCTGCCGGTGCGGCTCGGCCAGGAATTCTCCGGGTACGCGGCGCAGGTGGCCGCGTCCCGAGAGCACATTCGGCGGACGGCGGAGTCGCTGCGGGAACTCCCCCTCGGCGGCACGGCGGTCGGGACCGGGCTCAACGCTCCTCCCGGGTTCGGCCGGCGCGTGATCGCAACGCTCGCGCGCGACACCGGTCTGCCCCTGCGCGGCGCGCGCGATTCGTTCGAGGCCCAGGGGGCGCGGGATGGCTTGGTGCGGTTCAGCGGGGCCTTGCGGGCGCTGTCGATCGCGCTCGCCAAGATCGCCCATGATCTGCGCTGGATGGCGAGCGGACCCGCGGGGGGCCTGGCAGAACTTCGGATGCCCGCGCTTCAGCCCGGATCCTCGATCATGCCCGGGAAGGTCAATCCCGTGATCTGCGAGGTCGTGGCCCAGGTCGCGGCCCAGGTTGCCGGGCACGACGCCGCGGTCGCCGTGGCGGGCGGGGGTGGGATGTTCGAGCTGAACACCATGGTGCCCGTGATGGCCCACAACGTGCTCCAGGCGATGGCGCTGCTGTCCACGTCGTCGCGGCTCCTGGCGACCCGGTGCGTGGACGGATTGGAAGCGGATGAGCGCCGGTGCCGCGCCTTGGCGGAGCGCAGTCCCGCGCTCGCCACGGCCCTCGTGCCTCGCTTCGGCTACGACCGGGTGGCGGCGCTCGTCGAAGAGGCGCTGCGCCGCGGACTGACCGTGCGGGACCTGGCCGTGGAGAAGGGTTGGGTCACTCCGGCCGAGGCGCGCACTCTCTTCGATCCCCTGCGCCTGACGCACCGACCCCGGTGAAGTTCAAGGTGGTAGAATTCCTCCATGTTGTACCGGACGTGCGTGATCGCGTCCCTCCTGGTCCTGATCGCCGCTCGTTTTGAGCCCGCGCCCCCGGCCCGCACCGTTCCAGGCGGTTTCACGGAAACGCTCCTGGTCTCCACGCTCACGCGACCGGTCGCGCTGGCCTTCACGCCGGACGGCCGGCTGCTGATCGCCGAGCAGTATTCGGGTCTCATCCGGGTCTTCGCGAACGGCGCCCTCCTCGCCACACCCTACGCGACCGTCTCTCCCGTATACACCGGGGACAATGAATCGGGACTGCTCGGTCTCTGCGTCGATCCGGATTTCGCGACGAACGGATACGTGTACGTCTTCGTGACGAGGTCGAACACGGTTCAGCAGATCGTCCGCTACACCACGAGCGGCAACACGGGCGGCAGCCCGACGGTCATGGTCGACAACATTCCGACGAACGGGATCAACCACAACGGAGGCGGAATCGCATTCGGTCCGGACGGTTATCTCTACGCGGTGGTCGGGGAGAACGGTTCATCGGCGTCCGACGCGCAGGTCGCCGCGAGCTGGCGGGGGAAGGTGCTCCGGTTCGACGCCTCGACGACGCCCGCCTCGATCCCGGCCTCCAATCCGACAGCCGGTAGCGCCGTCTACAGCCTCGGCCACCGCCACCCCTTCCGGCTCGCGTGGCGTCCGACCACGAACGCCCTCTACGTTTCCGAGAACGGGCCCGGCGCCGATGATGAGATCAACGTGATCACGCCCGGCGCGAACTACGGCTGGCCGAACGACACGGGCCCGAATGGCAATCCCGCGTATACAAACCCGGTTTACACCTTCGGCGTCACCATCGCGATCACGGACATGCTCTTCTACACGGGGTCGACGCTGCCCTATGCGGGCCATCTCTTCTACGTGGACTACAAGGGCGACCGGATCCGGCGGTTCACAGTCAGTACGGGCGGCGAACAGATCACGGGCGGGCCGTTCGACTTTGTCACCGGCGTGGACCAGCCCGTAGACATTGAACAGGGCCCGGACGGGGCGCTCTATTACTGCTCGCTGCCGGGCAACCTGTACAGGGCGCAGACGAATGGATCTCCGATCGCGCCGGACTCGCCGGCCGGCTCAGGCGGTGATGACTCCAGGGGATGCGGCCTGGTCGGATTTGAACCGGTGCTCCTGGCCGGCCTGCTGGTGCTGGCCCGCCGAACCGCTCGCCGTCGCTAACGCGGACCTTCCGCGGGCGTAGAACATCGCGATTTCAAGAGGAGATCCCATGAATCATCGGATGGCGGTGGGCTTGCTGGCGGCGCTCTCGATGGCCGGAGCGTCTTTTCAAGATTCCGCGAAGTCCGATGAAGCGAAGGATCTCCTCAAGAAGGGACTGGAAACGTCGGCGGCCGCGGGCGGATTCACGTTCACCGGATCCGTGAGCCAGGAGTCGCCCTTCGGTGGGGCGGCGATGGCGGTCGGCGGGCCGATGCTCCAGGTCGGTCCCGAGGGGAAATGCACCGGCACGATGGCGGCGGACGGCGTCTCCCACGTCCGGCTGGAAAAGGACAAGAACGTCTACGAGCTCTATCGCAAGGGTTCCAAGGTCGTGCACCGCCAGGTGTGGAAGGGGACCCAGGCGGCGTCCGGGACCTTCGCGTCCGAAGCGCGCGCGGCGCTCGACCTGGCGCGCCTGGCCAAGGCGGCGTCCAAGGCCAAGGATGCCAAGAAGGAAGCGGGGACGACCAAGGTGGGAGAGGTCGACTGCGTCGCCGTCAAGGTGAGCCTTCCCTCCGACCTCGTGGATTCCGAGGAAGAAACCGCGGAAGGGGCCGCGGGCTTCTCGTTCAAGATGTTCGAACTGAAGCGCGTCGAAACGACTTTCTACTTCGGCAAGGACGACCACCTCCTGCGCAAGGCGGAATTCAAGTTCGTGAAAGGCTTCAACGCGCAGATCGCGATGGCGATGCCGGGCGGCGGTGCGGAAGAGGACGAGGAGGACGACGA
>Ga0075430_100002109_pt1 | contig 16434 bp, 14 predicted proteins | sample RhiMetdeltSRZDD4_FD_75294 | JGI IMG/M metagenome (GOLD analysis project Ga0075430, IMG submission 75294) | Populus rhizosphere microbial communities from Tennessee, USA - Rhizosphere MetaG P. deltoides SRZDD4 | ecosystem: Host-associated > Plants > Roots > Rhizosphere > Soil | place: USA... | reverse complement strand
ACTTCGCGATCCAGGGGAAGCTCACCGGCAACGACGCCATCGTCGTGCGCGGCGCCTGCGACCAGCCGTCCGTGCTCCTCGTGGACGGCGACGGTCCGCGCATGGAGCCGGCGAACGAGCTCTGGGGCATGTCGGCAGCCGCCGCCGAGGAGCGCCTGCGCGAGCGGCTCGGCCCGGCCTGGCGTGTCGCCGCGATCGGCCCGGCGGGCGAGCGGCTCGTGCGCTTCGCGACCGTGTCGCACGACGGCCGCCACGCCGGCCGCGGCGGTCTCGGCGCCGTGATGGGCGCGAAGCAGCTCAAGGCAGTGGCGGTGCGAGGCGCGGGCGTGAAGCCGCCGCTGGCCGACCCGGCCGCCGTGCTGGCCGCCGCGAAGGCACTCCGCGAGCGCTCATTCGGTCCGGCCACCGAGAAGTACCGCGAGCTGGGCACGCTCGCCAACCTCCTCTCCTTCAACGCCATCTCCACGCTGCCGACCCGCAACTTCAGCGCAGCCTCCTTCGACGAGGCGCCGCGGCTCGCGGCCGAGGAGCTGCACAAGCTGCGCCACGTGGCGCGCGACAACTGCGCCTCCTGCACGATCGGCTGCGAGCACATCTACGCGACCGAGGACGGCGGCAGCACCCGCGTGGAGTACGAGAACGTGTTCGCGCTCGGTCCGCTCTGCGGCGTCTCCGACCCCGACGCGGTGCTCGCCGCAAGCTCGCTCTGCGACGAGCTCGGGATCGACACGATCTCGGCTGGCGGCACGCTCGCCTGGGCGATGGAGTGCGCCGAGCGCGGCCTGATCGACGCGCCCTGGCTGCGCTTCGGCGACGGCGAGGCGCTGATGCGCGGCCTCGGGGAGATCGGCGCCCGCGATGGACTCGGCGATCTCTTGGCCGAGGGCTCGCGGCGCGCGGCGGCCGAGGTGGGCGGCGACTCCGCCGCCTTCGCGCCGCACGTGAAGGGGCTCGAGCTGCCCGGCTACGAGCCGCGCACGCTGCACGCGATGGCGCTCGGCCTCGCGGTGAACGCCCGCGGAGCCGACCACAACCGCTCGGGCGCCTACGAGGCCGACCTCTCGGGCGAGCTCGACCGCCTCGCAGGCGGCGACCTCCACGTGGCAGCCGCCATCGAGACCGAGGACCGCGCGGCGATCATGGACTCGCTGATCCTCTGCAAGTTCCTGCGCGGGGTGTTCGAGGACCCGTTCCCGGACTGGGCCGCGCTGCTCGCGCCGGTGACCGGCTGGGACGTGACCGGCGACGAGCTGCGCCGCACCGCGCGTCGCATCGTGGTGGCCAAGCGCCTCTTCAACCTGCGCGAGGGCTGGACGCGCGGCGAGGACCGGCTGCCGGAGCGCTTCCTGAGCGAGCCGCTCGAGCTCGACTCGGGCCGCCAGGCCACCCTCACCCCTGAGCGCCTCGACTCGATGATCGCCGCGTACTACGCCGGTCGTGGGCTCGATCCGGAGGGCGTTCCCGCGCCCGCCACGGAGGCCGCGCTCGGCTTGGACCTATTTGTGCAAGCCCGCTGAGCCGCGCTAGGCTGCGAACGTGGCGATCACCGCTCCACCGGCCGCTCGCACCGTCACGCTGAGCATCGACGGCCAGTCGGTCACGGTGCCCGAGGGCACCACGATCTGGGACGCCGCGAAGAGCATCGGCATCGACATTCCGGTGCTCTGCCACGACGAGCGCTACGACCCCGTCGGCGTGTGCCGTGTGTGCGCCGTGGACGTGGGCGCGCGCGTGTACGCGGCCGCCTGCGTGCGCCCGTGCGAGGACGGCATGGAGGTGAAGACGGCCACGCCCGAGGTGGAGCAGCGGCGCGCCACGCTGACCCAGCTCTTGATGGCGGACCAGCCGCCCACGGACGAGGACCCGAAGGAGACGACAACCGCCGACAACGAGCTGCTCGCGCTCGCGCGCCGCTACGGGGTGGAGCGAGAGGACGGCATCCCGCTCGGCAGCGGTCGCGGCGAGGACCTCTCGAACCCCGTGATCGCGGTGAACCACGACGCATGCATCCTCTGCGACCGCTGCGTCCGCGCCTGCGACGACATCCAGGGCAACGATGTGATCGGCCGCTCCGGCAAGGGCTACTCCACCCTGATCGCGTTCGACCTGAACGACCCGATGGGCGAATCCTCCTGCGTGACGTGTGGCGAGTGCGTGGCGGCCTGCCCGACAGGCGCGCTCACCAACAAGCCCATCAACAAGGTGCCGATCAAGCCGCGCACCGAGCTCGACCAGGTCGACACGGTGTGCCCGTACTGCGGCGTCGGCTGCGCGCTCACCTACCACGTGGACCGCGAGCGCAACGCGATCTCGTTCGCCGAGGGGCGCGAGCAGCCCGGCTCGCAGCGGCGCCTGTGCGTGAAGGGCCGCTACGGCTGGGACTACGCGAGCTCGCCGCAGCGCCTGACCACGCCGCTGATCCGGCGCGAGGAGTCGTACCCGAAGGGCCCGCTCTCGAGCGACGTGCGCGGCGAGGGCCGCGGGCGCCGACACAAGCCCGGCGGGCTCGTGGACTACGACGAGGTCCTCCCCCACTTCCGCGAGGCGAGCTGGGACGAGGCGCTCGACCTGGTGGCGTCGCGGCTGAAGGCGATCCACTCCGACGGCGGCCCCGGCGCGATCGCCGGCTTCGGCTCCGCCAAGTGCTCGAACGAGGAGGCCTACCTCTTCCAGAAGCTGATCCGCGCCGGCTTCGGCACGAACAACGTGGATCACTGCACGCGCCTCTGCCACGCGTCGAGCGTGGCGGCGCTGTTCGAGGGCGTCGGCTCCGGCGCCGTCTCCACCACGTACGGCGACATCATCAATGCCGACGTCGCGATTCTGGCCGGTACCAACACGACGGCCAACCACCCGGTCGCGTCGTCGTTCTTCAAGCAGGCGCGGCGGCGCGGCACAACGCTGATCGTCGTGGACCCGCGCCGCGAGCGGATCGCGGACCACGCCGACATCTTCTGCCAGCTCAAGCCCGGCACGGACGTGGCCTTCTACAACGGGATCATGCACGAGGTGATCGCGAACGACTGGGTCGATCGCGAGTTCATCGCGCAGCGGGTGACGAACTACGGCGAGCTCGCCAAGACGGTTCGCCAGTACCCGCCCGAGCGCGCCGCACAGATCTGCGGCGTGGACGCCGACACCATCCGCGAGGTCGCGCGGCTCTGGGGCGAGGCGGGCGCGGGCGTCATCTACTGGGGCATGGGGATCTCCCAGCACACCACCGGCACCGACAACGCGCGCTGCCTGATCGCCATGTGCTCGATCACCGGGAACGTGGGCCGGCAGGGAACCGGGCTGCACCCATTGCGCGGGCAGAACAACGTGCAGGGCGCGTCCGACGCCGGGCTGATCCCGATGTTCTATCCCGACTACCAGCTCGTCACGCTCGACGACGCGCGCGAGAAGTTCGCGGAGGCCTGGGGCGGCCGCGAGCTCGATCCCGAGCGCGGCCTGACGGTGACCGAGATCATCGCCTCGGCGCTCCAGGGCGGCGTGCGCGGGATGTACATGATGGGCGAGAACCCGTTCCTCTCGGACCCGAACGTGAACAAGGTCCGCAAGGCGCTGAGCGCGCTCGAGTTCCTCGTGGTGCAGGACATCTTCCTGACGGAGACGGCTGAGTTCGCGGACGTTGTCCTCCCCGCCAGCTCCTACATGGAGAAGGACGGCACCTACACGAACACAGACCGTCGCGTGCAGATCGGGCGCAAGGCGCTCGAGCCGCCGGGCGAGGCGCGCGAGGACTGGAAGATCGTGTGCGACGTCGCCACGCGCATCGGCCTGCCGATGGACTACGGCTCGCCGAGCGAGGTGTTCGACGAGCTGGCGTCACTGATGCCGAACTACGCCGGGCTCTCGTACGACAACCTCGGCGAGACCGGCAAGCTCTATCCGAACCCGGATCCCGAGCACACGGACGGCACCGTCGTGCTGTTCGACGAGCGCTTCGGCACCGACGACGGCAAGGCGCACCTCGTGCCCGCCGAGTGGCTGCCGGCCAAGGAGCTGCCCGACGACGAGTTCCCGTTCATCCTCAACACCGGCCGCCTGCTCGAGCACTGGCACACGGGGTCGATGACCAGGCGTTCCTACGCCCTCGACACGATCCAGCCCGAGGCGCACGTGTACCTGAACCCCGACGACGCGGCTGAGATGGGAGTAGGCGACGGCGACTTCGTGCGCCTCACCTCGCGGCGCGGTTCGATCGAGCTGTCCGCGCGTCTGTCGCACCGGGACACGCCCGGCACCTGCTTCGTGCCATTCCACTTCCGCGAGGCCGCCGCGAACGTGCTCACGATCGACGAGATCGACCCGCACGGGAAGATCCCGGAGTTCAAGTTCTGCGCGGTGCGCGTGGAGCCGGTGGTGTGAGCGCGGTCCCTGGCGCCGAAGCCCGGGCCGGGCGCTTTCCCGGGCCGAGCCTGATCCCCGATCTCCACGACATCCAGCGCGAGCACGGCTGGCTGCCGCGCGAGGAGCTCGTGAAGCTCTCCCGCGAGCGCCGCCGCCCGCTCTACGAGATCGAGGGCCTGATCTCGTTCTACCCGCACTTCCGCACCGCGCCGCCGGAGGCCGCCGAGGTCGCCTGCTGCCACGACCTGTCCTGCTGGCTGCACGGCTCGGACGAGCGGATCGAGGAGCTGCGCGCCGATCCCAGCATCGAGTTCCGCGAGGTCTCGTGCATCGGCCGTTGCGATCGCGCACCGGCCGCCACCATCGACGAGATCGAGGTCAGGCGCAGCGAGGTGCAGCGCCCCAACGACCCCTACGCCACCGATGCCCGCGACTACCGCCTCCTGAGCGCGGCGCTCGCGGGCGAGCTCGACACCACCGAGCTGATCGCGGAGCTGAAGGAGTCCGGCCTGCGCGGCATGGGCGGCGCGGGCTTCCCGACCGGTACCAAGTGGGATCTGGTCGCGAAGCAGGAGGCCGAGCCGAAGTACGCGATCTGCAACGCCGACGAGTCCGAGCCCGGCACATTCAAGGACCGCCAGATCCTCGCCGAGCAGCCGCACCTCGTGCTCGAGGGCCTCGTGCTCGGCATGCTCGCCACCGGCTGCCGCGAGGGCTGGGTCTTCATCCGGCACGAGTACGAGCCCGAGGAGGAGGTGCTGCGCGAGGAGCTCGAGCGGCTGCGCGGCCTGGGCCTGCTGGACGAGGCGGGCGTTTCGGTGGACATCTTCACCTCTCCCGGCGGCTACATCCTCGGCGAGGAGTCCGCGCTTATCGAGTGCATGGAGGGCCACCGCGGCGAGCCGCGCAACAAGCCGCCGTTCCCGGGCGTGGCGGGGCTGTGGGGCAAGCCGACGCTGATGAACTCCGTCGAGACCTTCGCCCACGTGCCGGTGATCGCGGAGCGGGGTGCGGAGTGGTGGAAGGCGCAGGGCGTGAACGGCGGGACCGGGCTGAAGTTCTTCGCGGTGTCCGGCCACATCGAGAACCCGGACGTGTACTGCGTGCCGATGGGCACCACGACCCGTGACCTGATCGAGCTGGCGGGCGGCGTGAGCGAAGGACGCGATCTGCTCGCCTTCCAGCCGGGCGGTGCGTCGTCGAACTTCCTCGGGCCGGACGGCCTGGACGTGCCGCTCGACTTCGGTCCGCTCGCCGAGGCGGGCTCGATGCTCGGCTCGGGCGCGCTCGTGGTGATCGCCGAGGGCACCGACCTGCTGGCCGCGGCCACGAACGTGCTGCGCTTCTTCCGCAACGAGTCGTGCGGCAAGTGCGTGCCGTGCCGAGTGGGATCCATGAAGGCGCACGCGATCCTCTCCGAGCTGGTCGAGTCGGGAGGCGGTCCTGAGGACGTGGACGAGCGCATCGTCGAGCTCGAGGCCACGATGCGACTCACCTCGATCTGCGGCCTGGGCCAGGTGGCGCTCGGCCCGGCGATCAGCGTGCTCGGGCTGAAGCGAGGCGGAACCGACGCGCGTCCCCAGCCGCGGCCGGCCCGACCGCCGGACCAGGCCGCCGGCTCCTGACATGAGCGCCCGCGGGCAGAGAGAGTTCTTCACCGTCCGCACCGTCTCCGAGGCGCTCACCGGGTTCCGCCCGGCGCGCCGCACCGGCATCGAGACGGTCGGGCTCGACGACGCGCTTGGCCGGATCCCCGCCGAGCCGCTGAGCGCGCCGGATGCCCTGCCCGGCTTCGCGCGCGCGACCGTGGACGGCTTCGCGGTACGCGCGGCTGACACCTACGGCGCCTCCGAGGGACTGCCGAGCTATCTCGACGTGGCGGGCGAGGTCCGCATGGGCGCGCCGCCCGAGCTCGAGGTGCGGTCGGGCACCGCGGTGGCGATCGCAACCGGAGCGCCGCTGCCGGCGGGCGCGGATGCGGTGGTGAAGGTCGAGCACACGCAGGCGGCCACCCCGGAGTTGCTCGAGATCCTGCGCCCGGCGACCCCCGGCGAGGGAATGGTCCGCCCCGACGAGGACGCCGTCTCCGGCGCTGAGCTCGCGCCGGCAGGCCGGTCGCTCCGCGCCCAGGACCTCGGGATGCTGGCCGCGGCGGGTCTATTCGAGGTGGCGGTTCACGCGCGCCCGCGAGTGACCGTCGTTTCGACGGGCGACGAGCTCGTGCCGCCGGACTCGCCCTCGCTCGCCACCGGCCAGGTCCGGGACGCCACCGCCCCGGCGCTGGCGGCGCTCATCCATGAGGCGGGCGGCAAGCCGCACTTCGCAGGCATCGTGCGCGACGACCGCGAGGCGCTCACGGCGACGCTGCGGACGGCGCTGCCCGACAGTGATGTGCTCGTCGTGTCGGCCGGGTCCTCGGTCGGCGCGCGGGACGAGACGGCAGCCGCCATCGCCTCGCTCGGCGAGCCCGGCATCTGGTGCCACGGGCTCGCCTTCCGGCCCGGCAAGCCGACTCTGCTGGCCGACTGCGGCGGCGTACCGGTGATCGGCCTGCCAGGCAATCCACGCTCGGCGCTGGTGGTATTCCGCCTGATCGGCATGCCGATCGTGCGCCAGGTCGGCGGCTGCACGGACCCGCCGCCGGAACCGACCGTGCGCGCCTGCCTCGAGCGCGACCTGCCCTCCGCGGCCGGGCGGCTCGACGTAGTTCAGGTGCGCCTCGAAGGCGGCGAGGCGGTGCCGCTCTTCGGCAGCTCGTCGCTCCTTTCGATTCTGACCGCGGCTGACGGCTACGTGATCGTGCCCGAGGCCGCCACGGGACTGGCGGCGGGCAGCGAGGTCGAGGTCACGCTGTACCGCTAGCAGGGACACCTCCACGTCGGGGATACTCGACGGGCGATGTCGCAGGAGAACGTCGAGGTGGTCCGAGAAGGATGGGACGCGTGGATTCGCGGCGACCTGCCCCGCCTCTTTCGTCAGCTCGATCCCAACGTTGTCTGGGATACCAGCCACTTTCACGATTGGCCCGAATCCAGCTATCACGGGATCGAGGGCGTCGAGCGCTTCCTGAGTGAATGGCGGGACGTTTGGGATGGCTACGAGGTAGAGGTCGAAGACGTCCGCGCCGCCCCGGACGGGCGCGTGGTGAGTCTGATCGTGCAGCGAGGAAAAGGGCGGGGCAGTGGCCTTGCGATGGAGATGGAGACGGCCATGATCGCGACGCTGCGCGACGGCAAGCTCACCCGAATCGACAACTACGAGGACCGCGCCGAAGCTTTGGAAGCGGTCGGGCTGCGCGAGTAGCAACGCGGGACAATGTCCCGATGGCACGCGCCACCCCGTTCATCCACGATCGCCCCGCCGCCGAGGCGCTCGCCGCCTGGGAGGAGGCGTGCGCCGACGCCGGATGTCCCGAGCGGCTCGAGACCGTGCGGCTCCCGCTGGACGAGGCGGTTGGCCACGTAACGGCAGAGCCGGTCTGGGCACGCACCTCCTCCCCACCCTTCGACGCCGCCGCAATGGACGGCATCGCGGTGCGCGCCGCGGACACTGTCGGCGCGAGCGAGACCACGCCGGTGCGCCTCGAGGCGGGTGCCTTCGAGATCGTGGACACCGGCGACCCGGTCCCGGGCGACTTCGACGCCGTCGTTATGCGCGAGGACGTGCACACGGACGGCGACGCCGTGGAGCTGCGCGCCGCCGCCGCGCCCTACCAGCACGTGCGCTCGATCGGGGAGGACGTGAGCGCGGCCGAGCTGCTGCTGCCGGCCGGGCACCGGCTGCGCCCGGTGGACGTTGCGGCGGCTGGGGCGGCCGGAGCCACCGAGCTCGTCGTGAGGCGCCGGCCGGTCGTCACCGTGATCCCGACCGGCGACGAGATCCGGCCGGTCGGCTCCGAGCTCGGCGAGGGCCAGCTCCCCGACACGAACTCGGTGATGCTCGCCGCGCAGGCCGAGGCGATCGGATGCGAGGCACATCGCTTCGAGGTCACGCCGGACATCCCGGACGAGATCGCCGCGGCGGTGCGCACGGCCGCGGCGAGGTCCGACCTCGTGCTCGTCATCGCCGGGTCGAGCGCCGGCCGCGACGACCACACGGCGGCCGTGGTCTCCGACGTGGGAACCCTCGCGGTGCACGGCGTGGCGGTCCGCCCCGGCCACCCGGTCGTCCTCGGGGCGGCCGACGCGACGCCGATCCTCGGCGCGCCGGGCTACCCGGTCTCCGCGGCGCTCACCTTCGACATCTTCGCCGCGCCGCTGCTGGCCCGGCTCGAAGGCGCGCCGCCGCCCGAGGCCCCGGTCGCGCAGGCGCGGCTCGCCCGAAAGCTGGCTTCCATGATGGGGATGGACGATTGGGTGCGGGTGCGGCTCGGGCGCGTCGGCGGGCAGCTGGTGGCCACCCCGCTTCCGCGTGGGGCAGGTGTGCTCACCTCGCTGGTGCGGGCCGACGGGTTGCTGGTCGTCCCCGCAGAGCTCGAGGGACACCACGCCGGCGAGCAGGTGCCGGTGCGCCTGCTCAGGGGCGTGGGCGAGATCGAGCGCACGATCGTGGCCACGGGCTCACACGACCTGGTGCTCGACCTTGCGGCGTCAACCCTGCGCGAGCGCGACCCTCGGCTGACGCTCGCGTCGTCGAACGTGGGCTCGCTCGGCGGCCTGACCGCGCTGCGCGACGGGCTCTGCCACGTGGCGGGCTCGCATTTGCTCGACCCGGAGAGCGGGCAGCACACGCTGCCCTATCTCGAGCGGCTGATGCCGGGGCGCGAGGTGTCGGTGGTGCGGCTGGTGCACCGGGAGCAGGGGTTGATTGTTGCCTCAGGTAATCCGCTTGCACTGAAGGGGATCGAGGACGTTGCCGAGCGTGGGCTGCGGTACGTGAATCGTCAGCGGGGCGCCGGCACTCGGGTGCTGTTGGATCACGAGCTCGCCCGCCGCGGCATCTCCCCGGAGGCGATCGTGGGCTACGAGCGCGAGGAGCACACGCACCTCGCGGTGGCGGCGGCCGTGGCGGCCGGCCGGGCCGACTGCGGCCTCGGCGTGCTGGCGGCGGCACGTGCGTTCGGGCTGGACTTCGTACCGGTGGCGCAGGAGCCATACGACCTCGTCTTCGAGCCCGACCCGATCCTGGACCCGCTCTGGGCGCTGCTCGAATCCGACGACTTCCGCCGGGCCGTGACCGACCTGGGCGGCTACGACACCGCCGAAATGGGCCGCCGCATCCGCTGACTGAGCGGAGCGCGAAGGCTCGACGGTCCCGCCCCTCGACTCTCTCCACGTTTTGCATACATGTCATGCACAACGTGGAGAGCGTGGTCGGGGGCGGAACCTCAGCGCGGGATCGGTGCGTGAGGCGGTGGTGGTGGCCGGCCGGTGCCGGTTGCCCGCGCGTTCACCGCTCGTAGTTCGGCCTCTCGGGCACGCTTGAGAACCGGGCCGGAGCCCACGTTGATCTCCACCAGCCGGAACGCCGCCGAGGCCGCGGCCTCGGCGAGCACCACGCCGGTCAGCGCGTCGCCCCGAACGGACGGCGAGGCCGACGCCGCCACCTCCACACCGAGCTCGGCCACCTCGGCCGCGGTCTCGGCGATCATCGCCGGCGGCTCGCTCGCCGCCGCGAGCGCCAGCTCGCGCTCATGCTCGTCCCGCGCCTCCAGCACCGGCGCATAGGAAGACATCTCCTCTTCCGCCAACCTCAATGCTCGCGCGCGAAGCGCGCCCGCTTGGTCGGCCGCGCCGTCGGAGCTCGCCAGCCGGGCGGCCATCTCGACCAGCGCCGCCGCCAGGCCCGCCGCGACGGCGGCCGAGCTGCCCCCTCCCGGCGCCGGCGTCCCAGCCGCGACGGCGGCGAGGAACGCCTCCAAGGGCTCTTTGCTCAGGCCTGCCACGCGCGGGTACGGTAGCGCCGTGGTCACCGAAGAGCACGTCAAGAGCTTCAGGCGCGAGGGCTTCCTCATCATCGAGGAGGGCCTCGTCTCGCCGGCCGCCGTGGAGATCCTCCGCGAGCGCTTCGCCGCGCTCTTCGACGGCGACTACGCCACCGGAATCGCTCCCGACGAGGTGAACTGGAAGCGCGGCCGCGACCCCGAGGACGTGACCCGCCAGATCTGCAACGGCTGGCGCGCCGACGACCTGATCGCCGCCCAAGTGCTGAGCGAGAAGACGGGACGGATCGCGGCCCGCCTCGGCGGCTACCGCGGCACGCGCATGCTCCAGGACAACTGCCTGTGGAAACCGCCCGGAACGAAGTCGCTCGGCATGCACCAGGACGGGTCGTACGCCGGCTACCTGAGCCCGCCGGAGATGATCACCTGCTGGGTCGCGCTCGACGAAACCTTCGCCCAGGGTGGCACGATCGAGTACGTGCGCGGCTCGCACCTGTGGCCGAAGGCGCCACCCGACCGCGGCAGCTTCCACGCGCCCGAGAACTGGCTGGCGCCGCTCGACGGCGCCACACCCGAGGGCGTCGAGCCCGAGCGCGTGCCCGTGGTGGTGAAGCCCGGCGGCTGCGCCTTCCACCACTCGCTCACCTTCCACGGCTCCGGCCCGAACGAGTCAGAGGTCGAGAGGAGGGCGCTCGTCTCGCACCTCGTCCCAGTCGAGACCCGCTTCCACCCAACCAACACCGACCTCATCTACTCGCGCTACCGCCGACGCGGCGACCTCTCCCTCGACGAGTCGTTCTTTCCGGTGGTGTACGACGAAAACGGCGGCAGGTCCGCCTGGCTGGCAGACCTACCGCCGCTCCCGTAACGCTCGCTGCTCGCAGGAGGTGTCGGGCCTAACGCCGACCGGTGCGGGACATGTCGGGCAGGACGAGCTGAGCGAGCGCGTCGACGGTCCAGTCATGCCAGTCGTCCCAGTCCCAGCCGTAATCGGTGACCAAGGTTCGTACGACCTGCGGGTCGGTCAGCGCGGCGATCATTTCCGCTGCCCGCTCGGGTTCCAGATCGCGGCGCAGTGCGCCGAGTTCCGCAAGCCTGCCCGTGAGCCAGCCGATGCCCTCTCGGTGCCGGCGCCGGGATTCGTCGCGCACCACCGCGAGCGCCGGCTCGACGTTCGCGGCGCCGTACACCGCGCCGATGATGTCGCCGCAGCGCTTGCAGATGTTGTGGGTGATCGAGACAGCGATCTCCAGAAGTGCGCGCGGGTCAGTCTCGCTCGGGATGCGGCCCGCCAGCGGAGCCACCCCGCCCTCCTCGTCGATCAGGTCGTTTAGCGCGGACACGAGCTGCGCCTTGCTCCCGACGCTGTCGTAGATGGTCTGCACCGAGGCGCCGGCGGCGGCCGCGACCTCGGCGACCGATGTCGCGGCGTAGCCCTTCTCCGCGAACAACCTGCGGGCCGCGTTGAGGATGTCGCGGCGCGTCTGCGCGGCCTGGCGAGCACGCCTTGATTCGGACTTCACTTCGGCCATCAGGGGTTGACGCTATCAGTTGAATGCGATACAAGTGACTTGAATTGAATTACACCACGACATTCCCACGGGAATACAAGGAGAAACAATGGAGACAGTAGGACTCGCACACGTACGGCTGTTCGCCGGAGCCATGCTCCTCGGCCCGCTGCTCTTGCTCGGAAGCTCCGTCGCCTTCGTAGCCGGCGGCGGACTCAACAACGACGAGCTCGGCGGTGCGCTGCAGGTCTACGCGTTCGTTGCCCTGACCGTCGTCGCGATCGGCATCGCCCGGGCGGTCGAGCGGACCTTGCCCCGCGCCTCCGCGGCGCTCCTGGCGTTCGCCGTTCTCGGATGTGGCGCCGGGATCGGATTCGGGATCGACAGCATCCACGCCGCGTTGCCCGGAGGGACCGGTCTGGAGGACGCGGACAGCGCGGCAGGCACGCTCGCACTCTTCGTCCCCGGAGCGATCTTTCCCCTGAGCTTCGCCGCGCTTGGAGTCGCCCTGTGGCGCGCCCGCGTATCTCCAAAGGCGTCGGGGCCCCTCCTAGTCGCAGCCAGCCTGCTCTTCCCGATCGCCAACATCCCCGACAGCGAGGCGATCGCGGTCACCGCCAACGCCTTGTTCGTCGTCGCGCTGTGGCCGCTCGGGATAACTTGGCTGCGCCAGCCCCGGATCATCGTCGGCCGCGGAGCGCGCATCGAGAGCGACTCCAACGAAAGATCAGCGCGCCCCGCCGGACAGTACGCGTAACTCCAGCTCTCGCTCAACACCTCGATCGAAGCGCCCGCCCCGAGCGGGCGCTTCGCGTCGCGGCCCGCGATTCGGTTACTGGTCGCCGCTCAACTTGTCCTGCCGCGCGCGCCGCCGGCCGCGCAGCCAGCGCGGCATGTCCACCGGCTCGAGGATGGAGTCCATGAACACGTTGTGGTCCGCGCTCCGGTCCTCTCGGTTCGGCCGCTCCTGGTAATCCAGGTGCTCCTGCCACTGCGGCTTCGAGGGCTTGGTGGGTGGTGCAGGCGCCGGGCGCTGCTTCCTGAGCCTCATCGCGAGTCCCCCTTCCGGGCGTAGAAGATCGATTGTCCCTGACTGCCTTTGGGCTGGCAAGGGTTCGGCGGCCGCAGGCTGCCTGGGCGCCGTCCACTTGACATGTGACCATCTGGTCACCTATTATCCGGCCTCAATGGACGAGGTTTTCAAGGCACTCGCCGACCCGACGCGCCGCAGCCTGCTCGACGAGCTCTTCAAGGAGGACGGGCAGACGCTGAGCGCCCTGGAGGCGCGCCTACCGATGACGCGCTACGGCGTGATGAAGCACCTGAGGGTGCTCGAGGAGGCCAACCTCGTAACAACCAAGCGACGCGGGCGCGAGAAGCTGCACTTCCTGAACCCCGTCCCGATCCGGCTCGTCCACGACAGGTGGGTGAGCAAGTACGCGGAGCCCTGGGTGGCAACGCTCAGCGGACTCAAGCATCGACTGGAGGACAGAACGATGGAGAAGGTCTTCGAGATCTACATCAAGACAACACCGGAGCGTCTCTGGGAGGCGATTACCGACAGCGAGATGAGGCAGAAGTACAGCTTCGGCGTGGGGGTCAACTCGGACTGGACACCCGGGTCCGGGTACGAGGCCGTCCACGCGGGCGCCGGCATACAAATCTCCGAGGGCGAGAACCTCGAGGTCGACCCGCCGCGCCGGCTCGTCCAGAGCTTCACAGCACTGTGGAGCGACGAGGTGAAGGACGAGGGACAGTCGCGGGTCACGTGGGACATCGAGCCGGTCGGCGACTCGTGCCGCCTGACGGTGACCCACGACCAGCTGCGCGAGGGCGCGAACAACGAGCTCTACGGCGGCTGGCCGATGATCCTCTCCGGGCTCAAGACGCTACTCGAGACCGGGGAGCTCCTCGACACACCCGGCTCGCTGCGCTACTCGGAGTCGTGGGCATGAGCGTCGACACTCAGGTCGTCACCGGCGTGGACTTCGTCTGCGTGCCGACGCAGGACATCGCCGCGTCGATGGAGTTCTACGGCGACGTGCTCGGCCTCGAGCCCTCCAAGCGGTGGCAGCGAGGCGACGAGGAGCCGATGGGTGCCGAGTTCGAGCCGGGCACCGTGACGATCGCGCTGCTCAACACCGGCAAGCTCGGGATCGAGTTCCAGGCGAACAACGCCCCGATCGCGTTCCAGGTCGACGACGTCGAGGCCGCACGGGCGGCGCTCGAGTCGCGGGGCGTGACCTTCGTGGCCGACAACATCGACAGCGGCGTCTGCCACATGGCCTATTTCAAGGACCCCGACGGCAACGCGCTGATGCTGCACCACCGCTACGCGCCGAAGGGAGAGGGGCCGCAGAGCAGCGCCTAGGCCGACAGCTCCACGCCCCACGAGCGCGCCTGGCGGGCCAGGCGCTGGTGGGTCTCGCCGTCCGCGGAGTCGAGCAGCACGCGCTGCGCGTTTCCGCGGGCGGCGAGGTGGCGCTTGTAGGCGGCGTTCGCGTAGAGCGTTGCGAGCAGGTAGGTGGCGTGCCCGAGGGAGGCCGCCTTGAAGGACGGCACAAGGCCGAGCCGCGAGCACGTGCCGGCCGAGCCCCGATAGGTCGGGGCCGGCCGGAAGAGCCCGCTGCGCCGGGCGAGCCAGAGAGCGCACAGCACGTCCGACGCGCACTCCACGTCCGTGATCAGCAGGCTCCCGGGATCGGCCTCGGGGTCGAGCAGCAGCTGGAGCGCGACGCGGTCGAAGCGCTCCGCCGCGGCCGGCCCGAGCTCGCCGCTGCGCTCGACCGGCCGCCGCTGGAGGCAGGCGCGGGTGAGGACCGCCCAGCGCTCCGGCTCGCGTTGCGCGGCCTCGTAACCGGGAAGGAGCGCGACGCAGGCGTCCTGGAGGTCCGCCGCGCTCTCCAGGCTAGGAGACGGCCGACGCAGGCTCCGGCGCGACCTCGACGGGGTCGCGTGCCTCGATCTGCTCCAGCTTGGCGAGCAGGTTCTCGGCCATCCGGATCGAGGCGGCGTCGATCAGCCGGCCGTCGAGTGAGACCGCGCCCTTCCCCTCGGCGGCCGCCTCGCGCATCGCCTCGATGATGCGGCGGGTGCGCTCCACGAGCCGCGGCGCCGGCGTGTAGACCTCGTTCGCAAGCGGGATCTGCGAGGGGTGGATCGCCCACTTGCCCTCATAGCCGAGCACGGCGGATCGCCGCGCGGCCGCGATGTAACCCTCCGGGTCCGTGAAGTCGCCGTAGGGGCCGTCGATCGGCCGCAGGCCGTAGGCGCGGCAGGTGACCGCGATGCGCGCGAGCGGGTAGTGCCACTGGTCGTTCCAGTGGCGGTCGCGCGCGTCCGAGCCGTTCGGGTCGGTGAGTACCGAGTAGTTCTCGTCCACGCCGCCGATCGAGGCCGTGTGACTCTGGATGGAGGCGGCGTAGTCCGCGACCCCGAAGATCATCGCCTCCATCCGGTCGGGGCAGGCCTGGGCCACCTCGTCCACGTTGACCATCCCGATCGCGGTCTCGATCAGCACCGCGAGGCCGATGCGGCGCTCGAGGCCCATCGCCTCCTCGATCTGGGTGAGCAGGGTCGCCACGAGGTGCACGTCGCCGGCGCCGCTCACCTTGGGGATCACGATCGCGTCCACGTGCTCGCCGGCCTGCTCGACCACGTCCACGATGTCGCGGTAGCACCAGTGGGTGTCGAGCCCGTTGATGCGCACGGACACCGAGCAGCGCGACCAGTCCTGCTCGCGCAGCGCGTCGACGAGGTTGATGCGCGCCTGCTCCTTGTCGTCGGGCGCGACGGCGTCCTCGAGGTCGAGCATCACCACGTCGGCCCCGAGCGACGGCGCCTTCTCGAGCATGCGCACGTTGCTGCCCGGGACGGCGAGCTCGCTGCGGTGGAGACGGGTCTTCGTGGGGGTCATGCCCGGCAGTAGAGCGGTGGATGCGCCACTCGGCAAGCTGGATTAAAGAAATTTGTCTATGTGTTTCGCAAAACTCTTAGCTTGTGCTCATGAGCCCGGTACGGCACCCTGTCCCGATGGACGACGCTCTCCCCCAGCTTCGCCCGCCCGAGCGGCTGCTCTGCGGCCCGGGTCCCACGAACGTGGACCCCGCGGTGCTCGAAGCCATGACCAGGCCGATGCTCGGCCACCTCGACCCGACCATGCACGAGATCCTGCTCGACGTCGTCGAGCTGCTCAGGCGCGTGTACCGGATGCCGGACGGCCTCGTGCTTCCGCTCCATTGCACCGGCACCGCCGGCATGGAGACCGGAATCGCCAATCTGCTCGAGCCGGGCGACACCGTGATCGTGGCCCAGTGCGGGTTCTTCGGCCGCCGGATCACCGAGATCGCTCGGCGCCACGGGGCGCGGGTCGTCACTGTGCGGGCCGATTGGGGCGAGTGCGTCTCGAACGCCGCGCTGTTGGACGCGCTCGACCACGAGCGCCACGCCCGGATGGTCGCCGTGGTGCACGCGGAGACCTCCACGGGCGTGGAGCATCCGCTCGCGCAGCTCGGCGCGGCGCTGCGCGACCGCGACACGCTGCTGATGGCCGACTGCGTCACCTCGATGGCCGGGATACCGCTCGAGGTGAGCGCCTGGGGCGTGGACTTCGCCTATTCGTGCACGCAGAAGTGCCTGGCGGCGCCGCCCGGGATGTCACCCGTCGCGGTGTCGGAGAAGGCGATGGAG
>Ga0075430_100002107_pt1 | contig 16437 bp, 19 predicted proteins | sample RhiMetdeltSRZDD4_FD_75294 | JGI IMG/M metagenome (GOLD analysis project Ga0075430, IMG submission 75294) | Populus rhizosphere microbial communities from Tennessee, USA - Rhizosphere MetaG P. deltoides SRZDD4 | ecosystem: Host-associated > Plants > Roots > Rhizosphere > Soil | place: USA... | reverse complement strand
CACCGGGATTGGCCGCCGCGTCTACACGGGAGACATCACCAGCGGCAATGCGAACATCTTGAACCTCTCGTCCACCGCCGGGCTCGAGAAGGGAATGCTGATCACCGGAGCGGGCATCCAGGCCAACGCGACCATCACGAACATCGTCGGCACGACCGTCACGATGAGCCTCACCGCGACGGCCAACACGGTTGGGGTCAGCTGCAACTTCTTCGACACGATGAACGTCGACGGCGTGTGGCGGTCCGTGGTCGACATCCCGGGCGTGATCGCTCTCAACGCATCCGTTACGCGCTTGGTTGCCTACGAGATCACTCCCGCTGAAAGCGGATACGGCAAAACCGTCGTGATCGAGGCGACCTCGCGGGCGACCACTGCGCGTACGATCCAAGCGACGCATGGCAGCGAGTACAACCCACCGCTCCCGAACTTCGACGGGACGCCCCTCGCGCTCGATCAGGACGTGTGGCCAGGCGCGATCTACTGGAGCAAGCCGGACGAACCCGAGCACGTGCGGTCGATCGACTACGACAGGAACATCGGCGACCAGGGCAGGGCGCTCCTGGGCCTCGTTCCGACGCGCGACGCGCTTTTCATCCTCAAGGAGGATGGAATCTTCCGCCTGACGGGTGCGAACGGTGTCTGGCGCGTCGACCCGTTCGATCCGACCGCGCGCTGCGTGCTGCCTGGCTCGGTGCGAGCGATCCGCGGCCGCGGCGTGTTTCTCGGCGACCGCGGCGTAGCCATGGTCAGCGACGATGGCGTGGAGCTCGTCTCGGCGGCCATCAACGACCAGGTCAAGCCGCTGATCGACGCGATCGTGGCGAACTGGGCTTCCACCAGCTTCTACGAGCTGTCCGGAATGGCCGGCGCGCACGCGGCGTGCGTGTTCGAGCGCGAGAGCGAATACACGCTCGCGCGCGGCAGCGCAACCGCGCCGCTCGTCTACAACGACGTCACGGGCGCGTGGACCACGCTCGCGTACTACGGACACGCGAACGAGAGCTACAGCTACAAGGCCCTGTTCAACTTCGAGCGGACCGGCAGCTGCGTGCTCGCTCTCGGTGTGAACTACTTCAAGACGCTGCTGAGCACCGACGCGGGCGTGGACTACCTCCGCAACGACCGCGCCACGGCCGTCACGGTGAACAGCTACGCGGCGCCGAACGCCACGCTCTCTGCGCCGATCAACGCGCTCGAGGACGACATCATCAAGGACTCGGCAGGCCGCTACTGGCGCGTCACGGCGGCTGTCAACAACAGCGCGACGGTGCCGGTGCTGCTCGCGGGCGGCTCGGCGGCGATGGCGACGGGCGCGGCGACGCTCTACCGCTCGCTGCGCTGCTCGGTGGTTGCCACGGGCTTCACGCAGCCGATTTCGGCGCAGAAGCGCTGGGGGGCGTTCCTCACGGCCTGGACGAAGCTCACGGGGCCCGTGCGGATGCGGTACGCCTACCAGTCGAGCGAGAGCCCCGTGTTCGTTGAGGAGGACGCGAACACCTCTCTGGTGAAGGCCGGCTCCGGGCCGGGCTACGCGGACTACGCGCTTGGCATCGCGGTGCCCGCGAGGGTTCCCAATGCGAGCGTGCGTGCGTGGCTGCTGCGCGCGCGCGTGCGCTGGGCGATGGCCCACGGCGACACGCAGCTCGAGGGCATCTCGGCCGAGCTCGCGCCGATGGAGCCCGGCAGCCCGCAGCAGGTGAAGGCATGAGTCTCGAGCCGCGATACGGTCGGACCGAGGAGTCGCGCGACATGCGCGCGGCGCTGGCCGAGGTGGTGCAGCTGCGCACGTTCGTGCTGGAGCGGTACGCTGCGGTGGGCTCGACGGCGGCGAAGATCCCGATCGCGGCGAGCAAGCTGCCCACGGCGGTGCTGCTCGTGGACGCGCGCCCTTATTTCGACATGGGCGCGTCGCTGACGCTGACGCCGAACTTCTCGTTCGTGTGGGATTCCGGATCGCAGACGGCACAGGTCTACGAGCCGAGCGGACTCACCGCGAACACCGTTTATCAGCTCACCTACCTGGTGATCGGAGGCTGACGTGGCATCGCCCAAAGAGAAGCTCGGCAAAGCAACCTTCGCGATGTTCCGGCCGGGCAAGTACATGCAGGCGCAGGCCGACCAGAAGGCTGCGGACCAGCAGGTCCGGAACGCCGAGCGTCTGCGCCAAGAGGGCATGGACCTTGCGCAGCGTCTGAACTGGGAGCCTGACTACGTCAGCGACCTGGTGAAGCCGTATCAGAAGGCGCAGTCGCCGCTCGCGCGCAGCTTCCTCGAGAGCCTGCTCACGGGCGCCAATCCGTCGATGGTGCAGGGCACGCGTCTCGGGGCCAATCGCCTGCGCGCGGGCGATCAGGCGGGGTTCGACGACCAGTTCGGCGGCATGGATCAGCTGCTCGCGCGTCAGCGGGAGCTGGAGACCCAGACGCCCTGGGCGCCGGGGACGTACGGACATGCGCCGGCCGTGCAGAAGCTGCCGGATGCGCCGCCCCCGGCGCCGGCGCCGGCCCCGATCGACAAGAGCGGCTCGACGCCTGAGTCCGTGGCGCAGCTCCAAGACGCCTGGGGCCTGGGCGACGAGTACCTGGAGCGACTGAAGGCGGCCGGCGTCGAGATCAACCCCCGAACCGGAAAGCCGTTCTAATGGCCAGCTCCCTCACAGCCCCAGGGTGGAGTGCCGTGACCAACTCGGCGCCGAACGGACCGGGCGGACTCCAAGGAGGGGCGTTCGGCGCGGGCGCGAACGACCTGCTAGCGCAGTGGGATCAGCTCACGCGTCGCGCGCGCGCCGCGGGCATGAGCGAGTCGCGCATCTCTCAGCTGATGGGATCCGGCATGTCGCCGGAGGAGTTTGACGGGGCGATCCAGCAGCTCGAGGCGTTTCCGCTCAGCGAGGACGCGGCTGTTGCACGCAGGTCCCCGACCGCCGCGGCGCAGACGCAGACTGCCGTGCAGCAGGCCTCCGCGCAGCAGCAGCAGGCTCTGCAGGAGCTGCTGGCGTCGCAGCAGCTGACGCCCGAGCAGCAGGCGATCGAGGACCGCTACGGCAACGACATGGCGTGGCTCGACCCGTCCTTCCAGCGCCAGGCGACCACCATGGCGCCCGTCACGACGCAGGACGCGCTCAAGTACGGCACGACGGCCGATCCGGCCGCGCAGGCTCAGCAGCAGCGCGCGATCGATGCGCTGTTCGCGAAGGCGGACGCCGGCGCGTCGGGCGACGAGCGCTACGCGATGAACGAGCTGGGCGGCTCGATCGACCGGCTGAACAACCTCGCGGACCGTGGCGCCTCGCGAGACGAAGCTGCGGCGATGGGCGGCATCACCGATTCGATGCAGCGCCTGAACGCGCTGGCGGATCGGGGCGCGTCGGGCGACGAGCGCTCGGCCATGTCCGGGCTGACCGACCAGGCCACTCGGATGAACGCGCTCGCGGGCCGCGGCGCGAGCACGGACGAGCGGCAGGCGATGGGGCGCCTGCAGGACCAGATCAACGAGCTCGACCTGCTCGCTGACCGTCCGATGTCCGCCGAGGAGCGGCAGCAGATCAACTCCTCTCGGTACATCATCCGGCGCCAGCTCGCCGAGTACGAACAGGGCGCCACGCCCGAGGAGAGGGCCTCGCTCGACCAGCAGCGTGGCATCGTGGGCCGGCAGATCGGCATGGCCGACCAGGGCGCCACAGCGGACGAGCGCCAGGCGTTCGACCAGCAGCGGCAGGGCATCGACGAGCTCTTCGGGCGCGCGCGCGCAGGCGCGACGTCGACTGAGCGCGAGGCGCAGGACGCGCAGCGCCGCGTGATGAACACGCTCTTCGGCCTCTACGACTCCGGGGGGCAGGACGCGCAGGACCGCGCTGCGCGAGCCCGCGCTCGCGCGGACACCGAGGGGTGGATCCAGGGGCAGCGCCAGGCTGACCTACAGGACCTCGCCGAACGAGGGATGTCCGGCTCGGGCGCCGAGCTCGCGTCGTTGAGCATGGACCGCCAGGCTGCTGGGAGCCGGCTCTCCGCGGCCGACCTGGAGGCGGATGCGGCGGCCGAGGCGCGGCGCATGGACGCGCTGCTGAACGCGCGCGGCACCGCAGCTCAGCTCCAGGCTGGCGAGGGCGACATCCAGCAGCGCGTGCTGCAGCAGCTGCTCGGGGGCAGCTCCGCAGCGGGGAACCTGTCTGGCGGCCTGGCGGAGGTGGAGCGGCGCCGGCTGGCGGCGCTCGGCGGCGCGCAGGAGGGCGCTGCGTCGATCACGGGCGCGCTGGGCGACATCCAGCAGCGCGGCCTCGGCGCGCTCAACAGCGCGTCGCAGGGTTCGGCGAACATCAGCGACGTGTTGGCCGCGATCGAGAACCGTGGGCTGAATGCGCGTCTCGGGGCTGCCAACGCCTCCAGCGCGTACGGCGGCCTGGCCGGCGACATCGAGGCCCGCGGGCTGAACGCGCTCGAGGGCGCCGCGGACGCCTATGGCGCGTACGGCAGCCTGGCTGGCGATGTCGAGGCGCGTGGGCTGCAGGCACGCCTGGGGGCCGGCAACCTGGCGGGGGACTACGGCAGTCTGGCCGGCAACATCGAGAACCGTGGGCTGCAGGCGCGCCTCGGCGCGGCCAACGCGGCGAACGCGTACGGTGGCCTCGCGGGTGACGTCCAGTCGCGCGCGCTTGAGGCGCTGCTCGGCGCGCAGACGGGCTCGACCGCCATGCGCAACGCGAACGACGCCTACGTGGGCGCGAACGCGGATCGGCTGCTCGACGCGTCCACCATCAACACGAACGCGATCAACCAGGCTGCGTCCGACAACCAGGCGTTCATGCAGAACTCCTATCAGCAGATGCTCGACCAGCGGAACCGCTGGGACATGCAAACGCGTGATCTGCAGACTGCGGTGGCGCGGGACCTGCTCGGCAGTGACGTGCAGGAGAATGAGTACGGCTACGGGCAGGGCTTCGACACCGCGGCATCGGACGTCGCTGCCCGCAACCGCGCGCAGAGCAACTACAACGGCACTGTTCTGGGCGTCCAAACGGGAACGGCGCCGATCATCTACGACGCGCAGGGGCAGCAGGCTCAGGCCAGCGGTGCCGGCCTGCGTGCCGGTGGGCAGACCCTCCAGCAGGCGGGCAACGCGGTCGCCAACTACTTCACCGGCGGCACGTACCAGCTGGGACGTCAGCAGCAGCCAACCACCCAGGTGAGGTACTGATGCCGCCGCGCAGCCGATACCGTGACCTCACGCCTGAGCAGCTCGAGGAGCTCGACGCGCTGATCACGCCGCGCGCGGCCGTGCCGGCGCTGCCCGCCAGCGCGACCGCGTCGAGCGAGCCCTCGTGGGCCGCCGACATCGGCGAAGCGCGCCTGCTCGATGCGCCGGGGAGCGGCGTGCGGGACGACTTGCTGCAGATCGAGCTCGGCGACGAGCAGCCTGACGAGGCCTGGCTCGACTCGCTGATCGCGAACCCGCCGCAAGCGCCGCGAGCGCTCAGCGCGGCCGGCCCGGGGGGCGCGTCGTTCGACGGCATCGACACGCCCCAGGCGCGCGAGCTCGTGAAGTCGCGCGGCATGGGGGTCACGAGCGCGCCCACGGACGACGAGCTGCTCGATGGCCTGGCGTCTGAGCGTCCGGCGACGATGCCCGAGCTCGACACCGGCGACGGCCTGGACGAGCTGATCGCACAGCAAAGCGCGGCGATGGACCGCGAGCAGCAGGGCGCGCCGCGCGCGGCTGAGCCGCGGCAGTCTCGCGAGCAGGCGCTCGCCGAGCTGATCCAGCCGCCCACGCGTGCGCAGGGCGGGCTCGCGCTGCTCTTCGATGCGCTGCTCGGCACCAACACGCTGGACAACGTCAACGGGCGCGCCCAGCAGCACAAGAACGCCCTGGCGCAGGCGCGCATGCAGGACATCCAGGCCGGCGAGCGCTCCGACGAGCGTGCGGCGGATCGCGAGATGACCGACGCTCGACTGGGCGTCACGCTGCGCGGGCAGGACCTGGCGGACGCGCGCGCGGCGCAGAGCCGGGATTGGGAGCGTCAGCGGGCGGAGCAGGTCGACCAGCGCATCCGTGAGGAGGGCGACAAGAGCCGGACCGCGGCTGGCGAGCGCGCGCGCATGATGGCGCAGGCCCGCGCGCGCGGCGAAGCTCCGGCGCTCACGCCCGAGGAGGAGAGCGCGGGGGTTGCTGGCTTCCTCGCCCAGCAGGCGAACGCTTCGGAGGACGAGGCCAAGGCGTACCTGGCGGGCAAGACCGAGGGGATCGCGCCCGGCAAGCTCGAGCGCCTGCGGGTCAATCACGCCCAGCTCAAGACGCTGTCGCCGCAGAAGCGTGGCGACGTGATCGCTACCGGGCTTGGGCGCGCGGGCGCGGCGCAGGACAAGGAAGAGCCGGCGCGGCTCGAGGCGCGCAACGCGCTGCTCGGGCAGCACGCGGCGATCAAGGAGGCGTCGGAGGCGTGGGCCAAGATGAGCCCCAAGGCGAGGCAGGTTATTGCCCGCGTCGGTGGTGGAGACTCGTGGGCGGCGAGCACGGCTCGCAGCGCGATGCTGAGCGACGAGGACCAGGCGCGCGCGGCCAAGATCCAGGCGCTCGCGGACGCTCTGATCAAGGCGCAGAGCGGCGCGTCTGTCACCGCCAACGAGTGGCGCCGCGTCGCTACTGAGATCGGCCTGCCTCAGGACGCCGTCTCCGTCTTCAACGCGCCCTCGTCGATCGACGCGTGGCTGAAGAAGTCCCGGGACGGATTCCGCATGGTCCGGGACAGCACGCTGTCTACCTACAAGGGGCTCTTTGACGACATGGAGCAGCCCTAATGCCCGGCTTCCTCGACTTCGATGACGAGGCGCCCGACGACGAGCGCAAGCCCGAGGCTGAGGCCGCGCGCACCCGTCGTGGCGTCGATCTCGACTTCGACGAGGACGCGCTTCAGGGAGGTGCGGAGCAGCCGCCCGAGCAGTCCGCGCCCGAACCCGGCACGGGCAGCGACGAGCTGGACTTCCTGCTCGGCGCTGAGGAGGGCCTCACGCTCGGCAACACGCGCAATTTGGGCAAGCTTGGCGCAGGCATCGCGACGCGCGTCTCGGACCTGCTCTCGCCGAGCCTGGAGCGCGACGGGATGGCGCCGGAGTACCACGGCGAGCGCGGCGCTGGGGACTGGCTCTCGTCGCTCACGGAGCGCGCACAGGAGACCGGCGCAGGCAAGCTCGGTCGCGGCGTCGGCACCGGCGTGACGGCGCTCGGCATGGGCGGCCTCGCAGGCCCCAGCGTCGCGGGCCAGGCGGCTGTGGGAGCGGGCCTGAGCAGCGCGTCGGCGGCGGGCGAGTCGGACGGCGACCTGATGTCGATGCTCGCGGCGATGCCGGCTGGCGCAGCCCTCGCCGGTGGCGGTGGCGCGGTCGCGTCGCGCTTGGGCGCGCGCCCGACTGTCGCGCAGTACGGCCAGAGCGCGCTCTGGGGCGCGGGCCTGGGCGCGGTGACGTCGCCGACGGAGCCGTTCAGCGGGGCAGCCAGGGGCGCGGGGCACGCAGTCCTGGGCCGTGGCCTGATGGGCGCCATGCCGCAGGCACTCGGCGCGCCTGTGCGCGCTGTCGGCCAGCTTGCCGCGGCTGGCGCGGGCTCGGCAGCGGGCTCGCTCGCGCAGGACGCACCCGACGTTGCCTACGGCACGGCGCCGACGATGGCGTGGGCCGTCCAGAGCGTGCTCTCGAGCGGCTCCGGCCTGCCGCCTGCCGACGAGCAGCGCCTCACCGAGGCCGTCATCGGCGGCGACATGGACAAGCTGATCAGCACGAACTTCGCGCTGCAGCAACGCAACCCCGCTTACGCCGCACGCCTGCAGCGCGAGCTCGAGTCTCTTCAGGAGGAATGATCCATGCCCAACACGGCCCCCACATCGAAGCCCTACACCGGAGCCGGCGCTGCGCACGACGGCACGCTCGCTGCGACCGTCAACTTCCCATCGTTCGCGGTCGTCAGCTCGCACCTCAGCATGGGCTTCTCGTGGACGGGTACGCCCACCGGCACGCTGAAGCTGCAGCACAGCTTCGACGACGTCACGTGGTTCGACACGCCCGGTGCGTCGGCCGAGTTCACGGCGCAGCCGGCAGGTGGAGCGGGGAGCGTCTCGACGAACTGGTACAACATGCCAGGCACGCTCGCGCGCATCGCGTACACGCGCACCAGCGGCACGGGCACGCTCACCAGCCGCCAGGCGCAGGCCGCGGGCTGAATGGTCGCGCCGGGCAAAGCGCTGGGGACCTTCCTGGGCAGGAGGCTGGGGACGGACCTCTCCGGGTTCGGCGCGCCCCCGCCCTTCGACCCGTCCCAGCTCGCCCCGTTCGCCTGGTGGCGCGGTGATCTGACGGACACTGCCACCAACTTCGACTGGCTGGACAAGAGCGGCAACGGGCACATCCTCCGCCAGGCCACCGGCGCGGATAAGCCGACGATCGTCACGCCGGCGGAGATCGCGGGTCAGAGCGCGCTGCGCTTCGACGGCACATCCGACTTCCTGGCCTCGATCGAAGCAGCGTCCACCTGGACGTTCCTGCACGCGCCCGGCGCGGGCGGCTCCGAGGTCTATCTCGTCGGCATCCCGCGCGCGCTGCTCGCGAATGCGTACTTCCTGAACACGCAGGTGGCTGCGAACCCGTACTACCTGCTGCTCAGCGCGGGCGCGAGCAACGACGCCGTGCGACTGCTGATCGCGAACAACGCCGGCGCGGCGACGCTGGACGTCACGACTGTTCCCGTGATGGCGGTCAACACGCCGATCCGAATCAACACCGCGATCGACGACGACGGCGACACCAACGAGTACGAGGTGTTCGTCAACGGCGCCTCGATGCTCACCGCCGGCGGCGTGACGTACGGCTCCAATGCTCCCGCGGCAACGCTGACGCTGTGCCGTCGCACCACGCTGCTCACGCAATACAACCAGATCGACCTGGCCGAAGTGCTGGTCTTCGCTCGCCGCCTGAGCACCACCGAGCGCACCAACCTGGACAACTACGCAAAGGCCCGGTACGGCCTGTGAGCAACGCCGCCACGGCTCTCGGGACGCGGCTGGGCGCCAGGCTCGGGACGAGCGTGGGCGTGGAGAGCACGCCGGAGTCTCGGTTGCTCGCGCGCCTGGCCACGATCACCGGCTCGGTCTGGTTCGATCCAGCCTGGGATCCAGGCGTGGTGAGAGAAGACGACAGCGGCACCTGGCGCATCACGGCAGTGCAGTCGCGGCCGATCTACACGCAATATACCGTGGCAAGCCCGTCTCTTCCGATCGCTCCAGCCGAGGCGTTCGGACCGGCCGGGAAGCGCATCCTGTCATTCGGAGGAGCGCACTACCTGTCAGGGGCGGCGGGCCTCGCCGCGCTGTTGCAGGGATCTGCGTCCTACTCGGAATTGCATCTCGCCAGCCGCACGGTGGGTGGAGCGACGCAGGGCCGGTGGTGCGCCTCGCTCAATGCGGCGAGCCCAGACAACAAAATCATGCACGACTGCAACACCTCGAACGTCTCTCTGAGACAGAGGAACCAGGCCGGAGCGCTCACCCAGAACACAGGCGACGCAGTCACGGTGACCACCGTCCACACGTGGGCATCCGTGTACAACGGGTCTGACTACGACGCCTGGTTGGACGGTGTTGCGGAGACGCTGTCCGGCGGTGGGGCGAACACGAGAGCGCCTGCAAGCCTCGACGACATCATCGTGGGCGCGCGCCGATCTGGAGGCGCCCCAGGGTCGTTTTGGACCGGTCTGCAGGCCGGTCTTGTAGTCTGCCCCGGAACCGTCCTGTCCACGTCCGATCGCGTCGCCCTGCAGAGCGACCTGGCCGCCTACTACGGGTATTGAGATGGCCAAGTACCGCATCCTCGCAGCAGCAGCAGCCCCAGGAGTGATTGCGTCGCTCGACGCCCCTGGGCGAGCCGCGCGCACGCGCGGCAACCCGGGGATCTCCATTGCCCTGCTGTCTCCCGCCACTTGGGACGGCACGGGGAACGCGCCGATCGGGTGGACGACTCCGGTCGGCATTCTGCCTGAGCCTAGCGGATCGCGGATCGCGATCGTGGCCACCGACGCATTCGCCTCTGGGCGTCCGGAGTTCTCTAGCGCCGTAGACCAACTACCAGGAGATTGGACATGAAAAAGCTGGCACTCTGGTTACTTCTCGCGTTCGCGGCGTGCGCTCCCAGCGCGCCGACAGATCCCGGCGAGCCGCCGATCACGCGCTCGTGCAAGCGCTCGTTCTCCACGACGCTCGACGCGTGGCGCTCGAAGCTGGGCGACGTGCCAGCGGAGTGCGCGCTGCTGGACCAGACCGTCGACCTGCAGGTGATCGATTTCGCCAACACGCCGTGCACTGAACCGGTGGGCGTCAATGAGGTGCGCCGCGAGTGCACGCAGCCGGGAGTGATCTACCTCAACCGCGAGCTGGACGACTACGAGCTCGTGGAGGCGGCCATCCACGGCTGGGTCCACGAGGTCGCCTACTGCGCCAACGGCGACCTGGACGCGGACCACCTGCGCGCCGAGCTGTGGGAGGTCTACGGCGTGCCGCTCGGAGGGGTGGACAGCGTTGAAGTGGATGCCCTGACGCGGGCGGAATACGGAGAGTGCTTATGAGGTGGTTCGAAGGACTCACGGTCCGCAGCATCATGTTCGGGGTCGGTGCGATCGGCGCTGCGGCCGAGGCGGTGGACATCGCGCAGCGCGCCGACATCCAGATCACGCCGGCGCACCTCATCGCGCTCGTCTGCACGGCACTCGTCGCCTACGCGATGAAGTGGCCCAGCGACTCGACCAAGGACGAGGTCAAGGAGCACGTGGCGCGCGCGCGCCGCGAGAGCATGTACCCGCCGGACGGTGCGCCATGACCCGCGACGAGATCAAGGAGGTCGCGCGCGGCGCGATCGTCAAGCACGCGCCCGAGCTCGGCATCGCGCTCGCTGAGCGGATCATCGAGAGCCCCGGCATGCAGCGCATGTTCGACCGCTGGGAGCGCAAGCGCCCGCACGGCCTCGTCGCGCTCGCGCGGCGGCTGCGAGGCAAGAAGCGAGGCATCGACGAGCAGGAGCGCGCGCAGCTCGAGGAGCTGGTGCGCGAGGCAGTGCAGAAGTACCGGTAGTGGAGGTTGCGACGATGGACGATCACCGCCAGCTGAGACCGAGCCAGCCGCCCGATCCGGAGGCCCGCCTTCGCTGGCTGCTTGAGCGGCAGACGGACGCGATGCTGCGCCTCGCGACGGCGACCGAGCGCCTCACGGTGGCGGTCGACCAGCTCGGGCACCGCGTCGCTGCGCTCGACGCCAGGCTGGGGGCGACATGAAGCGCATCAGCGACCCGGACGAGCTGCTCCCGCCCGTACGCGAGCGCGTGGCGCGCCTCACGGCGTGGCTCCGCGAGGACGGCTACGAGTGGGTGCTGCACGAGACCTACCGCACGCCGGAGCGCAGCGCCGAGCTCGTCGCGGCCGGCAAGAGCCAGGTGAAGGGCGGCCCGTCGATGCACTGCTACCGCATCGCGGCCGACATCATCTGCGGCAAGCACAAGTGGGGCTGCGCGAACCACCGCTGCGATTTCTTCGACAGGCTGCACTCGAAGGCGCTCGCGCTCGGCTTCACGCGCGTGCGCCTCACCGAGCCCAAGACGGGCCGCAAGTACTGGGACGGGCCGCACGTCCAGGCGGTGCCCGTGGCGGTGCAGGACCAGGTGCGGCGCGCCAAGCCTGAGGAGATCGAACAGCTGGCGCGCGAGTACCTGAGGGTCGCCTGATGGACATCAGCGACTTCGTGCAGTGGGCGGGCGGCGCCTCAGCGCTGATCGCCGCGCTCAGCTGGGCGGCCCGCCAGGCCACGGAGTCGCTCGCCGTCATGGCGCGCGCGCGCGCGGCGCGGACGCAGGCCGAAGCCGCCAAGGTCACCGCCGAAGCAGCGCAGGACGTCGCCGGCGCCAAGGCGCTGGAGGACGCCCTCGAGCGCGTCGACAAGCTCGAGGCGCGCGTCGAAGAGCTCGAGACGACGTCGGCGAACCAGGCGCGCGAGCTCGAGACCGAGCGGGACGCGCGCCAGCACTGGGAGGGCCAGGTGCACGTGCTGCAGGAGCAGCTGGCCGGCGAGCGGCGCGCCCGGGACGCGGCAGAGGACCGGGAGCACGCTCTCGCTCGCGAGATGGCCGAGCTGCGGATCGCGATCACCGGCGGACACCACGGGCTGCCAACGCCGATGCTGCCTCCACGGGGCTAGGCGCGTCCTCCACGCGCACAGCGCGCCAGATGGCAAGCTCGGCGGCCTCGCGCGCCCGCTCCCATGCGGCCAAGTCGAAGGCGCCGTGTTCGGGCGGAGGCATGTACTCGCTCGGGTCGTCGCTCATCGCTTCAGGCGTCGGGCAGCTTGATGCGCATGGTAGTGGGCTCGCCACGCACGCGAAAGCCACAGCCGGCGCATCGGCTGGTGCCGTCCCCAGCAGGGACGAAGAGGCCGGCTTTGCTAGGCGGCTTCGCGGCCAGCCCGAGCAGCTCCTCGGCGCTCGCGTCCTCGAGCTCGCGAATGCGCTGACTCCGCACCAGCTCGCCGACGAACGAGAGCAGGTCTTCGACCGGCACGCTCAGGCGCTTCTCGCCGGACACCAGCTCGACGTCCCCCGAGCCGTCGCCGTTGTAGATGAAGCTCGTCCCCCGTGGTCCTGTGATCGAGTGGCTCATCGCTTCCCTTTCGCGCTCGCCCCGACGTGTTTGCCGGTATCGATACCGTCCCGGAAGAACCAGGCGTTGTCGTCGTAGGACTCGTCGATCCACGCAACCGCGTCCGCGCGCTCGGCCGCGCGCCCACGGGCCTCAGCCTCGTCACGCTCCTTGCGCACGGCGTCGAGCTCGGCGAGCAGGTCGCGGATATCCCGCTCGGGCGCCCCGTCTTTGAACCACGGATGCGCGCTCCAGCTTTCGGAGCGCTTGCGGATGTCCGCTTCGCGTTCGGGTGTAAGGAGCTCGCTCATCGCTTCCCTTTCGGCCGCTTCCGCAGCCGCTCCGCCTGCCGCTGCTCCCACTCCAGGTCGCCCGGGTCGACCGCCGGCAGGCCCGCCCGGACGCGCGCCTCGCTGGCCGCCTGGCGGGCGCGCTCGAGCTCCTCAGCGGTGGGCGGGCGGCGCTTCACGGGGCCAGCGTAGCGTCCGCCTCGGATACCCACCAGCTTGCCCACCAGCCCCGGAAAACCATGGCCACGTGGGTCCGGCTTCCCTCGAGGGAATCCCATTTTCGCCGCGAAACACGCCCTGCCGTGGCCGCGCGTGGACCCCACCTTGACCATGTTCATCAACCAAGTAGCCATCGCCTAGCCTTGTTTTGCGGGGTTTCCGTCGACGGCGCCGGGATTTCCAACACCAGTTTGCCCACCAGGCGGTCAGTCCCAGCGGTCGAGCTTGTACACGAGCTTCGCGCCCGCTCGATCGGCGACGCGCAGCGAGCAGTCCCAGGCCCCGCCACCGGCGTGGATGGCCAAGCCGCAGGCCGAGGCCTCTTCGGCGCCCTCGATCTTCCGGCTGCGCGAGTGGGCCTCAATGGTCGCCCGCACCCCGTGCAGCTCCGAGCGCAGCGTCTCCGGGAACAGCGCCAGGTCGGTGAAGCGCGTCTCTCTCGCGCCCTCGAGCAGGATGACGGCGCCGAAGCCCTGGTGCTTGTACCGGCTCTCGTCGCCGCCCCACATGCTGGGCTTGAGCGTGATCGCCGACACCCTGACCCAGCCCGGCGCCAGGCCCCACTGACGCGCCGGGGAGCCACCGTTCCAGACGTACCAAGACACGGGGTTGCGCCGCTCAGGCGAGTCCCACTGCAGGATCGGCGCGGCGTCCGGGTCGGCGGCGGTGACGAGCGCGGTGAAGTTCATCGGGCCATGGCTGACGAGCAGCTCCATCTCGCGCGCGTCGGGCAGCACGGTGCGACGGAACTTGTCCCACGTGATGGTGATCGCCGGCTGAGCCATGCTCGAGGCAGGCGCAGCGCCCTTCGGGAGCAGGTCCGCAAACACGCCCCCAGCCTTCGGCGCCGCGGCGGGCGGCTGCGGGCGCCAAATGGCTTCCACCTCTTCGAGCCGTGCGAAGCGCCGGCGCAGGGCAGTCGCGATGCCCATCTTGGCGACGATCTCTTCGGCCTGCGCGATGTTGCCGGCGCTCGGGGCCGCTTGGGGCCGCTGGTACTGCAGCGGGTGCATCTTGGCCTTGAAGGAGCGGGCCACGTCGTCGTACGGCTTCCCGGCCGCGATGTCCTCCAGGAGGGTGCCGATCATGGAGCTGCGCGGGTGACAGAAGCCTGCCGGCGCCAGCGCGACGGCCAGCCAGAGCACGTTGTCGCGTGCGTCCTTGCCCTTGGCCTCAGCGCGCGCGGCGTGGAGGCGCGCCAGCCACTCCGCCGCGCCGAGCACCTTCTCGGACCGGTAGAGCGCGTCCGTCTTGAGCAGCGTGACGGCCTGCGCGACATGCTCGGGCTTGAACTCGCCCAGCGCCACGGCGACGTTCTTGAAGTCCTCGCGCTTCTCGGCCATCACCTGGCCGGCGTCCAGGACGCCGCCCGTGCGGTGCACCATCGACGCGGGGGGCGTCACGCTCATGTGATGCCAGATGCCGGTGACGGGCTGCCCCCACGTCGCGAGCGAGCTGCGGTGCACGCCAGTCACCTTCGCCCGGCGGACCAGCTTCGCCATGGCGCGCACAGCCGGCTTGTAGAGCTCCGGCGCGTCGTCCTCGTGCCAGATGGCGGGCGCAGTCATGCCGGACTCGTCGATCGTCACCAGCGCGCCGAACCGCTCGACGAAGTGCCTGCACGCATTGCAGGTGTGATACTGGCGCTGGTCGGTGGGGAAGGTGTCGAGGTATGCCGCGAACAGCTCGCCGGCGTCGGTGGTGAACAGTGGGCGCTTGCCCTGGGAGATGTTGTCTTGGAAGCGCGTATTGAGCCGCGCGAGGAAGTCGTCGTACTCCGGATCGTCTGCGTTCCCCTGTCGCTGTCGATGCACTCCGATGTCGCTCGTGCCCTGGTTCATGATCGGTCCTTCCGCTTCGCAGCCTTCGCTGGCCGCATCACCACCTGCTCGACCTTGGCCGCGAAGGCTATCACCTTGGCCGCCCCGTACTTCGCGTTCGTCTTCTCGTCCGCGTGCCCCACGACGCTGCGCATGACCGCCGCGGCAGCCTCGCCGCGCATCAGCCCGATCAGCGTGTGCCGGCAGACGTGCGTCGCGTTCACGGTGTGGATGCCCTGCGCGCGCATCGTCTCGCGCATCGCCTTGCCCACCGTCTCGATGTTCCAGAAGCAGCCCCGCACGCCCCGTCGGCGCACGTTCGGCCGGCACGGAAACAGCCACTCCTCGTGGCCGGGCCACTGGAGCCGGTCCATCTCCGCGACGTGGCCGCGCAGCGCCTCGAGCGCGCGTGCCGGGAACGCAGCCACGCGCGCCTTGTTGCCCTTCGGCGGGCCGATCCGGCCGTCGACCTGCCCGCGCCGGATCACCACGCGCCCCGTCGTCCAGTCGACGTCGCTGCGCTTGAGCGCGCTGGCCTCGGCGAAGCGGCAGCCCAGCACCAGCATCGCCAGCACTAGCTTGGCCATGACGGGATCGCGAGCCTCGAGCGCTGGCATGAAGCGGCCCAGCTCCTCGGGCGTCATGTCGCGCTTGTCAGGGTCGGGAGCGTCACCCTCGGCCTGCGCTTTTTTCTTCGCTGCTCGCAGGCGGGTCTGCGCTGCCAGGTTCGGCCGCTTCAGGTAGCCCTCGTCGCAGGCCCACTCGAAGACGTTCACAAGCACGTTGCGGTGTCCGCCCACCACGGATGATGCGAACTTCCGGCCTGTCTCGGCCAGGTGCCGCTGCATGTCGTCGATGTCGATCGCGTCCATCCAGGACGGACCGAAGCGCAGCTTCAGGTGCTTCACGTGCGTGCGGTACGTCTTCTGCGAGCCGTAGCGCTTGACCGTCTCGAGCCACGCATCGGCAGCATCGCAGAACAGGATGCGCGCTTTCTGCACGCGCCCTAGCCGCTTGTCGACGAGCTCGCTGCGCAGCGCGTCCTTCTTGGTGAGCGCCTCGGCCTTGTCCTTCGCCCACAGCGTGCGCGTGGTGTCGATGAGCTTCTGCCCGGTGTCCGGGTGCCGCGCGACGATGCGCGCCTCCCACCGGATCAGGCCGTCCTTCGAGCCGATGCGTCGCAGGCCGTCGCTCATGGCTGCCCCGCGCGCCGGAAGCGGTCCGGGTCCGCGTAGCAGGCCGGGCACTCGACCCATCGCCCCTTGAACACGTCAAACAGCTCGTGCCAGGTGCCCACCGGGTAGTCGGCCTCGAGCTCGACCTCGTTGCAGTTAGAAGCGATCCGCGAGAACACGGGGTGATCGCTGGTCGCACTGCAGCCAGGACGGTCGCACTTCACGCGCGCGATGAACTCGATCACGGCTTCACCGAGTGCTTTCGCTTGTACG
>Ga0075430_100002103_pt1 | contig 16475 bp, 13 predicted proteins | sample RhiMetdeltSRZDD4_FD_75294 | JGI IMG/M metagenome (GOLD analysis project Ga0075430, IMG submission 75294) | Populus rhizosphere microbial communities from Tennessee, USA - Rhizosphere MetaG P. deltoides SRZDD4 | ecosystem: Host-associated > Plants > Roots > Rhizosphere > Soil | place: USA... | reverse complement strand
CCAGAACAGGCACCGGTGGAAGGACGGGACCGTGTCCCCCGAGCGGCGGTCGACATACGAGCGGGGAGATGGCTCGTTCAGGATGTCGGCTTGTCGTGTCGTCCAGCGTATGTAGGGATGCCCATAGGCGACGCTGCCGTGCCGGACCTCCCTCTGCGCGGAGCCTTCCATGAAGAAGCTCATCGCTGTCCATGCCCTCAGCAGCAGTATGGCCGTGTTCGCCCTCGCGTGCGCCGAACAGCCGGCAGCGCCGCCCCACGCCGCTCCGTCGCGACCATTGCTCGGAGCGACCGCGCCCTTCAACAACGCCGGGCAGTGCCTCTTCAACGACGCCGTCACATGGCACGAGCTCGTGGACGGGATCGAAGACACGTCGACGCTCGACGAGATGAACTGTACGGCCAACGATGTCGAGGTCACGAGCGTCGTCGCCACTGAGATGCTGGTCAATGGCGCCTGGGTTCCGCTCGGCACGGGTCCTATTACGTGCACTCAGGGCGAAGTGATCACGTTGCGCCTGACGGCTGGCCTAACGGGTTCCGCAGAGGACTTAACCGATGTCGGACTCTGGCTTGCCACCAACGGCGGAGACGCGCTCGACGGTTCGTGCAACCACTACAATCTTCCCGTCAGCCCGCTGCCGTCCGGCGTGACCAATCCCGACGGCGACTCTTGCGGGAACGTGACGACATCCGCCACGCCGTCCATCAATCTGGGCCAGGTGTCGATGGTGTGCGCTGCGGGACCCTCGGGACAGCTCGAAATCGGCACCTGCGTCGCGTGGTCCCACGATACAGACGTGCGGGAGTGCCCGGCGCCCACGGTGAGCGGGCCTGACGGGTTCCGTGCTGGAACGCTGCCGAGCAACCCCGCGAAGTGTGGCTGTCAACCCGTCGTCATACAAACCGCGGCGCCGTCGACCGGAAGCATCACCATCATCAAGGATGCCCTCCCGGACGACGCGCAGGACTTTTCGTTCACGACGTCGGACAGCGCGCTCGCGAGCTTCGTCCTCGACGACGATGCGGATTCCGTGCGGTCGAACACGCGCACGTTCTCCGGGCTCGCGCGCGGCACATATGCCGTGGTGGAGGCAGCAACACCGGGGTTCGACGTGACTGCCATTACATGCACCGCCGGAGGGACGGGGAACACCACCACGCGGACCGCGACCATCAGTCTCGCTACCGACTCAAGCGTCACGTGCACGTTCGAGAACACCAAACGCGCCAGGGTGCAGGTGAACAAGGTGGAGAACGGCACGCTGCCGCTCACGCGCGCGTGGGCGTTCGAGATTCGAACCGGTGCGTCGACGGCGGCGGCGGGCACGGTGGTCGCAACGGGGACCGCCGAGCCCGATTCGGGTGCGGTGAGCTTCGCGTGCACGCCGAACCCCAATGCGTCGTGTGAGAACGTCGGTGGCATCGCGACGTTCATCCCCGCCACGTATCAGTTGTGCGAGGTCAGCCTACCGACGGGCTACACGAACAACATCACGAGCCCGCCAGGGTTCACGCCTGCGGGTGCAACGCCCGAAGGCGGCGCCGACGGCACGGAGTGCATGAGCATCGTGCTTGCGAAAGGCGACGCGGGCGTACCCTCGGGGGTGCCGGATCCAATCGACAATATCGCTCCGCCGGCCTCGGGCGGGAGCGTCGCCCTTCAGGCCGGAAGCTTCACCTTGGCGAGCGATGCGCTGAGCGGGAGCTTCGCGATTCGCAACTCGAGCGGGGGGGCACAGCAGGCCTTCGTAACGAGTCTCGGCGTCGTCAACGCGACGTTCAGAGACGGGCCGAATCTCGTTCAGGCGACCGTCTCTGGCTGTGTGTTCAGTCCGCTCCCCGTTCTGATTCCAGCCGGCGGCTCACAGGCGATCACACTGACTGGCTGCCAGGTGTCGCCCTCCGTGCGCAAGGAGCTGACGTTCACCGTGCGGGCCACGATCAACGATGGCGATCAGCCATTCTACGAGCGGACGTACAAGGTCCGAGTGCAGTAGCGATGGATCATGCCGAGGGAGAGCAGCGGAGGCTGGCTGCTCTCCCTCGGGCGGCTGCATCGTCATGCGGTGTGCGGCTATCCGCGCATCGGACGGAGTGGCAGATTCAGCACGCCCCTAGACGAGAATGATCGATGTCCTCGCGCGTCAGTACGCTTTGCATCGCTTCGATCGCGGTGCTCGCCGGCTGTGGCCGCGCACGAGTCACGACGACTCCGACGCCCTCGACTCCGCCGGCCGTCACCCGCGCGACGTTACCGCGCATGATCGACTCGATGGTCAACGCGCCGGAGTTTCGCACGGCGCTCTGGGGTATCCTGATCGTGGATCCCGAGGCGCGTGACACGTTGTACACGCACAACGCGGCGAAGCTCTTCATTCCGGCGTCGAACCAGAAGCTCGTCTCGGGCTCGGTGATCCTCGAGCAGCTCGGACCGGAGTTCCGGTTTCGCACGACGTTCGCCGCCCACGGTACGATCGCCGACGGAGCGCTCAATGGCGATCTCGCTGTGATCGGTCGAGGCGACCCGACGATGAGCGACCGCATGATGAAGGACGCAATGACGCCATTGCGTGCGATCGCCGACTCGCTGGCGCAGCGAGGCATTCGCCGGATCACCGGGAACGTCGTTGCCTTGGGCGATGCCTTCCCCGGGCCGGTTCGCGGAGCGGGCTGGCCGTGGGACGGACTCAATGGCGGCTCGTTCGCCGGCGTCGATGAGCTGCTCTTCGATGAAGGGTTGTCGACGTTCCGCGTTCGCCCCGGTGCGAGCGTGGGAGATCCGGCGATCGTCGAGACTCGGCCCGCACGTACCTTTCCAGCCGTTCGTGTGACCGCGACGACGATTGCCCGCGACACGACAGCGTCTGCGCCGGCAGGCGGTGGCGGAACTCGCGGCGGGCGCGCCACACGCGTCTCTGCCTACCATGATACACTCACATCCGCGGTCATCGTTCGCGGCCAGATCACGCTCGGCGATTCGGCGGAGATCAACCTGCCTCATCACGACCCCAACACTGCGTTCGTCGCCGCGCTCACCGAGGCGTTGACGGAGCGTGGTATCACCGTCGATCGACAGGCCACGACGTGGACGCAGGAATCGCGCGCGGACTCGCTGTTCACCGTGCTCTCGGTTCCGCTGAAGCAGATTCTGCCGGCGATGATGAAGCCGTCGCAGAATCAGATCGCCGAGGCATTCCTGCGAGCGCTCGGGCTCGAGCGTACCGGCGTGGGGACGGCCGACAGCGGCCGCCGAGTGGTCGCGAGGCAGTTCGAATCCTGGGGCATCCCGTCGGACGCGTTCGTTGTACGCGACGGCAGCGGGCTCTCGCGGAGCGATCTCATCTCGCCCGAAGCGATCGTCAGCATTCTCGAGGCAATGCGGCGCTCTCCGAACTTCCAGGTGTTCTACGAGTCGCTCCCCGTTGCCGGAGTCGATGGCACGATTCGCACTCGCATGCGGGATACGCCCGCACATGGAAATCTGCGGGCGAAAACCGGGACGCTGTCGATGGTACGGTCGCTATCGGGGTACGTACGCACCGCGGACGGTCGGCTGCTCGAGTTCAGCATCCTGTGCAACAACTGGACGACGCCGCAGGCCGCGGTGGACAGGGTGGCAGACACGATCGGCGCCACACTCGCGCAGTTGCGGCTGCGTTAACCGCGCGCCGCATCCGGCGTGGCGAGCGCAATTCACTCGGTTCCTGCCGGGCGAACGACGTCCGTGTTCGATCACGGACAACGACGCTCCCATCGGCTATCGATGGGACTTGACAGACGCGAACAGCGACGCCACTGTTCCCATCGTCTATCGATGGGAACGTCGTCGTGGCCAGGTCCGACCCCGCTGAGCTGCTGCCCGGCACGCTCGATCTCCTCATCCTCCGTACGCTCGTCCGTGGGCCGAACCACGGCTACGGGATCGCGCAACGCGTGCGCGAGCTGTCGCAGGAGGTCTTTCAGGTCGGGGAGAGCTCGCTCTACCCGGCACTTCAGCGCCTAACGCTCGACGGCTCCATCAAACCGGAGTGGGGCGTCTCCGAGAACAACCGGCGCGCCCGATTCTACACGCTCACCGCCGCGGGCAAGAAGCAGCTCGCCGCGGAGCGGCAGGAGTTCGACCGCGTCGTCGCGGCGATCCGCATGGTGCTGGACTTTGCGTGAGCTTCCGAGCCTGACGATCCATGCGCTTCCTCCGCCGATTCATCTACTGGCTCCGACTCCGGTCCAACCAGGCCGAGCTCGAGGACGAGCTCGCGTTTCACCATGAGATGATCGAGCGCGAGCTCATCGGGCGCGGTACGTCGCCGGATGAGGCGCGCACGCAGGCTCGTCGCGTGATGGGCAACGCGACCTACATGCGTGAGCAGGCACGAGCGGTCTGGCTCTGGCCGTCGCTCGAGGCGATGTGGCAGGACGCGACCTACACGCTCCGCGACCTCCGCCGGAATCCCGCATTCACACTCGGCGTCACGCTCACGCTGGCGCTCGGCATCGGCGCCAACGCCGCGATGTTTTCGCTCGTCGACCGGCTGCTGCTTCGCCCGCCCGCGCTCCTGGTCGATCCATCATCGGTGCACCGGGTATACCTGTACCGCCGAACCCGCGAGGGCGAGGAAACCCAGACCGGCCCCCAGTACGCGCGGTATCGCGACATCGTCAGGTGGTCGACGTCGGTCTCGCAGGCTGCCGGCGTCGTGCGACAGACACTCGCCGTCGGTGTCGGCAATGAGACGCAACTGCGGAGTGTTGGGATCGTCAGCGCCGGCTTCTTTGGATTCTTCGACGCCCCGCCCGTACTCGGACGGTACTTCACCGCGAGCGAGGACGAGCCGCCCACTCCAGCACCTGTCGCCGTGCTGAGCCAGAGACTGTGGGAAACACAGTTCGGGTCACGTCGCGACGTGCTGGGATCGACGCTGCAAATCGACGCAGTCGCCTATACGATCATCGGTGTCGCACCCGACGCGCTCGTCGGTCTCTGGCCATATCAACCGCCGGCCGCGTTCGTTCCCGTCGCGACGTATGCCGCCAGTCGCCGCAGACCGGAATGGGCGACGACATACGGCACCGCGTTTGGGCTTGGCATGATCATCAGGCGAAAGCCGGGCGTCACCGTTGCCGCCGCGAGCGCCGATCTCACGAACGCGTTTCGGCGAAGCTATCAGGCGCAGTTCGACGCCGAGGCGCGGACAGGCGACCTGACCCGCCTTCGGCCTCGCGCGATCGCGGCGTCTATCCTGACCGAACGAGGTCCTCAACCGTCGAGCGTGGCTCGCGTCGCGACCTGGCTCTCCGGCGTCACGCTGATCGTGCTGCTCATCGCCTGCGCGAACGTCGCCAACCTCCTGCTGGCGCGCACGATCCGTCGCCGCCGAGAAATCGCGATTCGCATTGCGCTCGGCGTGAGCCGACGACGGTTGTTCGGGCAGTTGCTCACCGAAGGGATGGTTCTCGCCCTCCTTGGGCTTGTAGCGGGAGTCGTCATCGCGATCTGGGGAAGCAACGTGCTGCGCGCGCTCCTGCTTCCCGACACGGAACCCACTGCGCTCATCACCGACACGCGCACGCTACTCTTCGCCGGCGCCGTCGCGTTATGCGTCGGCCTCCTGACCGGACTCGCTCCCATGACGCAGGCACGGCGCGCGAGCCTCACCGGGGACCTCAAGTCCGGGGCGCGTGAAGGTGGTTCGGAACGTGCCCGCCTGAGGACTGCCCTGCTCGTGGTGCAGAGCGCGCTCTGCGTCGTCCTCCTCGTCGGCGCGGCGTTGTTCGTCCGGAGTCTTGATAACGTGCGCAACGTCCGGCTTGGCTTCGACGCGGATTCGGTGCTCGTCGTCTCGCTCAATATGAGAGACGTTAGGCTCGACAGCGCCACGACCGTTGCCCTCCGTCTCCGGTTGCTCGAGTCGGCCAGGAGCGTGCCTGGTGTGTCGCACGCGTCACTCCAGGAGTCGGTACCGTTCGGCGGCCAATCGTCCTGGCGGATCTTCGTCACCGGCATCGACTCGGTCAGTCGTCTCGGGCAGTTCAACGTCAACATGGTCTCACCGGACTACTTCGCGACGATGGGCACGCAAATCGTGCGTGGGCGCGGGATCGAGAGCGCAGACGTCGACGGCGCGCGGCGCGTCGCGGTGATCGGTGAGGCGATGGGCGCTGCCCTATGGCCCGGACAGGATCCGATGGGCCGGTGCTTCCGGATCGAGGCTGACACGATGCCGTGTACGTACGTGGTGGGTGTGGCGCAGGACATCCATTCGCAGACGATCGAGGCCGATTCCAGGCTGTTCCTCTACTATTTGCCGGCGGCGCAATGGCTCCCCCAGGAAGGAGGTCTCTTCGTGCGCGCGCGTGGCGACCCGAGCCGGCTGGTCGAGCCCGTGCGAACGCAGCTCCAACGCGAGATGCCCGGAACGTCGTTCGTCACCGTCAGGCGACTCGGGGACATCGTGGACGCGAGGCTACGATCCTGGATCGTGGGCGCCGCCGTGTTCACGGCGTTCGGCTCGCTGGCGCTCGTGCTGGCGTCGATAGGTCTGTACAGCGTGATCGCCTACAACGTCACGCAGCGGAAGCGCGAGTTGGGCGTTCGCCTCGCGCTCGGCGCGGCGCCAGCGGGCATCGTGCGACTGGTCGTCGCGGAGAGTGTGCGCTTCGCGCTTGCCGGCATCGTCATCGGAAGCGTGGTGTCGTTCGCGGGTGGATCGTGGATCGCTCCCCTGCTCTTCCAGCAGTCGCCGCGCGACCCGGCCGTGTTCAGTCTGGTGACCGCCGTGTTACTCGGCGTGGCCGTCGCGGCGAGTTGGGTGCCGGCCATGCGCGCGGCCAGCGTCGACCCGAAAACCGCGCTGCAGGCCGAGTAGCGCGGTCGCCGCTAGATTGAGGGCGGGGCGACGCCTGCATCGACGACCGCCGACTCCATCGAGATACCCGTGCGAACATTCCACCTGCTTCGCGTTGCTGCCGCCCTTGCGCTCGCCGCCTGCGCTCCGCGTACACGGGAGCTTCCAGCGCCCATCCCTTCGATTGGCGGCGAGGAGCGCACCGCCTTCGCGCTACGGTACATCGACATCGCTCCGGGAACGGGCGCGCTCGCGGAAGCGCGCAAGTGCTTCTTCGCGCACTACACCGGGTGGCTCACGAACGGGACGAAGTTCGACTCGTCACGTGACACGATGCCTAACGGGCAACCACGCACGCCGATCTCGTTCCCCCAGGGCGCTCGGCGTGTGATTTCCGGGTGGGACGCGGGGTTCGAGGGGATGCGCGTCGGCGCCCGCCGTCGCCTGCTGATTCCCTACCAGCTCGCGTATGGAGAGCTCGGCCGGCCGCCCGTGATTCCGCCGCGCTCCGAGCTGATCTTCGACGTCGAGCTCATGGCCGTAACCGATACCCTGGCGCGTAGCGACGCGCCGAGCGGACCACCGGCCGGCGCTCAACCGCCGCCCGGGCCGCGGTGTCCCGCGTGGGCGGACGTGAGCCGCGGTACGCCGTAGCGGTCACTGCGCCCCTCGCCGGGCAGCGCAGGATGACACGCCGGACGGGTAAGGGACTGGCAGCGGCGCGGGTTCGCATCCATATCATGGGGCATGACGTCACCCAGCCGCACCCGCTCCCTGGCGCTCGTCGGGCCGTGCGCCGGCAAGAGACGCGTCACTCACACGGCCGGATTCCCGATCGACCCGTCGCAGATCCTGCCCCCGCCCGACGTGATCCTGCTCATCGCTGACGACACTCCCGGCGCAATGCTCTTTCGCTACACCGCGCACGCCGAGGTCGGTGGCGACACCTGGCACCCATCGGCCGAGGATGCCCGTGAGTCGTGCATCTACGAGTACAGCGACGCACTCGGCGAGTGGGTCGACGTGCCGGACGACGTCGAGGACGCGCACGCGTACGCGATACAGTACGCGGCCGATCGGCTGAACAGCCGGGGTGACTGGTAGCAGCGTCCCACCTATGGACTGGCGGGGACGCACGTCCGCGGCGCTGAGCGCGCACGGGCTCTCGCTGGCCGAGCATTACGTGATGTGCTCGGCCGGTCACCGCGCGGCGCTTCCGCCCGACGCGTTCGTCGAGCACGTGCGCGCCGTGACGAAGGGCGACCGGCGCGGAACGGCGTCGCTCCAGGAGTTGACCACCGCACTGGCCCGCCTCGAGGCACGCGAGCTCATGACGCGTCTGACGGACGACGCTCTCCGTGAGGAAGCTGACCGGAGAGCGAGGGCCACGATGCCCGAGGTCCTGGAGGGCTATCAGCGCGGCCATGTGGATTTCACGCCCCGTGGCTTCGCCGTGCATCGCGACGTGATCCGGTCGATTTACGGCGACGACCATGTGGCGAGGAACGACGCGGGCTTCAACCTCGACGTGACCACCGGCCGCTTCGATGTATACGCCGTGACCCGGGACGATTGCCGGAGACTGCTGGACGAGATCGAGACGGGAGGCGACTCGTACACCGGCGAGGAGCACACACGCTTCATCGGCCGAGAAGACCCGACACCGATCGCGCAGTGGAGACCGAACCGCTTCGTCGTCCGCGCGACCGGTTATCACGGAGTCCTCCGTTTTCTCTGCGAGACGCTCGACCAGAGCGCACACTCCGCGTAAACGAAGCGGCGACATGGAGGCACCGATGGCGAGACGAGTGCGATATCAGGTGGCGATGAGCCTCGATGGCTTCATCGCCGGACCTAACGGCGAGTTCGACTGGATCGTGATGGATCCGGCCATCGACTTCGGCGCCCTTTACAGCGAGTTCGACACCGCGGTCATGGGACGCAAGACGTACGAGGTCGTGACGGCGCAGGGCGGGAACGGCTCGATTCCGGGGCTCGAGGTCATCGTCTTCTCGCGCACGCGTCCGGCGGCTGTGCATCCGGGCGTACGGATCGTGAACGATGATCCGCGCAAGGTCGTCACCGCGCTCAAGAAAGAGCGGGGACGCGACATCTGGCTCTACGGCGGCGGCGAGCTGTTTCGCACGCTGCTGGACGCCGGGCTCGTAGACACGGTCGAGCCCGCGGTCATCCCCGTGCTGCTCGGTGCCGGCATCCCACTCATGCCACCGGGCGCGACGACGAAGCTCACCCTCGCCGACGAGAAGACGCTCCCGAAGAGCGGGATCATCGCGCTCGCGTACTCGATACCGGGCGGCGTTGGCCCGGCGCCACGCGTGCACTACGTCAAGCCGAACAAGTCGAGACCGAAGCCACGCACGCGCGCCGGCAAGCAGGCCAGAACGACGTCGGCGACGAAGCGACCGACGACGAAGCGACCGACGCCGAAACGCCCCAAACGCACCAGCCGGTGACCACCATGCGAATCGTGATGAACATCGTCGCCATCCTGTCACTGCTCATGGGGGGCGTCTGGGTGCTTCAGGGCATCAACATCCTTCCCGGCAGCTTCATGACGGGGCAGCCGAAGTGGGCGGCCTATGGCGCGCTTCTCGTACTGGCCGGCATCGGTCTCCTGATCCGCGCCAATCGTCGCCGAGCCCGATGACGGAATCGCGCAGTGGTGTTTTCGCAGCCACTGCGCGATGAGTCCGTATCGATCAACGAAGCCGGTGCGACAGCTTCACGCACAGCACGGCTATCCAGCCCAACCCAATCGCTGCCGCGACGAACAGGAACACACCGCCCCACGGGTTCGGCACGGCCGGCAGGCCAAAGCTGACTACGCCGGTCCCTACACTGTAGAGTGCCCATCCCCGCTGGCGCTGCCGGACAAAGCGATAGCCTAACGCGAAGCAGGCGCCGACCAGGCACACGAACGAGACGATCGCTGCAACGCCGTGCAGCATGCTGTGCCAGGTCTGCTGCGTCGGGATACGGTCGGGAGTCCCGGGCGGAAAGCCCAGCGCCGGGTCGGCGACGAACACGCCGGCAGCAGCGAACCCGACGCCGAAGCATGCGAGCAGCACGGGACCAGCCGTCCCGAGTGTCGTTCGACCGGCGCGATGCACCCCGACGGCGGCCGCGATAACCAGCAGGCCGCCGACCACGAAGTTCGCGATCTGAATCCATCCAAGCTCGCCACTACTCAACTGGCTCAGGTAGTGGTGGGTCAGATCGAACCCGGGAACGGTGAGAGCCTGTATGAGGCCGACCGCTACGAATAGCGGGCCGGCGTAGATACCGCACGCGAGCAGCGTACGGGTCGTCCTGTCGTCCGCACGGGATGACGCTCTGGGAAGCGCTGCTTCGATTGACGCGCTATGCATCAGGTCCTCCTTTGCCGAAGTGTCGTGGAGTTGCCGTTCTCGTAAGGGCGTCGAACGAGCGCCGGCAAAATCGACATGGTGCGGAGGTGAGCCAGTTCCTCGCGTTCCTGCGCGTTTCGGACAGAGCGGCAACCGGGCCCCGTCGCCCACACTCCGCCGCTCCGCCCCAGACACAGGAGTCGCCATGGCGCGAAAGGCTTTGCTCGCGCTCACCGTCACGCTGACGGTTCTCAACCCCGCCGTCGCCGCAACGCAGTCGCTCGCTACGACGCAGGTCGTCAGCGTTGCCGGCGATGGTCCGGAGACCGTCGTCCTGCTCACCGGACTGGTCGGCGGCGTGGCAGGATTCCGCCGGCTCGAGGCGCGCCTGGTCGACCAGCGATGCCGCGTCGTCATCATCAACGCGTATCTGCTCTCGATCGACTCGGGCGACGTCAGCTTCCACGCGCTCGGCCGGCGCGTCGATCGGGTGCTCGATTCGCTCGGCGTTATGGGCGCGCGGGTTGTCGGGCACGGCCACGGCGGAGGCGTCGCGATCCGGCTCGCGGCGAACGCGCCCCATCGCGTCGCGTCGCTCTACCTGCTCGACATCGGCGCGTCAGCCGTCAATCGCTCGCCGGTCTTCAACAAAGCGATCCGGCTTGTTCCGTTCATCGCGCGCATTCCGGGCGGCCGCGCGTTCATCCGGAACCGCATGATGCGCGGCCTGCGCGAGAGCAGTGGACGCGATGACTGGATCGATGCGACCACGGAGCGCGCGTATACGGAACCGATGCTCGATGACATCGGTCGCGTGATCGGGATGGCGCTCCGGCTCGCGCGCGCGGAGGAACCTGACTCGCTCGCCGCCCTCATCGACCGGCTTCAGATCCCGGTGACCGTGCTGCTCGGCGGTGCGCCGCACACCGCCGCGCCGACGGCCGACGAGATCGCGGCACTTCAGCCGTTAGGCACGCTCCTGCGCATCGAGCGACTGCCCGGCGCCGGCCACTTCCCGCACGAGGAGGTTCCCGACGATGTCGCCCGGTACCTCCTCGGACACCGAGTTCCTCTGACTTCAACCTGAGATTACCAGCATGAGCTCTCAAACGATGGCGATCGCCGCCCTTGCCGGCGCGCTGGCCGGCATGCATGCCGCGATCTGGGGGATGTACAAGGACGCGCTCTACGAGGGCTTCGCGACCGATCGCTTCTCGAGAAGCGTCGTCGTCGGCACGATCTGCGGTGTCGTCGTTCAGGCGCTGCTGCAGTTGCCGCTGCCGGGGCCCGGGAGCTTCGTCGTCCTCTTCGGTCTTGCTTACGCGACCGAGCGCGGGATCGTGGAGGTGTGGAAAACATTCCTGCGCGACGAGGACCAGGCGAAGTACACGATTCCGACGCGGCTCACTCTTCGCGGTGTGCCTGTGGAGAGTCGTGTCGCTCGGCTGCTCTCGGCGATCGCGTATGTCGCCGTTATCGCTCTCTTTCTTCTCGGTGTCACGCAGCTCGAGCCGGGGCGGTCGGCTGTCGATGCGATGGCGCGAATAGCGGGCGTCGGCTTCATGGCAGGGACCATCATTGCGATCGGCGGTGCGTGGCGGGACGCACCCGCGGAGGGCTTCGACGGGATCAAGTTCCTGCGAAGCCCGGTGATCGCGGTGATCGTCGCGCTCGTTCTCTCGCGGTTCACGGACAGCTTCTTCCAGATCGCGGTGGCCGCCATCGGCTACGAACGCGCCGTCGCGGAGACGTACAAGACATTCTGCTTGCCGTCTCATACCTGCGGAAAGTTTGCTGGCAAACCCGTGCTCTTTCCCGACGTCTTTCGGCGCCGGCGTCAGTTCGTGCCTGTATTCGCGGCGATCTGGGTGCTCGTCGCGACAGCCGGTGTTGTCGCGTTAGGTACGACGGCGACGCGATCGCGACCGGGCGTCCAGGCTCTTCCGAAGGCGCTGGTGAGGTGACGCGGTCGGACGCCCGTTGCCAAGGGCGTCAACGAAACCCGCGGACGATCATCAGGTCGTTCACCGACGAATCGATCCGCGGGTACAGGATGGTGCGGCCGTCCGCCGAGACGGTGAACGGCAGGTCCACCTTGCCGAGGTTGGGGACGACCGTGGTGGAGCGCCGCGTCCTGAAGTCGAAGTACTGCAGGCGATACTCGCCCGATGGCAGGTCCAAGTAATGAATGCCTGTTCCACCCGACGGGCGGTCGATGTAATAGATGCCGCCGGCGAGCACGACGAAGTTCGCCAGATAGACTCCGTCGAGCACCTTCTCGGCGGCTCCGCCAGCGGTCGGCCTGCGCCAGAGCGGGCTCGGCCTGTCGAGCGTCTCGACATAATAGAGGTGGGCGCCATCCGGTGACTCCTGCGGGGCGTACGCGGCGGTCGTCGTCACGCGCACGGCGTCGCCTCCTCCCGCCGGGAGCTTCCATATCGACTGCTGCTGCGCGCCTCCTCGGTCGGAGCTGAAATAGAGCCACTTGCCATCGCGGGAGAAGCTCGGAAAGTCGTCCGCGGCCGGATCAGTCGTTAGGCGACGCGGGGCGCTGCCCGAGATCGAAACGACGTATACATCCCACTGCCCCTCGACGTTCGAGTGAAACGCGATCTGCTCGCCGTCGGGAGACCAGTGCGGGTAGCCCGCGGCCACGGCGCCCATGGCGGTGAGCGCGACGGCATTTCCGCCGTCCCGATCCGACGTCCAGATCTCCCAGTTGCCCGACCGATCGGACGTGAACGCGACACGGCGGCCGTCAGGCGAAAGCTGCGGCATGTCCTCGAGCCTCGTGGACGCGATGGCGACGGCCGGCGCCGACGACGGTGCCGTGCCGGGCGACGATGTGGTCAGCCGCCAGATATTTCCGTCGTCGACGCTGCGGACATACACGAGGTGTGACGGTCGCCCCGCTTTCGTTGCCGACACGACGGGCATGATCCCGTACTCGCCCACGAACGGCAGCCGCTCCGGGTCGCGGCGTCGCGCGACATCCATCCGCCACAGATGACCACGCGCCGAAAACAGGATCGCCTTCCCGTCAGGCATCCACGTCGGATACTCGCCATTCAGCGTGGCCGACGTGAGTCGTCGCGGTTCACCGTCGGCCGTGGTGCCACGCCCGAGCGCGAGCTCGTACAGCTCACCGACGAACAACCCTGCCGTCCGGCGAAAGACCAATCGCGACCCGTCGGGCGAAACGGCCGGACTGACGTCACCCAACGCCGGTGCGACCGGATGCGTGAGCTGTCGCCGTTCGCCCGTCTCGCGGGCGATCACGAACAGCGCGTCTGGCTTCCCCTCGCCGGGAGAGCCCGTGACGATCAGACAGGTACCATCCGGACACCACGTCAGGTACGGTGGCGTCATGAGCAGCCCGCCGCGTACGCGGATGTCCGCGAGCTTGCGATCCGGCCCGCCCAACGCCGGTATGAGCCGCACATCGCTGACGCCGGCGTCGGACTGGCTCCGGAGGAACGCGATCCAGAGACCGTCGGGCGACCAGACGGCATTGAAATCGTTGCCCGGGTCAGTGGTGAGTCGAACCGGGCCACCCGAGCCGATCTGCTGCACGTAGATATCGGGGTTGGGTTGCGCGGCTCCGGTCCAAGTGAACGCCACGCGGTCGCCTTCCGGCGACAGCGACGGATAGCGCGCGATGCCAGGCGCCGTCGTGAGCGGTACGGCGCGGAGCGGCTCGGCGTCAGGACTTCGGTACGCTCGCCACACGGCGAACCCGGCACCGGCAACGGCGAGCACGAGGATGGCCCGGATCCATCGCCCGCGGCTGCCACCATGGTCGATCGATATGGCACGGGATCCACTCTCGACCGCTTCGAGTGCGCGCCTGACATCGACCATCGTCTGGTAGCGCTGCTCGGGGTCCTTTCTGAGACAACGCAGGATGACCTCGGTGAGCCGGTCCGGAACTGTCCCCGGCAGTGGCGTCGGCTCCTGCGTGAGGATCGCGGCGACTGTCGCCATCTGCGAGTTGCCGCGGAAGGCGCGCTGTCCAGTCACCATCTCGTACATCACCGCGCCGAACGCGAAGATGTCGCTGCGCGTGTCCACGCTCGTGCCCGTGGCCTGCTCGGGCGACATGTATTGCGGCGTACCGAGCACCGTACCGGACACGGTGCGAACAGGAAGCGACGCCGCCGGAACGCTCCCGCCTGGCCGCTCGATGCCTTCCGTCAGCTTCGCCAGCCCGAAGTCGAGAACTTTCACCCAGCCATCGCCCCGGAGCATGATGTTCTCCGGCTTGATGTCCCGATGGACGATCCCCGACTCATGCGCCGCCGTGAGCGCCGATGCGACCTGCATCGCCACGCGCACCGCGGTCACCGCCGGCAGGCTCCCGGCCCGATCCAACGTCGTACGCAAGCTCTCACCATCGATGAACTCGGTGGCGATGAAGTGGTGGCCGTCGGCCTCGCCGACCTCGTGGATGGTGAGGATGTTCGGGTGATTGAGCGCCGAGGCGGCCTTCGCTTCCTGCCTGAAGCGGCGCAGGCGCTCCTCATCCTGCGTCTGTTCCTGCGGCAGGAGCTTGAGCGCGACCCGACGTCCGAGCGACAGGTCGGACGCGAGGTAAACCTCGCCCATGCCGCCGGCGCCGAGTTTCCGGATGATGCGGTAATGCGAGATTACCTGGTCGATCATGTGGGTCCGCCGAACAAGCGGAGGTACGATGACCATACGCCATGCCCGGCGCGGGCACAACAACTCGACCCCTAGCCCTCCCTGAGCGCGTCGACCGGGTCAACCCGGGCCGCGCGCGACGCCGGCCATGCACTCGCCGCGACCGCGACCACGATCATCGCGAGCGCCACACCACCATAGACAGCCGGATCCGTCGCCGGCTGCCGGAAGAGCAGCGGCTCGATCCACCGCGCGGCCGCGAGCGCGAGCACCGTTCCCGCCACGACACCGGCGAACGCGTAGCGAACGCTCTGGCCGACGACGAGCCTAACGATCGCCACCGGCCGTGCGCCGAGCGCAGCACGCACGCCCAGTTCGTGCAGGCGCTGCGTGACCCCGTAGCTCACGACGCCGTACAGCCCGATCGCCGCGACAATGACGGCGAGCACACCGAAGACGCCGAACATCGTCGCGCCGAGCCGCCATGGCCGCTGTGCCTCTTCGACGATCGTGCGGAGCGGCTGCACGGTCAGATAGGACGTGCTCGGAAGTACGCGCTGCAGCGCGTGACGCACATCCTCGCCGCCCTGCACCGGGTCGGTGCGCACGCGCACGAGGAGTCCGCGCCCCGACGTGCGGCGGAACTGGTCGATGGGCACGTAGAAGTGAAAGCGAGCGTCGGCGGTGATGTCGCGCTGCACCATGTCCTCGGCGATCCCAACCACCGTCGTGCACGGCATCGTGTCGGCTCGCACGCGGAAGCACTGGCCGAGCGCGTTGCCCTGGGGCCAGAGCGCGCGGGCCATGCTCTCGCTCACCACGCCAACGTTCGGCGCGCCGAAACGGTCCTCGGCCGTGAACGCACGCCCGCGTCTGATCCGAGTGCCCATCACCCGGAAGTAATCAGGCGTCGTCGCCTGGTACGTGAAGGTGCCAAGCCTCGCCGTCGAGTCGATCCCGGCCACGAAGATGGCGGTGTTCGATGTGCTCACGAACGGCGCGCTGCTGATCCACGCCGCACTCTCGACTCCGGGCAACGCCGCCGCCTCGGCCAGCAGCAGGTCGCGCTGTGCCCTGATCGCGCTGTCGCCGGGGAACCCGCCACGCGTCACGTGGTTCACGAGCAGCACCTGTTCCGCGTCGTACCCCATTGGCATCGCCTTCACGCGCGCGAGGCTTCGCACGAACAGCGCGGTGCCCACGAGCAGCGCCACCGACAGCGCGGCTTGTGTGACGAGCAGGGCAGCGCGGAGGCGCACACCTTCGGTGGTGCCACCACGCGCGCCACCGCGGAGCGTGCGGGCGAGCCCGCCGCCGAGCGGCGCGAACGCACCGCCACGACCGAGCACGGCCAACGGGGCGAGCCCGACGAGCATACCGACCGCCAGCGCGATGCCTAACGTGACAATGAGCGTGCGACCATCCGCATATACGCGCATCGGAACCGCCTGCGTGGTGATGAGCAGTCGGCGAATGGCCGCTCCGGCCCATTGCGCGACGAAGAGCGCACCTACTGCGCCCACCGTGGCGAGCAGCAGACTCTCGGTCAGCGACTGCCTGACGAGGCGCCCCCGCGACACTCCGAGCGCGACACGCACCGCGGTTTCACGCTGACGCCT